>Ga0180438_10004302_pt1 | contig 20570 bp, 31 predicted proteins | sample SS_ome_12_FD_132455 | JGI IMG/M metagenome (GOLD analysis project Ga0180438, IMG submission 132455) | Hypersaline lake sediment archaeal communities from the Salton Sea, California, USA - SS_3_D_2 metaG | ecosystem: Environmental > Aquatic > Non-marine Saline and Alkaline > Hypersaline >... | reverse complement strand
TGTCCATTATCTCTAACTTTATCTTTGTTCTCTTTTCCGTCTTCATCTTCTGTAATATATGCTTCTACTCCAATAAGCGGCTTAATGTTATTAGCTTTACAATTCTTATAAAAGTCTATTACTCCTGCCATCCAACCATGATCTGTAATAGCACACGCTTTCATCTCATACTTCTTCAGATACTCTATGAGTTCTGGAATAAGAATAGCTCCATCTAATAGACTATACTGGGTATGAAGATGTAGGTGTGTAAAATTCATTGGGTAATCTTAGACTTTAGCTCTTCCACGAGTTCTGGGTGGTCTCTAAGATATTGTGAGGCATTATGGGTGCCTTGTCCTATCTTGGTGCCCTGGTAAGAGTACCAGGAACCAGACTTGTCTACAAGGTTTCTCTCCACGGCGAGATCTAAAATATCTTTGGCCCAGTCAATACCTTGACCAAACATAATATTAAACGTGGCGTGCTGAAATGGCCGTCCAACTTTTGATTTGACAACCTTCACCGTTGACTCAATTCCCGTTCTATCGTCTCCCTGTTTTACAACATTGGTTCTACGAATATCTAATCTTTGAGATGAGAAAAACTTGAGAGCATTTCCTCCACTAGTAGTTTCTGGGCTACCAAACATCACTCCAATTTTCATTCTAATTTGGTTAATAAAAATAATGGTACAGTGAGTCTGACTGGCTACACTAGCCAGCTTACGACAAGCTTGGCTCATCAATCGGGCCTGGCTTCCAACATGTGTATCTCCAATGTCGCCTTCCACTTCTTTCTTGGGCACAAGTGCAGCGACACTATCAATGATAATTAGATCTACAGCACCCGTCCTGGCGAGATGCTCCGCTATATTTAGTGCCTCTTCGCCGCAACTAGGTTGACTAATGATCAATTTATCAACATCAACTCCGATTCCGGTGGCATAATCGACGTCTAACGCGTGTTCCATATCAATGAAAGCACACTTGCCGCCTTGTCGCTGGCACTCCACTACAGAGTGCAAAGCTAGCGTAGTTTTACCGCTGGATTCGGGGCCGTAGATCTCTACGAGTCGTCCTTTTGCATATCCTCCGCTCAAAGCCATATTTAAAGCAAGCGAGCCACTGGGTATGCGTTCAATCTCGGGGAAACTATTGCTTCCGCCGATTACTATAGACCCTTTACCGTACTGCTTTTGAATAGCATCTATTCCCAGCTGAAGGGCTTTTTCTTTATCAACCGGCTTTTCGTTCTTCGCCACTTAGTTCTCCTTTAGGCCTTGGCTGCAAATCAAGCATCATACGTCGATATAGATCAACGCTACATGAAATATCAGCCAGGGCCGTATGCTCTTTCTCGTTTTCAATATTAAAGTGCTTGGCTATTGATTTAAGACGCATCTCAAAGGGTGGTCGACCAAACTCTTTATGGTGCCATACCCAATAGACCGTTGATAAATCTAAAGAATGATAATTAAATGGATAATTCCATCCATTTGCCTTATAGGCTGCATCGAGAAACGAAATATCGAACTTCACATTCTGACCGAACAGCATGATTTCTTTAAAGCTTTTAGTGTCTGTATGTTTCTCAATCCACTTATGGAAATCCAATAGTCTATATCTCAGGCCTGCATCATTTGACCAGGGAATTGTATCTGGGTCAGTCATTGGATAATGATTATAGGCGAGGACATCAAATACTTTTCCTGAAGAGGTAATATTTACTGCGCGTTCTGGGTGTTGGATCAGAATATGATTATTGTAGGTAGCTAACGGGGACCAATTTGTTGGGCTCAACAAAATGGCTCCAATCTCTGTGATTTCATGATAGCTCGGAATTAACCCCGTTGTTTCTAGATCTATCGCGAGTATATACTTCATTATTCTTAGTCCATCTCTAGTTTGTTGATTAAAAACCAATCAGCTGCTTCGTAGAGCTTGCCTAGCTCTCCTGTTACAGCGCTGACAACCATATCTATCTCTTTATCCGGAATAGATTGCATCTCTACTTCCGATGGATGACCTTCAATTCCGCCTGAGGCACCATGGTGGTCAGTACGCACAGTCTTCCATACATGTCCGCCCGCTTCTTTAATGGCATCAAATTCATTACGAAATCGTACGTCTGGGATAACCATTCGTACCTCGCCATCTTCCTCCAGCCTTTTTCGGTACATCCTCACCCCTTTGTCTACCCAGCAGTTAGGATAGAGCTTGCGAAACACATCAGTTCCAATGTATTGCAGTAACCATCTAGGAGATTTATCATATCGTGGATCAATCACCTCTTTCAGCTCACCATAGAGCTGATCGTGACTGAGATCGAACAGGTCTCCAACAACATCCTTGAGAGGCGTAGCAAAAGAGTAAGGAATAAATCCATATTTGTATTTCAAATGCGTAGCAATGGTATCTTTGCCGCTACGAGCGGCGCCCATAATTCCTATTAGCATATTATTGTTCCTGTTTATCGATGATTAGTCGAGTAAGCTGATTACATGCTTCCATTAAATGGCGTTGCACTTTTAGAAGAGTAACAATATCGTCATCCTTTGTATAGAGTTTCTTTAGTGGCTGACGATTAGTATGTTCAGTCATCTTGCGATCCATATCTGCAGTTTCGTCAACGTCAACATTAGTGACTGTAACAGCGCAAGTATTTTTTGCTCCTGGCGTATAGTATATTTTGGATTCACTTGGCGGACCATCCACCTGGACGTAATCAACTTCTTTTAGCGGTGCTTGATGTGGCCAAGGAGATTCTTTAGGCTTCTTTTCCATATTCAGTCCTCATGAAATCAAGGAATGCATCTTCGCTATAGAAAATCTTGGTGTAGCAGGCTGCAAACCAGCCAGGAATCTGTTCGAAGGTCTTATTGGTAATGAGATATGATACTTGATCTTTCAGATAGGCGTAAGTTGCTTCTCCGATAGTCCCCGACATTCGTTCTCCGTTCCAACAGGTTACAATCATATCTACCGACTCAACAAATTGCAAGTCTTGTTTAATGAATTGGCGCATGATATTTACGTAACGCTGGGGATCGTATTTCTTAATCTCATTGAGCTCACCCTGACCTGAAATAAACTTAGCCTCTTCTTCGTTAGGTAGAATACATCTAATGCCAAGGCTTTTGAGGCCTTCTCGGATTCGTTCTCTCCAGCCCATGCCGTAGTCTTCTGCAAATTCCATTGGACCCGCAAGATATGCAACCTTTTCACGTGGTTGCGCATTAGGAGCCAGTGATTCTTCGTATACTTCTCCACCTGTCTTCCAAACTGCTTCTTTGAACTCTTCAATAGAGGCACCAGCATAAATTCTTACATGATCTTCGTGATGCTCGCCGTCTTTGTAGTAGCATGAACAATACAACCAGGGGGTTGCCCCAGAATTGATGGCCTGCACAGAATAATTGGAATTGAGGCCAGCAATATCTGCTGGTGTATCAAGCTCTGAGTAGTGTGCCAGTTTCCGAATAGAATATTTAGGCATATCCCTGTGGGGTTCCCAGTCATACGGTGGACCAGCATTGTGCTCATATGGAGCGTCGTTCCAGTCATCGCCCCATTGGTCTTCTAGGCGTGCTGTCGTAAAATACGCCCAGTGCCTATCTACGTAACAAAGTTTGTAGTTACTCATTATATCTCCTTATTGACACTTCTTAATAAATTCTGACAACAATTGAATTGTTGCCTCAATGGTTTTCAGGGAAGCCATTTCAACTGGCGTATGCATGTATCGTACGGGAATTGATACTTGTGCATACTTAAAGTCAGACCTAACAAATGGGGCAAAATCAATATCGGCGCCAGGATAACTACCACATGCTTCTAACTGGTATGGAATTTTTGACTCCCTAAGAATATCAACTACTTCCTCACTAATAAATGATCCCCTCGCAATGACAGGGCCACCCTCAATTGTAATATCTCCGTGTTTTTCTTTACTATGCTGTGGGCTGTCTGTGGCATGGGTAGCATCTACACCAATTAATACTGCCGAAGACTCCTGTTTGTAACAGGGTTCACTGATCAACCTAACCAGCCCCAGACTGTAGGCCGTTTCTTCTAGTGTCGTAAAATAACATCGCACGGACTTAACTTGTTTTAAAACTTCGCTAAGCACATAACAGCCTACACGATCATCAAGGCCAGGTCCAGCAATTCTATCATCAGCGATTCGAGTAACCTTGCTCGCGATTTCGATTGGATCGCCTACAGCCACAACCTGCTGAGCATCTTCTTTATTCTTGGCACCAATATCGACCACGATATCGGTCATCTCTACATCTTCATCTTGCTCGTCTTTAACCTGAAGGTGGGTAGCACGCCTACTGATTACGCCTGGAACTGGAACTTTTCCTGCCCAGACATGTTGCCCTAGCAAAACGTATGGATCCCAGCCTCCGGCTTCATCCACATAAATAAATCCTGCGTCGTCAATATATCGAACGAGCAGGCCGATTTTATCTATGTGTGCCGTTAAGGATATTCTGGGAGCAGCACCGCGACTGAGCGCAATACCATAGGGCCGAAATCTATCTATCTCCCAATTGTTTTGACTGGCTTGATCCCAGAGATATTGCATCATGGGGTCATCAAAGCCGGTAATACCACGAAGCTCTACAATTTTCTTTAGGTCTTCCAACTTATCTCCTCTTGATTTTGAACCCTTTGAGCTTCCTCTCTTTGGCTATTTCGACTCGTTCGCGAAACCAATCTATATCAATATCCAGGAAGTCCAAGAGATCACATAGAGTTTTCTCCTCATCTCCCCAGTGAATTTGATAGTCATCATCAAAGAGAAAGCCTTCAGCCGTAGCAAACAGAGCTTGCTCGGCTAATACATCGCTTCCGTCTAAGCTGATATAATCACGTACTGCTTGCTCAATGATTTTTAGTATCAGATATCGACACTCATCTATATTTGGTAGACTCGATTCTTCTTTTTGAGACACAGGTATCCCCGCCTTGAACGAGTATACCTAAAAAAATAAAGAATATCCAAGCTTTTTTTATTTGGAGCCGTAGAGACGCTTATACATTTCTGGATCGCGCTTCTTGAGATCGCGTTTATAGCGTGGTCCAGTAATATACTTCCACTTTAAATTTGAATACTTACCACGGATAGCACGATAGATCTTTTTATACCAGGGAGGTCCAACAATTCGTCTCCAGTTACACTTTTCGCAAAGACATACAAGCCATCCACCCCTTCTAACTTTGCCATACTGTCCACAGACTTCGCATGTAGTCTCGGCTGCGTACTCAGCCCATCTGACAGCCTTCTCAATGTCGTCGTCCAGCCCATCGGGCAGTTCTGGCAACTCGTTGCCCTCGTCGTCATAAATCACGAGATCATAGTAGAAGCGCAGGCCGCCAAACTTTTCTTTTACCTGGGCGACAACGAGTTGTTTCTCGGAGACCTTATAGGCATTAAGGATATTGCGGAGATCAACACAGAGATCGTAGATCAAACCATTCCATCCCTCGCCATGTCCCCAGCCACAACGTGTGTGCTTAGACCAATGACCAAAGTCTCGATCAATATCTTCGCGAGTAATGGGCTTAGGCTTCTTGGGCTTCTTTCGGTCTAGTTTTGCAGTAGACACTATTTACTCCTATCTTCTGATGGTATTTCGCATGCTCCACCATCACAGAACTTGTCAATAACCTCATTTACCGTACCAGAAAGATTAAGCCGTTTCAAGCCAGAAACGTACTTCTTGTATTCTTCTTCAGTGATTTCTTGGTAGGGCGCATGTTCATAGCCATGCGACTTGAGTGGAAGGAAGCTAATGCCCTTCAACCTAGTTTCATATAGCTGTAAAGCATACGGAATGTATTGCTTTTCATGTTCTTTGAATGTTACTGTGCAGGACACCTGATTATCTGCCCACCAGGCCTGATATTGTGCTGCATTTTCAAGCTGTTCCCATAGACTTACGTCCGACTTGGAACGGTCGAAGTAATCTTCTTTAACAGCAAAGTAAACTGCCGTGGTGTTGGGCTCCTTTTTTGGATCAAGATTGACGCACTTATATCCTGCTCGTTCGAGCTTGGGAACCAATGGACTATCACTTGCGAATCGGATGACGCGGAAGTAATACTGGGACTGGGGATAGTGGATCCCCGGGGTGACTCCAGGCAAAAGACTAATGGTTCCTGAGGGTTTGATGGAAGTTTTTTTGATTGACTCAGGCACGCATAGCCAGCGGCTGTAGATCCTATCGAGGTCTGTGACATATTTATATCCTCTATCGCACCATTGAAAGATTTCTCGTCGCCCATGTCTTTGGAATGCTTGAACAATACCAGATTGACTGCAACCAATCCGACGATTGCGCATCATAACTGCATTAGTTCTTTCGTCATGGGTAGGAATTAAGGTCACCGTTTTGGCATATAAATATGCCATTTTAAGTGTCTTTTCATACTCTTCATATGACGCATGTCGAGAGGGAAACGTTTCAACAAGGTTGCAAAGTTCAAAAGATTCGAGTGACTGCTCTACACATGGATTTGCTCCACGTACTGCCCAGTCCTTGTTATCTGGAGGGTCAATCATACGTGAATATTTCTGTGAGTTTTCTAACCACAAATAACCGGGCTCACCAAACTGGGCTGTTCGATTTGCATGTTCGGTGTAATCCATTCCAATTTTAGCTATGATCGAATTGTTGGAAGCCCATCTGTGATGCCTACATTCTTCTGGATATATCTCGGGATCTTTCAGTTCAGCGAAATCTTCATCTTCTGGGTCTCCAAATAAGATCTCAGCTGAGCGTCTGACGTTCCCGCTGACCACACAGCGGCCGATTAGATTGAAAAGGTCCACAATCGCAGTAGATGTAATAGCCTCGTCTATGAGCGGCTCAAGCGTTTGTATGACGTTGTCGACTAGCTCTTTTAGGGGTTCTGGTCCAGAAGATACGCCACCAAAGCCTCGAATAGGCGCCCCGGCCAACCTAACATCCGAGTAATCTACCTGTTCTGGCAAGGTGTCGGCACCCACATAGGCATCCAAATACCTCCGGATTAAATTGACCCATCCCTCTCTTGAGTCTTCTACCTTATGTATATCGCCGCCCCTACGGGGCTCTTTAATGATTACTGTTCCAGCGCCCTTGGTATCCCCACCTACACCTACACCCAGCATAGACATATCCATAAGAAAACAGAAGGGATCTGAGAAGCTATTCTTGAGGTCTGCCGTGGATACGAAGCTACAATTGTTGAGTGGGGCTCCACATTTCTCGTCAATATACGGAGTTCCCATCATCCATAGGCCCCTGCCTGGAGGCAGGAATTTAAAAGTCCACATTAGTTGATACATATGCTGCGCAGATTTCTGGGCTTTCCATGGATTCCATGGCAGCCGCAGAGTCTTGCAGTGTGCTTCTTGGACCCGATAGGTTCCCTCGATAACACGAACTAGGGTAAGCCAGTATTCTTCGCTTTGCTTAAGTTTGTATTGTTCTGCTAATTTCTGGTGCCGTTCACTGATATGGTCTAGGCTTCTGGCGTAAGTTCGTTTATAAGTGATGTATCCTAGTGGCCCCCACTGGGGTTGTTTGCGTGCATATTTGGCAATAAAGCGGTCGTGTAGCTTGAAAGCAGCAGCAGAAGTATCCATAGCAGAACATCGTCCCCTTTAACTAGTAATATTAATAATTATTTAGGTGTAATAATTGAGCTCTTTTGTTGCTGCGTGAGCATGTTAAGGATTACTTTAACCATCTCAGTCAGCTGATGAGTCTGCTGTGCCAATAGAGGATAACCGGTACCCTGGTTAACTTCTTTGGCCGTATTAATACGTCCACCTGCATATTCATGTAGACCCAACATTTGAACGAGTCCCTGGTTATTGCCAAGGGGCTCAAAAACGAACCGACCTTGGGTATCCAGGCCCACTACATAGCCACAGTCCAACGTAGGCATTTGAAGAGTTTGGGTGTCTTGGGGTGGTTGTTCAGCTGGTGGCTGTGGTTGTTGCACTTCTTCCTGTGCTTCTTCCTTTACGTCTTCTTTTACTTGTTCGTCTGACATGAATTCCTCCTAGGTGTCATTTCTGTTTAGGTTGTCAAGTTGTTTTTCGTTAAATAATGCCTTGGCTTCCACACTTAGATTCCAAGTAGCATTCTCAATTAGCTTCCTGCATTCCTGTAAAGAGCCAAGAATACCTTTCCAAAAGTTTACTTCAATTTCGGTGTGAATCATAGCATCTTTTTCTTGTCTGATCTTTGCCTCTGCCATAGTAGCAAGAGTTTTCTCAGCTGGCAACTTCTGATTTGAAGTTTTATATTCGGCCACCAATTCATTAAATCGCTGGCGATAAAGCGCTTGAACACTACCCTTCTGAGCTACATATCTCATCTCTGCATCATTCTTATAAGAGCAAGCATCCTGATACAATTCCATTAGCTTCATACTAAGTTCCGTGGCTGTTTTTGGATTGAGATCTGGAGGCACATTTACCTTAAAATGTTCCTTCCAGTCATCTGTAGACATACCGTAGATAAGATAGGTTTCGTGGAAATATTTCGTGAATTGGCTATTGAGAGCCTTGCTTTCTTTGAGGCGATCTACCATAGTCTGAGCTGTTTTGTCTGGCTCTTGTTCCATCATATCTCCTACTCCAATATGATCCCCCCCGAGAGAAAGGAGCGAAATCTCGAGGGGGATCGAAAGGAGATGTTTGGCATCTCCCGGCGGGGTTTTATTATGGTAATCCTATTCGTTCAAACTTTCAAGATCCTTTTTTAAATTTATTAAAGCCTTGGAAATATGACAGTTTACCATAGGATGATGCTCTGTTTCATTGGCAACCTGCTTAGCGTCATATGGACAGCCAGTGATTGTTCCGGTTGGCCATACATGTTTTTTTCCGTAACCTGCATCACACCAGGTGCCACCACAATTCCTCCGAAGTGATGCAAGTACACACACATCTTCAATTAATTTTTCAGGCGCAATTTCTTTCACTTTTTTGCGAGCTCTTATCCAATCTTTAACAGCCCCAACATCTTGTGCATCACCAAGCGCGTTCTTTTTTAGGACTAGGTAAACCTGATCTGCATAACGCACTCCCATCTCAAAAGATTTACGGTCGTGGTCGCCATGGTTAACCATTTTATTGAAGTTTAAAATTGTGTCAGTGGACTTACATAGTTCTTTGAGCTCATCACATTTTTTGCCCTGAATGGGAAAGTTAGACAGGGATACAATAGACAGGTGTTTAAGAAAATTTCGTGGTTCAACATTAATTTCTCGACACCAGCATTGCACCGTATTCCAATTGTTAGCTGTAATACACAACTGAGGTAGGCTGTCCTTGGTTTTAGTTTGGTAAATATCGATCAAAAACCTAAGCCCATCTAGAATTTGCACAGGATAATTAAGTACATTGTCTAGAGATACAGTGAATTGATGACAGTACAATCGTCTCTCCACAAAAATAGTGTTGAGAATATCTGCATTGGGCCGGGGAATTTCGTGCCCCTTCGCGAACGACTTCATATAACACCCGTCACAATGAAGTGCACATTCTAATGTGGGCTGCCACATAATATGAGATACGTAGGTTATGTATTCTGGAGTTCCCTTGTGCTCAGTCATTTCTTTTCCTCATACCCACATTTAGGGCAGCCGTCATGTTCAACCTGGAATAATGTATATTTTCGCAATAGAACTTTACACTTAGGACAAATCTTTCCTCCGGTAACTTTTGGTGCTTTCTGAGTACCCCAAAGGGGTAGAGTGGTAGCACAGAAAACACATTCACCCTGATCGTTTAATTGGTCTGCTGGATATTGCTGATTACAAATCGGACAAGTTCCTAGGGGAATCATGCTGCTCTCCATTCCTTAAGGCACCTTTTGGTACACCATACTTCGTCAAATCCATAACAAATAGCGTGGTAGCCCCAGGCATCCCTCCATCTTACGTCTTCTCTTCCACACATTTCGCATTTAGAATGTTTTACTATGACTTTTACAAATTCACAGTCCGAAGGTTCATTGGGGTCTTCGTCTTCTTTGCGAAACCATTTAGACAGATGTACGGGAAAGATACTCATTGATTATTCTCCAAGTCGTTCCATTCCTCCCAACAATCACGACTTTTGATGCCAAATGCGGCAGATTTTTTGTGATTGTTCTCGTCATAAATGCCTAACCAGTACCAGTCTCCCATATGTTCTAGATGAAAAATGCACTGACCCCGATCGTTAGTAACTACGATCTCGTCAATGTTTTCTTCGTTATCCTTTTCTCGAATTTCTATATGCATGCGCCCATTCTCTTGCTTCGTCAATTGTTTTATGCCAACGACAGATTACTGCTCTGTCATCAATTCGAACATAGGCTTCGACTTGACAGTCTCCTCCATTACATTCACCACCCCAGTCAGGGGCCATTCCGTGATCGAGCAAATATGCGATACCATCGTATGCTTCAGACTTGCTGTCCCAGGCTAGGTTGCGTGCCGATAATACTGCTGCACTGTACCCTTGACAATTGTACTGATGTATTTCATCTTCAGCGCCATTATACACAGAGAAAACTACATTATCTTGCCTGGGATAGTTTTCGTTCCATTTGAGCATAGCTAATCGTCCATAAGATTCGCGAAGCGATCTCCTTCTTCAGGCTGTTCTGATCTTTTGTTCTTTTTTACGACATCTTTCATATCGCTAAGAGCATCTTCAATCTTAAGCTCTTTACCGCTCTTAGTAGTTACTTGCTGCTTGCCTGGTCCCGCTAATTCGGCTGCTAACGAGCTAGCATAACGAGCACGATTTCTTGCCCATTCTCTGATGGGCCCAATTTTTTCATGGAGTACAACGGCAATTGGTTTAGTATCTTCAAGGGCAGCAACAATATCTTCGGTTTTTAGAGCGCGTTTGCCGTCACGGAAAGCTCGAGTAATTGATTCTCGTACGGCTTTTTCAATTTCAGAACCAGTATAACGATGAGATACGTTAACTAGTTGTTCCATATCGAGTTCCAGCTCCTTGGCATCACGCTTACGTTTACGGAGATGAATATTAAAAATTTCTTCTCTTTCTGATGGCGCTGGGAGATCAACAAAAAATACTTCATTGAAGCGCCGGATAAGTTCAGGAGGCAATGCTTCAATATCGTTAGCAGTTGCAATGGTTACTACCCCTTCAAAACGCTCCTCCATGGCTGTTAACAATGTGCCAAAAACTCTAGCAAGAGTGCCACCATCGCTAAAATTACTAGACTTAGTACCCGACAAAGATTTTTCAATTTCGTCAATCCATAGTACGCAGGGCGCAATAGCTTCTGCTTGCGCAATAACCATTCTCATTTTCTCTTCTGATCCACCAACCAAACCCGTCATTACCTTACCTACATCTAGCCTCAGAAGAGGAAGACCCCATTCGGCGGCCACGGCTTTAGCTAAAAGACTTTTACCTGTACCGGGAATTCCTGTTAAAACTAGACCACGAATAGGTTCAACCCCAAACTCCTTGGCCTCTGGGCTGAACTGATCGCGATACATATCGCAGTATCTCTTGGCTTCGTCAAGTCCACCAACATCATTCATGGTAGAAGCATGACCTACATACTCAAGGATTTCGGAACGTTTGATGACTTGTTTCTTTTCCAGAAGAAAGTGTTTTTCGTCAAGACGTTTTAGATGAGCAATACTGGTTGAGATAGCATTGTCAATCTCTAGTTGAGTCAATCCCTGTAATGCACACGATAGGCGAACAAACTCTTCATCAGTATATTCCGTGCATACATCGCGATTGCTTCCTGGACGAGATTGTTTCTTGGCTAGCCTGCCCATGATATTGCGTAGTTCGCGCTCGATCGTCTCTCGCTTGGGGAGATCGAAATCTACTACTGTAATCTGTTTGTCTAGAGATGGCTCCATGCCTGGCTTCTGGCCACCAGGCCCATGAGCAATTAGCGGAGAGACAAATACAATGGTTTTCTCGCCACGAATTAAGAAATCATACATGTCTCGAAGCTGCCGAGGCAGGGGATGATTCATTGCAGTATGAATATCTTTCATGACAAAGATGGAGCCTGATTTGTGTTGAGTTGGTACTTGATAGTTAAGGATCTGATCTAGTGCTTTGGGTGGGTGAAAACTATCTGCGAAGTCTTTAGATTTTTGGCCCGCTTTAGCCTCAGCATAGGTACTGAGTCCATTGATAGCTGACCACACAAACAACTCACAATTTAAACTGCCACAAACTTTGAGATTAAAATCAGCGATGAATCGTTTTTCTTCGTAGGTATTTACCCAGATCAACGGCACTCGACCCTTAATAAGGTTAGTAAGCTGATCCATACAATCTTCATAGCCCGTCACCTGGGTATTTGTTTCGCTTGTCATTAACTGGCTCCTTTTGTGTTATGACTTTCTGTCTTAATTTTATTAGTGCTTGTTCAGCTGCTACTATTATCACTATCTCCGCCATACTGGTCAGTAGTTTTTTCCAAAACATTGACAAGTTTTACCTCTTTCACTCCGAGTACATCCATTACGAGCTTCATGGTATAAAGCTCCTCGAAAGTGACGTAGAAGTCGGCATCTATATCCTTTAGGGGCTCTCGGCCTATCTGGATCACTTTACCGTTCTTGGAGGTCTGGATGCAGGTATGTTTTCCTGCCCTTTCAGTTATTCTTTCTAGCATTAAAATTTGTCTGGCGTCGAGGTCGGGCAGGTCACCCTCGACTATCTTGATGGTTTCTGGATGAAACACAGATGCCTTTAAATTAGGCCGCAATTCATCTAGAATAGACGCGACCTGGGCCCGTGCGTCTTGATTGTCGGGTGTGTTATATAGACTTCTAAGGGCAGGCAAAGGTATATGATTAGCTGAGATGCGAGACTCTTCTAGGTATTGTGTTACAGACAGTTTAGTTGCTGTACCAAAGGTGATAACGCACTGTCCATCTCGTATATTACCCTTTAATGTATATTGTGGAATATTAAAAAGCTTGGCAGGAGCTCCAAGAAAGTCAAGAATCCTTTGAGCTAGCGCAGTATCGTCACTGGAGGCCTTATATGTAAAGGCAACCACTGGTTCCATCAGATTCTCTCCAGCACGCTGCTAAAACGATCAAAGCTTTCTACATCTAGCGATGGTCGTGCAAATTCTTCAACAAACTCCTCTCCATATGGAAATTCAATCCGAATAGACGCGTGCTTATGGCGACCAACTTCAGCGATCTTAGCAATCCGTCCGGTACCAAGGAAAGGTCTAAAGTATCTTAGCTCAGCGCTGTAGTGTGCTGGTACCCAGCCAGCGATCATTTCGGTATCAGTAAAGGGCGGAATAGAGTGCTCTCTAAGTCGTTGCTGTAGTAATTCTCCCACCTTAAGAATAATTTGCGTGGCATGAAGATCATAAGTGTTATTTGGAATATGTTTCAAATAGGCACAAATAAATGTATCAGGCGAGCTTGTTTCCAGTCCAAAAGGATAACGAAGAGTAGAAGCATCCGCCGTATCATATAACTTTTTAGCCTTGTCCCGAATCGATTTATGGACTTCCTGAACTGGTTGACCTTCGATCTTTTGAGTATATCCAGCAATATAAAAGCGAATTTGCTTATTGGTATAGTCAATAGACATCTTGCCGCCACTACGTGGTGGTTCACCTTTATTTCTATTGTCTAAATGCCTAAGAAATTCAACCATCCACTCACCTGGAGATTGTATGATGTCTCGATGTGCTGCTTCTACGTGGTCTTGTGCTACTGTGGGCCTTGTCATCCCACTGTCCGATGGATAATTTGATCCAGGAATCAAAGAAACTAAACTCATAGTACCCTCTTTAATTAGCTTTTTTATTCTCTACATCTTCATCTAGGAGGCTCTCCGCCCCAAGTTTTTCCAGGTCATCCCTTTGCAATTGACCAGACTTAAGTAGCTCACGAATAACTTCTTTGGGATCTGCACCCAGATGTGAAGCCATGGTAGCCATGCTACTTGCAGCTCCGACTCTATCATACATGGCTAATTCTTCATCGCTGACTGCCGATTCAGTCGAGAAGATTTTAATATCGTGTTTTTGGATGAACTTCAATAAATAAAACCCCATGATCGTCATATAAACCAAACCATATCGGGACCCCTCTTGACTTAGCATAAGGGTTGAGAGATATGGCCCCATTAACTTGGTCATGCCAGCCACCACAGCCTGTGCCATCAGAGGAAAAATCTGTTGTTGTGTTACATTCTCTTTATCGCTTTTCATTTGATCGGTGACATATTCAGTAAGACTTTCTACTAGCTCATTGATATTGAGCTGTTCTCCATCTTCGTCACGGAGATCTACCTCAAACTTTACTTTGCGCTTCCGATCCATTGCCACAACGCGGAATAGTTCGTCAACTGACGGTGCCTTATTGAGTTCGTCCATCATGATGCCTGTCTCTCCTTTACTAGTTGCACGGCTAATGGTTCAATCCATAGCCACTTTGTCTTAACAGTATTAAAGACTGTTTCTTTTGCTTCATCCACCAGATTGCCATCTAGCTCGCCTAAACGCAGTTGAATAAACTCTCCTTGACGTAGCTGCTTTCGGGCTTTCACTAAATGCTCTTCTGGAACATGGACTGAAACTTTATAGAACTTCTTTCCCTCTGAGTAAGGATACTTTCCTATTCCAATGAAATTGAAGTAGGCGCCTTTATTATATGGATTTTCTTTGGGTTCTGTCTTAATAAATAAGATACCTGCCACACTTAACATGATTTTCCCTGTTCCCCAACCCTTTCTTCCAGGGTTGTTTTAGCTTCGCTCATGTCTGGGTGATCTAAAGAAGAATGTTCCACTGTGTATGCTGGAAGGGCCTTAAGCTTTTCTTGGGTAAGCGAAAATTTTTCTCTAGCTTCTTGGTCAAGTTCGAGGCTTTTTCCCCAATGCAAAGCTTCGGTCAACTTTTTCTGATTGCTATAAACTATTACAGGAAATGCCTGATGGCTCAGAAATGCAGCATCGTCCGCAGCCAGACTGACTGCCATTAATTCAGCAGCTACCAGACTAGTCTTCTTATTCTTTTTATTCCCAAAGACCATACTTTGAATGATTGGATCTGATTTGCCAGGGACATACATGGTATAGAGGCTGGCTACGGAATATGAATCTACCTTCTGACTGGCCACAAACACAGATATAGTATTCTTGCTGCGACGTGGCTTATTAAATTGCGCAGTAAGATTATCGAGTTTCTTTTCGATGCGTTCTACACAGTTACAAATTTTAGACGCAAGGATATTGAACTCTTTAATGAGCTTATCATCCATCGAGGTGCTCCTTTTCAGGCGTGTTGTTTAAGCCCAGCCTAATGCGACTGGAATGAATCCCCTGATTGCCTCAGATAAAGTAAGAGTCTCGTGACTTGACAATGGAACTGTATGTTTAGTTGGCGTATTACTGCCCGCTGCTACTTCCGTTGCCGTAATCATAACCCCGTGGTCAATTCCTTTAGGGGAAGTAACCATCAAGTACTTTTGTACTTTGCCCTGGCTTGCTGATTTTGCGCCAGGATCGTGCATGATCTTGCAATCTTGCTTGCGACCAGTCAACACTTCCAGAACCTGTGCTAGATCTGTTACACTGAGCGCCACAATAATCTTGTTGGCCCAGTCATACACATTCTTATCTCGTGCGCTGGTGATCTCCAAGAAGATCGCTCCTTCACGAGACTTAAGATCTGCATCGCTAAGTTCTTGATAAGTGCGACGCCATTCTTCTTTAATGTATCTTCCGTCAAAGTTCTTCAGTTTCGGGTTCTTTTCTACGTAGTAGTGAGGACGTTGGGGATTGAATTGAACTGCTCCCCATTTGCCCGTCACGCCTTTGTAGAACGCTAATTGCAGAGGTCCTACGCTCATGCCTTTTTCTCCTCTTGTTCTTTTGCTAAGTTAGCCATGTTACTAAGCTGAGGTTTAGTGTGATAATCCTGCTCCCATGTAGTAATCATAAGTCCCTGCAACATCAGTCCTACATCAACTGTGGGGTTGGCATAGTAGAATCGTTTTAGGGTAGCAGTATCCGGCCCCTTTCCCTGGAAACCTGCCAAAGAGGCTCCAAGATGGTACCCTAGATTACCGTAAGCAATCAGTATTTCCGGAACAGAAAGCTTAGCTTTGTTGATGATTTTATGAAGTTTTTCTATAGTCTTCTCGACTTTGCGTTCGTCTACGGTTGTCTTGCTCATAGATGTCTCCTAGTTGCATTATAGCAACCTGACTATAAAAAAGCAACTAATTTAATATTCTCTGACCACGCCCAGGGCAGCTATCTCCGTGGTGGTCATCATAGTCGTGCCCTTGGCCTGTTACATCAAATTCGTCCCAAAATATAAAGGCCTGTTCATCTTCTGGAATACCCAGCTGATGACGTTTAGCTGAAATACAATCATCGCTGGCACAAACCGTGTACAGCATGGTTCTGCCGTCTTCGCAGTGGCCTATCTGAAGCTTCCAGTCAGCACCACCACATTCAGCACATTGATAATCGATAAGTTCAATTTCAAATTTCTTTTCGTCCATTAAGAGCCCCTAATTATCGGAGCAAGGCAAGGCAGGACTATCTAAAAGATATCATATGGAGGGGGCTAGACACAAGTCTTTTTTGGTTCAATGATTTCGTCAATGATTCCAAGTTCTAAGGCTTGTTGGGCAGTTAAATAATGATCGTTCCCATCCAGTAGTTTGTTTTCTACCTCTTCAATAGAGGAAAGATTGCTAACTCGAAGCCAGAAATTGGCCTCTCGTTTGTGTTCTTGTTCTACAGAAAGCATTTCGTTAGCTAGTTGCCGATAACTACCGTAAAGGCCCACAGAAAATCCGTGGATCATAATGGTGGCATTGCGTGAAGCAAGACGTCTGCCGGGCGTACCGGCAGCAAGGATCATAGATCCCAGAGAGCAACATTCACCCATGCCTATGGTTTTGACACTCATGCGGATGTGTTCGATAAGGTCGATCAACATCCAGCCTTCTGCTGCGTCTCCGCCAACAGAATTGACGAAGATTTCCAGTGACCGCTTCCATCTTGTATTAAGGTGTTTGCCAAGAATGTCTTGATGAATATCAAGAAGACTATCTGTATCAATCTCGCCAGTAATATAGTAGATGCCTTTCTTTCTGAGGTCATCACTCATATCCGAAGACAGGTCATCAAGCTCTTCTTCAATCTTCTTCGCCAGTTCTTTAGTCGCTAACTTCTTATTTCCGTGGCGAGGTCTTGAAGTGCGGGGCATCTATTCCTCCTTAGTCTAGTGATACAAATGCACTTAAATTCATCAAACTCACGCTTAGTGTACCCCCAGGCACAAGATGCCTTGGAATACTAAATGTGGCGCGAGTTTCAACTGCTACCAAAATACCTACCAGGTCTCCCTCTCTATTAAAAACCCCTCCACCTGAATTGCCAAAATAGGCCAAGGCATCCAGTCTATAGTATCGCAGACCCTTCTCTGCTTGCAATATATTTGCTAAGATTCCGTGTGAAATATTTCCAACATTACCATTGGGGTGTCCAATAAACCAAATATTATCGCCACGTTGCGGCGAGAGGGGTGCTAACTTAGTCTCTGGACCGTTCACTGGGGCCACGATTCTAGACCTTAATATGGCCAAGTCCCAGTCTTCATTGGTTTTTACAATGTCTGTAGGTATTACGATACCGCCAATCATTAGTGCAACAGGTACGACATGTCCTACATCTGACCTAATTACATGGTAAGCTGTGAGGATTAATATTTCCTCACCCGCCCTAAACTTTATGATTACACCTGCTCCCTTGACAGTCTCTCGAGCACTAAGAACAGCTACTGTGGAACGCATTGGGCCAAGAAGATTAGATGGCCCAGGCTGCTCTAGGTTTGCTGTATCTTGTACTGCTGGAATTTCATAGGATGGTAGCTGTGGTTGCTGGCTTGTCAAAAAGGCTGTGCCAATAAGGCTGCCTAGAACGAATAGGTTGGCTATTAAGAAAGGAATGAAGGTCTTGCGCATAGATTACACCTCGACTATGTAAACTTCACCAAGCATTACGCTAGGTTATAATTAGCCGAGTGCAGTAATCTTGCGTAGCTCTACTTTGCCAAAAATCTTCTTCGTTTTCAAGGGAACCCATGCTCCCTCTGCATCCTCGGCGGTTAATTCGCCTTCATCTTCGGTGTCCAGAGGAGCCATGGCAGCGGGATCGATTACTTCGATCCATCCCTCGTCATCACATGCAGCAACATAGTGACTAAGAGGTTTGTCGTTGAACAGTACGACTGTGACTTCCGCTTCTTCCTGATGTGCTTTGAGTATCATTCTGATTGCTCCTATATGGTTTCCTTCTTTTATTATTACCTCTATTTCTCTTGTTTTGCCACCTTTTTTGTCTCTCCCTCCACCTTTTTTCTCTCTCTTCTCTCTCTTTCTCTCTCTTTAATCTCTCCTTTTCTCTCATCATCTTTATATATTCCCTGTATTTAGGGTCTTTAACTACCTTTCCGCATACCACACACTCTTTTTCTTTATTAATGGGGTAGTGGTCTCCATATCGGGACCAGACTTCGGTAAGGATGCCCTTGCAGCTAGGTTTGGGACATTTTTCCCATGGACCTAGCACAGTATGCATATATTGGTAAGCAATTCCGTTAGTTTGATTGGTGCGGTGTTTGTTGGCCTTAGACATGCAATTCCTATTGAATGTATGTCTAAGTATACTGGATGATTGGAGATCGTCAAGGAATCTGACGAAACACCGGAGAGTCTTCTAGTCTGTCCTCTTCAGAGGCCCTCACGCCCTCTCTATAGCCTGCTTCGTAGCCTTCACGGTAAACCTGGAGGTAGGGGTCTCCGGCCGACTGAGCCTCATGACAGGCCGTCTGAGCGCATTGTGCAGCAGACTTAGGATAGATAATAAGATCTTCTAGAGCTGCAGCAATATAGGACAATACATCCTGGATATTACCTACATTCCTGGGAGCTCTGCGCTGAGCCTCTTCCACGTAATGCAAAACGTCACCGACTTGCTGCTTCAACTTGTGGGGCAGATAATCTATTATCTGGTGAGCCTTTTTTGCCTTTGTTGCGCTTTTTAGACTTTTGAGGAGCTCTTCGAACGTTGCTTCTGCCATCTCCCACGTTGGGTCTGCTATCTGGTTGTTTTCGCTCATGATGGTTCCTTTTAATTTTCTCTAAACATTCTTTGGCAGCCTGGGGATCCATTTCAATCCATCCATGTCCCTCATACATCTTTGATAGAAGGCCCCCTATTTCTCCCCTAAGTTGATTCTCCTGTCTCACTATTCTCTTTCCAATAAGGGGCTGAGCGAACTCAGGCTGTTCTCCGCAGAGAACAGACTTAGGATCTACCGCAGTTACAATCAATTTATAGGTTGGGTTATCTGGCAGCGGACCTCGAGTTACGATACCCTTGCACAAAAAATAAGCGTTATCATCCTTCTGCCCAGCATAGGCATGGAAATATACGACATCTCCGGGAGAGTATTCAGGACGACGAGGTTTTTGTTTGTATTTATGCTGCTTTGGCATTTCTTTATGCATCTAAGTTTACCCGATTTTCCTGATTGTGCCAATAGGTTACCCGCTTCGAAAAATATTTTTGGAATTTGTCCCTTAAAGGCGGATTGATTTGATATACGTACGCTAATTTGCCCTGCAGAGACTCATTTAGCTCCCTGCTGTGTCTTGCATGATGATCTAACTCTGCTCTTAGATTTTGTCGATATGTCTTCGGAATGCCATGGGAGGAATTAACTGTGATACCCGTAATCTCTTGATTATGATTATCTGCGTATAATACTTGGCTTTTTTCATGATTTACGCGATAACCATATTCTTGCACGATTTGCACCACTCGTTTCTGGAAACCTTCCGGGTATTCTGGCCCACTGAAGATTAAATCGTCAATGTACCGAGAATACACTAGATTATGACACAAAGCTTCAGTTTGTAAAACTTCGTCAAGTGGACTAAAGCAAATAGATGAAACAATCGGGCTTGTAGGAGCTCCTGTTGGCAATCGACGAATACCTCGCCTATCCGTTAAGAAGAAGAAAGATTGCGCTATCCGCAACGTATCCGCAAGCTCTTTGTCGATAAAACGCAACGATAGAGCTCTGGTTACAGCAAAATCAAAATAAATATCGGTAGTTTCCGGGAAAAACCTTAAAATGTCGATTTTGATGACAACTCGGTTTTCAGCGTGTTTTTTGGCATTTTGAATAAAGTTATTACCACCCAAGCCGTAGACTTCCGGCGCTAGAGGGTATTTATGCAATATGCTCAATAAACACTTTTGAATCAATTTAAGGTCGGGAATAGGCTCTTCAATAACTCGATATTTGCCATTTGGCTTAGGAATCCGGAAAACTTTGTAAAACTCCGGATTTCCGTCCCTAAAGGCTAATTCATGAAATCTCTCTTTAGAAATAACTCTAAATTTGGGATTTTGCTGAAATAGGTGATTATAGAGTTCGTCTAGATCACGTCTACTATTTAACTCTCTTTCCATCTATCCACCACTGTTTACTACCATTTGCCCATTCAACTGCAGGCAATCCA
>Ga0180438_10004301_pt1 | contig 20580 bp, 18 predicted proteins | sample SS_ome_12_FD_132455 | JGI IMG/M metagenome (GOLD analysis project Ga0180438, IMG submission 132455) | Hypersaline lake sediment archaeal communities from the Salton Sea, California, USA - SS_3_D_2 metaG | ecosystem: Environmental > Aquatic > Non-marine Saline and Alkaline > Hypersaline >... | reverse complement strand
CTTGGTTCTGAAATTTGGAATGAGGAGAGATTTGGCTCATTAAAAGAATTTTCAAAAACGATTCATGATAAATATGGTCTAAAGTTAGCATTGCATCTTATGATGAATTTTGAAGGGGAAAATGAACCTGATGAATTTTATCTGAGAACAAAACAAGGTGTAAAAGTTGTTGCTGATCCTTATATTAACCTTTATTGTGTTTGTGCTAATGAATATTGGATTAAAGAAAAAACCCGAAGGATATTAGAACTAGCAAAAGATGGAATTGATTTTTTAATGTTTGATTTTACAGGCTTTTCAATGTTTATGGCAGATGATCTCGGTTGCTTTAGCAAGGAACATGGACATGAAGTACCAATGAGAAGACAAACTCATGCAGAAAACATTATTAAAGTAGTTCAAAACGTAAAGAAACGATATCCAAAAATTCTTATAGAAGCACATGATAGAGGAGTAAAACCACGCCATCCTTTATATTATCAACATAATCTTTCAAATAGTTTTGACGAAAATTGGGGCTTTGAATGCATGTGGAATCCAATGCAGGATTTATTATCTGGAAGAGCAACACAATTATTCGAATATAACCTAGCTTACTCTATTCCTCTCTATTTGCATATAAACGAGAATAGTGATAATGATAACATGCTCCAATTTTGGTGGTATGCTTCTCTTGCACGACATATAGGAATTGGGGGATTAAAAGATAAGGAGAGCTATAAATATCAAGCTTTGAAAAAAGCTATGACTCTTTATCATAAAGTAAAACCCGTATTAGTTAGAGGAACATTTTATGGTATTAATTATGATATTCATCTTCATGTGAGTGAAGAAAATAAAACCGGTGTCATTTTAGCATACAATTTAACAAGTAGAGCGAAAAAGACAAAAATTGTTATAGATTTATCCAAATATGAACTGGATTTCAATATAATAGAAATTTTTAATGGAAATCATGAAAAACTTTATTCTCAACCAGAGTTTAAGAAATCAGGATTATTAATAGAATTTGAAGTAGATATCCCCTCATTATCTCCAATAATAGCACTTTTAACAAACCAGACTTCTTAATTGACTTTGGGGGGATATTTCCTGTATTTTTTAACATACTTTCTTAAAACTTAGGAAAAATTTAAAAAAAAGTTTTTTAAAAACCAAGTTCTTCCAATATTCTTTTGTTCTCTAATACTTTATCTTGAGTTAGAGGAAAATATTTCCAAAACACTAATGTACCCACAATTATAACAATGCTTGGAATAATACCAAAAAGAAGTCTTATTCCCAAAAGTACTAAAGTAACGTCTCCTCCAGCAGCATTAACTGCGGTGACTAAACCTGCATAATCTTCTGATCCAGCGGGAAAACCAGTAGTAGTATGTACCAAAGCCATAACTCCTTCATCAAGAGTGGCAACTAACCGTCCTAGTAGCGTTGAGACACCAAGAAGAATTCCTTTCTGGTTTTTTCTTGTCGAAGCTACAAAATCATCAATTACGCTCGCTTGAATGATGGTATAAAAGAATGCCCACATGCTCCCCATTGCAACTCCGAGGATAAATAACATTATATATAAATCTATTTCAGTTTGGAAAAAGCTTAATGGAAATAAGGTGATTCCAAGTGCTAATCCGCCTATAGCGAGCACTTTCTTATTATTTTTAACTTTTTTAAGATAGAGTATCCAGAAAGGAAATGCGATAAAAGCACCCACCATAAATATAACAAATATAATAACTTCATCCCCAGCGGCATACCTAAGAAGAAAAGTATTAACAAAAGGAGCATTACCCATCAATAAATTTATCGTCATATTGAATGCTGTAAGCGTTATGAAAAATACAATAAAACTTTTTGATTTAAGCACTTCTTTCATTCCTGAAAAGAAACTGAAAGATTCATATTTTCCTGTAAAATATCTTTCTTTCACAACTTTGGTTTCTGTCGTACCAGGTAAAAAGAGAACGGCACTGATAAGGCAAATAATAGACATCATGGTTCCCATTAAACCATAACTTGCCTTTAAAGCAGAGGGATTAATGAAGAGAGGAGGAAGTATAAATCCAAGAGCTTGAGCAATCATATCTAGTGGAGTCCACCACCAAGTTAACTTTTGTCTTTCCTTTTCAGTACGGAATAAATCTGGACGAAGAGCGCTCACATTGATTCCAACTAATGTCCCGAATGTATCCATTAAAATCAATGAACCGAATAACCAAAAAAATACAGGCCAAGGATTTGCAGGATTTACTGTAGGTGCTGTAAATATTAAAAATAGGGAGAGTGTCCAAGGGACAATTCCAATTACAATCCAAGGGAAGCGACGGCCCCATCGCTTGGTCAATCGAGTATTTCGATCAACAAGAAATCCGATAATGGGGTCGTTGATTGCATCATAGATTGTAAATATTGTTAAGGCAAGGACAATAAGCCCCGGTTCTAACCCAAGCACGTTAAAGTAAAAGTAATATAAATAAATGGCTTGAGTGGCACCAATTACGGTCGCGGTAATTTGAAATGAACTATTTGAAGCATAACGCCACCAAGGATGTTTCGATCCAGTATCTAACTCTGTTTCACTCATGTACAAATACCTATATTTTTAATCTAATTTTTTAGATAATTAGTCATATTTTATTATTTTCTTATATATAGTTTTATCTTTTTAAGGATAAATTTGTCCATTTTATCTTAAATGGCAGAAAAATGAAAAATTTTCTAAATATGCAAGAATGGCTCATTAATTGCATTTTTAATTTTGACTTTTATGGGAATTCACATAGAATAGAGTCCCAATCCCAGAATTAGCGCCTGTTATCAATATATGATTATTTAAATAACTTATAATGATTAGTTTTGTTAATAAATGAAAATAAATAAAATTTGGTTATTTTTCCTGGAGGTATTCATTCATTTCTACAAAAGAGCTTGTTCGAATGAGAGCTGCTTTTAAGAATTGAAATCCGATATCGTAAGTAGAATCCTCTCCCTCCAATATGAATGAAATATGGTACTTCTCTATTAAAGTGGTTTTTAGACTACAATACATTATAATTTTATAACAAGCTTAAAAACTAAACTTTCTTAAAGAGATAAAGACTTGCTGATTTTTTATAACCTATGCCTCTCTGCCATTTTTCAAGATATTCAGGAGTTATCGCAATACTTTTTTTGGGTATAAAATAATTATCCAAATTTTTTTGAGAAAGATAGTATCTAAGATTTATTAGATTAATTACTGCGAATAATTCGTATTCTGGATCGATTGATGCCATGCTGGCATCACCATGAGAATTATTCACAAGTAGAATCCCTCCTTCCTTTAGATATCGTTTACAATATTTTGATATGAAACCAGCATATAGGGAGATGAGAAGGTTAAAACTATTTTGGTCCTCAGGAATAGGTTTTTTATAATCATAAGGATAAAATCTGATTATTGGGTAATCTTCATATTTTTTCCTTTCCAATACAAAATCGATTAATCCTTTCTTAGAAAAAAATTGTTTTGCTTTACTGTAAGTATCTATATAGACCGTTATGGGAAAATAGAATGAAGGAGTTAGATGTAATGCGCTTCCAGGATAAAGCACAGATTTAATTTGAAACTTTTTTTTAATAATTTCAAATAAGTTAGAACGCTCACCATATTTATCTACGTATTCTTGATAAATTTTTTCAAAACTCAATGTTATTTACACTTGTTAAAAAAATATTGCCTATAAGATTTTGATTAAAGTAATTCTAATAAAAAAGGTTTAAAAGTAATATTATTTTTGAGAGGTTAGGTATTCATTCATTTCAACAAAGGAACTCGTTCTAATGAGGGCTGCTTTTAAGAATTGAAATCCGATATCGTAAGTGGAACCATCACCACCAATGTGAATTAGGTAAGGCACTTCTCCGTCAAATTCATCCTTAGATTTTAAAATTTTATAAGAAGTACTAATCGCATCTGCTATTGTGGCACCTGATTCAAATAAGTGATGAACCCAAGGCACTCTCCAAGACGTAACAAAATCTTTAGAAGTAGACACCTCTGAACAGCTCGTATTGTTAACGTAGATAATATTATTTCCCGCAACTGCATACGCAGCAGTTGCCATCTGATTGAGTACCATACCTGCCCCGCAACCAGGACATAATCCATGACCTGGAAGCAAATGCTCTTGAGGATCTAGAGTTTTTCTATTAACTCTATATATATCAATTGATTTTTCTGCACCAAAGGTTTCTATTAATCCCTTTAATCGATTATTACGCTGTTCGGTAAAATAGATTATTTCATCTATTTCCTTTTCCATAAATTTGGGTTTGAATAGGTGCCTAAATCGTCCCATCGATTTTAAATATTCTACAAATTTATCTTTATCTATGTCTAATCCTCTAAAATAAGAAAAAACGGGTACCGCATTTTTTACTCTCACTGTATATAATGGCCAATATCCGCAATCCGTAGCTAGTTTTGAGATTCTAATTGCATCACTTGCTTCATGTCTCCACCCACGCATACAGTCAGACTTCGTAAAATTAAGGAAATCTTAATCTTTATACGCCTGAATGAAAGCGGAGCCATTTGTCTTTAGTGCTTCGGCTATTTTTCCCATGAAGTCATTCGGATATGCAGGATTAACTGTTGCCAAAAATAATGATTTAGTACCATAAAAGGCAAAGGGAGTTACTAAATCTTGTTTTACTCCTACTTTTCCGGGAATCTTTTCGCCTCCCGGTCCTGTTGTTGTGGAGGCAAACGGCGGAGTGCCGCCAGATTTTTCCAGATAATCACGTTTTGGTGAATATCACTTGGATACCCGTATTCATAAATGCCTCGTTATCATAATTTAAGAAGAGCACATTACTCTTTTCTTTCCTTGCAAGAATATCTTCAAATTTTATTATGTTTCTTTCTGACATTTTGATAATTTATAATTTATTGTAATTATTTTCTTAATTAAGATAATGTCAAATGATTTTAAAAGATATTTATCATAAATTAAAACCATTCTTCTTATTACTTATTAAAATTAAACTTTAAAGTGGCATTTAAGAAAAGAAGTTTGAATTATTTTTATAAGTTTATTTTCTCAATTTGATGATTACTTTAAACTGGGTAATAATATTAAGGAACCTAATGAATCAATTATCTTCTTTATTATCCTGCGGCTAAATGCAAGTTTAATTCCCTTATCTTTAAAATATGATTCTATTGAATAATGACCTATCCCTATAATATTTCCATTTTCTGTCCTATATCTCTCAATTTCCTTAATTACTAAGATCATTGATTCAAGATAATTTTTTAGAGCGATGTTATAATCTGAATCATTAAATGGATTTATTTCTGACATTAGCTTTGAATTTGAAACTAAATATTCTAAGAATAAAGATATAATCTGATTTGTGTTGTAATTTAGGTTTCTATAAATAAATTTTATCAAATCATTTCTCAATTTCTCTGGTAGCCAATGGATTCGATACTGATTGCTATTTTGAAGAGAGTATGATATGCATTCATATTGAGAAAGTAGTCCAATTCTAAGCGCATATTTTATCATTTTTTTATTTATCTGATAATTGAATTTACATCCAAATACATAATTTACCTTTAAATTTATAAATATGTCTTCAATCCAATCCTTTAGTAACTCTGCATTTTCTTTTGAATATGAGAAATATTTCTTATTATTTTCCTTCCATTTCTTTGAATATTCCCTGACTTTTTTTTGGATAGATTCTGGAGCTCTTTTGTAAATGATATTAAGTGCTAACCAAAGACGTCTATAAGGTTCTTGGAACTTTTCTGGTTTAACAAGAAATAAGAATTGTTTAATTTCATATGAATCATTAATAGCAATCCGCCAAGTATCATGACCGATATCAATTGCATTACTTATTTTTTTAAGTCCAATTCTTCTACACATAAAGTAGAAATCATTAATAAGGTTTTTCGATGAGTTTGAGAAAGTTAAGAAAAACTGACTTTTTCTACTAATAGATATACTACCATCAGTATCGAATAATCCTTTTAATCCTCTTTTAACATAACTTATATCAGATAAAATCCATTCTGGAACACTAACTTGGTTTTTGACTTTATCACCAGGAATTAATCCAGTTTTTTTAATTCCTTTTCCCAATTCTGAAATCTCAAAATGAATTCTTGAATTAGTAGTAATCCAATCTGTACCTTTGCCTTGATTATCTTTTATGCGAAATTCAGAATCAGGAAAAACTTTCTTAAGGAGGCGACCAACATATTCAAAGTATCTTTCTTCATCAATTATATTCAATGAAATTTGAACAACTTTATCCTTATCTGCGGAATTTAAGTGACCATCGCCTAGCATTATTGTTAATAACTCAGCTGTATCAGAATTTTTTGAAAGTGGTGTATATGGAATAGAATCCTTAGTTGTTAAAAATATTTTATAAGGGATAAGATTGATTTCAAAATCTTGAGCATTTCCTAAATGGTGACAATATAGATTAAATAAATCTTCCCTCAAGATATTATCATTAATATAAGTTCTAAGTCTTAGAAATCTTTTATAAGGCATTCTTGCTCCTTTTGAATAACTACTATATTTATTACCTCTTAGAAAAGAACTAAGAAATTCCTTGGTTATATTAGGGTTCTTCTGCTTCAAAAGGTCAAATACATCTTCTAAATATAACTCAGTTCTAGATTTATTTATTATTTCAATCCAAATTTTCCTTTTATGATTAATGTCCAACAAATCTTTCTTTGTAAAATTAATTGTTGTTCTCTCTTCTAATATTATATGGCTGATATCTAATTTAGTGAATTTTAAAGTAAGACCTTTTGCATAAAATTCATTATATGCTGAAAATATATCGAATGCGGTTAATTGTGCTTTCTTTACTTCTTTAATTTCAGGATCCAATCCTATTAGACTTCGGCATATCTTAACATTTAAGATAGAATCATAGTTACTCTTGATTATTTCTAGTGAATTATGATACTTGCCTTCAGGTGAATTTAAAATTTCATTATTTTTTACCATAGAATTTTGCCAATTATATAAATACTTTCTAAGGTTTTCTGAGAGTGGATTGAGTTTTTCAGATTCAACAAATATTTCAGAATGTGTTCTTAGATGTGTGAGGATTCTTGTATATTGAGTAGAGATCTCATCCATTCCATTTTTAATTGTATCCTCTACAGCTTTCGATAGTAACTTATCTTTTTTTAATCTTTTCATCTGATTATTAGTTAATTGCTTGAGATAAGCATTCGAAATCGAATCCATGTAGCGCGAGATTATTAGTGCTCCTCTCCCTATCGTAATACAATAAATCCAACCTTTTAAAAATGATTCGAATTCATTAAGAAATCTTGATTTGACTTCATCGATTAGGTTTTTTGAAGGGAGTGCTGATATATCAAAAAAACATGCTAAAGCGGCATCTACTATATCCCCTATTCTCTCATCTGTATAAACTAAAGGAATATGATGAAGCTTACATTTAGGATATTTTCCAAAACCAATGAACCTATACCTAAGCGGTTTAACTCGCGTCATTTGTGCGCATCCAAACTTAGGACAAATTGCAATCCTATCTTCTCCCACAGTTTTCCTTGAGACTCTCGTATACGATTTCATATAGACAATCCCTCTTCATATTGTTCTTTTGACTTATTAACCTTCACACTCGGCGTTTTTTCTAATAAATCTTCCAATTCTTCTTCTAAACCAAAGTAATTTGTCTCGAGTTCCTCAAAAAATCCACTAAATTTGATTTGTAGACACTTTTTTACAAAACAAATATTTTTTGCTAAGACTATGATAAATTTGAGGAATTTAGGATAAATTTGGATATCCATTTCTGAGAATTGATGAATCAGCTTAGAAAGCTTTTTTATTATTTCTAAAAGGTAATATAACTGTTTTTTGTTGCTTTCGAAAAAAAGAGAAGAAATTGCTTCCTCAAGTGAAAAATTACTCTTTTTTATCTTCTTTAGTAGGTTTATGAAATCACTACTCAATGATTCAACTTCTTGTTTTTGAGTGTAAAATTGGGTGTTTCGATGATCTTCGTTAGGTTTTAAACTTGTCTGGAATCGAAGTTTTAGTACCTCAGCTTTAAATTTGAAAAATGTTCGGAGTTGCCGTGAAAGTTCTCTTATTTTGGTTAAACCCTCAATTTCATACCAATAATAAAAAAAATTATCATTTTCCAATTCATTAAAATCTTGTTCAATATAATCTGTCATAATTTGTCATTTTCTAGTTTTTACTACCAAATTAACACAGTTATATATAAATAAAAAAAAATGATTGCGTACAAAATTCAGTGAAATATGAAGGAATAACACATAATTTGTAACTTAATTAACTATCTAACAGAATATGAGAGCGGATTAGTCCATAACTCCTTGATTTCGAGTGAAAAGCATTACATAGGAGAGGAAAGTATAGAAGGGAGTCCTTTCCTAATTTTGGTATGCCACTACCAAAATCAAGAAGAGCTAGTGCTCCCATAAGAATAGAACAAACCAGTCTTATTAAATTTTGTACTCGATTACGATCCTTAAACAAAGGAATGAAGAGGGGCAATGCGGTGAGATTTGCACATCCTCCACGTTATAATGTTGTAATGGGGCTTGATAATGTACTGAGAATAAATGAAACTCATTGCTTGGTATGTACTTCACGCTTAGTGAAAAATGGTCATAATAACCGATTAGTAATTCGGGATCAAGGCTCAGGAATGTTACGCTTCCGTATTCAGAGAAAGTGTTGCCCTAAATGTGGAGAAATTTTTCCCGAATTATCACAATTTGCACCTCGATTTGCAAATTATCACGAAAACTATAAAAAAACAGCATGACTTCCACTAGAACTTATTCATGATGAGAATTTTTGAATGCTTTTGCACAATGTATGCAACAAAAATTTAACTCTTTTCCTTTAACTGTTTCAACATGATAATCTTCATAAAGTTTTACGCCACAACTTGCACATATTTTTAATTTTGATTCTATAGCCGCTTCGATTAAGTTTCCAAATCGCTGGAGAATCTCTTCAATAAACCGCTCTCCAGATGGAGTTAATTGATAGCCTTTAGATTTTTTTGATTTTGGATTAGGAGTAAGTTTAATATACCCTTCTGATTGAAGTTTATTTAAAAAATCATAAATATAGGTTGGACTTGCTGTTTTTCCTAAATCGGTTTCAAGTCGTTTTATGATATAATACCCTGAAACTGATTTTTTAGATTTCAATAATGTTAAGGTATAGAATTTTGTTAAGTTTTGGATTTTAATACTATCGTTCAATTAATGAACTCCTCCATTTTATATCTTCTTAGGATAATAATGCAAAATCCCTATAATAAGAATAGTGTTTATAATTTATAAATATATATTTTGTAATAGCAACATTTAAATATATACTGATTTGTATATACCATAGAATAATAACTTTATAAAAATTGATAAAAAATAATCGATATAGAAATGAATTAAATATGACAGAAAAAGTCGAAAAAGTAAGAACAACGATCCTAAATATTCAAGGAATGCATTGTGCTTCATGTGCTCAGACAATCACTAAGGCACTAAATAAGCATAAAGGAATAAATAATGCAAATGTGAACCTTACAACTGAAAAAGCCTATCTTACTTATGATCCTGAGGTATTAAAAAAATCTGATATCATTGAAATCGTAGAAAACGCTGGTTATAAAGCTTTGAGAAATTCAGATAAAATCATAGTTAATATTGAAGGCATGACATGTACATCTTGTGCTCAGACTGTAGAATCAGCGCTTAAACGTAATGAGGGTATTATCAGTGCAGTTGTAAATATAGCAAATGAAAAAGCAACTATAGTGTATGATATAGATGAATTAGTGTACGAAGACATAGCTAATATTATAAATAATACAGGTAATCATGTTATAGGCATAGAAGAAGAAGTTTCAGGGAGGTCAAAGTATGATAAAGAGGTAGAACAGGAAGCTAGGAAGTATCATACTGCTAAGAGAAGAATGATTGTCTCTTGGATTTTTACAGGACCTATCATTGGTTGGATGCTTTTAGAAATGATAGGAGGAATTCGTTGGCCTAATGAAGTTATATATAATTTAGGTATTATCATATTATCATTATTCCCATTATTTATAGCAGGATACAGCACCTATATCTCCGCTTTTAAAGTTATTCGTCATTTTAATGCAAATATGGATGTGTTAATTGCCCTTGGAACTATCTCTGCGTTCATTACGGGTCCCTTATCCTATTTTTCACCACTTTTTAATTACTCAGGAGTTGCCGCAATGATTATGGCATTTCATCTAACGGGAAGATACATAGAAACTAAGGCAAAAGGAAGAGCTTCCCAAGCGATACGTAAATTATTAGAACTTGGGGCAAAAAATGCCCTTATATTAATAGACGGTGAAGAAGTTGAGATTCCAATCGAACAACTAAAGGTGAATGATACCATGATTATAAAACCGGGAGAAAAAATACCTACAGACGGAATAATTATTGAAGGACAGAGTGCTATAGATGAATCCATGGCCACTGGAGAATCAATGCCAGTTAAAAAGAAAGTCGGAGATGAGGTAATTGGAGCTACAATTAATCAAAGAGGGTTATTAAAAGTCAAGGCAACTAAAGTTGGAGAAGACACTTTTCTATCCCAAGTTGTTAAATTAGTAGAAGAAACTCAAGGGACTAAAATTCCAATACAGAAGTTTGCTGACAGAGTTACAAGTTATTTCGTACCCATAGTATTGTTACTTTCTTTAATTGCATTAATGTTATGGATATTTTTACCCGAGATTATGACTCCTATTTTAGTCGCTGTCCAACCTTTCATACCATGGATAAGTGCTAATTTTAATGTGGTAACATTAGCATTATTAGCTGTAATAGCAACACTAATAATAGCATGTCCTTGTGCACTTGGACTAGCTACTCCCACAGCATTAATGGTTGGAAGTGGAATGGGAGCGGAGCATGGTATTCTCATTCGACAAGGTGAAGCTATTCAAACTTTACGGGGAATCGATACTATTGTATTTGATAAAACTGGGACAATTACCAAGGGTACACCTGAAGTTACTGATATTATTACATCAGATAATTTCTCAACTGAAATATTACTGAAATATTCAGCAAGTATTGAATCGGGTTCAGAACACCCATTAGCTGATGCAATCTTAAGGAAAGCAAAGGAAGTTAGCTTAGATTTATTTGAGATTGATGAGTTCGAATCTTTAACTGGAAAGGGTGTTCGAGCAAAGATTACATCTAGTGTGGAAAGGTCAATTTTGATAGGAAATAAAAAATTGATGAATGAAAACAGTGTTAATTATCAAAATTTTATTCCAAAAATTGAATCCTTAGAAAGTGAGGCTAAAACAGTGATCTTGGTTTCAATTGATAAGCAATTAGCGGGAATCTTAGCAATATCAGATGCAATTAAAGAAGATTCTGTATCTGCAATCAAGGAATTAGAAGATTTTGGTATACAAACAGTAATGCTAACGGGAGATAACGAACGTACTGCTTATGCAATAGCAAAAAAAATAGGCATTTCAAAAGTACTAGCGGAGGTATTACCTGATGAAAAAGTAAATGAAATTTTGAGATTACAAGAAGATGGAAAACAGGTTGCTATGGTGGGTGATGGAATTAATGATGCTCCAGCTTTAACTGCCGCTAATGTAGGAATTGCAATTGGTACTGGTACTGATATCGCAATTGAATCAGCCGACATTACATTAGTTAGCGGAAATTTATCTGGAGTTATTTCAGCATTAAAACTATCGCGAAAAACTTTCAAGAAAATTAAACAGAATTTGTTTTGGGCTTTCTTTTACAATGTAGTAGCAATACCTGCTGCAATGTTAGGATTGGCCCATCCCTTAATCGCAGAAGTTGCCATGGCTACAAGCTCGATCACGGTAGTATCAAATGCTAATCTATTACGTAGGTCTAATATATTACCAAGTTACAAGAAAAATAATTAAAAACCCAAAATTAAAAAAGGAGGTAAATTGTGATGGAAAAGTTAAAATGCTCTATGTGTGGTTATGAAATGGGTATACCCCAGCATTGTGGTAGGATTATGCATAAGGAAGGTGATAAGTTAGTGTGTTGGATGGGTGAGCACTGTGGTGTTCAACCTATCCCTGAGCATTGTGGACAGAGAATGAAATTTATTTAAAAATTTAATTTTTTTTTTATTTTGAGTTAATCAATTTGAAGGAGGTTTATTTTTTGAGAGAAAAATTATGTCCAATTTGTAGTAAAAGGGTAAGATCTGATGCTGATGTTCATAAATATTGCATGTTATGTGGAATGGGAATTCCTGACTATTTATCTTCAGTAAGTTATAAAGAAAAAGAAGGGAAAATTATCTATTTCTGCTGTTCTAGGTGTTATTCGATTTATGAAAAGGAATTTATTAACCAAAATAAAGTCAAACGAATTTGGCTAATTGGAGAGTGATCTTTATTATTATAACAAACTTTACGAGAAAAGCCTTTCAAGATGCAATTAATAACTTTAACAATATAAGTAAGGCTATTGGGGGTCTTTACACAATTCTTAGTATAATCGCTAAAGATGAGAATGAGCTTTTTATCAAAATGGGGATAGATAATATTCAAACACTCTATCAAAACTTCTTAGAACTGATATTTAATGACTATGGTTTTAGAAAGTTAATAAAAAAAATCAAGAGTTTTGATTTAGAACTCGATATGCCTTTAAATAATATATCAATCTCTGAGACAAATAACATACAAAATAAAGAGAATCAAACTAATTGTAAAAATAACAAGCAAAAAAAAATCTAAAATATATTGGTAGTGAAAATAAGGTAATGTTTATATTAGTGATTTTTACAATAACTTTAATTGTGGACATTTTATTAGTAGGGGGGTTGATTTTCACAATTTTTAAACCAAAATATCGAATCTGGCCTCCTCCGGACAAAAACTCACGGCAATTTTGGATTTCTTGGATTCTGACCATATTGTCTTTCTCAGGAACATTATTATTAACTATAATAGATTGGAATAACTTTATTTTTAAGCATTGGTCAAGGATTCCTATTGGAGTATCATTATTAGTATTGGGATTAATTTTAGCTGGATGGGGAGTGAGAACTTTAAGCGTTCACTCTACTCTTGGCTTAAAAGGAAAGTTGATTACCGATGGTCCTTATAAATATTCGAGAAATCCCCAATATTTAGCAGACATTTTACTTTTCGCCGGATTATTAATACTAGCTAATTCACTATTAGTTTTGATTACCGGTTTATTAGGAATATTGTGGAATTATCTTACCCCTTTCGCAGAAGAACCATGGTTAAAAGAACAGTATAGGGATGAATATGGTGAGTACTGTAAAAATGTTAGGCGCTTTATTTAAATTTTAAATTTTTTTTAAGAAATATACTTTAAAATTGAAAAATTATTCCAATATAGGTGGAAAATAATGAAATTTTGTCCAATACGCGAAAATATTTTAATGCCAAAAAATAAAGCATTATACTATAATATCCGTCAACTCTAATTTTAATAGGTTTTATTTCACTTAAATTATGGGAATCGCCTAAAAAATCTATTCAGTTAGCAAGTTAACAAAGTTTTAATGTTACTTAACTTCTGAATTTTGAAAAAATAATTCTAAAATAAAAATTAAATTTGTCTGGAATTTCAAAGCGTGTTTAACTAGTCAGAGGGAATTTAGGATTTTTTTACTTGTCCTCACTAAAGAATTTTAATCTTTTTATGATCTATTTATTTTACCTTATATAAGAATTCTAATATATATTTTATAATACAAATTTTTAAATATATACTCTTATATATATATTTCAAAATAACATATACAAAAAATAACAAACAGGTGATAAAATGTATTTTGATATTTATGAAGAATATCATATGATGGATTGGTGGTTTAATATATTTGGGCCTTTTTCATGGCTTATTATGGCATTAGGAATGGGGATTTATATTGCATTAAGTATTGTAATCGCCTATTATGTTCACAAAGATGCTACAAGAAGGGGAATTGTTAATTCTGAAGTGTGGTTAATAATAACATTGATTTTTAATTTGTTAGGCTTATTGCTATATCTTCTTGTTAGAGGAAACTACGATAAACGCTATTTAAATGAAAATTTGAAGGAAAATAGGTCCCAATGAATATAGGCTATTATGATATTAGATCATAATTATTATTATATGAATCACATGATGGATTGGGTTCCAAAATATAATTACTAATAACTTTTTTCTAAATTATCTAATACTATGTACACAAATATAATAAATACAAAAAATGGAGGCTTTTTCTCCTTCCGATTATTAAAAAGTATATACACTATCATATATACACTTGGGTATCTATTTAAATAAAGGTTAAAAAATTTTTATTACTCAATTCTGTATAAGGAAAGAAGACCAATTAATCGTAGATTACAAAAGTACAAAAACACTAAAGAGATCAGTAAACGGTTAATAATTATTATCGCAAAAAAAAAGTTATTACTTCATTTTAATTTTGGATATGATTCTCTAAGTGTTAAATAAAATATTAAGCCTAATATGTTTAAAAGTAAACCAATTATAATAAAAATCTCAGCATCCTTAATTTTGAGTTTTTTAGTATCAAAATATACATAAAATCCAATAATAATGCAACTAAAGGTTAAACTTACCCATAATATTAATATGAAAAACCATTCAAAAGTGCCAGGTTCAAGACTAAAATACCAGCCCATTAAAAGTAAATCCCTCTTTTAAATTACTCCTCTTCATTAAATATTATTAAAAAAAAATATAATATTAGAATAGAGCCCAACCCATATTGAGAACGTCGTTCCTACATTTTATCGTGCTCATGCATGTGTTCCATGTCTTTTTTATGTTCGTGCTCATGCATGTGTTCCATGTCTTTTTTATGTTCGTGCTTATGCTCGCTTTCTTCATCCTTACAACAATCCATAATTTTTTCCTCTTTACTTAATCTGATTTTTATTTAGTATATATTTCATAATATATACTATTTTATATATATTTAAATGTATCCCTTTAAATTTATAATTCCTTAGGATTAGCTTATAATAGTAAAAGAATATTCTTCAATACATTCGATAAAAATGAGATAAAGAACGAACAAGGATCAATCAACTGGTTTAGAAATTCTTGGAAATTGCGTAGATTATATCCCACAGTTCTGGGGTCTTTAGGATTAGGTGTTCTATTACCGAGTTTAAATGAACTATTACTTATTATGATATACTTTTTTTTATTTCTTATGTTAGTTGCTATTTTAAGGAAAGCTAACTAAAATATGATATAACAAATGTTATGAGTATAAAAAGTATTTAGATTGAGAATAAAAACCGAATAAATAAAATAAGTAACTTTTAATTTTCTATTTATACTTTTAGAATAATATTTTTAAAAAATCGTAAAATTAATCTTATGAAAAATCTTTACATTTAAAGTGAAATAATGAATAATTTAAAACCAAAAATATCCATTATTGGATGTGGAAATGTTGGTACGCGTTTTGCGTATGTTTTAACAATAAAAGGATTAGCACGCCATATTGTGATGGTTGATATCGATAAAAAACGAGTAGAGGGGGAAGTTATGGATATATCACATGGTGCTCCTTATACATCACCTGTAAAAATTGATGCCGGTGGTTATCCTGATGTTCAAGATTCAGATATTGTTGTAATTACAGCTGGAAGAAATCAACGACCTAACGAGACAAGAATTGATTTAATTAAAGATAATATAAAGTTGTATGAAAAAATCATACCGGAGATAATGGATTTTGCTCCCTCTGCCAAATTTTTAATTGTGTCAAACCCAGTGGATATTCTATCATATGCAGCATATAAATTATCAGAAAAACCCGAAAACGAAGTTTTTGGCTCTGGTACTGTACTAGATACAGCGAGGTTTAGATATCTTTTAGGGAGGAAGTGTAGTATAAATCCTCAAAATATACATGCCTATATTTTAGGGGAACATGGAGATAGTGAATTTGCAGTTTGGAGCAGTGCCATGATTGGGGGCATGTTAATTAAGGACTACTGTTTAACGTGTAATAATAGAGAATTTTGCGATAATGAAAAAGAGTTATCCCAAATTTTTGAAGAAGTGAGAATGTCAGCATATAAAATTATTGAACGGAAAGGTGAAACATCATACGGAATTGGTTTAGCTCTTGCTCAAATCACCCAAGCAATTTTACATGATGAGAATACGATTTTACCTGTTTCTACTTTAGTAAAAGACTATTTAGGCATACAAAATGTCTATTTAGGTTTACCTGCGATTTTAAACAAATTAGGTGTAGTACGTGTATTGAAAATCGCCCTAAACTCAAAAGAAAAAGATTATTTTAACCAATCTGCTCAAAAACTTAGAAATGTAATAGAGGAAGTGGGAATTGATTAAAGAAGCAGTTCAATTTTATTTACTTTTAAGGTATTAATTAAAGATTTATATAACATAATAAAAAATGTCACATTAACAACGACTTAATAATATAAGGTGAAAAATTATAGAAAAACACGCTACGGCATCAGATAAAAATATGAGCGAAATGCATTCTCATGATACCCACCATCCAAATAAAATGGTACATATGAAAGATATAGATCAATCTGAACACCATAAAATGATGATCCGTGATTATCGTCGACGTTTTTATATTTCATTAGTATTCACAGTTCCCATACTTCTTTTGTCCCCTTTAATCCAGGGATTTTTTGGCTTTAGTCTTTCGTTTCCGGGTATTGGATATGTAATGCTTGGTTTAGCTTCTATAGTGTTTTTTTATGGAGGATGGCCGTTTCTTAAGGGAATAGTGAAAGAAATAAGAACAAAAACGCCAGGAATGATGACATTAATTGCCATCGCGATTTCTGTAGCATATATCTATAGTGCAGCAACCACTTTAGGATTGACTGGTACCGAGTTTTTCTGGGAATTGGCTACATTAATTGATATAATGCTATTAGGGCACTGGCTTGAGATGAGATCGATATTAGGAGCATCTCGAGCCTTAGAAAAATTAGTAGAATTGATGCCTTCGACTGCTCATTTATTAAAAGATGGGGAGATTGTTGATATTGAACTCGATGAACTTAAAAAAGATGATACTGTAATTGTTCGGCCTGGAGAAAAAATACCCTCTGATGGTGTAATCAAAAATGGTTCGAGTTATATCGACGAATCAATGCTCACTGGAGAATCTATTCCGGTAAAGAAAACAAAAAATGATAAAGTAATAGGTGGATCTATAAATGGAGATGGCTCACTAGAAGTTATAGTTAAAAGTACGGGAAAGGATTCATATTTATCAAAAGTCGTATCTCTGGTGAGGGCCGCTCAAGCTGCGAAATCTAAAACTCAGCGTCTCGCTGATAGTGCTGCTTTTGGATTAACAATTATAGCGGTGGGAGTGGGAATAACTACTTTGCTAATTTGGATAATTTTAGGTGCCTCATTTCAATTTTCTATTGAGCGCATGGCAACAGTAATGGTTATTACTTGCCCCCATGCGCTTGGGCTAGCAATTCCATTGGTAGTTGCAGTTTCAACGTCTCTTTCTGCTAAAAGTGGTTTGTTGATCAGAAATCGGACTGCTTTTGAAGCATCAAGAAGAATCTCAACAGTAATTTTTGATAAAACGGGGACCTTAACAGAAGGATCGTTTGGCGTGAATAATATCCAAATTTTTAATACGAACTACGATGACCAAGAGGTCATTCATATTGCAGCTTCATTAGAACAGAACTCTGAACACCCAATTGCTAAAGGAATAGTAAAAAAAGCACAAGAGTTCAATATTTCTATACAGCAACCTTCCAACTTTAATGCAATTAAAGGGAAAGGTGTAGAAGGAACGTTAGAAGGAAAGAATATTAGTATCGTTAGTCCTAATTATTTAAAAGAATTAAATATTCCAGTTCCTGAAGAACTTAAGATAGGTCCAATCGATACAATAGTTTTTGTTGTTTTAGATAAAAAAAACCTTATTGCAATGATTAGTCTTTCGGATCAAATTCGAAAAGAATCATATAATGCTATTAAAGAACTTCACTCGATGGGAATTAAATGTTGGATGTTGACGGGGGATAATGAAATGGTTGCTAAAACAGTCTCGGAGCGTTTAAATCTTGATGGATATTATGCGGAAGTGCTTCCCCATGAAAAGTTGGAAAAGGTAAAAGAAATACAATCAAAAGGAGAATTTGTGGCTATGACTGGCGATGGAATAAATGATGCCCCTGCGTTAGCTCAAGCTAATGTTGGCATTGCTATTGGGTCTGGAACCGATATTGCTGCTGAAACAGCTGATATCATCTTAGTAAATAGCAATCCCAAAGATGTTACTTCTCTCATCGCTTTTGGTAAAGCAACATATAAAAAAATGATTCAAAATCTGATTTGGGCTACGGGATACAATACTTTTGCAATTCCGCTTGCTGCGGGAGTTGCATATACAGTAGGGATACTTATTGATCCCGCCATTGGGGCAATTTTTATGGCAATAAGTACCATTATAGTCGCTATCAATTCCAAGTTTCTAAAAATAAAAAAATGAACAATTGTGCACAAAAACATCATAACAATTTTATTAATTTTTATACTTAATTGTTAAAATAATAATGCTTAAAGTATTGAAGCATAATTTTACATAAAATGATTCTTTAACTAATTTTGTCTTATTTGACTATTAAAATATGGAAATTTAGCTTTTTTCTTTTCTCTAATAATTGAATATAAATAACACAAAAAAAAGTCCATATATTCATCCAAAAAATTTAAGCTGTAAAATTAAAAATTAAATTAAAAAAAATAGAAAAAGATAGGGCTATTGTTTCATTTTTTCTCTCCCAAAGATCTCTTCAAACTTGATTATATTTCTTTCTGGTTGTGCCATATTATCGTTCCACCCCATGTAATTTTTCTTTAGTTTCTCTTACACCAAGATACATATATAATTGTCCTTTCATGTCAGTCACATTTTCCATCTTTTTCTTCGCGATATCGAATTCATCTCTTGTTACATCCCTACCTCCTAATCCTACAATATAGCTTCTAAAAAGTGTCTTTAAGGGATATAATGCTGAAGCAATGGTCATAGAGAAGGGAGGTAACATCCCATTTAGGGAATCGGATTTTTCTAATATAATTAACTTTTCGATGTTATGGGCCTCAACAATTTTTTGTAGTTCTAAGTAAGGAAAAGGTCTAAATGTGCGAATTTTTATTAATCCCATATCCTTATTTTTAGTCATCCAACTGATTATATTTCCACACATCGAGCCCATTGTAAGAAACGCAGTTTTAGAGGAATTATCGAGGTTATAAGTCTCGATCATCTTGTAATTTCTTCCCGTGGCTTTTCCAAAATCGGCGAAAGCTTTTTCCATAATTCCTAAAACCGGTTCTCTGGCTTCATCTAAGTTTTTTCTTCCTTCCATAAAAAAGCTGGGAGTTACAATTCCACCCCAAGTTCCAGGTCTTTTAGTATTAATTGTATGTCTCGGCTTTTTTGGAGTTAATTTTCTTACCACTTCATCTGGAATTAATGTTAAATTTTGAACGGAGTGTGATATGACGAAACCATCATGAACGAACATCGTTGGAAATAAGGAATCTTCTGATATCATTACCGCTAATATGGCAGCATCATAAGTTTCCTGCACGTTTTCTGATACAATAGTGTTCCATCCTAATTCAGAATTAGTTTGAGTAAATTCCCATGAATTCCAAATGGATAAGTTGGGCGAGTTGAAGGCCCTAGCTGAGATCATCATGGTTAATGGGACTCTCCAACCAACTGCCATTGGTAGGGCTTCAGTCATGAGAAGATACCCTTGAGAGGCTGTAGCGGTAAAAGTTCTTGCACCAGCAGCACATGCAGCAGTGGAATACGATATAGCTGCTAATTCAGATTCTACATTAACAAAAGCAGCCTTTAATCTGCCTTGGTTTACCACGTCTGATAATCCTTCAACAGCTTGAGTTTGAGGTGTGATTGGAAAGGCACAAATTACATCAGGATCTGTTTGAGTGACAGCACCCGCCACAGCATAATTTCCAATCATTGTAGTTTCTATTGGCTCTTTAATCTCTTTAAAGAATAATCTCATTGGTTCTATAGAAATACTAATTACCTCCTTGTTCTTCAGGAACTGCACATGCAGCAGGTCCTTGCTTTAACTTTTTGCTTATAGCATTAACAGGACATATTTCTAAACAGTTTAAACAGGACTTACAATGAAAACTATCTATCCCCGACATATGCCATAAACCATCCTCACCTTTTTCTCTCAGAATAGCAAAATCAGGACAAATATACCAACACTGTGCACAATCAGTACATATCTCCTTATCCCAAATTACATCCCATTCTCCCCAGCTTCCCGTAATGATTTGGTCACTTCCAACTGGAATTACGCTTTCATCACAATACCATACACCTGCTTTATCAACTTCTTTATAACCAGGAAGTCCTAGTTCTACTTGTTGCCATGGTACTTTACTATCAATAG
>Ga0180438_10004300_pt1 | contig 20582 bp, 16 predicted proteins | sample SS_ome_12_FD_132455 | JGI IMG/M metagenome (GOLD analysis project Ga0180438, IMG submission 132455) | Hypersaline lake sediment archaeal communities from the Salton Sea, California, USA - SS_3_D_2 metaG | ecosystem: Environmental > Aquatic > Non-marine Saline and Alkaline > Hypersaline >... | reverse complement strand
CTCTCGACCTCGGGACTGGCAGCCAGATAGTAGAGCGCTTCCCCTGCGTCCGAAGTAGGCTTGAGCATCTGATCGATCACGAGCTTACGGAAGGTCCTGTAGACAATGCCGTTATTGAGGCCGATATTGCTCAGGACCTCACCCGGGTGCGCGGCAAGGACCGTTACCCCGGTGCCCTTCAGGCGATGGGCCAATTCCCTGGTGAACATGATGGCGGCCGTCTTCGAGGCGCCATAGCCTTTCAAACCCCGGTATTTGCGTTTCTTCCAGTGCAGGTCGTTGAGATCGAGGCCACCGAACTGATGGCCCTTCGAGTTCACATTGATGATGCGGGACGGCGCGCTGGCCTTGATACGGTCGAGCAGGAGGTGTGTGAGGAGGAATACGGCCAGGTAGTTGACCGCGAAGACGGCTTCGAAACCATCGACCGTTGCGAATCTCCGGGTGTTGTACTGCCCTGCATTGTTAACGAGAACGTGGATTTCCGGATAGCGGTCCAGGAGCGTCTGGGCAAGTCTTCGTACCTCTTTCATGGTCGAGAGATCGGCGAGTATCAGATCGACCGGGCCTTTTGCTGCGGCCTGGATCTTGGCCTTGGCTTGTTCGCCCCGCATCTGGCTGCGACAGACCATGACCAGATGAGCACCATGTTTGGCTAGCTGCAGGGATGTTTCAAATCCTACACCCGAGTTCGCTCCGGTGACGATACAGACACGTCCATCCATACTTACATCTGTTGTCTTCTGTGCTCTCATCATGTTTCTCCGGGGCTAACCCATTACGTTCTTCATGAACCAACGATAGGCCTTTCCCATGACCGGGATTGCATCAAAGGAGTCACCCCATAAGTCGTAATAATCGCGATGCAGGGTAATCAGACCGTCGTCGTCCACGTTCAGACGTGTTGCACCGTGGATGGGCGTCAACGGGGTGTTGCGAAAGCTCATGGTCATGGTCCATTCCACGAAGAAGATGTTGTTTCCGTTTTGGCCCATGCTGTGGACGTCCATGTAGATCTCTGAGCAACGTTTTTCCAGGCGCTCACACATCTGTATGAACTTGTCTCTACCCCGGAAGACCTGCACGCTGTCGTGGAAGAGGCAATCCGGGTGGTAGTGGGGATAGATCTGGGAGTAATCAGGGATTTTCCCCTTGCCGTAGGGGCTTAGCCAGATTTGCTCCAGCCTCTCCAGTGTCATCTTCTTCTTCCTTGTCGCCATGATTCCTCCCATGCTCTTGGATTGTGTGTCCATGAAATGTTCGGGCTAGACCTTGGGCGGGTAATCCAGCAAATCCTTGTAGAGCGGGTGTTCGTCGTCCGTCTTGATCCTGGCGACCCGCCTGGCCGCAGCCTTGTACCTTTCCACATCGGCCAGGGCCAGAATGGACATCCGTTGGGTGGCAAGGGAACCCTCACCGTGAATCGTCAGCGTCGAGTGCCAGGCTGACGTCAGATCCTTGATCAGCCGAAAGGCCCGCATTCTGTGTTCCGTAGGAATGCCGTGCTTACCGGAAAGGTACTTTTCCATCAATTCGCGGGTCTCCGGATTAAAGAAGTCCTTGGAGGACGGAACCGTGCACACCAAACCGCCGGCGATGTCCTGGACGTTCTTGATGGCCTGATGATAATTGTCTGCAAAGAAGAACTTCGCGATATTCGAGTACATCGGATTGGGGTAGACCAGGTCCGATCCGGGATCCTGCACGGGTTTGACGCAAGCCTGTTCGGCCAATGCCTCCTCGGCCTCACAATACATGGTGAGCCAGGACAACTTGTCCTGGATGTGGGAAACCCTCTCCAGACCGTTGTATTCTGCGATCAAGAAGGCCGCCCCTGCGAGGATCTCGAGTTCCACGTATTTGTAGGAGTCGGCAAAGAGTCGATGTGAATTCCCGAAGGCGTAGGCCATGTCGCCCGAGTATTTCCATTCGCCGTCCATGAATACGTTTTCGTTGGGGATGAACACGTTGTCAAAGATGACGATCGCATCTGCGAAAAAGATACTCGAACTGTAGGGATAGTCAAAGGTGTTCTCTATGTCGTCGATCTCATGGTCCGTGGAGATCATGGTGATCCCCTTGGCATTGACCGGGACCGAAAAGACGACCGCATAGTCCTTGTCTTCCTCCTTGTGCCGTCTGCAAGGGATACAGATCATCTCATTGGCGCACGGGGCGAGGCTGATATGCGCTTTCGCGCCACTGACGAAGATTCCGTCCTTGTTCCGGTCGACGACCCGGACATAGTAGTCCTGGTGGGGCACCTGTTTGGATGGTCGAAGACTTCTGTCACCCTTGATGTCGGTCACGGCCCCAATAACAGCCGGATCTTCCTTCAAGAGACGTTGACGGTAGGCCTCGACGCGCTCCCGATAGTTACTGCCGGTCTGTCGATCCATCCGATCGCATACCACGGCGATCGCATTGAGTGCGTCCTTGCCGGTGGTGTTGCTGCCCCCCGGAATCCCAAACCCCATACGGGCCATCAACTGGACGATTTTTCTCCTGCGCAGCAGGTCCTCGGTAGTCCTTTCGGGCTTGTGAAGAAACCGCATTGCCTCACCGTTCTCATCCTGATCGACGAAGAGGTCCTTGTACTTGGGGTCGTTGGCAACAATATAGTCGAGCGCCATCTGGCTGATGGTAATCTTCATGAAGGGGTGTTCGGTGACGTCCTTGATCCTCTCGCCACGAAAGTAGACCACCCTGTCATCCCTGATGCTCTGTTTGTACTCCTCCACTGTCCGAATTGCCATCTCTTACCCTCCTGTAGAAGCTGTTTCCATGGTACTGTCGGCGTAAGTGCCTGCACTCCGCTGTTGCTTATTCACTCATTGAGATCGTTCCTTGTCCTTGGAACGCGAAAACCTTTCAATATGGGAGAACTCGGTTATGGGACGGCGTTCCGGCGCTTTGGGCTCGGTCGCAGGATAACCCAAGGGGGTCATCAAGACGACCTCATACCCTTCAGGAACCTCGAGGATCTCCTTTGCCTTGTCGTGATCGAAGAAGCCGACCATCACTGTGCCCAGACCCAGGGCATGGGCAGAGAGGCAGAGGTTCTGGGCCGCACTTCCCAGGTGGAACAGAAACCACCAGTCTCCGAATTTCGTGATGATATCCTTGTCCTTCCTATACGTATCCGGGATCTTCTCCTTGCCGCACAGGACGAGCAGCAGGGGGGCTGCGACAATGGCCTTTCTTGCCGGATTATAGCCCCCCAGGGTATCCTGCAAGCGTTTCTTGGTGTCCGGATCCCTTATCACGATCACTTCCCAGGGCTGGATGTTCCCCCCCGAAGGAGTCCAGCGCACTGCCTCGAGAACCTGTTCCACGAGCGCGTCAGGAACGTCTTTCTCCAGGTACTTCCGGTTGCTGCGCCTTCCTTTGACGATGTCTAGGAAATCCATTACCCTCCACTCTTTCTGTTGCCCGTCCTCGTCGTCGTCCTCGAATTTGGGCCTGACTCCTGACCCCTGACCCCTGATCCCTGTCCTTTCGTCTTTGTCTTGTCTCCGGATGGCCTTGCCGACAACCCGCGCTGGATCATATCGAAACAGAGGGAAAGGAGGTCGTCTATGTCCATTGTTCCCACTCTCAATTGCTCTCGAGTAATGGCCAGTTGCGTGATTCCTGTGAAGGAGCCCCAGAGGATGTTCGCCACGTGCCATGGGCTCACTGAGTTAAATGACCCAGCGTCAACAGCTCTCTGAATCTGATTGCTGAGGAGATTCAGGATCGTGGTCGCTTGTTCGTTGAGCTGTTGAGAGAGCTCCGGTGACAGCTTTGCCTGCATATCCTCATGTTGCATGACCATGAAGATCCGAAAATAGCTCGTGTGTTCGCTGTAGAAGCGGAAGAGGGTTTTAGCCGTTTCCCGGAGCAGCTGGTCAGGCGGTGGTTCTTGTTTCTTCATGTCGGTCAGCATGTTGATCAGGATATCCTGGCCATTGAGAAGAAGGGAGAAATACACCTCTTCCTTGCTCTTGAAATAGATGTAGATCGTACCCTTGGCCAGCTCCGCCCGTTCAGCAATCTGATCCATCGTGGCCGCAAAAAACCCAACCTGGTTGAATACCTCGTAGGCGGCATCCAGGATTTGCTGGTGCCGGATCTGCTTCTCTCTTGCTTTGCGTTCAGCGGTTCCCATAGATATGCAGTTCCTCCCCTGCTATAACCTGCCTGCCTGATCCTCCTGCGGCGGACACACGTCCAGGTGCTCGAATCGGAGGGTTGTGTTCTGAAGCAGATCGGATTGTGTCAGGCCGGACACATCCACATCGACCGAAGGGCAGCGCATTTCCACAGGCGGTTCGCTGCCGGTGAACGCACCACCCTCTCGCACGAGCACGCCGTCCTTGATGAGACACCAACAATCACGGAGGGCCGAGGTCGTCTCTTCTCCATCCGCTCCCAGCGGAAGATCATAAAGAGCGAGGTTGGCTCTCGCTCCCTCGCGAAGATGACCCACATCGGACAGGCCGATAAGGCGAGCCGGTTCGAGGCGTGTGAGACGTGCCCATTCATAAAGGTCAAGTGTATACCCTTTAAGAGCTTCGTTGAGTTCCTGGGGGCGGGAATCCGGATCGAATAGCCACGTAAGGATCGAAGGCATCCCCCCAGACTGGCCTCCTGCCGGACCCGAGGCTCCGAGGGCCAGGGAATGTGAAGGAGGCACTTGCTTGAGAAGAGACCAGCCTGCCATGGTTCGTGTGCTTACGAGGGGCATTGGTTTATACTGGAAGCACAGGGGTGTCTGCATGCCCAGATCCAGGCTGAAGGAGGTCTGGTGCACGGTGTTGTCCGCAGAGACAACGAGTTGCTCTTGCCCCGTGCTCAGCCCCAGATCCGCACTGCCACCGGCTGCCAGAAACGCCTTGGCCTGCTCGAGGGACGATTCGGAATCCAGGGCAGACCCAAGCCCGGTGATGTGAAAGTGGTCGGGACTGGGGATTTCATGGTCGAGCAGACCGGGCATGCCCCACAGGTGGATCGGAAGCACCTCCGGATCTTCGAGGAGGGACAGGAACGAGAGCACCTTCTTGGCGCTCAAGTTCTTCTGGATGTAGTGCCTCTGTTTGTGACGCAGGTGCGGGAACGGGAGGGAGAGGCAATGGGCTCCGGTCAGGCGGATCAGGGCGCGGGCCAAACGGGAGAATTCGTCCGGCTGGTTTGCGCGAATCGATTGGCCCATATCCCTCAGGTCGATGTTCACACAGGTCGAGGTGTCGACGAAAGGCATACGCCGAAGGGCGTGACGGACAAGGCCTGCGGTCAACAGGTTCATAAAGGGACTGTGTACGTGCACATAACCCATAGAGGCGTAAGCACGGCCGAGGTCATCCGGTGAGGGTGAACCTGCGAACATTCGGGTGAGTGCCTGCCCCTGGGAAGCGAGGAGACAATGAGGATCAATCCCCCCTGACAGCAGGGGTCGTCCCCCGGCATCGATGATCCGCTGAGGATCGCCAAAGGCTTCACTGATCCTGCCTTCTGCCACATACAGGTCGCGAAGCTCGCCCCGCCATTCCTGGGAGGGATCGTAAACGCGAGCCTGCTTGATCAGGACCTTTTCTGAAACAGCCATCTAATGGCCCTCAGTCATGATGTTTGCCAACACGTCATCCACGGTCGGATAACCCTGCTGGGTGATTGCTTCAATGCCTCGTACAGCGAAGGGCAGCCCGTCGGAGCGGAAGAAGAGGCCGTCACTCTCCACGCCGGGCAAGGCCGTGGGGATGACCACATCGTCGTCCTGGTGCGCTGTCTGTTTGAAGGGATCGATGACCACTCGGGGTTTATCACGAAGACACTCGGGCAAACGGTTTCTGTGTAAAGGGTCGATTCCGGGTGAAATCACCAGAATGCTCTTGACGGTTTCGGCCAGATTCTCCCAGGAGGATTCCGCTGGTTGCCCTCGGGTGGAGTCTTCGGCGAAGGTCCTTCCCCACGGTGTCGCGTTCTTCTCAAGAGAGACCCGGCAGAAGCCCTCGATATTCGGACCCGCGGCCCAGAGGGGCAGGATGACCATACGCTTACGGCCTTCGTTGTTGAGCTTGGTGGACCATTCAAACAAAGCGTCCAGTGTTTCATCACCCACCTTCTCAGGATCGACGAACAGGGCGACATAGGTAGATCCCTGCATGGCCCTGACAAAGCCGGGGAAATCGCGATGGTCAAAGCCTTTTCCCTGATGAAAATGGGTCATGGCCTCGATAAGGGCCACATCCCGGCCGGCGGGCAACTGAAAGAACTGTTGGCAGAGGGGTTCGATGACGGTCTTCTCCGAAGCGACGGCTGCCAGGTTACGGTCGAGATTCCCCCGCTCGGTGAACCTCCCCCGGGCAAAGAAGGAGTAGCGGGACAGGTGACGATGGTGTGTTTCTAAGGGGTCGGCTCGCCAGAAGATGACCGACTCTGCATGATCGCGCACTTCATCGAGAAGAGCGGTCGCCCACCCAAATCGTTTTGCCCGTTCGTAGAAACGCCGGAGGCCCATAAAGGCCCATGGCAACCACGGTCCCTGCAGTTCGCCGGCCAATTCGTAGGAGGCCCGGATGGCAGCTTCACCCAGGCCGTCCGCACCCAGAACAAGAACCGGCCGATGGGACCGAAGGAGCCGGGCGGCGCGGTTCAAGGTCTCAGACAGGAGGGAAGGGCAGGGGGGTGGAAGCCGGTCCTCTTCAGACAGCGTGCAAAGTCTTTTCCAACCAACCTCGCAGAGGTTCAAGGTCCGAACCACCCGGCCATCCTTGATGTAATAGGAGATGTCATCGCAAAGACAGCTGCAACCCGCACACACCATGGAGTGGTGTTCGGTATCGAAGTCCGTGAAGGCCTCCCCCGGAGGGCTCTGCGGGGGATCCTCCCGGTTTTCGTCTTGCATCGAGGCCCGAATGAATTTCTGGATACTCATGTTCACACCAATTCCATCGCGTCGGTGGGACAGTAATCCGCGCAAGCCTTGCACGGGGGTGCCGAAGGGATGGCCCGATTGCACAGTTCCGGGTGGACGAGCCGAACCCGGGCATTGATGATCTGAATGACCGTCACGTCTCCGGCACGGGGGCCCTTGCCCAAGGCCACCTCCCGATTGTTCGCTCCGTGTACCGGGCAGACATTCACACAGACACCGCACCCGATGCAGAGGTGATCGTCCACGATCAGGCCGGTCAGCTCGTTCTTCTTCCCTTCGCCGAGAATCTCCACGAGTCGACGTTTATTGTCCTCGTGCTCAGGTTCGTCCAGGACGGGGCAGTCTCGGGGCCTCAAATCCCGGGCCAACAAATGGCCGGCAAAGGCCATGCAACTCATCCCGCATTGGCCGCAGTTCGTCTTCGGGAGAAATTCGTACAGCTCGTAGATAGACTTCCGAGACATATGAAACTTAGTCCTCTCACAAAACACAACACGAATGGGATGACCAGGAAACATCGCTGTGTTTCACCACGGCCTGGTGGTTGGGTACTGTCCCGGGCTCCGTCTCCCCCTCCCCCTGCAAAGTGGCCCGGCACAAATCTGCGACGGAGCCCGGGACAGTACCCAACCACTCAAGTTAACGCAAGTGAACATAGCGATGCTTTCCTGTCACCTCACTCGTCGAATTCTTCGTCCATGATCTTGTCGGTTGCCTTGTTTGCTATGTAAGTAGCAAAGCCTGCCAGGTTCGGGTTGGAGAAGTAGTGCTTGAAATCGTCATCCCGTGGCCAGCCGAGAAGACAGTCCACTTTCTCGCGTTCCGGATTCACGAGCCACAGCTGCAAAAGATGATCCTTGATCGGGAAATACCAATCCTCCTTCTCGATCAGGAACTCGATCAGGTAGTGTTCTGAAACCGGTGGAAGGACAAGAACATAGTCCACGGTGTCCTTTCGAAAGCATTTGGCGGCAGCGAGGTCCCGAAGTCCCTCCACGGCCTGGTTGATGCCTTCCCGGATGACAAAGATCAGGTCGTACCTTTTCTTTTCCACGGTGCGGTGTGCGGCCAGGTCCGGTTTCATGAACCCGATCGGATCGGTCGGGGCGAACTGATATCCCGCATAGGTCAGGAAATCCCGCAAGGCCTTTTCCACCTGCTCTCGGGTGAAGAGCGGCTCTTCGTCGTAGATTCGATGCCAGGCCTCTTTGGATTTTTCGTTTTTCATGACTCTCTCACTGATCCGGCCAGTCTTCGTTCGGCTTGGGGACCTTGAGGGGTACCGGTTCGCCGTCCTTCCAGTGCTTCGTGGTGATGGGATGGTTCGATTTCAGTAGGAACTCCTTGATGGTAGGGACATCGATTCCCACCTCCTCAGTGGCGATCTTGTCGTAGAGTTCTTCCGGAATGCAGTCGGCAAGCAGGGTCTTGTACTCATTGGGCATCCACACGATACGTTCCCAACCTCCATCTCCCTGGAGGAACTTCTTGGACTTGGGCGTGCGGATCGACAGTCCCATGGTTCCGTGGTTCTGGTTTCCCCCGCTCATGAATCCCGCCATCTTCGAGAAATTGAGACCAATGGGGGTGTCGCCGGGGTGCCTGCGGTCCACCAGGCCGATCCCGTCGAGTTCAGGGATGTAGAAGGCGGCCGCCTCGAAACAGCCGCAGTTGGTCTGGGGATAGCGGAGGGAGCTGTAGAGGTTCACGTACTTCACGGTCCTGGAGGAGCGCTCGTAGACCGTCTGGTCCACCCCTGTGTACCGGCCCATGAGCGGGTCCAAACATTCCCCCTTGGGCATTACGAAGGAGTATCCGTAAGGGTCGATCTCCACGAGGGCCTTGGCTCCCAGGTAGCTCATGATCCCGCAGTAAGGGTTGCGCTGCGGCGTGATGCAGCAGACATGGTTTGGGGCAAAGGTCTGGCACAGGGTACAACCGTAGAAAACGTCCACGTCTTCGTCCTCGAGTCCCATCAGGCGGGCATCATAGGCTTCCCACTCGGGACGGATGGTGGTGTCGAGGATCTTCTGGATGAGTTCCCGGCCCCCCACCTCGGGCGAGGCGATGATGATCAGGGCTTCCACCTTTTCCACGAGCGGAAAGTTGATCTTGGCCATCCCGAGGAGGGACTGCCCCATCTTGTGCCAGTTGTTCTTGTGTGCGCTCTCCTTGTTCATCCGGATCCAGATCGTGTCACGGGTGTTGACGAGCATCCACCCCTCTCCCTGCTCGAAGGGCATGAAGCCTGCGCGGATCAGGGGGTCCACGTGATCCTCGTTGAGCTGGCTTCCCCAGCAACGGAGCCAGATGCCGAATGGGACGGAAGTGCCCGGTTCGATTTCGTCGATGTCGGGACCGATCAACTCGATACGGCCGTCCTCGACTCGATCCTCGTCGCTTACCACGTCCACATGGATGTAGCTCTGGTAGCCGTGTTTCGGCCCGCCTAGCTCCAGGTACATATCGTTCTTGCGGATCTTCTGCCCCATCCATCGTGGAGAAATCTCGATCTCCACGCCATCGAACAACTCATCGAGTTCAGTGGGAGCTTGAAATACCCTTCCCTCGGGCAACTTGACGGCTTCGATTCGTATCATGTGATGATCTCCTCTACGGGTAGCAGTGCGCTGCCGCTTCTGATCATTTGAATGCGGCAACCAACTCGTCGAGCCTGCGCTTCCACTCGACGAGAGGGGTTTCCTCCATGGTGAGTCGTGCGGACGTGAGCGCTCCGGGACCAAGGTGAGCAATCGAGACCTCCTGCAGGTCCGCCGCCATTCCCCGAACCATCTCGGGGCGATAGCCGATCAGAAGCAGGAGGTCGGGGCGTTTCTCGAGGAGCGGATCTTCCCAGTCTTCCTCGAGGTACCTGAACAGCTCGGCCAACCACATCTTTTTGGTCTTTACGGTCTTTTCCTGTTCCTGGACGGCAAGAAGGATGTTGCCTGTAGCCGCGACCGGACAGGAGAGTGCGCATGCAAGCTCGACCGCGTACGCGACGAGGGGCTTACCGTCCAGACGAATTTGTTCGCACCCCTCACCCGCCACAACCAGCGGATTCTTGTGTTGCCGGATCTGTTGGGCCCAGTCTCGTGCATCGAAGGTTTGCATGATTCTACTCCTTGACAGCTTCGCGCATGATCAGGCGCTGGAGCATCGTGGCGTATCGCCCCTGTTTGATTCCGTATTCGTTGATGTACTCTTCCATGGTGACGAGTTCTCCGTTGCGGTTCCTCACCCGGCTGGCGGTGGTCCGTTCCACCTCCCAGCCGTGTTCGTCCCGGAGAATCTTGAGGAACCTCATCCGTTTCATTACGTGCAGCTCCAAAGGGCTGCGCAGATAGTAGGTCCAGTCGTCCGGGAGCTGGTGGAAGTACTTCTGGTGGATCTCCGTGTAGTTGTCGATCGTAGAGAGCCGCGGCTCCCGGAGTGCGCAAGTGGTGAAGCAGAGTTTGAGGGCCATCGTGACAGCCTCTTCCTTGGTCTCCACAGGGAAGATCAGGTGTGGCGGGGAAGGGTCCACCTCACGGACCGAGCCGTCGATCCCGTCGTACATGGTCCAGTCTTCCCGGGTGTACTTGTTGCCTACGAGCATGCGCTTGAATTTGAAACCTGAGGGCCCGAGGACCACCGGGGCCCCTATCCGCGCGAAACCCGAGGCCTTGGCCATCATCTTGTCCGATGCAGGGCCCCAGATGATCACGGCGAAAGGTGCCCGGTTCAAGCTGTAGTCGGCCACCTGATCGAAGTTCGCCTTGCCGGAGATGCCGCCGCCAAGCTGTGCGAACTTGTACATGGACGCCATGATGTGGGTGTCTGCCGAGCAGCCGCCGCAATTGACCAATCCCTTGAGGGTGGCCATGCTGGGGTAGTTTTCCGGAAAGGCCTTGCCCGTCTCCTCGTCCAGCTTCCGGGCAACGTCCCCGGCTGCACAGCCGGCGGTCATCACGACACAATTCCGGTCGAGCAACTCCTTTGCCATGTCCGCCAGCTCGTCGTCCGCACCGGGGTAATGGCCGCATCCCAGGAGGGAGACCATGCCTGGCCCATTGCCGCCCAGGACCAGGCCAAAGGTCAGATCCCGAAACTCGAGGTGGCTGAGAGGTCCTCGTCCGGGCCTCATCCGAAATTTGTCTGCGGCAACCTTGTCGTTGGCAGCGGCGAGCAGGCAATCGATGACCGGGATTTCCTCCGCACAGACGGCCTCACATTCTCCGCAAAAGAGACATCTGTCATACAGATCCGCCAGGGAAGCCCCTCCAGTGTTCCTCAGGGCCGAACTGATCGGAAGTGAGTTCGGGCACACGTGAAAGCAGGCATCACACCCTGTGCACTTCTCGGCTCCTTGTTCGATGACGGCAGGATCAGGTCCCTTGCTCCTTTTTCCCGGAAAATTGTTGAAGAAGGCTGCAACGGCATCCGCAGCCTTTTCCACCGATCTGACCAGAATGCTCTCTGCTTCTTTCAATCGTCCTACGATCTTCTCCACCGGCTCTTCCGAAAGGTCGGGGGCCGAGACGGAAACGGCGGAGCCGGTTGCCAGAACCGGAATGCCCACCTTTTTTGACTGGCCGATGACGTCCAGAGGATAACAGGACCTGGATGCCACGATCAGATCAGGGATTCCGGCACGGATGCCCTTGATCGCCTTAGCTGTCGAGGTGAGCACCTTCCCGGCCGGATACAGCCGGACGAGTTCGTGACCTGCATTTCCCAGGCCGGTGATCTCGATATCAGGGGCCAGTTCCTCCTCCTCCAGGCGTCCGACCGTGTAAAGGATCGGTAGGCAGTCGTCACCGAAGAAGGCCAGAACCGGTCGGCTCTGGTCAACGGTGCCCAAACCCACGGGGGTGCGAGCCTCGGGATAGAATGCCATCTCCTTGACCGCGAGGTCGCCTGCGGAGAGGAAATCGAAACAACAGATCTTGACGAGTTCTTCGACTTCGGTGGCCAGAAATTGAAGAGAGCCGAGGTGTAAGGCCCGTGACTCCAGATCCAGCGGGTCACCTCCACCTTGCGAAACGACGGATGCCTGCTCGAGCAACTGCGCCTCTGCATAGCTGAGGGCCTCGTCGAGTTGGGCGAGGTTCTTTGGCTCGAAACCGGTCAGGGCGGCGATGTTGCACGTCGGGTAGACGATCGACTGTCCCAATTCGATCGCCTTTTCGGATCCGAAGACCTTCAGGGCCTCAGTCAGGACCTCCCGTGCGGAAGCGGCGGCCTTGCCCGCGGCGGAGAGATGCTCTTCGAGGTTCCCGAGCGCCAGAGCTGTTTCGCGATTGCCCTGGAGCGCGGACGACCCGTTCTTCGGATCAGGCTGGGTGTACAGGGGGCGATACCGCTTCAGGAGTATCCGGTCCCATTCGGCCAAATCCTCCGCCCTCGTGAAGGGCCGTATCTTGGTCTCATACTGTTTGACCCGGGTCTCGATGTAATCGTCGCGAAGGATCTCACGAACCAGCTCCTCGTTTCCGCGGATATCGGGTGTGATTTTGCTGAGGTCCACGGCGAGGTCGCCTACCTTTTCGGTGACTTCCCCCTCCTTGGGTTGCTTGAATCCCTTCAAGCGGTCCTTGCGCAGCTCGCCGGTTTCGGTTTCCGCGGCCGCGGGCTCGTGGTCGTCCTTGTCGATGAAGTCCGTATCGGCCATGCACTTGGCGCAGACCGTGCGCCGTTTCTGGGCCGGACCGAGTGCCCCCTCGGTGCTGATTCCCTTGACGCGATGGGATGCGGAGATGTCTTCGGTCTGCACTACCTGCCGGCACATCTCGCAAAGATCGATCCCACAGACAACGCATTTCTCCGCAGCTTCATTGTGGTTGCACATCCCACAGAGGACAGCCTCTGACATCAGTTGCTCCTTTCTATTTGTTATCATGTGGCTGTTAAGTGCCCTGCAACACTCCTCTCTTCCACAACAGCCTCTTTCATTCCCTCGGTATTCTCGATGACCGTCATCCTGCCCCGCCCGATGCGTGCGATCTTGTGCATCAGATCCGGGTCCGCGTTCTCTTCGTTGATACAGATGCAAGAAATGCTGATCCCCTTGCGGATCGTCTTGGATGCTTCCTGGATGGCAAAGCGGGCCGGAGAAGGATGCGGCGCGGTTGCATCGCCGTCGGAGACAAGGATGATGTGTTGCTTGCCTTGGCTCTTCGAGTGTCTAGAAAAAAGGCCCCGGGCACGCAAGAGGCCGAAGCCGAGATTCGTGAAGGCGTTGTCGTGGAGATCCAGATCGAGCACCTTCTCCGTGAGGGCGTAGGTGTTCGTTGTGAGGTCTGAAACCACGGTGGCCATGTTGGAGAAGGTCACCACCCCCATCCTGTCCCCATATTGTGACGAGGCCAGGGCCAGCGCGATGGCACCCTCTTTGGCATACCAGAGCTTCTCGAGCTGATCCATCGTTCCGGACAGGTCCAGGCACAGAAGGATGTCGAGGCGAGCGCGGATGTCCCTTTTCACCACCCGGATGTCTTCTCGCGAAACCTGCCGGTGGTGGTTTCGGATCGCCTGGCGTATCGAATCCTTCAGGGAAAAGTCCCGATAGCAGTCCCCGAACCGCCACGGTCTTGTTCCCACGATTCGTCCTTCACCGACGAGACACTTCTTCCCGGCCCTGTGTCTTCCCATGCCGCTCAGTTGACTTCCTTCCCACAGCCGGGGTGCAAGCCTTTCAAGCAAAAGGGCGATTCCCCTCCTGGACAGCTTGTAGCCCCGTTCCTTGCGAGATAGAATTTGCCGTTCTTCGAGCTGTTCAACCGTTCGGATGAGCGCTTCGGCCTCCAGTTTGGCGCGCAGCTCAGCGGAAAGGCGTTGCTGTTTTTCCCTCGTTTCCTCCAAGTCGGACAGCAACTCAAAGGTGAGGTTGTCCTCCATCTGCCGATCCTGCCACCTCTGTACCAGCCGATCGAGCATCTGTTGGTGCATGGTGGCCAGCTCGGACTCTGGGAACCGCTTCACCCGCTTGAGGAGGAGATCGAAGAGACCGAACTTGAGGGGCTTGCGAAAGTGATCCATCCTTGCGATTTCGTCGACGATGGCCAGCATCTTTTCCGTGGACAGGGGAACCCATTCCTCTGAAGGCCCGGAGATCCCGAGGGTCTCCTCGACGATTTCCTGGATGATTTCCTGGTTGGAACGGTTGGGCACAGCGTGGGATGCCACTTGCACCCGATGAGGCAGGGCCACGTACGAGGCCTGCTGCACGATGTCTTCGAGGGAATCCCCGTGGAGGACCTTTTCGTAGGAGGCCAGCAACTCACCGTATCGGACGGTTCCGCGGTGGGAGAGCCCCCGTGAAAGATCCTCATGCTGTCGAGTCTTCTGTATGACCCTCAAGGCGGGTTCTGCCCAGTCCGTTTCCTGGTTTCCACCACATACCAGCCGCCTCTCGAATTCGGGATCACAGACATAGTCGAGGGCGATTCGGTCGAAATGATCGGCCAGATCCATGGGCATTCGCTCGAGACCCGATTCCGAACCCGTTGCCACGATCCACACGTCCAGGGGCAACAGCTCGTCCCGATTGCCGATCGCGATCCCGTCTCCGGCCAGTCCTGCGAGGATCGAGTTCAACACGCGCTCGGGTACGCGATCGATGAAGTCTACGAGCAGGATGCCGCCGTTGGCCCGGAGGAATTTTCCGGGCACAAAGGCCCTCGGGTCCAGAACACCGTATTCCAGTGCACGTAATGGGTTGAAATCCCCGACGAGGTCAGCTGTTTTCAACTCGGCACTGCCCGACACGTTGCGCACCCTGTCCCTCCCGGGCAGGGTGACTTTGGTGAGGGGTTCCCCCCGGGACAACCGTTCAAGGCACCACGGACAGGAGGGCGAATCGATGGCACAGTTGATCGGGCAATCGGCCACGACGTCTCTCTCGGACAGGAGTTGCACGATCCTCTTTGCCAACGAGGTTTTTCCCACCCCAGGGGGTCCTGCCAGGTAGATGTGATGACCTGCAACGAGTGAGGCGACCAGGTCGTTCATGGTGGTCGGGGAAAGAGAAATCCCGTCGAACAGGATGCCACGGACACCTTCGTGACCGAGATCCTGAATACGCTCCTGGATTTCCTTTTGTACCGTCATAGTCATCACTCGATGTCATCCCCGCGAAAGCGGGGACCCCTTGGCTCCTTGAGACACCGTGCCGATCTTCTCTTCGCGAATCGCGTCGAGTTTCAAAAAGACCTCTCTGGCAGCCCTGACGACGGGCTGGTCTTCCGACAACTCCCAGATCGGTCTTCCGAGGGCGTCGTTTTCCGTCACCTGGTGATCAAAGGGGAGAAAACCGATTAGTTCCAGCCCTGCTTCTCGTGCATGCTTCTCGACGATCTGTTGCGTCTGATCCGTTATCTTGTTCACGAGCACGAGGAGTCGGCCGAAGTCCACCCGCAGTTCCCTTGCCAGTTCCGCAACGCGCCGGGCCGTGTTGATTCCCCTGGCCGAAGCATCGGTCACGACCAGCATCACATCCACGTCTCGGGCCGTCCGGCGGGAGATGTGCTCGAGCCCTGCCTCTGAATCGATGACCACCGTGGGGTAGTTCTTTGCCTGCGTGTCGATGATCCCCCGCAAAATATGATTCACAGCGCAGTAGCAGCCTTCTCCTTCACTGCGGCCCATCACGAGCAGATCGAAATCCTCCTCTTCCACGATCGATTCCATGAGGTGTTTTTCGAACTGCTGTTCGGCTGTGATCGTGCTCGTCTCGTTTCGGCGTGTCTTGTAGTCCAAGACCTTCTCTCGTGCCTGACCGACCGTGTTCCTGGCTTCGACCCCGAGCGTCTCGGGCAGGTTGGCATCCGGGTCTGCGTCGATGGCCAACACGGCCCCGTGTCTACGTTGATCCCGCACCAGGAGGGCGCTCACGAGGGTCTTGCCGGTACCGCCCTTACCGGCCACCACGATGGTGAATCCTTTGACAGGTGACGGGTCTTTCGTGCCGCTCATCCCTTCGAACCTCCGAGAAGTTCCTGGAGAAGTTCGTTCACCAGACCCACGGCATCGTCGTAGTACTTCGATTCAGGGCTGGTCTTGATCCTTCCGGCCATCGTGGAGACAGCTACGCTGCGAAGATGATCCAACGTCACCGCACGATCGCCCTGGAGCCAGGCCTGTGCCTGTGCCTTTTCATACAACGCCAGGGCAGCCCTGACCGATGCGCCCTGATCCATCTCCTTTCCCCACGGATCCTCCCGGGTGGACCGGACGGCGACGAGCAGCTTGTCGAGCGCATCGTCGGGAAAGTCGATCCCGTCCAGTTTGCCCCCGTATTTCAAGAGAATCTGCCTTTCCAACAGCGCTGTTTCCGGGTAGCCCATGGTGACCACATCGAACCGGTCCAACAGCACATCCGAAAGCTCTTCCACGCCGGCGTGCTCAAGGGGGTTCATGGTGGCCAGCATCAGGAAGTTGGCTGCATAGTCTACATCGTAGGGCCCGATCGTGGCCGTGTGTTCCTCGAGGACTTGCAGCAGGGCGTTCTGGAGCTTTTCCGGGATCCGGTTGAGTTCGTCGAAGAAGACGATACCGCGGTTTCCTTTGAGGAGTTTTCCGGGTGTGAAGGCGCGCCAGTCGTGACACCCGTATTGAAAGGCCATGCTCGGGTCGATGTCACCGAGGAGGTCTTCGGCCGTCAGGTCCGGGCTCCCCTGAATCCGCACGAATCTCTGGTTGCCCTGGATGGCCGTCGTTTCAAGGGTCTCGCCACCCTCGACCTTGGCGCGGCAGGCAGGGCACACCGGGTCAGCAGGGTCGCAGTGGAAGGGGCAGTCCGCCACCGCCTTCACGGCAGGCAGGATCGAGGCCAGATGCCTGGCCAGGGTGGTCTTCCCCACGCCGGGAGGGCCTTGGAGCAGAACATGATGACCCGCAAGGATCGAGGCGAGAATGCCCTTTTTCGCCTCGTCTTGGCCCATGATCACGGCCAGGGGGTCTTCGCCCTTTTCAAGGTACTTTTCCAGGGTTTCCTGCAATCCTTCCAGTATCATTTCTCTTCCTTTCCGTTTTTCACCAACCTTCTTTGTCCCCGCGGGACAGGGTGTACTGGGCACGCACATCCAGCCACTGCCGGGATGCGGTCACGAAATAGCGCAACAAGCCCCTTACCTGGGGGTATACGGTGAAAGGGTAGATCCGGTTCGGATCCGAGTTGTCCACCCCGTAGATGCCAACCCTGTGCGAGCTCAAGGAGTCCACGTGGGCCTGGACCCAGGCCTCCTGTTGCGAAAGGGGAATCCCCAGAGGTTCTTGAAAGGCAGGAACGACCAGACCGTAGTCGTTCAGGTGCTTGTATTTCTTCCGCAGTTCGATCAGACGCTGCGCCTGTTGGTGGGCAGACTCATCACAGCGCTGGGCTAGCATCACGAAGAAGCCTCGCTGGCCGAGGGTCCCGTAGACTTGAGCCTCGGGATGGTCCTCGATGGCGTATTCGTGTTCCTGTAGGAGGGACGAAAAGGCCTCTTTCAAATAGCCAAGCGCTTCCGCTTCATCCGCAAAGCCGAGTCGGTTGCGAAGGGGAAGCACGTACTTCGTCTTCTCGAGGGTCGGGACCTCCGCGGTACCACCAACCTGTTCGCGCTCGATTTGCCCTTCCAGGTAGCAGGTATCTCGAATCAGCTGGTCTTCTCGTATGAGTTCGATGGCCAGCAGTACCTTCACCGTGCTTGCCGTGTCCTTCTTTTCCAGGATCTGAAGGTCCTTCACCAGCCAGTCCTCGGGGTAGGGAAGCTGGATGGCCATCTTCTTGCCGTGAAAGGCCTTGTTTATGTCAGCGACTGTCGTACTCATGATCTGCGGTTCGCTTTCCAGGCCTAGGGTGTTCCTGTCGGCCCCTTGGTGACCGATGGTTTCTTTATGACTACCAGTCATTTTATGCCCGCTTGACGCCCTTGTCAAGCATTATTTCCCCGTGTCCCTACAGGGAGGGGAAGGGAAAGAGGGGGGGTGTTCAAGATTGTATCAAAGGGTAAAGTAAAAATTTAATAAAGGTTTTTAACTGGCTGATTTAGTAATACTTTATCATGTCAATCATATTGCGAAACGTTAGGCAAACGCAAAGATTTCTCGGTAGGACCGGCCCATTGGCGGGCACGGTAACACAAGCCAGGTCCGGGTGGTTATAGAAGCCCAGAAGCTTTGACCAGGGCCTTGCCGACAAGTATAGTCGGGGTCCCCGGAACATCATCACGAAACACGAAGCAATGGCGGCAGCGGAGGGTGCAGCGATTGGTTACGTTTACCATTGCCGCCGGCCATTGGCGTGCTGTTGTGTCTTGATCAAGCATTTCTTCTCCTACACGCCTTATGCAGGTGCCTGGGGAGAGAACTGCTTGCGGACCTTGTCCACCACATTCCAGGCATTCTTGGCGCACGCAGGGGAGCCTGTCCATCCCGGGTCCTTGACGCCGTCTCCCACGTTGAAGAGGTTCGGTATCGGTGTTTCAACGGGCATGTCGTAACCCGGGGGGGTGCGCATGCAGGGCAGATCATCGTCTATATCCTTGACCACCCATTTCAGTACGCGACCATACTTCTTGTACAGGGGGAAGGCTGTCTGCAAATCCTCCTCGTTTCGCTTGAGTTCCAACTCCCTGTCGATCGGTTTCGTGCAACTGGCCGGGGTGCCGCAGGTCCAGAGGAGGTGCTTGCCAGGGGGGCCGATCTGGTCCGAGTGCAGGGTCAAGGTGACTCCCGTCACGATCGCCTGTGTACCGGTGATCACCACAAGCCCTTTCTTGTTCAGGAGGGGCACATCGCTTTCGATCAGCCCCATGACGATCGGAATGGGCTGCAGTGTCTCGTTCAGCTCCTTGATGTACTCCTGCGTAAGATGGTCCTCACCAACCATATCCACCGTCTGTTTTGGACCGGCATTGCTGATGATCACAGCCGCGTCAACGTCGATTTCGCCCTGTTGCGTTGCCAGGATCACCCCGGTGGCTCGTCCGTTCTCCACCTTGATGGACTTGACCTCGGCCTCGGTCATGACCTCACTGCCCCTGTCCGTGACGACCTTGGCAAGGTTGTTAATGAGTTCGATGTTGCCACGCGGGGCGTACCCGAATTTCTGCATCTTTGCCGGGTTGGCCATGCTGGCATAGAACTCGAAAACGTCCTCGGCCGGGCATTCGAAGTCGTTCGTCGCGGAAAACAGGGATGAAACAATGGCATGGTTTGCCTGAATGATCTGGGGGTCGTCCGTGTATTTCTCCATCCAGTCCCGGTAGGAGATGGTGCCCTTCATGGACTTGCGTATGAGTTTGTTGTCTTCACTCCGGAACAGGTTCACGAAGGCCCGCCAGCCGATCTTGAGCATTGCCCTGAAGACCATCATCTGGTGGATGAAACCGAACTTGTAGTGGCGCCAACGCAACTTCAGGATAGCAGCCCCCAGGGTCTTGAAGAATCCCTTGCCCAAGAGCGGGTAGATTTCGTGGCCGATTTTCCAGGATATGTCCGTGCAATTCGCGATATCGAATTTGGCCCCCGTTACCTGGAAGGTCTTTTCCAACTCTGTGCCACGCTGGATGATCAATGCGCCGGTGGGACACTTGAAGCCCCCGATCTCCTGGGTCGAGAACCGACCGCCAAGACGATCGGATTTTTCGGCCACCAGCACCTTGTAGCCGTAGTGGGCCATCAATGCGCCAGCCGTGATTCCGCCCATGCCGGATCCGATGACGACACAGTCAACCTGTTTCTTTTCCATCTTTCTCCCCCCTTTTTTGCATCCTGGCCGGAGCCTGGGGATGTCGATTATTCGAATTCCCTCTTGGCTCCTGCCATGAGCGTGGCCAACCGGAACATTCTCCCGTTCAGTGCAATGGCATCGTGAGGACAGAACTCTTGGCAACAATAGCACTTGATGCACTTCTTCTTGTCGATCACGGGAAACTCCCCCTCCTCAAAGGTACAAGCGTCTACCGGACAGTGGGATGCGCAAACGCCGCATTTCTTGCAGTTGTCTTCCTTGATCTTTGGCAGGCAACTGATAAAGGGGGACATGGTGCGGCTGAAAATCGTGTAGGCACCGAACGTGTAAGGCGGCTTGAACCTCCTGATTTTTGGGACCGTCCCCTCGATCTTGATCGAGTTCAGCTCTCCTGACCAGAGCCCTCTTTCCTTGCCTACTTCCAGGGTCTTGATCCTGTGCATCGAAAAACCTGCCATCCTCGCGCAGACGGCGTCCAAGGCAAACCCATTGGTGCTCGCCATGATCTTCCCCACATCCCGCGAGGTTCCGTTGGTGGGGCCGTTGCCCTCCATACAGACGACGGCATCGGTGATGTTCAAGTCCGGCTTCCGGATGGAGAACACGTCTACGAGGATCTCAGCAAAGACGCGGGGGTTCTTGCCTAGGGCATGGAGCCTGGATTTCTCCCCCCCCACGCACATCCCATACAAGTTCTTCACGGCGCCGGTCATGTATGAGTGGGAATGGCCCTTGAGCTTCGGGAGGTTGATGAGGTAGTCGCACTCGAAGAACTCAGAAGAGATGTTCACGTGATCGAGGTGCTTCGAGTTGATCTCGATCGATTTGGGCCTCTGCATGAAGTTCACGTATCGATCGCCGGCAGCATCCAGAATCCCTGTGATACGGGCACATTTTTCATTGATGCCATAAGCGGTGGCGCCCGGATTGTCTCCGACAATGATCTTT
>Ga0180438_10004299_pt1 | contig 20586 bp, 25 predicted proteins | sample SS_ome_12_FD_132455 | JGI IMG/M metagenome (GOLD analysis project Ga0180438, IMG submission 132455) | Hypersaline lake sediment archaeal communities from the Salton Sea, California, USA - SS_3_D_2 metaG | ecosystem: Environmental > Aquatic > Non-marine Saline and Alkaline > Hypersaline >... | reverse complement strand
TAGATTCGCTATACAAGAAGTGCGAGGACAATCCTTCGCTGGATAGATTTCTTGTGGGTGCTAATTTAGCAATAGAAAAAGTCCTTAATCACCAAGATGTATTGATAAGGGCAGATGACCAGACTTGTGTATTGAGAGATACAAACCATAATGGGCAATGTGTGTGGCTAGGATCCTGCCCTGGTGAAGCCCATTGTTCTGCTTATAGGGAATTTCACAACAAGGGCTTCGTAAAATGCCTGAAACTGAACGGCTCAAAAGAGGTATAAGCGGTAGTTATGGCAAAGCTGCAGAAAAAGACAGGGATCAGCCGGCGCGTACATCTGTTCGGGATGGCAGCTACGCTAGTACGCATCCGCCAGACAATTTGTTTCCTGCCCTTCAAGTGGATAGCAGAGGAGTTACAAGAATCAAATGAGGCATCATGTGACCCACCATTGCCCGAGAAGGAAGTCAGCGAAATAGCGAAGATTGTCAAATCAGGGAAGTCGCGGCCATTACCATACGAGGGTCTCAAGGTATGAGCGCTACAATCAAGGAACTTATCAACGGCTATGAGTTTGCCTGGCCGGACATCGGCCTGGTTGCCCGCGCTACGCGGTTGCGGTTGCCATCGGATGGCCAAGTGAAGGGTGAACTCGAAGTCTACCAGCAGCAGGGCAATGGCCGCACACAACTTTTGGTGCCGACACAGTTCAACTTCTCCTCCGAGCCGACCCGCACAAAGTATGCCAAGCAACTCACCGATAAGCTCAGCCAGGAGATTGAATGGCGAGAGGTGTTCGATTACCTGTCATACGAGGTGCAAAGGCTTACCCGGACCGGCGACACGTGTGTAGAAGTGTTCCCTGATGCCAGCGCACCAGCACCGGAGCAACTGCTTGAAGCCATCATTTACAGGGCGGTCCAAAACATCATATTCGGCGAGAAGGGCGTCGCCAAGTCAACGCTGGCTTACTTACTAGGGTTGACCGTGGCGCTGCCCTGGCATGACAACCCGCTCGGCTTGCAGGTTCGCAGTGAATCGATCAAAGCCCTGGTGCTGGACTGGGAGACCGACGAGAGCGTGTTCCGCTACTACACGTCCCGGTTGCAGAAGGGCATGGGGATTCCGCCCTGTTCCCTCCACTACCGGCGCTGCGCAATGCCCATGGCCGACGACATCGAGGCTATTCAGAACCATATCGAGGAGGCCAAGGCAGAGCTGCTCATTGTAGACAGCCTGGGCGCTGCCGCCGGCGGCGAAGCCGGCGAGCTCAAGGGTGCGGAGTCGGCCTTGCGCTTCAACACAGCGCTGAGGAGGCTGAGGACCCACACAGGTGGCCCTGTTACCAGTCTGATCATCGGCCAGTCGCCCCGGAACCAGGACGGCGCCCAAAAGAACATCTACGGCACCGTCTTTTTCACCTACTACGCTAGAAACATCTTTGAGCTGTGCCGTGCCCAAGACGACATGGAGGACACCGCACACCTGGCGCTGTTCCACCGGGCCTGCAACCTTGGCCGCAGGATTCAGCCCATTGGCCTCAGAGCCGATTACAACGACAGTACGGGGGCAATCACTATAGAGCGTGAGCCGGTATCGGTGAGCGAGTTTTCCGAGAAGGTGAGCACCACCGCGCGCATTCTGGAGATCCTCAAGGATGGCGCCATGACGCAGAAGGAACTCAAGGAATCGTTGAAGTGCAGTTACGCAAGCCTGGGCATGGCCCTAAGCCGACTCAGCAAGAAGCAACTGATTACTAGGGTTGGGGAAAAGTGGGGGTTATTAGCAGATGAAGTTAGTTAACAGAACACTTAACAGTGTGCATTATATTATATATATAATGCACTTAACATGTTAAGTTAACGTGTTAAGTTAACGTTAAGTAGACATAAGACATCAAGGGGCAGGAGACAATGGAGTTCAAGCATGTCATTGTGGTAGGAGCCATAATAATGATTGGCGTGCCTATTGGCCTGGGCCTGGGCCTGGCTACCAGTTTCAATGACCCGGTACTCGGCATAGTTGCTGGTGTCGGGTTCTTTTTGATTATAGCTTTCATGGGCTATCAAAATATGAAGAAGCAAGCAAACAAAGACGACCAACAAGGAGGGTAAATGTATACTTGGAAAGAAAGACTAGCAGATTGGTGGGCTCGCATTTCAGTGCGTTGGGACCTGACACGGGAAGTGTGGATGCATATCGGCATATCGGCCGGCATTGCGCTGGCGTTGACCGGGATCATACTGGCAATTGTACTCCCGGGCGTGCGCGCTGACATCAACGAACAGGTGGGTCAATTCGCCACCAACATCACAGCTATGCAGGCTGATTGGGAATCGCACCATGACGAGTTGCAGTTGGACGTAGAGGCTGACCTGGACGACCAGTGGCAGTACATAGGGCAGACACTTGGGCAGCACGGTGACACTATCGCGGCGCTGTCAGGACAACTCGATGGGATGCAGGGTCAGGTTGATAATCTGGATACCAACGAGCTATCAATAAACTTGACCGGTGCGTTTCCTGGGTATGTGCTGCATGCCAGGTCCGCGCATGATGGCGTGTATGCGGCCACCTTCCATCTGTGCTACCCTGGTGGTGGCATAGGGAATTCTACGAATTACACCGCAGTACTGGACTATTTCTATACTGGCATCAACTGGACCGTGCCGGTGCTACCCAACTATGTTTGCCAACCGGCGTTCAACGGGACCGTGTGGAAGATAGTGGATGTCTGGTTCCAGATTGAGCCATTTGAATTGGTGTCAGGGGCGGTACTGGAATTGCCTATCAATTGTCCAGGGTTGAATAGCACGTGGACGGTTGATTATGCGTACGTTCAACTGTTTAGGTGGCTGGCGGCATGAACTGAGGTTACTCTGTTGCTTCCCTTGTGCTGGCTATTTGCGCCATTAAGCCTAAGATGAAAAGAATGACGCCTACTCCCAGCAGTGGTGCTGCCACCTTGGCATCGTAGGGCATGAAGAAAATCCCCCAGGTGATAATGCCCAGGCAAAGCATTATGCGAATCCACCCCTTCTTCCACAGCGCGAAGCCGAGAAGTGCAACAACCAGTATGATTTCGGGGATGCCGATTGGGTTGGGTAGGGCCACCACGCTGATCTCGGCGCCGTAAACTGGGGAGGCGTACAGCACACCCGCTAGTGATAGGGTCAAAGCCAACCATATCTTTTTCATTATGCCTCGCTAACTGTAATAAAGATGCTATTCTGCTTTTTCGAATGCTCCGCAAATTCAGTGGGCGCGTAAATCTCCAGGGCGAAGTCAAGCGTTTCACCCGGAACAAAGCTAGCCACTAACTCATTGTACGGCTCCGTTTTCTTGACGATTATGCTGGGGCCGTTTTCGATTATCGCTCTTAGACCAGCAGTGTTGGCCCCAGGATCACACTCATCGCTGTGCGTCCAGTTGCCAGCCGGGCCATGCCAATCGCCCGATACGCCAATAGTAATGTTTACGGTTTGGTTGCTTGCATTATAGAGAGTAAACGCTGGCTCAGTCAGCCGTATATCCCCTGGCCTCAGTAACCCAAAGCTACAGCTTAGCGGGAACATACGTACACCGGTCAATTCCGGTATCACTATCACACTATTGACTGTTAAATGGCTGTCTGGTACGCCATCCATCCCGATAGTGAGATAGGAATCGCTGACGCCCGTCATGTTGATGGCACGCCACGAGTCAAAGCCGCCCTGGGCTGATACAACATAAGGCGCTAGGGCCGCCACACATATGACTGCCACGGCAACAGCGAGCAGCTTCCTACGACCAGCTATCATAGACCTTATCTACAACTATGGCTAGATTCCTTTCCGTTTCATTGGGATGCTCATCGATAAAGCTGACAATTACAAAGTCACCCACATTGAGGGTGTCGGCCATCCACATGTCCACAACCGCCTGGGACACCAAGCAGCTTATGTTGAAGGTCATGCCGTGCCATTTCCGTGTAACCGTGGCCGGCTTGGCTTTGGACGCATCCACTGCAACCAGCTTACCTATATGCTGGCTGTGGGGGAGGTCCTCGCCCGTTATAGGCTGCAAGTCTAAGTCGTCGATATAGATAGGGATTGGGTTAAAGTTCTCGTCCTCATCAATAACGATTCTCTGGTATTGGAAGTACCCATAGGACGTTATGGTTTGGTTCAGCCCCCGTGTCAGGAGTTGCCCATCGCTCCTATAGACATCCCAGAGCCCTCCATTGTCGACAATATATGCATCCATATCGTACGACTTAATGAATTCACCTGTATTCGTTTCCCAGAAGACTATCATCCCTCCCGGAGCAGCAGGATGATAGCTCATGGCCTCTATTACCATGTCCTGTGTAATCTGAGGCTGCAATCCCGCCGAGCCAGCGACAGCACACGATGCTAATATCCCAAGAGAGAGGACCGCTGCTACTATAACCAACTTTTTCATATCATTCTCCTTTCTATGCTAGTTTGCTGATGAAGCCATATGTGGCCTGTGAGCCTGTTGCCACGTCTATATCCCCACCTGAGTTTTGATAACCCATGAACTCAATCTCGTCACCTGCTGTAAGGTAAGCCGTGGTCATGCCATTGGCTGAACATACTGCACTTCCATCATGTGATGTATGGTACCTGCCAAGCGCCAAATAAGTCGAGCCATTCTTGACTACTGCAAAGCTGACATAATGGTCGGCCGCGACGTTCTTGTAGTAAGCTGCTCCTCCCAATAAGTAGTGTCCCGTCGCTGCGACTGTGAAACTGCATCGGTACCAAGTGAACGTTTCTCCTACCCCGATATTATGAGCATCGGCGGTTTCTACCTCATCATCGCTAGTTACCGATGCTATTGTTGTGTACTCGTGGTCCACCGTGTTCCAGACCCAGTCGCCCACCTCCGCATTTGCGAATACACCATCGTCATGCAACGTCGTGCCGGAAGTCCCAGCCTCGGCGGTTCCCGAGTTCGTCGTAGTGTCGAACTCGCCCTGAACGTCGAAATCTTCCGCATCCAACATTAAGCGTATCCACTGTGGCGATTCTAATGTCTGATCCGTTGACGACAAATATGCCCGAGCGTTAGACTGCTTCGCTAATGTAACAATGCCGGCACTGCTTAGCTGGAATGCTTCCACACCAGCAACATCCATAGTCACCTTGTCCTCCTCAGCCTCCACTAGCGTGTCCTGGTCTGTCGGGTCTACTATCTTATTGAGGTGGCTCTGCAAGTCAGCCACGACTTCCGAGTAGTTTCGACCTTCTAGCCCATTTGGCGTAAACCTTGCATAATCATCATCGGCGGCATCGGCGTCGTCCATTTCCACCAGGTTGTCATCGCCAATCCCGATTGCCTGCTGGGCCAGCACGTCTGTCCCGATTTCAAGGTTCACAAGCTGCTTGAAACCCGCCTCGTCGGCCACGGCTATGAGCGAGCGCCCATAGGCTGTGAGGTCGGCAACATCGGCTGTGCCCGAACCTGTAAAGTACGGCACCTTGTCCGCTGCCGAGGTAGTCCCCGCCAAAGCTGCCAGTTCATCATCGTAGGCCTGGACATCCGTGCCTATTACCAGGCCCAGGGAAGACCGCACCGTTGCGCCCGATTCCACAACCCAGTTTGCGCCGTTGCCCACAATGAAATTGCTGTCCGCATCCGACAGGGCCGCGATGTCATCGAGGTCAGCGTCCCATGCCTGGACGTCCGTGCCGATTTCCAGATTTACCGTGGCCTTGAATGTGGCCTCGTTGGCATCGTCCAGAATAGAACGGGCAAAGGCTGTTAGGTCTGAGGTGTCGGCAGTACCAGCACCTGTAAAGTATATGAGCTTGTCGGCAGCCGAGGTAAGGCCTGCAATGGCGGCCAGCTCTGCATCGTAACTCTGGTAATCTGTGCCGGCCTCCATGTTGTAGGCCGATTTGAACTCACCCTCGTTGTACCCGGCGAGGCCGCTCGTCGTGAAGTAGGGTATATCGCCGTTGGCGGCATCGGCGTCATCGACTACTACGATGTAGGTATTTGATATACCCGTTGACCTAGTTCCCCATGCCCCGGCCGTGATATAGGCAACACCCGTAGCGCCTGAGCTGTCCCATTCTGTACCGCCGGCGGCGGTGTCAATATCCCCGTCATCATCGGTGTCATAGGTGGCCTTGTCCATGTCACCGATACCCCCACCGTCTTCCCAGCTCAGTTGCCCGGGGTCGTCGTCCCACATGAGGTATTTGTCGGCGTCTGGGTCGGTGGGGAATATCGTGTCGGTGCCTCCGACAGCATGTAGTGCCGAATGGTCCTCAATGTTCATGCTATCCGTTCTGAGAGGATAGTAGGAGGTATCTACAAACACATTGAGCCACATCCAGTCGGTAGTGGCGCCCATCGCCAGCCCGCCGGCGTCCGTTTCGAAGTTGGAGAATAGCCAGCTATTGCCCCCGGCTGTGAAGATGGCAGTGACACCATCGCCTTCAAAGGACACCGCCGGCCCCACGCCTATTATGCTCACGTTATCGATGGCCCTGGTGACCGTTGTATTGTCGGACCATGTATAGTTGCCGGCCAGCACGAACAGTTGTCCACCGGCAGACGGGAGTGCATCAATGGCCGTTTGAAATGTCACATCATCCGCAACCCCGTCACAGGTGTAGTCCGCATCGGCGGCGCTGGCCGGGTTGCCGATGGTCAGGTAGTAACCGCCCTCGCCGCTACCGATCCTGAGCACGGCATTGTCGGGATTCCCCTGTTCTATGTGCAAGGGAAATGCTGTCATCGCCATGGCAATGACGATAGCGGTCGATAGAATTACAAGCGCCTTCTTGCCTTTTATCATGTTGAGTAATTTCATGTCGCCTCCTGTGTTTGTGTCGTGATTGGCTTAGCTGGTTCATCAGTAATGTGCCTGACGAGATGATACGTATATGGTTTCTTGATCTTCTTAACAAGAGCAAGCTCGTTTGCTGTTCCTTGGCTCTTGCCATCATGTATGATGATGATATGAGTTGACTCTTCAGCGATTTGGCGGGAGCGCTCGGCGAATTGACCTCGCCCCAGTGCCTTTTTGAGGAAGTGCAATTTGAGTGGTATACCTTCCCGGCGAGCCAACCGCCGCGCAAGCATAGAGATACCGTCGGTTTCGCCAGACGTCACAATACATGAGGGCTTGTGCTGCGCCACTTCCTGGGCAATGAGTTGATAGAAGCCATCGCCATCAAAATAACGAGTGCCAAAGAAGCCGAGGCTAACAAATTTGCTAGTCACTATCTTCTCCATCAAGAATACGCGTCACAACATCTTCACTGACTTTGAGTTTATTGCGAATTTGGCGTGGCGTATAGCCAGTTGCATGAAGGTCGCGCACCGCATCACCAATTGGTGCAGTACTAAGCCATTCCTTGCTGGACAATGCCATGACATCAGCTTCACTTGATGGTTCAACCGGCTTGGCCAATTCAACGTAGTTCTTATTGGGGTAGTACCTTGCCATACCGTGCTGGGCTGCCAGGACACGCAGCTCGTCATAGACCAGCTGCGCCTGCGCCCTTTCATCATCCTCCAGGTTTGCTATCATCTGTCCTAACTTGGAACAGGAAAACCGATATCGGTCGTTGAATTCCCGTACTGCCTTGAATTGCTGAGCGAGCTCGAGGAATCCATTGGCCTTGTAGGCGTCTATGACCCTTTTGGCCTGCACGCTATAAGCAGCAATATTGCGCTCCCAGTCCCGCTGGTCTTTCTCGGCGACGTTATACATTTCGTGGGTATCGCGGTTATATTCCATTTCGCCACCGACGATCTTGAGCTTCCTGGCAAACTCCAGCGGATCATGGATTTTATACGTATTGAACAACGGCCATATCTTTTCGGCATGATAGAGAGCCTCCCGCCAGACTTTGCCGCGGCGCCCAGTGAAGTTGCCGCTGTAATCCATGCAGTCATAGTAAAAGGTGGTGCCCTTTTTGAGGCCCCGTTCCCTTCCCCAGTCGGTGAAAAAGAAATCATGGCAATACACGAGCTTGTCTACTTGGCGCATCAAGCTTCCCGGCAGATAGTCCTGAGTATCAAAGCCGATACGCAGACCCTTCTTCCGCAACTGTTGTAGGAACTTGCCGCCCAACCTGTTGCCTGTTGATGTCTCTCTCATCCGGTCGAACCAGGTATCAATCTCGGAAATCATTATTACGGCGTCTTCCAGCTCGTCGTCGAATGAGAGCAAGAATTCAAGGTTGACTGGTTTGGGCTGCGTTGTGATACCCGCCTTCTCGGGGTAGAGCTCCAGATTTGTGAATACTTTTAGGCCTTGTGCCAGGCCTAATAAAGCATGACGGGCCAGTTGTATTGTCTTGCTGCTTCCGCGCGGCCCGGTGTAGAAGATAACATACTCTGATGGCATCCAGATGTCTGAGTCAGGTTCAAGGTCGCCGTAATCCTGTGCGACGTCATCGATGAAGCTCTGAGGCCCATCGTATTCTTCTAACTCATCCTCAGACGACTCTATTCTACTCGTTATCAGCTGCGATTCTGCCATGGTTGCTTCTCGTCTTATGTCCGTCGCCGCCACGTTGCGGGTGTGCATAGGTCGGAGACAAGGCCGGCACCGCCAGCATGTTCACTATTCCTTGCAGGAAGTTCGTGGTTGCTTGGCCGTCCTCGGCCATGGATCCTGCGACCACATTAGCGACAAACACCTGAGTCAGTTGGTGATTCTGACCGATGGTACTCAGCATTGCCAGGTCTGCCCATAGTTCCTTGGACAGCTTACCCCGTATCAGTGTATTGGCACCCGGCGCGATCTTGCGCATATCATTGGGCAGCTGCATCATTTCTTTCGCGTCGCCGCTGCTGCCCAACGGCACCTGAGTCCCGAGGTTATCCCGGACCCAGCCGCTTTGCTTTCGTATTTGGTTAAACGGGTCTTGCATGTTTATCTCATCCTTGTGCCGCCATCAATATCATGCCCATCACGAACACAATGATTATGATGGCTATTATTATCGTCGTGGGTTTCATCATCTTGTCCCACAAGCTCAATTTCTCTTTTCTGAGCAGCCCCACAGCGTGCGCCAGAATGGACGGGTAGGTTGCCACCTTCGTGTACAGTTCCGGCGGCGTCAATCCATATTCCGACGGGTCAGGGAATGACATCGGCTTGATGCTTTCCCCATCCGACCCCAAAACTGCCCATGTTGCCCATACCCTTTTGTCGTCATCGAAATGTCTATATGCCAATTGAGGGTTGTCTTTGTCCTGCTTGATCTTCTCCCTCACCCAGTCGCCTTCTTGGCCTAGCAAAATCTCAAGGCCCTGGCCTGTTATCAGGTACAGTGTTTCCGTAGGGGCAGTGCGTTGCCTCGGTTTTTCTATTGTGGTCTCTGCTGTTGCCATAATTATCCCCCGATGAATGCAGGTATACCTGCCAGAAAGTTGCTGATAGCCCCGGTTTGCATTCCTATCATCAGGAACAGGAGCGAAGCGCCCAATACAGCCAGGAGCAGCACAGTTGTCAATTGCTTCATCCATGCAGCCCTGTCCTGTTTCTGTGCGGCCATGGCAAAGCCCTCGGCGAAGCCAGTGTCCAGCACCATGTCGCTTTCGGTCTTGCCCTGCTCTACCGGCATCTTTGCATTCCAGTCCAGCATAGGGAAGTTCCACAAGGCCGTGATGGGTTCATACGCTATACTCACCGGCCCCAACGACCTAGCCCTCCTATTCGCTTTGCGCATGTGTTCACCAATGCAGCCGCGGGATGAGTAGTATGCCAGCAGGCGGTCGTTGTCCTGGAAATGTGACCCGCCAGCTTCGACGGTCCTGCGACAGAAGTGCTGATCGCGGCCAAACGCGAACATCATGGCATCACCCTCTTTACCGGGGTTGCCGCCTGATAACTTCTTGAAAAATCCTCCTAAGCCCATGTTTTACTCCCTACAAATGTTGAACCCGGCTCTAACGGCAGTTGTAAACTGTGCCAGAGCCGGGTCCATCCTACTTTCCCTCACGCCTACTCGAAGCTGCCGCCTGACCTCCTGATTGCCCGGTAGCCCAGTAGGCCACTTATCACCATCAGCCCTACCGTGTAGAGCAGAGGCACCAGGCCGAGGAAGGAAGTCAGGCCGGTAAATTCAGATGCGTTGGAGTTGTCGTATACCGTGTCCGCTGCATCCATGACGATGGGCAGCAGTATGACGGCGACTACCACCACTATGACGGTGAATATGGTCTCCTTGATGCCCATTTGCCTGCCCTTCACTCCTAGCCAGATGTTGAGCGAGCCGAAAACGACCAACCCGATCATCATAACCAGGGGAAAGAGCTTAAGCATGGACTCGCCACCGGGGTACCGCGTCCAGTTCAGCGCCGATGTACCGCCGGTCAAATAGGGCGCTATGGTGTCTATGGCGATTCCCAGGCCAATAAGGGCGACCACAATGGTCACCGCACCTAAGATGATAGTGGTAAGATTTGCGCCACCACCACCGATAACACCTCCACCCCCTCCGCTAGTTCTGCGCTTGCGAAATCCAGCCAATTATCACCTCCGTAAATTTCGTTTCAATTCGGACCCTGACGACCAACGGACAACTCCGCAGGGCCTTGCTTAAAGAACCTCTACTCGAACCCCCTACTACGTCGGTTTTGCCATGACGAGTAAAGGCCCCATAAACACAATCCGACCAGGGCAATGATCATGATAAAGGGCAATAGCCTGATAAATTGAGAAAACCCGGTAAACTCCGTATTGGCTTCCCGGGCATAGGTTATAGTCAGGATTCTGCTATCTGAGGCAGCAAGGCCGCTAACTGTCGTGGTGTAGTCCGTCTCGTCATAATCGGTGATTGCGGGAGAGTCGGCACTGTTGTCCGAGCTGACGGACATATCTGTCAGGTCTTCAAAGTAGTTGGCATAGCTTAACGTTTCTTCTGTTGATGTTTCCCCGACGCCGGTAACCGCTTCAAAATTCTCGGAGTAGGATTCGGTTATGACACTGTTCACCGCGTCGGGCATGAGCTGGCCAATGAAGATAAGCCCAAAGATGACCGCAACGATCATCAAGATAACTTTCATTACACTTTAAGTATATGCATATCAATATGTTAAATAACTTAGTAAAATTGCTTAACTATGTTAAACCTTTTTGTTTAGGATATACTGGTAGTTGATGGCGGCAAGTGCTAAGGTCGGGCGTCCCTATCATGTAGCTGATATTGATTTCAGTAATGACCCTGACCAGGATTTGTACGATGAGTTCTACACTGCTTGTCGGGGGCTGAGATACTTTGACACCGTGGTACTGGGCCGGGCCTTGGGTGTGAGTCTGGTGACAATACGGCTATGGAAGGCTGGCAAAACATTTCCGCAAAGACGGGGAACAGCGATGCTTGTGATCTCATGGGTCAAAGCTGGCAAGCCGCAACGAACAGTAACCCAGGCTGAGGCTGCCACCAGTATGTTTTGATGCTACGAGTATGAACAAATTGAGGTGGTTTATACCTCTTATCGTTGCCCTGTCGGGCATCTTACTGCTTGCCGCTCCCGTCGCCGCCGATACCGCTTATGAATCCTATACCACCGGTGACGACTCGGCAGCCCAGGTTTACGGAATCAACTGGTATGGGCAAACCTTTACTATCACGCCACAGTCCCATTCTATAGTAGACATACGCTTCCTTGCCTATCGAGTCGGAACTCCCTCCACTGTTACTGTGAGCATCAGGGGTGTAGGGGACGATGGTATGCCTACTGGCAGCGATCTTGCGGCCGGTACTATCGATGGCGATGGCCTCACCACAGACACAGACGGCAGCTGGTACGGCGTTACCTTGACTGAGACAAGCCTGGAATATGACGAGACATATGCCATTGTGGTCCGGGCTGAGGCAGGGGACAACAGTAACTACATTGCCATTAGAGAAGATTCCAGCGGAACATATGCTGGCGGCCAAGCCATCACCTCTAGTTCCGGAGGAATCACATGGAGCGCGGATACTGGCAAGGACATTATGTTTCAGGTCACTGGCAATCCATTACTCGAAGTTAATGGGGCCAAGGTATTCAACAGCTATCTTGAAGATGACGATATGCTTATTGTCCTGTCATACGAGAATACGTATGTTCCTTACTATCCCGATGAGACGGTCTCCCTTAAATTCTGGCTCCAGCTGCGTAGCACAGATGGCAGTACCACAATAGCACAGACTATCTGCCGGCAATGGGGCTATATGCCAGGCTGCATTTACTTGAACGCCAACGAGGCATCATCATTGACAGCCGGGTTCCCTTATCGCATTTACCTTACTGGATTGTCGGATAATGCTACGGCCTATTATGCGCTGCAATCTACCGATTGGCTTGGCGACGCCTTGAGTTTATTGCCTGATTGGGTATTGACCACAGCTCATTCAATGGCAACGTACTACGATACGCCTATGACTACACAAATACAGAACCAGGAAGTGCTCAATAGCGAAGGTGGCACACTCTTTGCCACCGGTATACCAACATTGACGACGACCAATCCAGAACTATTCGAGGATATTTCCTATACCCCGGATATAACCCCGATCGAGCCAGGTGATACGGTATTTGACACAGCTACTACATGGGAGCTACAGGTCGGGCCTGATGTAGCTTACCTCGCTAATGCAGTGGGTGGCCGGTTTGAATTGGACGGGAAGTATATTATCGCTGGCGTCTTCTTCATCGCCTATTTGGTTATCTGTGGCATCGTGGTTGCAGCCAAGGGCGACCCGATCATTGGGACATGGTTCTGCATCCCGATATTGCTGGGCGCTGCGTGGTTGCGTGTTGTCGATTTTCAACTCATAGCCGCTGTCGGTGCAGTTGGCGTGATTATGACAGTCTATCGATTCCACTGGAGCAGAACGTGAAGCGACATCTGGCAGAAGTATATCTGAGCAATACACTCCTGCTGGGCTTTGCATCGGCCTGGCTGGTCTTGATATTCATACCGCTATGGATTGCCTCTGACCATTCTATGGGCTTATGGTATGAAGATAACCTGGTGATTCTAGCCCTCGAGTTGTCCGTATGCGTATTCAGCATCGCGTGGTCAATAAGCCGGATCGTGTATTACATGAAGCGGAATATCGCCAAATTGAGGTCCAAAAGGCACAACTATGTCAAAGGGAATGTATAGATTACTGCCTGTACTGCTTATTGCGGCATTGCTATCAAGTGTATTGCCCCACTTCCTAGCGCCGGTCCAGGTGATAGCCGCCATCGACGACTTTACAGTGGATGAGGATACATATCTACGCGAGGATGAAGACTATGAGCATGACGAAGATGGGCTTGCGGTGGGCGTGCAGGGACCCGATGGCACCTCCAGGACCGTTTTGGAATTCGACATCAATTGGGGCGTTGATATTCCGCCTGATGCCACCATTGTGGAGGCCATATTGACCCTTGTCCCGATGGCATCTAGTGGCGATGCCATGACCCTGAGATGCCAGCGATTGAAGAAAAACTTTGCCGAGGCATCAGCAGACTGGTCGCATTATTCCGGCTCGCTGTCATGGGACAGTGCTGGTGCTGACGGCCCCGACGACTATACCACCACCGACCAGGCCACCGCATATTATAGCGGCGGTGGGCTTCCAGACGAAATCGAGTGGGATGTGACTGATATTGTCGACAGGCAGCAGCAATATGACGAAGTGGTGTTACTCAGAATAGTGGCGGCCACCGAAACAGCATACGACGATATTGAGTTCTATGACAAGGAGGGAGTGGGTACTGCACCGAGCCTGACGATTCAGTATTCCTACGAGGCAGAAGCAACTTATCCCCCTACAGTAACCACTGGGAGCTATAGCGACATAACAAATACCACCGCCAAGCTCTATGGCGAGGTAACATACGTAGATAATGGCCTCGCCGTATACGATGATTTTGAATGGGGCAGCGACGGTGACCCATTGGACGATTCTGGTGGAAATGTTGAGTGGACCATCTCGACAACGGGCGGTAGCACGGTTGAAATAGATGATGCCTACGATTATGGCGCAGGAGCGCAGAGTGCTTTACTCTACCGAGATAGTGCCAATCCTCATGCGTATTTTGCGTATGCCGCCCTAGGCAGCAGTGAAACACTCAGTTTTAGAGTCAGGAAGGATAGCGCCGCGGGGCTTGGCCTATATCACGGCAACGGCGCAAAAGCTATTACCTGTGGTATTACATCTGATGAAGAAATTTACTATCTTGACGGAGTTACGACCACCAAGCCAGGCGAAACCGTTACGGCCGACTCATGGAATTTGATTGAAATAACAGATGTGAACTGGGCCAGTGGAACCTATGACATATACCTGAATGATTGGTGGATATGTACGGCGGATATGAGAAGCACGTCTTCCTGGAGTAATAAGATATATTTCTACAATGTGGCGGGGTCCGGGTCGTCCTACTGGCTCGACAATGTTGGCTTGAAGCCATATGTAGCAGAGCAGGGATTCCAGTATGGCCTGACACAAACGCCAACCTGGTCAGCGTCCGATGAAGGTTTGTTTGGCATAGGCGAATATGACTTGACCATAGAAAGCCTGTCACCCGGCACCCAGTATTGGTACAGGGCATTTGCCACCAATGAGGAAGGAACTGCGTATGGTAGCTGGGCAGCATTCACGACTCTATCTGCACCATCAATCACTACCGTGGACGCAAGCAATGTTGCTGCCACAACAGCGAGGTTGAATGCGGCCCTGGCAGATGATGGCGGCGACCCCTGCACGGTGAAGTTTGGCTGGGGGTTGACGAGCCAGTCTGCTGTCGATGATTATGATAGTACCGAAACATTAGCAGGCACATATTCCAGCGGCAGTTACCCGTACCTGGACGTGGAAGGCTTAGTTAACGACCAGACCTATTATTTCAGGGTGTCAGCGACCAATGATGCAGGCACAACAGAAGGCTCGGAATTGAGTTTCAACACGACATCCTCCCTCGGCCCACCGACGAACTTCATCGGTTATCCGGAATCAACATCAATTGCCCTATCGTGGAGCAAGGGGACAGGGTCAACAAACACGCTCATCAGGTATGGAGAAACGTCGTATCCTACCACCAACACAAGCGGGACACTTGCTTATTTCGGCACCAGCAGCACATATACATTAGAGGGTTTGACAAGCGGAACAACGTACTACTTTAGCGCATGGGGTGAGAGTGGCGGCAATTACAGTGCTACTTATGCGACATTGCTCATGACAACCTCAGCTGGCACAGATGCCGACGATGACGCTATCGACATTCCTGGCCAGCCCTCTCGATGGTTCACAGCACCGGACTACACAACGATGTCCGGGCTAGGTCCCATTTACGACGGTTATAACAACGCGCTTGACCTGGGCCAAGTACCCCGCGAAACCGGTTGGATGCTGGGAGCGCTATTTCTCTCTGCATTATTTGGCCTCGTCGCTTATCTAAGATTCGGCAAGAAGATGTTGATAGGTATGATCGTCCTGACAGTATGCCTCGCCATGGGTTACTTCGTGCAGCTCATTCCGTGGTGGATTCCTTTGATGACGCTGATCTTGACCATAGTGTGGTCACAAACTCACAAGCAGGTGGAACACGGATGAAAACAGGATGGATTGTAGGAATAGTTACAGCGTGGATCGTATTGTTCATATTCGGCCTCGTCTGTGACATGGCATGGTTTGAAGGCTCCACGATATCAACGCTGAACGAGCTGGTGCATCCGAGCTTTCCTGCGTCCTCGATCCCGGTGGTAGGAGTGGTGGTAGGTGCAATTACAGCAGTATGGAACTGGGTGCAATCACTATTCACTATCCTGTTGCTACGTTTCGACTTCTGGAGCGGCATGTATATGATATTCTGGTACATCTTTTGTCTTCCAGTGGCTATCGGCGTAATAGCATCGCTGGTCCTGGTTGTCTTTAGAGGAGCTCCATCATCATGAGAAGGACTATCGCCATGATTTTTGGAGTCATTATACTCGGGGCAGTTATCGCCTATTTCTTTAGCGTCACGGTGGCGTTAGTCATGACTGCGATCTTCATGGTCGGGTTTATTCTGGGGAGGCGACGAAGGATTTCAAGATGACAATAAGCACAACAGAAGACGTCAAAAGCGCAGCCGAGCTCGAGCGGCAAAGGCGGGCAAGGGAAGCAGCGCGCGCACGTGAACGAGCCGAATCACAGGCCGAAAAGGCAAAGGCAGAAACGGAAGCTCAGGCACGCCGGGCAATTTCCGAAACTGAAAGGCAGGCACAGGCGGCCAGGGCCGAGGTTGCAGAAGAGGCAGAAGCCAAGCAGGCCAAAATCAGGAAACAACGCGGGAAGGCCGAAAAGGAAGCACAGGCAGCCAAATCGGCCGCCAGGGCAGCAAAGCGAAAAGAGGCACGCAAAGTCGTACTCCCATTCACCAAGCCCAAAGACCTGGGCATGTCATCATACATCAATAGTGTGGAGGCCGCCCGCAAGCAGGCACAGAAGGCCGGCGAAGATGCCAGGGCCACAGTTACCAAGATTCGTGATGAATACTTTGAGCAGGTTGACGAAGCCAAAGCAGAGGCCATTGCCGACATCAACAAGCAAAAAGCAGGAATCGTAAAGGACATTCAGAAGCAGCTGGCATCGTACAACGCAGACCTCACAAAGCAAATCGCCAAACTGAACTCGGGAATAGCGGACTGGGAGGAGGAGGCCACGGCAGCCATCAATAAGGCGCAGGATGAATACGAGGCTGCCATACAGGAACAGCTGAACCGACCGGGTACCGAAGTTTTTGCAGACATGAAAGGCCAGGGCTTGATCCCTGCGGATGCCGTCTACGAATCGTATGATAAGACAACAGGGCAACTCAGTTACCGCGTGCCTGATACTAGAACTGGTGCCGAGATATTTGCCGCCGAGCAGGCGGTGGGGAACATCCCGGACAATGCCACCTATAAAGATTACGACAAATCAACCGGTACGCTAACTTACACGGTGCCGAAAAGATCTCAGCCAGAGACAGCAACTAATACCACAGGTCCAGGGGCAGATAGTACCAATGTAGTGAACGCAGCTGGCGGGATCGCAATGGCCAGCGCTGCCGTTATGACGTTGCAGAGCACCGGTGCCGCGGTGGCGACTGTTCCTACGCCGCCCACATGGGCTGTCGGCGGGGCGTTGCTTCTGGCAGCGGCCATTGTAGCATGGGTACACCGTGACCGAATTATATCTACTATTCGCTCTGTAACAGGCAAAGATGAAGGTGCCGCAGCCTCCGGGGCTGTCGTTACCAACAAGGCAGGCACAACAGCCTATACCACTGCACAAATCCGCATAATTCCGCAGGAAAAAGGTGCTGGACTGGAAACATTCCCATATACGCCCCCGGCAAAGGATATGCCCCAGCAACAACGGGCCGATGTGCCTGCGCTGCCGGGATTTGGGTTAACGGCTGAAAGATTCGAGGTACCCGGACTCCCGCAAATACGGGAGCCGGCCGATGTCGTTATCCGTGACACCTTCGACGTGCCCGAATTACGTCAGAAGGGATCCAACGTCATGCATGCTGCCGCAGCTGTGCAGGCGGCCGCCAACCAGGTTGGCAACATAGCTGTCAAGGAATTGGGAATAAGCAGGACTCAGTACGACAAGCTTTGGGAGCAGGTTAACGAACACTTGCGGCAAAAAAGGATGGCCGAGGGACGGAAGATCATTGAAGACCTAGCGAAGTCTAAGGATGATGTCAGTATCAGCAAGTATTTGAAGCGAGCATATGAGGAATATTTGCGCAAGAAGGCCATCCTGGAAGCTGCCAGAAAGGCGTATGTCGCATCGCTGAACCCGCAGCCAGTCAAAGGCAAAGGCTCATCTGAGGGAATGGCAGCGGCAACTGGCATCTTTTTGGCACAGGACATAATCCAATCTTCAATATCAAAGGCTTTGAGCCAAGGTCAATCATTAAGTTCAGCCATGGAGACCGCCCAAAACCACATTCAATCAGTGGCAGGGGAGCTGGGGTTAAGCAAACAGCAAATCAATGCGGCCAATGCAGCTGTCGTTTACGACCTCGCACTTCAAAATCTGACCCAAGAAGCTATCAAGACCTCATCGATAGGCCAGACAGAGGGCTGGACGGACACGGAGTTGCAAACCAAAACATTCACGTCGACAGAGAACGCAATCAATACCATTGTGCAAACCGCCGTAGACACTGGCACATTGACCAGGACACAGGCCAATTCCATAACGCAGGAGTTAACGAGAGCTGCAAAACAGGTCGTCACATTGACGAGTAAGATCAAACTGCCCAAACCATCCACCAAAGCAACTGCCAAAGCTGCCAAAGAACGATACCCTGACGGGACAATTGTGTGGAATCAGGGCAGCCTGGAGGGCAAGGGCGACCAATACAAGATCATCCCGCCACCTTACACGTTAGATAAGCCGATCACATCTTTCACACCGCCAAAGGGAATGAAAAAGGCAAAAGGAACGCCGCAGGAAACCTTGACATTCATCGGGGGCAAGGTGCCGTTCAAGAATGTATCGTTTGATCTCGGCGTAACGGACGGGTTTATTGATGTCAAATCCAAGACCATCAACTTTACTGGCGAAGGCGAAAAAACAAATGTCGGAACTCGGCGGGCTTCGACAACCAAAGGCATATCGCTAACGGATAACCCATCGCTTTTGCAACAGCTAAGTAAACCAAGAGCTCAGCGGCGTGGCAAGAAGGCTAAAGATAGTAACGTACGCCTGAGCAGCTCGGCAGATACAAAGAAGCGGCGTCCGGCAAGTCGCGGCGTATATGCTGATCGTAAGGGTAGCAGAATAACCAGAAAACACCACAAGGGATGGAAACGAATTTATTGATAGGAGGTGACTATGCAACCATGGGCTCTATTGCAGTTTGCGCTTATTCTAGCCGTCGTGATTGGTAGCATTGCTCTTATCATTAGCGAGCTACGCATGGTTGAAAGGGCAGAAGACCAGGAATTCTGGCGGCAGCTAAGAGCAAAGGTCGCAGCGATCCAGTGAATCACGAGCGGAGATACATACACCTACAGGTAGTCGGGATGTCCTTTTGGCTCTCGATCTTGCCCTCGATAATACTCGCGGAAATGTTCGGCCTCGAGGCGTTAATAGGACGAATCATCGTGGGGCTATACGTAATTGGCGCCATTCTGTTCTGTTGGGGCTTGGTGGGCAGGCGGGAATTGCGGGAAAAACAACAGCCACCGCCGAACTGCCCAAAATAGTTGAAAACCCACGCCCGGTTTCCGCTCATTGCAAAGCTAACTACCGCATCATTAGTACCCAAAATAACTATTCTGTGATATAATGGTGATTGATATGATTGAACGAGCTATGCTCCGTACTGCCAGCCTAGTGCTAACCGCAATCGACCGGTACATTCGAGCCATGATCTGGCTTGATATCTGGACTGCTAGGCTATGTGCCATAGTCCCGGACTTAGAACCATCCCTACCCCGGGACTTGCAGGAATTAGATAATGCCAAGCATCAGAACGATCAAGTACCTTACCCAGGACGAGCTCAAGCGCCTGCTGGGCGTCATTGAGAATAAACGCGACAAGGCGTTATTCCTGGTTGCCTACCGCCACGGCTTGCGTGCGTCGGAAGTAGGGCTACTCAAGCTGGAGGACATCGACAGTAGCCGGAACAGGATCAGGGTCAGCCGACTCAAGAACTCACAGGACGGGGAATACCTTATGCAGAATGATGAGGCAAAAGCCGTGAGGGCATGGCTCCGGGAACGCAAGGATGACAACCCATATATCTTTTCGAGCCGGTGCGGCAACCCAGTCTCCAGGCGGAACTTGGACCGCATGATGAAGATTTACGGTCGCAAAGCGGATCTGCCAGCAGATAAGAGGCACTTCCATGTTCTGAGGCATTCTATTGCAGTGCATTTGCTGGATGCCGGCGCTGATATAAGATTTGTCCAGGACTGGCTCGGTCATACCAACATCAACAATACCGTCGTCTATGCGCACCTCACAAACCCAACCCGCGACGCGCAAACCAAGAAACTGTTCGCCAGCCCCATGATCGTTCGAGGCTGAGACAATAATGCAGACCAACGAGCTCATTACCGATTATCCCAAGCAGGTATCTATCGAGACGGCAACAACATGCAATGCCCACTGTGACTTTTGCCCACATCACGAACTCGCCAGAGTTGGGCATGTCATGGAAATGGGTCTGGTCGAAAAAATAATTAGAGAACTGGCAGAGTTTCCACAGAGCCATCCTCTTGAGATAGCCACCAACGGAGTTAACGAACCCCTCGCCGATAAGAGGACGCTCGACATACTTAGCCTCATATCCGGAAGCCTACCCTGGGCAAAGATATACTTCGTTACCAATGGTAACCTGCTGACCGAAAAAGCAGTCGCAGAGTTGGCCAGGCACAACCTGAGCAAGCTCAACATAAGCCTCAACTTCTGCGAGAGGGAAACCTATGAGCGGAGAATGGGGCTTAGGTGGGACAAGACGACGGCTGCCCTAGATATGCTACACGAGAAGGTTCAAGCTGCCGAATTCCCTTACCCAGTCCACGTCTCTCGCGTTGAGGATGGGAGCGAGCGTGATGCTTCCTTCGCGAGCTTCGTGCGCAGCCGCT
>Ga0180438_10004298_pt1 | contig 20593 bp, 10 predicted proteins | sample SS_ome_12_FD_132455 | JGI IMG/M metagenome (GOLD analysis project Ga0180438, IMG submission 132455) | Hypersaline lake sediment archaeal communities from the Salton Sea, California, USA - SS_3_D_2 metaG | ecosystem: Environmental > Aquatic > Non-marine Saline and Alkaline > Hypersaline >... | reverse complement strand
GCTCGTCAAGCGCATCCCCTCCTCGGCCATACGGTCGAGGTTCGGCGTGCGGTGCAGCTTCGAGCCGAAGCAACCCACGTCGCCGTAGCCCAGGTTGTCGCAAAAGAGGACGACGAAGTTCGGCCGCTCGGTCGGCTCGGCGGCGGGGCAGGGGGCTTCCAGCGCAAGGCCGGCCAGCAGCAGGGCGGCGGCGAACGAGGTACGGTTCATGGCAGGTTCCTCCGATGGTTGGCGTGGTGACGTGCTGTGCCCGCTTTGCGTCATCGGCCATCCTCCGACACCGAAAGCGGGTCAATTTGGTCTATCTTCCATACCTCGTCTTCTTTGACGATTTGCACGGTGCGAAACTCCTTTCGCTTCCGAAAGACAGTCACTTGACCGTCCTCATCCCCGCTCGTCATGTATTCAAAGCCGAACTCGCTCGGGCTGTAATCGCCAAACTCCCTTGTCAGTGCTTCCTGACACGTTTTCAAACGTTCCTTCCACCGCTCGTCATCAAATTGCTGCCGAATACGTTTCGAGAAGGAACTTCTTAGCTGCTCGGGGTCGCCGTCCTTGACAGCTTCTAACCACGTGCGGACTGGATACACCGGTTGACGCCGCTGTCGCTCGAATGCCCGGGTTATGAAGTTGTCCAGGTCGTCGTAGAGTTCGTGACTTGGATCGAGAAACGCCGATTCGAACTCAGTGACGAACCCAACTCCACGGACCATCTGGCGGACTTCGTCCACGTCCTTGCAGTTCAGCAGTGACAGAGAAGCGTCGGCGTACATCAGGCAATGCCCTCTCTGGTCCTCTGCCTCAAAGCTCTCGTTTCGTGCCAGAAAATAGATGGTCGTCAGAAGCGTCTGTTTCTTCTCCAGTTCAAATTTCCCGGGGCTCAGTTGGTTGAGCTCAGCATAGACTTTGTTGTTGTAGAGAGCGGATGCCATGGCCCAACTCAGAGACTCAATGTGTTCCTTCTCCAGGTTCCGCTCGGTTTGCAGTCTGTGCCTATCGAGCAGCCAGCCAAAGATGACTGCAACCAAAGTGAACGTCAAAAAGAGAGTCGATAGGTGGAATCTGAATCTCATCGGTACGTCATACGGTCTGCGTGTTCGGTCATTCCACCGCCAGCACGTACAACGTCACGCTGCACGGCGCGACGCGGAGTTGCTCACCAACGGCCTCCACTGCCGTTTCCTCGATCTTCACGGCGGGCGGCTTGCCCGGCTCGTTGAAGGCCATGGGGTCGTTGCCGGCGATCTCGAAGCGGCGCCCGGCACCGGTTAGCTCAATCCGTTTTAGCGTAAGCGGCAGCTTGAGGTCCTGCATCGTCGGGTTGACGATCGCGATGGTGACCTGCTTACCGTCCTCCGTCAGGGCGGCGGCCACGTCGAGCGGGGCCTCGGCCGTCACTTCGAGCGGGACCGTGCCGAAGTGCTTGCGGTAGAGCATTAGCGGCAGCCCGGTGGTGGCCATCGCCGCGTCGGTCTTGGTGGTTTTGATGCAGCCGATCACGTTGACCGTCTGGGCGTAGTTGGCCATGAACATGATGTCGCTCTGCCGGGCGTACTCGTGCAAGGCGGCGGCCACGCCCAGGGCGTCCTTCAAGAAGTACCGCGTGCCCAGCTCGCCGAACTCGTGCGGACCGTACCAGTAGTTCCACTCGTCCAGGGCGATGTCGATATCCTTGCCCTTAAGCGACTCGAACCGCTTGCGGTAGTCGCGGTGGGCCTCGGCCTTGGCGCAAACCGAGTCGGGCATCTGCTTGACGTGGGCGGCCAGGCCCGGCTTCTCGCCCCGGTAGAAGTGCTCGCTCACGAGGTCCATGTGGTCGGCGCAGTGCTGCATCATGCCCTCGCTCCACTTGCCCGTGGCCCCGACGGCCACCAGCTTGATCGAGGGGTCGACGGCCCGCATGGCCTCGGCGAACTGGTTGTGCTTCTTCTGGTAGTCTTCCAGCGGCATGTGGCCGAGCTGCCATCCGCCGTACATCTCGTTGCCGATGCCCCACCATTTGACCTTGTACGGCTCGGGGTGGCCGTTTTCGGCGCGGAGCTTGCCCCCGGGCGTGTCGGCGGCGGCGTTGCAGTACTCGACTTCGGCCACGGCGCTCTCGACGCCGCCCAGGCCGCTATTGACCGCAATGTACGGCTCGGTCTCAAGCAGCCGGCAGAACGCCATGAACTCGTCGATTCCGAAATCGTTGTGCTCCACGCCGGTCCAGGCGGGGTTTTTGCGCGGGGGGCGGCGGTCGCGCTGCCCGATGCCGTCGCGCCAGTTGTAACCCGAGACGAAGTTCCCGCCCGGCCAGCGGTACACCGGCGCGTTCAGCTCCTTAAGGAGTGCCAGCGTATCGGCCCGCATCCCCTCGACGTTTTCGGCGGGCATCAGCGACACGGTGCCGACGAAGCACTCACCGTCGGCCGCCTTGATGGCCAGGCTGGCCTTGTCGGTGGTCGCCCCGGCGGTGAACTTCAGCGGGTACCGCGTGTACTCGGTCGCAACGTCCTTAAGCGTGATCGTCTGAAGCTCGCGGGGCGTCTTGCCGGGGGCCCAGACGAGCGACACCTGGACCGTCATGGGGGCGTCGGCCGCCTTGAGCCAGACGTAGCCCGTGTAGTCCTTGCCTTCAACCACGCCCAGGTCGCTCTGGCGGATAACGCGGCCCTTGGCGATCCGCGGCGTGTGCTCGCCGACGAACGAGTCCTCCTTGACCATGGTGACCGAGTCGGCCTCGCCGATGATCTCCCAGGGCGAAGCGCCCACCACGGGAAACGGCGTGTCTTGGAGCTTCTTGTAGGGTTCGTACTTCGCGGTGATGGGGAAGTAGAACTTGCGGTCTTCGAGCATCTCGGCCCAGATGCCGCCGTAGATGCAGCGGCCAAGGTGCTCGATAAACTGGCCGTAGATGTACTTCGAGATCGGCTCGCCGCGTTTCTCTGCGTTGACGGTGATGCTCGGGCGCCAGTCCTCCCAGCTCACGCGTTCGAGCTGCACGTCGTCGTACCATGCCTTGCCCATCGAGAGCCCCCAGCCGCCGAACAGGCAGTTGACTTGCAGCGAGTCCTGGCCGCCGGTGTCGAAGAGCACCTCGACCCGGGTCCAATCCTCGGTGCCGCTAACGGCCGGGGTGGCGATCCCTTGCATGTTGTGTAGGTTCAAGAGCGCCCCGCGCCCCGGCTTCTTCCCTTCGGCCGGCTTGACGTTCTCGGTCTTGATCCAGCCGGAGAGCCGGTAGGTTGAATGGGGCTTGACCGGGACGGTCGCGTGCCAGGCCACGTCGCCCCCCTCGGTCGAGGAGATCATCACGGAGCGCTTGCCGGTGTGGCCCGTGTCGGCGTAGGTGAACTGACCGTTGCCGGCCCAAGAAAAGGTCTTCCAGCCGGCGGGGTTGCCGTCGGCCGCCTCCTCGAACGAGGCGTTGGGCAAGGCGCTTTCCGGGGGCTCGGCCGGTGCGGGCCCGTTGATCCAGGCCGCCATGACCAGGAAGAGAATGGTCGGTAGGACTCGACGAATCATGGTTGGCTCCTTCGCTCTTCAGAGGGTTGCACTTGTTCCGCCACCGCGGCCGCGGCTCGGGCTCGAACGCCTACCAGTCTACCACCCGCCGCCCCAGAATCCAGGCGCGGCCCGGCCCGGGTCTTGAATCTCGGCCGGCCGGCGCGCAAGATGGGGTCGTGCGGCAGTCATTTCCTCGAAAGCGAGAAAACCACCCGGAGGCGACCATGCAATGGACCCGGCGAAACCTCACGCGACGGCAGTTCCTGGCGGCCGGCGGCGCGGCCGCGGCGGCAACGTGCCTGGCGGGAAGACGCGGTGCCGCAGCGGAGGGCGACGCACCTTCGCTCCGCGCCGGAGCGGCGACCGTCGACATTACGCCCGGCAAAGACGTTCGGCTGGACGGGCCCATCATGCGAATCGGCCCGGTCCGCGAAGTGCTCGACCCGCTTCACGTCCGGGCCCTGGTGCTCGACGACGGGCAAACCCGCCTGGCCTTCGCCGTCTGCGACGCCACGATAATCTCCCGCGAGATCTTCGATAAGGCGAAAGCCCTAGTGCAGCAGCGGATCGGGCTGGCCCCTGCCAATATGCTCATGTCCGCCACGCACACCCACATGGCCGTCCGCGCGGCGAGCCTCGGCCTGGGCGAGGGAAACGACCGCTACGAGGCGGCCCTTTCCGGCAAGATCGCCGAGGCGGTGGTTGCCGCCGCCGGGCGACTGGCTCCCGCCCGGGTCGGCTGGGGAGCCGTCGACGTGCCGCGGTTCGCGCACAACCGCCGCTGGATCATGAAGCCGGGCACGGTCGGGCCCAACCCGTTCGGCGAGACCGGCGAGCAAGTCGTCATGGGCGGGCGACCCGCTGAGAACCGTGTAAAGAACGCCGGGCCGATCGATCCCGAGCTGTCCGTCCTTTCCGTCCAACACGCCGACGGACGGCCGCTGGCCGTGTTGGGCAACTACGGCATCCATTACGTGGCGTTCAAGGGAGGTGCGGTGAGCGCCGACTACTTCGGCTACTTCGCCAGGCGGATCGAGGAGCTGCTGTGCCCCGACGACGGGGAGCCGCCCTTCGTCGGCATGATGACCAACGGCACCAGCGGCGACGTCGGCTCGCCCGGCGGCGGGCTGGAAGGGATCAAGGACGTCGGCTACGCCCTGGCCGAAGAGGCTGCCCGGGTGGTTCGCGCCATCGAGCACCAGGGCGACGTGTCGTTGGCCGCGCGGTGCAGCGAGCTTGAGCTGGGCGTTCGCCGGCCGAGCCCCGAGCGGATCGCCTGGGCCCGGGCCGTCCAGGCGGGGACGTGGAACCAGCCGGCCCACGGCTGGAAGAAGATCTACGCCCACAACACGCTCCGGCTGGCCGAGTCTCCGCCCACCCTGTCGGTGCCGCTTCAGGCGGTGCGGATCGGCTCGCTGGGCATCGCCGCGTCGCCTTGCGAGGTCTTCGCCGCGACGGGCCTGGCGTTGAAAGGGGAGAGCCCGCTGAAACCGACGTTCCACGTGGAATTGGCCAACGGCTACTCGGGCTACCTGCCCCCGCCGGACCAGTTCGCCCTGGGCGGCTACACCACCTGGCCCGCCGAATCGAGCTGCCTGGAGATCGATGCCGAACCGAAGATCCGGGCGGAGCTGCTGCGGCTGCTCCGGGCGGTGAAGGAGGAAGGATGATGGCACGCAAGACTGCACGAACTATCGACCGCCGCACGTTCCTCGCCGCCGCCGCGGCACAAGCGGCCTGCGCCGCGATGCCGTGCGCCGCGGTGGCCGCGGAGGGACCGACGCCGCGGCAGTTCCGCCTCTGGACGATGGGCTGTGCCCACGTGGGAACCGACCGGCGCCGGGGCCGGGAAAGCCTGGCCGGGCCGATTCGCCAATCGGAGCGGGGCGGGAAAGACGGCGGCCCGGCGTTCGACTGGGACGTCGCCCTGCACGTGGGCGACCTCTCCGGGACCCAGACCCCGCCCGACGAAGCCGAGGGCCGCGAGGTCGTGCGCCAGTTCGCCGCCGCGGAGAAGCACCGCCGCGAAGACTTCTACAATCTGGCGGGGAATCACGACGCCAGCCGCGCCGGCGAGACGACGATGCAGTGGTTTCGCACCTGGGTCGATCCGACGGGCGAGCACACGAAGACGTCCGGGGTCGATCCGGCACGGCGGCCGTACCCGATCGAGGGGACCTGGGAACGGTACAGCTTCCGCGTCGGCAACCTGCTGTTCCTGGTGATGAGCGACCGCAACGACCTGCCGCCGCCCGTGGGACGCGGAGAGCGCGGCGGCTACCCGGCCGGGGCGGTTACCGAGGAGACGTTCCGCTGGTGGACCCGGATGGTCGAGGAGAACCGGGACTCGATCATCATCTCGGCCCATCACCACATGCTCCGCGAGACCACGGTGGCCTCCGGCCCCTGGGAGGGGATGAAGCGGACCGCCGACGGGCGCTGGCAACCGCGTTACCACGGCTATTTCCCCGAGGGTGCACCCGAGGGCGCGTCGTATCTGTACTTCGTCGGCGAGAAGCCGGACGCGCAGGCCTTCGAGCAGTACCTCGAGGCCCACCCCGGGGCGATCGCCCTGTGGATCGGCGGCCACACCCACGCCCATCCCGACGACACCTACGGCGGGCGCTCGCACGTCGAGCGGAAGTGGGGCACGTGGTTCATCAACACGTCGGCCTTGACCCGATATCACGGCGGCAAGACCCCGATGAGCCGGCTCCTGACCTTCACGGACGGCAGCCGGCACGTGCGCGTACAGTGTTACCTGCACACTGCGGAGCACGCCCCCCAGGGGTGGTGCGCCAAGGCCGAGCGAACCATCGAGCTGGGCAAGGCGTTTCGGGCGCCGGCGGGCGATGGTGTCGGTGGTGCAAGAACTTCAGGGAGTCGCGACTAACGGGGTATATTATATACTACAAAGGGGTTATTTCTCGGGGATCTAAGGCGTCGTGGCACACATAATTCGTGTTACTTGCCACCCACCCTAAAGAGCGGGGTTCCCCCGGAAACCGAAATCGGCTACAAATAGTTAGGAGAATCGCTGGATTCTCCGGCCAGATTTTGGGAGAATAACACTGGGCAAGGTCTTCTCACGAGAGGACATAGGGAGGAGTCTGATGTTTCACTGCAAGCGAACCGGCCGACGCCGTGGCGCAGGGAGGCCCCCTCGGGGGTTCACGCTGGTGGAGCTGTTGGTGGTGATCACCATCATCGGCATGTTGATTTCGCTGCTCTTGCCCGCGGTGCAGGCCGCCCGGGAGTCGGGCCGCCGCGCCGACTGCATGAACAACCAGCGGCAGATCGCCCTGGCCTCGCTCAGTTACGAGACCGTCTATGGGCATTTGCCCGGCTGGAAGAACTCGTTGGGGACGCGCCAGGTGAGCTGGATCGTGGTGCTCTTCCCGTACCTGCAGCACGGGGACCTTTGGAAGGGTTGGGAGGAGTTTGCGACGGGTGCCCAGAACGCGCCGACCCACTCCCAGATCCGCCGCTATTTGCGGTTGTTCGTCTGCCGCAGCGACCCGCCCGAGCAGCAGAGCCGCGGCGACGATCCCTTGGCTTATCTGTGCGGCCGGTTCCTGTTCGACACCTCGCCGAACAGCAATGACAACGGGGAACGGGGCCTGGCGCTGGTCGATATCGAGGACGGACCGCACATGACGCTGATGATTTGCGAGCGGAAGTTCCCCAGCAACAGCAGTTCGCGCAAATGGGGTCTGGTTGACAGCGGCGTCGTGGACAGCGCGATGACGTTCTCCGGGGCCGTGGGCTACTCTTCGTTCAGCGACCAAGTGTCGTCGAACCACGGGCAGGGAGTGGTCGGGGGCTTCGCCGACGCGCACGTGCAGTTCGTCCGCAGCGACATGCCCGACTACGTGTGGTCGCAGCTCTGCCACCCCGCCGGGCACGGTATCACGGACAGCAACGGCAACCCGTACATCCTCAGCACCGCCGACTTCTAACCCCTTCGTTCCGCCGGACGGACGCTCCGGCAAGAAGCAACCTGACAACGCCACGCCCCGCGGCCGTCCGGACCGCGGGGTGTTTTTATAGCCTTCCCGGACCAACATTTGTAGTGACCGTATTCGTGCGGTCTCGCGTTCGGATAGACTGACGCGGTCCGGACCCGATGAATCGGGTCACTACGAACGTCTGTGGACGAAACGGACTCAAGACGGAGAAGACCATGCAGGACAAGGCCATCCTGACGGTTGACGGAAAGCAAGTCGAGCTGCCGCTGATCGTGGGCACCGAGGGGGAGCGGGCCATCGACGTGACCGAGCTGCGCAAGAAGACGGGCCTGATCACGTACGATCCGGCCATGGGGAACACGGGCGCCTGCCGGAGCGAGATCACGTTCATCGACGGGGAACGGGGCATCCTCCGCTATCGGGGCATCCCCATCGAGCAGTTCGCCGAGAAGCCCGACTTCATCGAGGTCTGCTGGCTGTTGATCTTCGGCCGGCTGCCGACGCGGGAGGAGCTGACCTCGTTCAGCGGTCAGTTGACCGAGAATGAGCTCTTGCACGAGGGGCTGCGCCACCAGTTCCAGCACATCCCGGTCGACGCCCCCCCGATGGCCATCCTCTCGGCCACGCTGAGCAACCTGGCCTGTTTTCACCAGCAATTCCTGGCGGCCGAGGACACGGAGACCGTCGTGGCCGCGGCCGCGCGCCTGATCAGCAAGGTGCGCACAATCGCCGCCTTTTCGTATCGCCGGTCGCAGGGCCTGCCGATCAACTTCCCCGACCCGCACCTGCGATACTGTGCGAACTTCCTGCACATGATGTTCTCGATCCCCTACAAGCAGTACGTGGTGCCGCGCGAGATCGAGGACGCCCTGAACCTGATCTTCATCCTCCACGCCGACCACGAGCAGAATTGCAGCACCTCGACGGTCCGGGCGGTGGGGTCGGCCCGGGCCAACCTCTTCGCCTCCTGCGCCGCGGGGGTCTGCGCCTTGTGGGGACGGCTGCACGGCGGGGCCAACGTCGAAGTCATGCAGATGCTCGAGCAAATCCACCAGGGCGGGCTCACGCCCGAGGAGTGCATCCGCCGGGCCAAGGACAAGGACAAGCCGTTTCGGCTCTACGGTTTCGGCCACCGGGTCTACCACAAGTACGACCCCCGGGCGAAAATCCTCCGCGCAGCGTGCGACCGGGTATTCGCCCAACTGCAGCACGAGGACCCGCTGCTGGACGTCGCCCGAAAGATCGAGGAGCTGGCGCTTGAGGACCCCTACTTCGTCGATCGCCAACTATACCCCAACGTCGACTTCTACAGCGGGCTTCTGCTCCGCGCGATGGGGATACCGACGAACATGTTCACGGTCTGCTTCGCCATCGGCCGTTTGCCGGGCTGGATCGCCCAGTGGAAGGAGCAGCACGAGGACCCGAAGAGCAAGATCTTCCGCCCCCGCCAAATCTACGTGGGACCCGGGCTGACGAACTACGTGCCGGTGGATGAGCGCTGAGGCTGGCCAGAAAAAGGGGACGGGGCTCATTTGCCTTCAACGGCCCGAAGGGTGCTTCGCACAAATTAGCCCCGTCCCCTTTTTCCCGCGAGCTGGTACTCTCACCGCGTGCCGGAGAGCCCGGCCAGGTGCGAGAGCGCTTCCTCGAGCCCGGCCGGGTCGGCGTCCGGGGCGGGCTTGGCGCAGAGCCAGCGCTGGGCGCCGCGGAGCGCTCCGCCGAGGGCACGCACGGGACCCGGGCCCGACTTCTCCTCCGACGGCGCGGCGAGCGGGTCAGAGGGGAAGTGGGTGGTGCCGGCCGCCGGGATTTGGGCCAGGGCGTCGGCCGCGGCCTTGGCCTCCGCGTCGTCCTCGAGGTACAGGCCCACGTAGAACTCGGCCCGGCCGCACGACTCGACCTTCTCGCCGAACAGTTCGTCGCGGCGGCCGCTCGCGCGGCAGCGGACCACGGCCCAGTCGGCGCGCCAGTCCTCGGGCACGGCGAAGCGGCAGCGGAGCACGCGCTCGCCTTCGAGCGTCGACTGGCTGGTGGGCACCAGCTTGAAGAACGCCCCGTAGAGGTTGTTGGTCGTGCCCGCGGTCACCGCGGCGATCTTCGGGGCCAGCGGGCGCGAGGACTCCTTGACGGTCTCGGCGCGGCTCAATCCGCCGCCCAGGTCCGGCCGGACCTGCAAGTCGACGAGCCCCGACGGGAGCCCCGCCGAGCCGTGGACGCCCGCCTCGAACGACCTGGTGCGGGTCGTGGTCTCTTCGAGCGTGATGGGGCCCTCGTGCTCGGCGATTAGCTCGGTCTGGGGTGAGAAGCCCACGACCCGAAGACGCCGCTCGGGGCTTACGATCTCGATGAGCACCTGCTGTAGGTCGGCGGCGTCGCCGGCGTCGCGGCGGAGCATCGAGACGCGGAACGTCGCCTCGACGGTCTTTTCGCCCGGCCCGGCGGGGGGCGCATCCTCGCCGGCGAGCACGCGGCAGGCCACGGCCTGTCCGGTGTCGAACAACAGCCGGGGCGTTTCACCCGCCCGGCCACGCTCGGCGAGCACGGGCAATACGGCCGCGCAGGCGAGCGCCCCAACGAGCTTCCCGCCGGATAAAGGATTCAGGGCTCGCGGTTCGAGGTTCAGCATGTGGAGGGAAAGTGGGGGGACATGGTGGAAGACGGCAAACGATCTCGCGTGACGGCAGTGCTGTCACGGGCCCGCCGGCGAAACTCCTTGTTCGGTGTTGGCAACTGAGTGCTCGCGGTGAACGGTTCAGTGCTTGTAGTGACCCGATTCATCGGGTCACCTTGCGGGAAGACGGTCTTTGGCCGGCCGCGGACCGCATGAATGCGGTCACTACGAACTCCTCTGGCAGTATCTCATTCTCTTACGTCGCATCGCAAAGGGCGGTTCGTCGCGCAAGCAGGCGACGCCGTGTCTTGACCTGATCGAGGTTGTCACGGGGTGGAAGCTGCGAAGACCCCGCAAACTGGCGAACCTTTTTGCCTTGCGCGACATCTTGTCGTATGATCAATAGCTTTGCTGTCGCGCCCGGGTTGCGCCCGTTGACGGACCACGCCGCGGCCGCCGCTCGCGGCTCCCCTTTACCGGCTCGATCGCCATGCCGCCCACACGGAACGAGAACTGGTGGACGCGTCCCTGCGGGGGTCGGGAGGTGCTCGGGCTGGCGCTGCCGCTGGTGATCTCGACGGCCTCGTGGTCGGTGATGCACTTCGTCGACCGAATGTTCCTCCTCTGGGATTCGACGGCGGCCATGGCCGCGGCCATGCCGGCCGGGGTGCTCCATTTCATGCTGCTCTGCCTGCCGCTGGGCGTGGCCATCTACGTGACCACGTTCGTGGCCCAGTACCACGGGGCGGGGCGCCCGGAACGGATCGGCCTGGTTGTGTGGCAGGGTCTGCGCATAGGGCTCTACTCCGTCCCTGTATTTCTGGCGCTCATCCCGCTGGCCCCCTGGATTTTTCGGGTTGCCGGGCACGCGCCGGAGGTGGCCCGCCTCGAAGTGCTCTACTTCCAGACGCTCTGTTTCGGCAGTGGCGGGGCGGTGGTGGCGGCTGCCATGGCGTCGTTTTTCACGGGGCGCGGGGAGACGCGCGTGGTGATGGTGGTCAACGTGGTGGCCGCGGCGCTGAACGTGCTGCTCGATTACGCCTGGGTCTTTGGCCGCTTCGGCTTCCCCGCCCTGGGAATCGAGGGGGCGGCCTGGGCCACGGTCGTCTCGCAGTGGAGCAAAGCCGCGATGTACTGGCCGCTTCTAATGCGGCGCGGGCATCGCGAACTCTACGGGCTTTCGGCCGGACGGCGTCTGAACCCGGCGCTTATGGGCCGGCTGCTGCGCTACGGCGGACCCAACGGGCTTCAGATGCTCCTGGAGAGTTCGGCCTTCGCGCTGTTCTTGCTGCTGGTCGGCCGCCTGGGCGAAGAGGCTATGGCCGCCACCACGCTGGCCTTCAACGTCAACCTGCTGGCGTTCGTGCCCATGCTCGGAGTGGGCGTGGCACTGACGACCATGGTCGGCCAGCAGCTAGGGCGCAACCGCCCGGACCTGGCCGGCCGGGCCACTTGGACCTCGTTCTGGATGGCCCAAGCTTACATGGGCACCATGGCCGCGCTGTACGTGCTCGTGCCCGACGTGTTCCTCTGGGGCCATGCCTCGGGCGTTTCGCCGGAGCGGTTCGACGAGCTGCGCGGGGTGACCGTGGTGCTCTTGCGGTTCGTCGCCGTGTACTGCCTGCTCGACGCCATGAACCTGGTGTTTGCGGCCGCCATCAAGGGGGCCGGCGATACGCGGTTCATCCTCTGGGTGAACCTCGTGATGGCCCCCTTGCTGGTGCTGGGAAGCTGGGCCGGCATGAGCTGGCTGGGCGGCGGGCTCGTCTGGTGTTGGTCGGTGGTGACGGTCTGGGTCTGTGCGTTGGCGCTGATCTACCTCGCCCGATTCCTCCAGGGCCGGTGGCGCGCGATGCGGGTAATCGAGCCCGAGCTGTTGCCCGAGGCCGAGGGTCTCCCCGAACCCGAGCCGGCATTGGCCGTGGGCCCGCAGACGACCGGATAACGGCCCCTGAGCGGCGGGTGCTCACGGGCGGTCGCGGAATAGGTTACGTGTCCCCGCAGCCCCGTGCCGGGGGAGAATGGTTTGGAAACCAGGCCGAATACTCACCAAGCGGCCTTTTCCCCGGCACGGGGGGTTAGTTCGCGGCCGATCCTTGGGCACACGCCGAAGAGGGGTCATAAATCCCCAGCAAGACGATCGGGCTGGGGCTAGAAACCGGGCGGGTTTCTGCGCATACTAGGAGCTGTGGATCGAAGCCCGTGCCCGGCGGCAAACCGCCGCCGGGCGGCGGGCGAGAATTTTTCCCCAAAGCCGCGACACCCCCAGGCGGCTGCGGGGTTAAAGAATTGCTGGCCGGTGCCCTGGCCCGTCCCCCGGGCTTTCCAGGACGCCGGCAGCGCGTGTTCGGGTTTACCGGAACGCCCGACGGGGGGAACGTGGTCGCGGTGGCGGGGTGCCTCTGGAGAGCCCCGGACCCGGCCGTGATTCCCACCCCGGCGCGAAGATGGGTGCAATTGCGCAATCGTTCAACCCCCGGCCCCCGGGACGAGAACCCTGGTCCTGTCTTCCCCCCCGCCAAGCGATAGGCCAGAGGTCGGTCCTGGGGCCACCCGGGGGTTGTTTATTGCGCCGATCTTGAGGACAGCACGGGCCAGTTCTACTCGGGGCGGTTCTCCTGCTCAAAGAGGGTGAGCACCTCCTGTGCCTTGCGGCGCATGTTGGCGGCGGTCTCGGCGGCCTCGGGGTCCTGGTCCTCGGCGAACACCTTGGCGTAGGCCGAATAGGTGGCCGCCAGCTCGGGGTGGAAGGGCGTAAGTGTCGCCTTCTGGATGTCCAAGGCCCGTTGGAGCGCCGTTCGGGTCTCGGGCAACTTCCCGGCGGTGTAGTGCAGCTTCGCGAGTCCGTACCAGAGCCGCGCCACTTCCGGGTGCTCGTCGCCGAGGAACTCTTCGGCCATGGCGAGGGCCTTCTCGTACTCGTCCAACCCCCGCTGGTAAGCGGCGGCACTGGCCCCGCTGTCCAGGGCCGCGAGATAGCCCAGGACCCGGGCCACCTCGGGGTGCTTTTCCCCGTACGACTCGGTGAGAACCTCTAGCGCCTCCTCCAACGGGGGGCGGGCCTCGCGAGGCTGGGCGCGGGCCGATTCAAGCCGGCCGCGCAACACCAGCACCGCGGCCCTCCGGGGGTCCTCTTCGCCGTAACTCTTCTCGCGGATCGCCTGCATCCGGTCGAGGACCTCTTCTACCTTGGGATACTGCTTCTGGCGCAGGTAGAGGTCGGTGAGCCCGGCAAGGGTGCCGGCCACGACCGGGTGCTCGGCTCCCCAGCACTTCTCGTAGATCGCCAAGGCCCGCAAGTAGGCCGGCTCGGCCCTGGTGTATCGGGCCTGGGCGGTGTAGAGCGCTCCAAGCGTATCGGCGGCCGCACCGACCAGGGGATGCTCGGGCCCCAGTGCCTTGTCGGCGGTTTGCCGGGCCTGGAACGCCATGGGCTCGGCCGTCTTGTACCTACCCATCGTCACGGCCAGCCGGGCCAGGGGATTGTAGCTCAGGGCCAGGATGGGATGGTTTGCCGGCAGCGCCGCTTCACCGACCGCCGCGTCGCGTATTTCGAGGGCCCGTTGGAGCAGTTTGCGGGCTTCCTCATACGCGCCGAAGGCGATTTCGAGCTGGGCCAGGTTCTCCAGCGAGGTCGCGACGTAGGGGTGCGTTTCGCCCAGATTCTTGGTCCAGCTTTCGCGGGCCCAGTTGTACAGCTCGAGGGCCCCGGAGTGTCTGCCTTGGATCAGGTAGATCGCGGCCTGGTTGTTTCGGCTGGCGGCCACGAAACGATGATCGGCGCCCAATGCCTTGCTCCATATATCGCGGGAGTGGCCGGCGGCCTGGTGGGCCTCATCGAGCGCCTCGCCGCGAACGAGCAGCAACGCGGCCCGGGCGTGCAGCACCGGGGCCCAGGTCTCGTCGTCCGCGGGAAGCTCCTCCCGGCAGACCTCCATCGCGTGTTCCACCAGCGGTTCCGCCTCGTCGAACTCGCCCGCCTGCATCAGGGCAACGGCCGCCTGGCAGAGCAGGTCGGCATCGTCCGGCTGGCGGAGGAGCAACTCCTTGTACCACCGGGCCGCCTCCGGAAAGTTGGCGGCGTACATCTCGTTGATGGCCCGCGCCAGTGTGATCTTCTCCTGTTCGACGTCCTTCTTCTCCGCGGCCACCGTGAGCAAACCCCGGGCGTCGTCGAAGCCGCCCTCGGCGGTGGCCTTGAGCGCCCGCTGGTAGGGATCGCTCTCCTCGTCAATCCGCGCGGCCAGCTCGCGGACCTTCGCCGGCACGATCGGCGGCTGGGGGAGCACGACCGTCTCGTCGGCCATCACCAGGATGACCGCTTTGATCTCGTCGGTAAGCCGGAAGGTAATGTCCTCGACGGTCACTTTCCGAATGCCCACGGGCGCCAGCGGGCTGAGCCACCAGCCAGCCCCAATCACGCCGACGAGCACGGCCCCGAGCGTGCGCACGCGAACCTCGCCCACCATCGGCAGGCGCACGCGCCGGGGCTCCTGCGCCGCCTCACGGAGCCGCTTGCCGAAGTCGGCGCTTTGGCCGCGACGCAGGCGGACCAGCACCTCCTCGGGGGTCTCCACGTGGCCTGTGGCCAGCACGTACGTCATCACCATCAGCCCGACGAACACGATCCCCAACGGCCGTTGCAGCAGCCAGGGCATCTCCGGCCGGGCGACGTACAATACGACGATCACTACCAGCAGCCCCAGTCCCAAGAGCATCGCCGCTAGGGGCAAATGGTGCAGCCTGGAAGCCGGCCCGTCGAGCAACGGAACGGGCGCGAGCTTCGTTCCGCTTTCCCCCGGCTTTCGGCGGCTCTCCCCGTGTCTTCTGCGGCTCTCCCCGTGCTTTCGGCGGCGTTTGGCCATCGCTTCTTTCGAACAACCGGCGCGGTGCGAGAACGGCGGCGCGAGAACAGGAAACAACGCCTGATTATAACACCGCCGGGTGGGCCCAGCAAACCCAACCAAGAAGGGGCCTGGCCTGTTCTGCCGAAACGGCCCGAAGGGCGCTTCGCACAGAATAGACCGGGTCCCTTTGTCGTTCCGGGCGAGAACCCGGTAGCCCGCTTTCCTGTGGCCTAACCTAGCGCCCTCCGGTCAGGGCCTCCATTTCCCGCTGGGTCGATTCCCAGGAGAGCGGGACCTCGGCGACGTCGAGCTGAGGGTCCGGGCCCAGCTCGTCGGCGGACCGGCGGGTGGCTGCCGCGTCGAGCTCCTGCGTCATCGCGTCCAGCCACGGGGGCACGTCGATGCCCGCCCCCGACACTTCCGCGGCGAAGGCGTCGATACCCGCCTCCAGCCGGGCCACGGCGCCGGTCGATTCGCCCTCGCGCAACTCCTCGAAGGCCGGGCGCACCAGGGCCCGCAACTGGTCGATGGCCAGCGGGCGCACGAACCGCTCGCCCAGCCGATCGGCGATCGTCGGAAGACGCATCCCGTACTGGCGCACCAACTGGTTGAAACGTTTTAGGTGCTGATCGGCCACGTCGCAGGTCCGTTCGGCCACCGCCTCGCGCCACGCCTCGGCGGCCTGCTCGCGCCCGAGCCGCACCAGGATCTCGTGGGCCAGCACCACCGGCTGGAGGTTCCAGCCGATCCGGTCGTAGCTCACGCGCAGCCGGAGGAAATCCAGGAGCGTGAAGAGCATCTCCCCGCGGTCGGACTGCGTGGTGATCGTGTTGTAGTCGATGTACTCGGGGTAGTTCTCCACGACGGCCTCCAGGACCAGGCTGAGCTGGCGCACGGCCTTGGCGCGGGACAGGCGTCCCCCCAGCTCCCGAACCAGCAACGGCTGGTCCTCTTCGTCGAGCTCCTCCTCGAGCGAAGCGAGGTAATCGTCCACGCCCTGGTGCAGGATGCCGTTGAGATTGCCCAGACCCATAAAGTCCTGCGTGAACAGGTCGGCGCCGTAGCGCTCGATGAACTGCTGAAGCCGGCGCCAGCGGTCCGCCTCGCTGACGCTCTCCAGCACCGAGAGGCGCACCCCCCGGCTGTGCTCCAGCCAGGTCCGCAGCAGGGCCTCGCAGGTCTGCTCCAGGCAGCCGGTCAACAGCTCGTCGACCTCGTCGTCGGGCGGTTCCCACGCCTCGGCCGAGACGACCAGGCAGCGGGCGATCGCCTTGCAGCCGATGCGGAACATGTCGTGGAAGTCGGTGATCCCGCCCGGCCCCACCGGATGGTCCAGCTCCATCTCGTGGACGGTTTGCAGCAGCCGGGCCGTTTGGCGCAAAAGCCCCAAACGCGGCAGGCAAGCCAGCAGCCGGCTGAGCACGACCTGCACGCTCCGCGAGGCGACGATCTTCTCGGGCGCGCCGCCGCGGGCCAGGGCCACGTACAAGAGGGGCTGGGCCGAGAGCGCCTCGCAGGTCCGCGAAAAGTGCCGCCGGACCGCCGCCGCGTCGCCCCGCACCACCGCCCGGAGCACCTTCACGGCCGGCTCCTCCCAGCCGTACGTCGCCGCCACGCGCTTGCCCCGCTTCATCGCGCAGCGGATCAACAGCGCGGCGTCGGCCGCCTCGACGCAGGTCGTGATGATCTGCTCGAGCAGCATCTCCTTGATCGAGCGCCGCCGGTCGTACTCGACCAGGGCGTCGATCGTGCTCCGGGGCGTGGGAATGTGATAGCGCGACACGTCGTCGAGCAGCCTCAACAGGTTGCGGCGGTTCGCCGTGGCCCGGTCGAGCCAGCCGGCCAGCACCGCGTCGCGCGACTCGCCCGGCGGGTTCGGGCCGCCGGCCGTGGCCCCCTGCTTCCACAGCCCGCTCAGCGTGGCCAACAGCGCCAGCCGCTGCGAAATCCGTTCGGCCTCGCCCAACAGCTCGAAGTCGGTCGTCTCGGACAGGCCCTCGAGCATCTCTCCCTCGAAGCCGTCGTCGGTGCTGTCGCGATAGGTCACCTCTTCGTAAGCGGCGCGGTATAGGTCCCCCTCGTCGTCCTCGTCTTCCTCGTCGAACCGCTCGTCCTCCTCGTCCTCTTCCGGCGACTCGGCCCCCGAGAGCTCGAACGCGGGTACGTCCCAATACTCCTCCGCGTTGGCTTCCAGGTAGTCCAGGAACTTGCACGACAGGGCCCAGCGGTCTTCCGGGGCGACCGCCCCGCGCGGCGATCCGCTCTCGCCGTCCCCGTCCCGCCACAGGTCCTCCATCCAACGCAGCGCCAGCTCGTGAAACGAGTAGGTTTCCTCGACCAGCGGGACGTCGGGCACCTGGCTGATCCATTGGACCAAGAGCCCCATGGCCGCGACCAGGTCCCCCTGATCCAGCAGGGCCTCGACCACCAGGGCGTACGACTTCGCCGACCGGAAGTGGTCGAGCTGCGATCGCCAGAAGGCGATGTCGCCGGCCGCGGCCCCTGCCTTGCGCCGGGCGGTGAGCACCGCGGCCACGTGATCGGCCGACTCGCGGCTCTCGCGCCCCGATATCCCCTCGACCGACTCGACCTCGGTGCTGGCGAACTGGTCCCACCAGTCGGCCAGCTTGCCCTGCGCCGTGGAAAGCTCTCGCCGCAGGTCCTCGCGCCCCGCGGCGGCCGCGTCCTTCTGAAGCCGGGCGTACAGATCGAAGATCTCGCCCAAGAGGTCAATCAGCTCGTCGACCCGATGGTCGTGTACGCTGTTCTCGACGGCCGGAAAGAGGCTGAATTGCGCGCCGAACCCCAGAATGTTCCAGGGGTCGACCAGCGCCCCGCACTCGATCCCCCGCCGCCGAAGGTCCTCGACCTCCGGCAAGCGCTCGGCCGCCCGGTCGAGCTGTCCCCGCTCCAGCTCGGCCCGGGCGGTGGTCAAGCGGCAGTGGATCTCGCACTGGATCCGCGCCCCGGCGACCGGCACCACGTGGACCTGGCGCATGGCGGCCTCCGCGTGGCCCATGCGCGCGAAGAACGCGGCTAAGTGAACGTGCTGCAACTGCCGGGCCCGGCGCCGGGCAAGCTGCTGGTTGAAGTGCTGACGCGCACCGCCGAACGGCTGGCGCAGCTCGGCTGCCTCGGCCTTCAGCCGCTTGGCGTGTTTGCCCCGCACCCGCCCGATGAGCTGCTCGTAGAACTCGTCGCGATACGCCGCGACGTGGCGCACCAGCGTGGCCAGCGTGGTCTCCGAGCTGTGGGCGTCGGGCCGGTTGCCGCTTACGCCCGAGCCCATCAGCATCGTGCCGGCCAGGACCGACGCCTCCTCGAAGAGCAGCTCGTCATAGGGTATATCGCCCGGCTCTTCGAGCCGCTCGAGCATGGCGTCGAGCGCCGCCTGCTGCACCACGAACCGCCGGCAGCGGCCCGCGTTGTCCAAGGCGTGCATGTCCCATTGGCCGAAGAGGTAGTTGGGCCGCTTGTTCACGGGGTGGTCGAAGTCGTATGCTCGAGGGTCCAAGGCCAGCTCGTCGAGCTGCTCCGGCTCGAACCACGCCTGGAACAACAGCGACGAGTCGGTCGCTTCGAGCACCGTAAGCGCCCGCTCGACCAGCGCCCGGTATCGCCCCGCGGCCACGCCCGCCCCGCGCACGTAAAGCGGGATCGGCGCCACCCACTCGTGCTCGTAGGGTTGGATCTTCTGCTCGGTTTCGAGCACGGCCACGGGCCGGTAGCCGATGTAGTCGTTCAGGGTCCGAACGGCGTCTTGCACGATCCGCTCGTTCTCGTCCCACGGCCCCCCCTGGCGGAGCACGGCCTCGCAAACCCGCCCGATCAAAAACGGCTGAAACAGCTCCTCGTCGCTCAAGTGGAACAGCAGATCGCGGTGGAACCGGCGATAGCCCGGCAGGACCTCCTCAAACACCAGCCGGAGCACGGCCTCGGCCTGGTCGACCCGAGCGAAAGCCTCTGACCGTCCCCGAACCTGGCCCAGATGCCCGCGCAACGCCAGCCCCAGCACCTTCCAGGCCGGTTCGTCTCCGCCAGTCTCATCGACCGCCCCGAAAAGCGCATTCACCCCGCGCAAGAACCCGGGATCCGGTGCCCCCGAAGAGAAGTTCAGGTACCCGAGCACCTGCTCAGCGGTCTTTTGGGCGTCGGGCCCCAAGGCGTTCAGGTCCATCACGCACGAGTCTCGATCGTTGGCAGCCGGGCAGTCTGGGCGGATCAACACCCGCCTACGGCGGGTGTATGCCATGCGGTCCCACTCTACAGAAGGGGAAGCTCGCAGCCCCGCCTGTATGGTAGGGCTCGCCGGCCGTTTGGTCTAGCGGGTGGGCGTGCCGTCCCAACCCGTCGGCGCCGACTGACGCCATGACGGCCCTGTTCGATGAGCCGGCTCAATGTCTGCCGATGAGCCCGGTGCAGATCGGCCACAGGTCCCCACGAGCCAACCGGGGGGCACCGAGCACCGATTCTGCCGGACGGGTCACGCGTTCTTCACCAACTCGATTCCTCCACCCGTCCCCAGATTTCGCGAGTACTGTTTCTTCTCGGGGCCGTCCCAGTGTTCGTGGACGCCCAGGCTCGTTAGAATCTTGCCGTCGCCGGCGGGGGCATAGCGGGTTTGGGAAGGAGGCTTCGGGGCCAGCGCCGCTTCGTGAAGGTAGTTGTCTACGGTTCCGACTATCCTGGTGATCGACTCCTCGGCGCCGAAAAAGTCCACGGCTACCGATTCGATCGCTACCGGATCCTGCGAGGCAAGAACGCTGGCCGTCCAATGGCCGTCGAAGGGCGAAGACTGCCACTTTGTCGGCGTGGCGTTTTGGTGCTCGGCGGCGTAGAGGGCATCAATCAGGTAGAGGACCGTCTTTCCGCCGAGGTCCTTGTGGCCCATGAAATCGACCAATGGGTTGTACGTGCCCATGGGGCGCGTGCGAACCAAGATCTGGTCGTGGACGTGGCTTGGATTCCAGCCTTGGTGCGGGTCCTGCGGCCCGGTGTTGTCGCGATACACGGAGCCGAAGTGATTCTTCGCGCACAGCGTCACCGCCGCCAACGTGTGCCCTTTCATCGACGCCGCGTTGATCACGTACGTCGCGCCGGTGATGCTCGCGGGTAGGTACGTTGCGCCGCTGCCGGGCGTGTCGGGGTTGCCGAAGTAAAGGGCCACGTTCTTGTCGGGAACCGCCTTGCACCGCCCGTCCGTGCCGTGGCGGTCCTCGAACCGTACGTTGGGGAACTCGGCGTGACCGGGGATGAAGATGGTGTCGTTGGTCCAGCGCGAGGCGTCGCACACGGCGAGGTCGCTTTCCTGAACGCCGGCCTGGGTGACCAGTTGCCGCAGCAGGGCCAGGGTCAACTGCGGCGTGTTGTAGAGCCCGAAGAAGGGGCGCTCACGCTTGTCGGAACAGTTCATGTTCAGCTTCACCGCCACCTTTTCGCCCGGCTGGTAGCCGACGTTGCCCCGACCGTGCGTCCGGTTGTAGTGTCGAAACAGCGCCGCCCACGCCTCCCTGTCGGACTTGGCACCGGTCAGGAGTCGAAGCATGCTCTGGAGCATCTGTTCGGCCAGGATCGGGTCCGTGAACTTGTCCTCCCACCAGCTACCGGCGGTCGTGTCGCCGTCCCACTTGGCGACGCCCGGCTCGTGAACCCAGACCACGCGACCGGGAAAGATGCCCCGG
>Ga0180438_10004297_pt1 | contig 20595 bp, 16 predicted proteins | sample SS_ome_12_FD_132455 | JGI IMG/M metagenome (GOLD analysis project Ga0180438, IMG submission 132455) | Hypersaline lake sediment archaeal communities from the Salton Sea, California, USA - SS_3_D_2 metaG | ecosystem: Environmental > Aquatic > Non-marine Saline and Alkaline > Hypersaline >... | reverse complement strand
TCCGTAACCAAATAAAAAAAATCCAGGGCGTAGAACTTCTTACTAACGCGTTTCTTATTTGCATAGCAAAAAAATAAAAAAAAATCGTCTACACTCTTGACAAATACTTTCTAATGAGTGTCCCCTCTTTCTTAAGCGGGCTGTTGTCGTCGGCTCCAGCGCTTTGTTATGCGGTGCAAGGCTACATGATATCAGCGCCTGGAACGTCCAGGAGCTTCCATCGGTATGGAGAATGCTCATCTGAACGCGATCGGAATCACGTACCCCACTGAGTCGGCAACAAAATGAGAGATAACTGGTGAAATTAAACCGTACCGAGAATAGAGCCAACCCATAGCTATTCCTGCTATAAAGTTGAAACTGAGGATACCGACAACCAAGTCCCAGTTCGATGTTCCGAGAGTTACATTGCCTGGAAGATGGGCGAGAGCGAAAAGAACAGCAGCGATCATGTTTCCGATGTGCAGGGGCGTTCCAAGGAAACTGGGTCTACTAATGATTCGCCTGAGAATCCAAACGAACAACGTCATAAGCCCCAGCCTGAAGAAGATCTCTTCTGTGAGGCTGACGCTAATCGCTCTGAGGAAAAACTCCAGAGGTGACGGACCTGCGTAGTCGATTCCCGCCCCCAATGACAAGGGGAGTCCAAACACCATACCGATTATTATCGATGGTACGAGCATCGCGAGCGCTCGGTTGATACGTCCTGGATCTTGCAAGATAAAGTCTCTCAACAGCCTGGGGCCCAGGTCGACTCTCTTGCCCAACCACACCCCCACTGCGGAGGCCGGAATCAGAAATAAAACAAACTCCATTACAGCATCTAGCCAGATTCTCAGCGGGTTGACGTCGCCAAGAACTGCGATAGTGAACGGCACTCCCAGCGGAAGTCCAATCAGGCTAACAAGTAGCAATAACCAGAAAAGGGTTCGATCTGTGTTTCGTCCTGTCATGGAAACGTTTTGGCACCTGTCCCCGCTTTTGGGCGGCGGAAAGCGAATTTCAATTTGTGATTTCACGCCCGACCGCCGCTCCGGTTCAGCGATCTGTTAAATGCCGCCTTCATTCGAAGGAGTTAATCAACTCTCGAAAGCCTGCCTTGAACGATCCGGATAGATCGGCATATCTCTTGTCACGCAATAGCGGCGGTATTTCGCATGCTTGCACGACCGCCGGTAGAATAACACGATCGCCAGAATCGGTCTCGCGCCAGAATGCAGCACGCCATTCCTTTTCCACCCACCTGGATTTCACCGCAGTAGGCGACAGCAGCAGAATGACATACCGGCATTTGTCTAGGGCATCGTCTATCTTTCGCGAGATTGACTCGCCGACTTTGATCTCCCACTCGTCAAGCCAAACGTCCACGCCAGCCCGCGAGAGTTCAAGAGCAAGGCGTCGTGCAATTTGCTTATCTGCGGACGCATGGGAAATGAAGGCTTTAGGCTTGCCCGATACCGTTTTAATTGCGCTGCCGTCTGGACACTCGAATGGCACGTAGTGGCGAGTGAAGGTCCTAAGCAGTTCCCAGCCTCGTTCGCGTTCAGTTACATCGCGAGATAGAAGGTTGGTGATTATTTGCTGAAGATCGGGTGCGATGTTTGGATGAGACGTCAATAGCGATCGCGAGTCGAAAGCTGATATGTCCTGCAAAATACTACCAATGTCGCGACCAGAAATTGGCCTATCACCTGTAAGTGCTTCGAAAAGAAGTGTGCCGACCACAAAGTAGTCGGATTGGGGAATAAGCTTCCCCGTGAGGTGTTCGGGCGACATGTACATTGGTGTTCCGGCGATCGATCCTTCCGGCCAATATTCTGATTCATCGACGCCGAGAACACGGCAGTGTTCAAAGTCAACGATTCGGAGAACGCCAAATTCGTCGACAAGCAGATTGCCAGGTGACAGTTCTGCATGAACTATGTTGTTCTCATGCAGGTAGTCAAGTCCATTCTGCAATTGCCCAAAAGCGCGAACAGCGACTTCGCCGAGGGTGGTGCCGCAGGGGCTTCCAATGGCTCGCATGAGCGGAACACCATCCAATCTCTCCATAGCGAAACAGAGGCGACCTTTAAGCTCGAATTTCTCAAATGCCTGGACAATGTTAGGGTGTGACAAACGCGACAAAATGTCGAATTCGCGGTCGAGGTAACTTGGTGTGCCGAAATTGTGGACAACGGTCTTGATGGCAACCTGCTTGTTTTCCTTGCTATCTCGGCCATTGTAGATTCGTCCAAACCCACCAGTTCCGAGCAGTTGGAAGATCTCGTATCGATCGCTGTTCATATTGGCCTCCATTTAAGACATTTAACTATTACTCTACTGCCCACAGTATTTTCTTAAGTTTTACAATTTCTTTTATAAAAAATCACGAATTTTAAGAAAATAATTGACAAAATGCAGTGATTTATTTGCAAAAAAGTTAAAAAGTAATGCACCGGTCCAATTCTTTCAAATATCTTTTTGTAGCACTTCATTATTTTTTCTCACATAACGCTGTGGCTAAGTTGCCCGAATGTTGCGACGCACGGAGCGTTCGGAACACAAAAATAACAGATGCTGTGCTCTGAGCGTATTAATTTGCACAGAATCCCTTTGGTCAGCTTAAGCCACCTGTTAGTCATTTAAAAAAAGACATCATTAACTTAAAAAACAGGCACTATATATTAATGAGAGTCAGTATTACCTATGCCAGAGAGATAACATAACATTCCAGTTGATGAGACTGGCATATAAATATACGCACCCCAAAAGTTTAACAAGTAGACAATAACAACAACCATTATTGCAAATCCCAATGATATTATCCGATTGTTTTCAACAGAATCCGATAATGAATAGTTACAAAGCCCAATAAATGTCGATACTACCAAAGTAGTCACTGTAATAATGGAAACCAGGATGAATTCAACCATAGGTATCTTTGAATTGAATGGTTTTTCTATGCCTTTGCCACAAAACCATTCTCGTCTATTAATAAACCTATTTTTGTCATCAAACGTAATGATACGTATGACAGATTTTATCAGCATTATGATATAAAAGAGAATACCTAAAATTGACAGGAAAATTGCGACAATATTTAGAGAATTTGGCAAGTAGTAAATTGCTAAAAATATGATGGCAAAAATACCAATGAAATATGTAACTAGAAATTGCAACATGTCAGTTAAAAAGAACCACCCTTTTACATTTAGAAGCAGAGTATGATGCTCAGGAGTTAATTTATCGGTTTTCATGGAAAAGTAGTAATCAGTCGCCTTAAGTAGTAAATCCATCGCGCTTTGTGGGTATGAGAAATTGAATAATATAACCACAAATACTAAACCTAGAATACCTGCAAGCTCACTCATATCTAATAAACTTCCTTTGTATTAATAAAAAGATACACTAATAAAATAAGATTCATAGAGAAGATATCTTGTTGGATTCACGTTTTTCTTCGTGACTATCAATGAAATATAAATTTCTTATCTAATGTGGCTGATATGGCCAACTATTACTATACTGCACGCAGTATTTTCTTAAATTTTACAAATAATTTTAATAAAAATCAAAAATTTTAAGAATATAATTGAAAAAATGCAGCAATTTATTTACAAAAAAGTAAAAAAGTAATGCACCGGTCCCGTTCATAAAAAGACAATTTTATCATCCCAATTTTTCATTTCCTCTTGTACTATACTAACCTCATACCTGGAGGATTTTTTTATTAAAGACAAAATATTGGATAAATAATTTTGAAAAATCGTCTTTTATTGGAACTGCCTAACGCCGGGCATAACCTGGACCAAAAGTCGCAAGGCTTTTGGGATCAGAGTTAATGCCCTTGTTCGGCTTTAACTTGTATTAAGTACTCCATTAACTTCTTGATATTCTTTGTTTGCGCTTCAAGTTCTGAAACGCTTGGCTTAATGTTGCCATGAACTAATTCGTTACGGAACATAGACACCGTATTGAATAACTCGACCGCATCAGCATGTATAGCCTTCAAATAATCTCGTTTCCAGTAGTAAGCCGGAGCCCTCTTTTCTGGCAGTTGGTCGCGCAATTTTTTTTCGAATTCTATCCAGGTTTCTAAAAATTCACCTGCCTTTGTACGAACAGAACTTAAATGAGATATTTCCAGCAGCGCTCCGAAAAGACTTTCAAACAGAGCGGATGCAAGTTCGAAATAAGTCTCTACTTTTGATTTTTCTACGGTAATACCATTTCCGGAATGATAAAGTTGGTTTCTAATTCTATGGTACCACTCAATATCATCCAAGCCTAAACCAACAATTTTATGCCCGGCATATTTCTCCAACAAATCCAAAAGTGCCGGGAAAGATTCGCTCGCTTGTTCTAATTCTTTTCGAGATGGTCCTAAATGGTCAAGAGCACGTTTGGGCAAGCCAAGATATGTTTTGATTGTAAGTTCAACCGCATTATCGATACTGATCATAGCAATACGGCGATCAAAATCATTGCCTTGGGCTAAATGATCGATAGCGTGTTGCAATAGTTCTCTCGGACCATCTATCCATGGATTTTTCATAGTTTTTATCCACCTAACTATTTCTATACAGAAAGCAGTATTTTCTTAAATCTTACAATTAATTTTAATAAAAATCAGAAATTTTAAGAAAATAATTGAAAAAATGGAGTGATTTATATTTATTGGCTCTTATTTATTTTCTTTTTTTCCTTTTTCTGTTTCCGTTTTTCTTTTGAGGTAAGTTTGGCTTTTTTTTGATTTTCTTGTTTGCCTTTATCTTTTTTCCTTTTTCACACATGTTAAATCCTCCTTACTTTCCCATTATAACCTCGATTCATGGCATAATGGAATGCACCTTTATATGTTACTCTTGCTCTTCTCATAGAATCAGTATATCATAATATTTTCTAGATTATAAGCATCGTCCCGGCTCAAACAAATTATACGGCAAAGTCCAACAACGGCTTGCAGACTGACGCTAAAGCGCTCCGCGATAAATCCGAATCGTTACACGGTCTTACTTGTAATATTAAAAATATCCTTCTATTCTCAGAATATTTTTAACCTTTTCACTAAAGTCACACTCGTCCATATTAATTAATGGTTCATTATTGTCATATTTGACAAAGTTCTCACTTAAAGGACTAACAAATAATTTAGACTCACAAGGTATAATTCCTAGTGGTATACCAGTTTCAGAAATCCTCGCAACAATTAATTCTGGAATAAAATTTCCAGATTCATTAAACCATCCCGCTTTAATAAGATGGTTAGTAAAATATCTTGTTTTTGATATTAACTGATGTAATGCACAAACACATTGTATTGTTATTTCAAATGTTCCTAAATAGAAATTATTTAATCTATCATGTTTTAATCTATTATAGGTGTTCCACCATTTTGGTGTTACATTTTTCCAATCTTTATATGGATTATAAAATATTATTGAACTAGATAAAAACAGTGATATTGTGGTATCTAAAGATAGCTCATCTTCAAATATTTTAGAATATTTTTTTAAGCTATATTTTTTATCTGCTTCATTTGTTAACTCTTTGAATATAGAATCTATAAGACTACAAGATTCAAAGATAATTGAAATAAATTTTGGTGAAATGGTGGCCTTGTTTTGAGGGATAAAAGGTACATATTTCATGATATAAATCAACTGATTTTCAAGTTCTTCAAAATTATCTATCACAAAGTCGATTTTCATTTTATTGTTAATATTGGAGAAATTATTACGCAACGTTCTCCGAATAGTAGAATTTTCTGATTAATCTTTATAATATATGAATATTTCATAATATCATATAATCTTAAGAACGCATCACTATTACTACACAGCACGCATTATTTTCTTAAATTTTACAATCTCCTTTATATAAAATCAAGAATTTTAAGAAAATGATAGAAAAAATGCAGTAATTTATTTGCGAAAAAGTAAAAAAGTAATGCACCGGTCCAGTTTCCCTTATTTTTTATGGCCCTTACGTATTTTTTGTGGGATAGGCGAACCACCAGTTTCTAGTGATGTTAAAAGATAAACTCCATCCATTTTATCCAATGTTCTTATTATATTTTTTTTCGCAGACTCATAATTGGTTTTTATAGCATTAACGATCCCCCTGATCCCCATAGATTTAAGAGATTTATTAAAATTTGCTATCTTATTGGCTAACTCCTTAACTTTTGGATGAGAAATATCAAATGCCATAGCTTTTTTTAGAAATTCATCTGCTTTCTCAGGAATATTCGCGATCAAAAACTTTTCAGATATATCTAAAAATAAATCAATATTATCTTGACCAATATGTTCTAATTTGGTTGCAAATTCTTCAAGATATGCTAATGCATATCCATAGCTTAAATAACTTTCAATACTACCATATGCTTGGTATAAAAGGTAACAGACAAAAACATATTCGTTGATACTAGGAGACAATTCAATTGCTTTACGTAAATTTTCGATTGCTTCATCAAAGAGATTAACTTCTATTAGAGCTTGACCCAGTTGTCGATAAATAATGTAGCCAGATTCCCCTGATTCCAATACTTTTTTAAAACAAGAGATAGCAGTTTCCCACTCACCTAAACCAATCGAAAGACCACCTAAATTGATTAATGTATTTAAATTTTTAGGATTAATTTCTAATGCTTTCTTATAATTTTTTTTTGCTTCTTGTAAATTATCAACTTTAGTATGTAATACGCCAAAATGAAGATATACTTCGTCGTAGTCAGGGCAAATTTTTAAAGCCTTGTCATAAGATGAAAAAGCTTGGTCGATTTGCCCGTTTTCTTCATATTTTATGGCTTTTTTTATATGAAAATCTGCCAATTGTTTATCAAGATTCTTTTCTATTTCAAATTCATCTTTTAAAATGGCATTCAAAATTTGTTTTAAACCGTCTTCATAGTTTTCGCTAAAGTCTGCATATTTTTTTTCTTTAAGGAATATAGGTATTTTGCAATCTTTGTAAAGAATAGGTAAAACAAAAACTGATCGTTGTTCAATTTCTCTGTAAAGAGCTGTTCGTAATTCTTTTTGCACCCAATCTGATTTTACTGATGACGGGCTTAGAATAATTGTTAGAAAATCATTTTCTTCGATCCCTTTAGATATTTTTTCAATTAAGGAATCTCCAACCTTAATTTCCCATTGATCGAACCACACACCTATTCCCATGTCTTTTAAGTCATGTGATAATTTTTCGGCAAAGATCCTATCGATTGATGAATAGCTTATAAATACCGTTTTCATTAAAAATCTCTCAAAATCTTTAGTTCGTTACTATACATTTTTAAATATAGGCATATAACTATTACTCTACTACACGCTGTATTTTCTCAAATTTTACAATTAATTTTAATAAAAATTAAAAATTTTGAGAACATAATTGAAAAAATACAGTGTTTTATTTGCAAAAAGGTAAAAAAGTAATGCACCGGTCCCGTTCCTCAATCTATTCATGAAAAATTGATCCATTTTTTGAAAACAATTGGAAATCAGTTACAAGACAGACTATTTTTCCCTTTGCATCTAATCCCCAATACGAAGAATAAATACCATCTCCAAATCCTGATGAGAACATAACTATATTCAAATTGTTATTTTGTTCTGGATAGTGATTAATCCAATCCTCGTGATTTTTGAATTCATGAGCTAAAATATCATCATAATAATTGCCCTTTGGGTGTTCCTTATAGAATTTATTCATTATTTTGTTAAATAAATTGGCAGTTTCCAAATCAGCAAAACATCCTAATCCAGCATCTACTCCATAGAAAGTTTCAGGTTCTTTATTTTTACTTATTGTTTTTGCAAGTTCCCACTTCACAGGTTTAAAATCAGAGAACTTTAACTGAGCAAAAGCTACTCTTTCTCCCCAATTTTTGAAATTTCCAAAACATAGACGAATTTTATATTTTCCAGGTTTCACTTGCTTATCAAATGGTAGTGTAAATTCTTCACCTGCATAAAATGGATCGCAGGCAACAATATGACCTGATTTTATATTCAATTCAGCAATACTTACTGTGCGTAGTTTTATTCCATGCTTTGAATTTTTATCAAAATAGTCATTGAAATTTACGTGATTTGTTTCAGATACTTTTGAATACTCTATTCTTTTTTGAGCTGCCTTCATAAAATCATTATGAAAATTATTTTCTTCTTCTGTTTTAATACAAGAGGTAATTCCAAGTGCAATTATCAAAAATAGAAATTTAAAAAACAAATGTTTCATATTTAGTCTCATTGTATAACACCCACAATCAGCGGCTTTTACGAAGCGGAGCGGAGTAAAAGTCCGACTGTATTGTGTTGTTATGCTGCATCAAGTTTCTAAGAAAACCATAATCCATGGAATCATATTGATCATATAATGGGCACCCACAGTATGCTCCCAGTCACACCTGGCGTATATGACCGCCATGGGTAAACCATAAAGTAATCCAGTTGTCAGAAATCTATCCATTAGATTTCCACCGTGACCCAAGCCGAAGACAATTCCACTAAAAAGTACAGAGAGAACGACAGCGACAGCAGGAAATTTGTTAAACGCAGGTCGCAGCATAAAATAGCACAGAGTGACCAGTAACAACCTGTACCACACTTCTTCAGCAATACCAGAGAACCAGGGAAGCGAAAAGGGCATCCACCAACGGGTCACCCAGGAGATCCCTGTACCTGGCGAACCATTAGCTGCGTTCAGAAGTCCAAACGGAACAAACAACAGACAACCCAACAGAAAGGACCTCAGCGCCTTGCTATACTGTCCCGCATATAACTGACTCCCTCCCAGACCCGTGTGTTTAAAGAGCAGACCTCCAGCAACAAACATAGGCATTACAAATACCAGTAATCCAACAAAAACCGCTTTCCCGATAAACTGATTTTGATAAGCTGGCAATCCTCCCAAAAAGGCGATAGTGGCGACCGCAAGACCAAGAAGGATAGGAGATAAACCAATTTCACGACGCCAAACAATCAGAATCCATATTGTCGCGAGCATTAGCAGAAGCATTACAATGCCCTGACCAGAGAATTCTGCCACTAACAGTAAAGCTATGACAATGACAGGTATAAGTTTTCCTATTCTTAGCTTAGGCAGTAAAAGCGGACTAAGATCAGGTAGTTGTTTTACAGAAGGGCCCGTTCGGATGAGATACCAAAACAAGGCCAAAATATATGCAACCTGGAGGATATAACGTTCTACACGGAATTGATCGGTATTTCGGACTCCACTAAACAACATGACAACGAGGGAAACAGTTGTGAGAAGCCACATTGTGATAAATGCAATGCGATGCGGTGTAAACAAAACTCGTTTGTTTAACTCCGGGGGAGTTTCTGGAGCTTTAGATTTTTCTGTCATGAGTGTTTCCATAATGATAATAATTTGTTAGTTCAAGTAAAGCGGCATAACTATTACTATACTGCACGCAGTAATGTTTTGTCGCCTGTCCCCTCTTTTGGCCTGACGTGCCTATGACCTACAACTCGCTTTAAGTGGCAAAATCAACCTCTATAAAAACGTCGCTCTATGGCGTCGGCTGCATGCGCTTGTTAGCGAGTACACATGCTTTTACTGTGACACTCTGCTCCACTTCCGGTCTCCATGACATGTTGTCCTGATCGCCTATACCTCACAGAGCAGATTTATCTCAATTCCTCTCCCACATCACACCACAGAGGCGGGGGGCCCTCAGTAAATCCACGGAATTAACCGATAACGTACGCGCTGCGTATAATCCCGATACCTCGACAATTCCTCCTGGAGAGTTCGGTCTTCCAGCGCGGTTCTGATCAGGGTGATAATCACAGCCACCATTGCCGGAATGAGTGTCCACACTGAGCCTAAGGCCAACACCATGCCCGGTAGTGGTAAAACACTTCCAGCATAGCCCGGATGCCGCACAATCCGATAGGGGCCAGTGTCACACACCATATGACCTCGATCCGTCTGAATACGGACCACGCTCGAGAAGAAGCGATTCTCCACAAAAGCCCACGCGGCGAGGGTGTATCCACATACGATCAAGATGAAGCCGAGAATAGTAAGCCATATCGGGAATACGGGGGACCACCCAAAGCGATGATCGAGTCCCGCTACAATGACCAGGGGGAAGGATACACTTACCGCCATCAATGGAGCAAGCACTTTATCCCATAACTTCACATCCTGAGCCTTTCCAAATTTGAGTCGTTCTGCCAGCAGCCCCGGATGTCGACGTTCGGCCATTATGCGTCCGGCTATACCGGCCAAAACTATCAGCAGCGAAAATACCCATGCTTGCCACCAGCCCAAATCCCATCCGCTGATAAATAGAATAAGTGGTATAAGGAGATATATCGTGATCATGCGAATCCATTGACTGGGAGTTATTTTTTGGGCCTCATTTTGGTCAAATATCTTTGATGTCATATTACACCTCCAAATTATGTGAAAAATTATCTGTGATTCCACCGTACCACTTTTTGAATTCGTCATGAACAGATCTGCCTTCACCAGCAACCAACAAAGCACTTTATTTCTTTTAGAACAATAACTATTACTATACTGCACGCAGTATTTTCTTAGATTATGCAATTTCTTTTATAAAAGATCAAGAATTTTAAGAATATAATTGAAAAAATGCAGTGCTTTATTTGAAAAAAAGTAAAAAAGTAATGCACCGGTCAAGTTCCTCTTTTTTGTCCCGTCATTTCAATTTATAACAAAAAACTCACCTGTCCGAAACCACATCGTGGTTGAGGATCAGGTGGAGTGGTTTGTTATGATTTATTTATTTTTCAAAAATCTTCATCTTTTCAAGTCTGTTTCTACTGCTTTTTTTTCCTTGATACTGGCCCAACTAAAGTACCACTAGATCCAAACTGATAGATATAATAAGTGTTTGATCGCTTCACTAAATAAATATAATAAGTTTTATAGATTGTACTCCCAGTTTCAGAATTTCTTTCAATAATACCTTTTTCTTCTCTAAATTCAACAACTTTTTGAACCTTGCCATTTAGCAAATGAATTTGTATTTCCTTGGGGGGAGATTTAATGGCTTTTTTTAGCCCACTGATCAATTTCTTGTCCAAAGGAAATTCTCTTGCTTTCATAATAATTCCATTGACATCTGTTTGATTTTCCTTAAGGATGTCATCAAGAGCTTCTTTATCATATAAATCTTTAAATATATGTTCAAAATCTTTGGTTTCAAGAGCTGAAATGAATCTTTTTGCCACATTTTCAGGAGTATTTTGTACCCTACTATCACTATAGCATTTATGATTTAGGTTAACCAACAAACTTAGGGCTATAAAAAAGAATATAATTAAGATTTTTATCCTTTTTATCATTGTCTATCCAATGTAGCTCATAACTATTACTATACTGTACGTAGTATTTTTTTAAATTTTACAATTGCTTTTATATAGAATCAAGAATTATAAGAAAATAAACGAAAAAAATGCAGTCATTTATATCTATTTATAATGTTGCACTGCATGCAGTATATCCTATTTGTTCTTTATTAACGTTTAAAATGAATATTCTGCTTTGCCTATGCTTCCGCCATTACCGATAAATCGGATAAACTGAATTTTTTCAATTTTTCCATTTCAACCTGCAAAGGATAAACATCTCCTTTCCTGTTGAATACCTTTATATAGTATAATAAAGAAAAAAAATCAATAAGATCTTCAAAAGTTTTTTTTATTTTGACAGTTAAGCTTAGGGGTGACTTTAAGAATGGGGGAGCTTAAACACTGGAATAATGGGGAAAACTTCCCAAAACCTTCAACGTTCCCCCAGTTTAACCATTTCTCCCAAATCCGCCATTTATTGATGGCGAGAACTCGTAAGGGTTGCTTTGAACTTGCCATTGTGGAACTTCATGAAATTGTCACCTGGCTTCGATGTTATTGGTTCCCTACGCTCAAGTCAAGGATTACTTTTAAGGGTTTGTCATTGGCCTTCGGCGTCATTGGTTCGCTCCGCTCACGTCAGGGAGACTTTTGAGAGCTTGTTATTGGTAAATTTCATCTTTAATTCTTTTAATGACAAGCACCTAAAAGTTTCAATGACAAGTACTTAAAAGCCACACTGACAAGCATTTAAAAGTGACAATGACAAGTACTCAAAAGCCTCCTTGACAAGCCTTAAAGCCCTCAAAAGCTCTCCTCGCAACCCGCAACATGTTGCACCACCAGTACTTAAAATTAGGTGGTGTATTTTGATTCTCTCAATCTATTGACTTCTTACATCCCCTCTTTTAAAATACATGCATGCCTAAAAAAAATCAAAAAATTAAAAACAATATTACTGATCTCGTATTTGGGGATGGATCCCATAATAAGTATAACTCTCTTCTTAAACACGGATGGGATGTTCTTCCGGTATTGGCCGAATTCCTGACTATGGATTTAAAAATAGATGAACTTGAAAAGGCCGAGCGAATTCTTAAAATCATATTGCGGACACACATACATGATAAGGTTACAGGCCAGGATGCCCGTGATTTAGCATTATTTCAGAAAGAAATCGGATTCCTTTTCAAGTATAAATCATATGCAATCAAAGCAGCAAGCCCTTTGGGATATTCTATATTCACACAAAAGCAAGGAGAAGGATTCAGTTTCCAGCAGCATATATCTCATAAAACTGAAATATTTCATATCCTGGAGGTTCAAAAGGGCGGTTATGTATTTATATGCGATTATGACGAGTGGAATCAGTTTTATGAGAAAGAAACGTTTGCAAAATGGCTGGACGGAGACCCGGATGATCGATATGACCGGTATCGAATTGAACCAAAACCAGGCGATGTGTTTATCATTGATAAATTGAGAGTGGTCCACACCGTTCTCGGATGTATACTGGAGGAATTCGCCACTGTATCAACGGATATGGTTGACCGGTTGCACGACCAAAATGAAGGGAAAACGATCCCTTCATTTTACAATAGAAATTATGCCAAAGAATTCATCCGGAATATTTCTTTTCCAGGTAGAAACCGACACGTATCTATAAGCTCATATGATCATTCTGTATCTGAAATAATTCCAGTCAAAATTCCAGGAGGCTATATAACCCGGTTGGCAACCCAACCGGTTTATGCTTCCCGATATTCAGTCGAACCTTTTTCAGTTACTGAATGTCAACGCGATGAGGCATGTGCAATTTCAATTTATGTATCCAATGGGGAGGGGAATGTGATTATGGGAGACCATGAGGAAGTAAAAAAAATAAGTCCTCCCACCATTGGTGTGTATCCCGGAGACTTGCTTATGATTCCAAAAGGAATTTATTATGCGTTTGTAAACGAAGGCTCAGAATCATTAAATCTATCCGAACATAAAATTTCTCTTGAAGTCGCATTTAATAAGAGCCTCTTTTAATCGACTCATTTCCATCTTCGTAACCCGGACGAACCGGAAATAAAAGTGCCTAAAGTGCCTAAAGTGAGCTAAAGTGTCTAAAGTTAAGGCGGCGCTGCGCGCCATATACCTTTTAGCTCTAAAAAGGGACCACGCGCCGGTTTTCTGGCGCACCAAAACTTTAGGCAATTTAGGCACTTTAGCTCACTTTAGGCACTTTATTACTTTTTGTTCTCCCATTCCTCTTTCAAAAGAGAAAACATCTCAATATCTTTCCATTTGCCTTTGGATAAAAGTGCTTTTTTCATGGTGCCATCATAGGTGAATCCACATTTTTCCGCCACCTTTCGACTGCCAGTGTTTCCCTTTTCAAGATTGATTTGAAGCCGGGGAATTTTTTTTTCTGTGAACAGATGGTTCATTAATACCCGAAGTGCTTCACTCATATACCCCTTACCCCGGTGAACCGGACGAAATATATGATACGCCAGTTCCAGGCCTTCTACATAACGAAGCCCTTTCATATAGGCAATGCTGCCCATAATGGCACCTGATTTATCTGTTATCAACAGGCATGCTTCAGAGTCTTCTCCTGGAGTATCCCCTGAATCGAAATGCTTCTTGACAATCAACTCATGGAGGAGAGACACGGGGAAAATATCTCCCATATCGGGATATGTGTGGGTAAGTTCAAAAATAGTATCGATGTCATCCGCTTTGATGGTTCTCAATATAATACGCTCACCTTCTAACATCGGTCTTCTCATGGGAAAACGTGCTGCCGGTTCTAGCATAATGAATCAAAAAGATCATGTCAAGGCTTTTTTAGTAAGGTCTGAGTTACTCTCCATCTAATATTTTCCTCACGGTGTTTAACATACTGTTTAATTGGAATGGTTTCACAATGAATTCGGTAGCACCTGCTTCCAGACTTTCTTTAATTTGATCCTTGATTAAATACCCACTGGCAATAATAATCTTAACATCAGGGTCTATCTTGAGGAGTTCTTTCATGCAAATATGACCGCTCATCGCCGGCAAATTTATATCCAGGATCACAAGGTCGATCTGGTCTCTTTTTGTTTTGAATATCTCTAAAGCCTCTTCTCCATCGACGGCTGTCAGGGTGGAGTAGCCATACTCCTCCAGGATTTCCTTGCTCACGTCCAATATATCCTGTTCGTCATCCACCAGAAGGATCGTCTCTTTTCCACCGATTGTTTTCTCTGGCTCTGCGACTTCTATGCTGGCTTCCTCCCGTTTGGTTTTTAAAGGGGGCAGGTATATCTTAAAGATGGCACCGGTTCCTGGTTCGCTTTGACAGGTGATTTTCCCTCGATGGGCTTTTACGATACTTTGCACCATGGTGAGTCCTAAACCGGTACCCTTACCTATTGTCTTGGTAGTAAAAAAAGGATCAAACATGCGGGACATGACCTCCTTTTTCATACCGATGCCGGTGTCGGAAAAGGTCAACAATACATATTCACCGGGTTCAATTCCTGGATGGGTGTTATCTGCCTGATTGAAGGATATATTTTTTGCTTCGATGATAATCTCCCCACCCTCTGGCATGGCATCTTTGGCGTTGGTTCCCAAATTCAGGAGTACCTGTTCCAATTGATTGCCATCGCCATTGGTTAGCCAGAGATCGTCGATCAGTTTTGTTTTGATACGAATCATTTTGGGTATCGTCCGCTCCAGTATTTTGGCGGTCTGGACAATCAACTGGTTCAAATCAACCGGTTTCAATTTACTGTCTGTGACTCTTGCAAAGGTGAGTAACCGTTCCACCAACTCCGCAGCCCGGTCGATGACACGGTTGATTTCCGAAAGGTACTTTTTATCTTGTTGAGGTTTGCTGCCTTTCTGTATCATCTGGATATAACCGGAAATGGCATGCAGCATGTTGTTGAAGTCGTGGGCCATACCGCCGGCTAATTTCCCAATGGCTTCCATCTTCTGGACCTGACGAAGTTGCTGTTCCAGATGTCTTTTTTCTGTTACATCCCGGATGATTCCCTGGATCGCAATACCGTCTTTATAATTTATGTAGGTTAGACATTCTTCCACCGGTATCTCCTGGCCATCTTTGGATATGGCAGTAAATTCATAATGGGGATCTAATTTTTCACCAGTTGCTAATTTTTGGTTTCGTTTTTCGACAAACGATCGACTTTTGGGGGCCACCCATTGCATAAAGTCAAATGTGGGGGCGTTCATATCCTTCTGGGTAAGCCCAAACATCTTCTGGAATGTTTCATTGATGAATTCAAGTTTGCCGTTATACATGAGGTAAACGGCGTCCTTTGAGGATTGAAGGAATTGTCGGTATTGTCCCTCGTCTTTTTCTAATGTTTCTTCTGTCTTTCTTCGACCGATAATCCCTCCGATCTGGGCGGCAATGGCTTCGATGGCATTGCGGGTCCTGACAGGAAATTCCTCGAGGGTACGGGAATAAAGGGTTAGATTGGCCACCACCTGATTTTCGTAAACGATCGGAATAATGGCGGTTGCTAACAGGGCTTCTTGCTTCATAACTATGTCGTCCAGGGCAAGAATCGTTTTAGAAAAGGGTTTATAAATTGGCTTCCCTGCCATGACCATACGGGTTTGAAATGAGTCTTTATCGAAATGGGCAGCAGCCTCGGTAAATTCCCGGGAAAGCCCTTTTTGGGCTGTCAAATCAATACCTCCGGTATTCCGATCAACAATATAAACGGCACCACAATCAACCCCTTCGAACTGCAGGGCTGCTTCCAGTACTTTGTGGCAGGCCGCTGTCATGGTACTGACCGAATTCATGGCAATGCCGAGGTCCCGTAGAATTCGCAGTAACTTTTCCACTTGTTTGAGTTTTTTGTCTGATGCTTCTAATGCAGTAACTTTTTGAAGAAGTTCTTCTGTTTTTTTTCTTAGCTCTTCCTCCATATTGCCTTTAATACCCTTACTTGTATCCATTCAGTTTTCTCCGTACTGTTATTTATACCACAATTAAGAAAAACATTCAATACTTCCTCCCCAAAAAATTTACCACCTAATTTTAAGTACTGGTGGTGTGGCTGCGTTACATGTTGCTTGTTGCGTGTTGCGCGTTGCGAGGTAGAAGGGCTTTGAAGGTAACTTTTGTATAAATCTCTTTAAGTGCTCCACCCCGTAAACCCGCAACTCGTAACTGCGGTAGGTGTAACGAGTTTTCGCCATCTTTAGATAGCGAATTTGGGCCCCAATTTCACGGATGTATAGGAAAATCGTTTTTCACTTCTTTCCCTTTTACGTCGTATAGAGAAAATCTTTCTTAATCCCCATATTTTTTTCTAAGTAAAGATGACAAATTGCTAAAATTATACTATAATATATTTGATAACGTTAATATAAAATCCAAGGAGAAAAAGAAAATGAACAGAGAAAAGTTTACCTTAAAAGCGAATAATGCCATAGAAGAGAGTGTAAAACTGGCCGCTGCTAATGGAAACCAGGAAATTACTCCACTCCATGTGGCTCACAGTATATTGTCTGATCCGGAAAATATCGTGCCGGAAGTTATCAAAAAGATGGGCGTTGAAGCTGGCACGCTCATTTTGAGCATTGACCAGGAAATCAATAAATTGCCCAAAGTGCAGGGTGTCGAACAATACGCAGGAAAAGATTTCAAAAATATGATCAATTTATCCATGGAGATTGCCAATCAATTCAAGGACGATTACGTCTCCACGGAACATATGTTTCTTGCCATTATCGATCTGAAAGGTCCGACATCAAAGATATTAAAATCCAACGGTATTACCAGGGATAATTTTTTAAAAGCCTTGATGGAAATCAGAGGCAGTCAGAAGATCACAGACCCGAGCCCGGAAGAGAAGATGCAGGCGTTAAAACGTTACGGTCGGGACCTGGTAGAGTTAGCCCGTACAGGGAAAATGGACCCGGTGATTGGCAGGGACGAGGAAATTCGACGCATCATGCAGGTGCTGGTGAGACGAACCAAGAACAATCCCGTGTTAATCGGGGACGCTGGTGTGGGAAAAACTGCTGTGGCCGAAGGGCTGGCTGTGCGAATCGTTCAGGGCGATGTGCCAGAACTTTTAAAAGAAAAACGAATCGTTGCCCTTGAAATCGGCAGTTTGCTGGCTGGCGCCAAATACAGGGGTGAGTTTGAAGACCGGCTAAAAGCAGTGATTAAAGAGGTGACCGCATCGGACGGCGAGGTTATTCTTTTTATCGATGAGCTGCACACGATAGTGGGTGCCGGAGCTGCAGAAGGGGCAGTGGATGCCTCCAATATGTTAAAACCCGCCCTGGCTAGGGGTGAATTACGTGCCATTGGCGCCACGACTTTAAATGAATATAAAAAATACATTGAAAAGGATCCGGCCCTGGAACGACGATTTCAGCCGGTCTTTATAAGAGAACCCTCAGTGGAAGAGACCATCTCCATTTTAAGAGGTATAAAAGAAAAATATGAGATTCATCATGGGATTAAAATAACCGATGCTGCACTGATTGCGGCAGCGACTCTCTCCAACCGGTACATTACAGACCGCTTTCTACCCGATAAAGCCATTGATCTGATGGATGAAGCCTCTTCCGGACTGCGGATCGAGATGGACTCCATGCCCCAGGAACTGGACCAACTGGAGCGGAAAATCATGCAGCTGGAAATTGAACGACAGGCATTAAAAAAAGAAAATCGTGCAGATGCAAAGGACAAATTGAAAAAATTGGTGGATCAACTGGAAGATTTAAAGATACAAAGAAACCAGATAAAGGAGCACTGGGAGAAGGAGAAAGCCCTGATTTACCGATTACGAGACCTTAAAGAGGAGATTGACAACCTGAAAAACCAGCAGCAGGAGGCAGAGCGCACCAACGATTATGAGCTGGCTTCCCAAATCCAGTATGGCCAAATACCTCAGAAAAACAAAGAGATTGAGACGGTACGGCAGGAATTAGAGGAACTCCAAAAAACCAAAAAAATATTGACTGAAGAGATTACAGAGGAAGACATTGCCCATGTCGTCTCTCGATGGACAGGTATCCCGGTGGAGAAATTGGTGAGTGGTGAGCGAGACAAGTTGTTAAATATGGAAGAGATTCTTCAACGGCGAGTAAAGGGGCAGGACGAAGCCACTGCTGCGGTTTCCAATGTGATTCGCCGATCCAAAGCTGGCCTGCACGACCCTTCCCGCCCCATTGGTTCTTTTCTGTTCCTGGGACCTACCGGAGTGGGGAAAACCGAGCTGGCAAAGGCGTTGAGCGAGTTTATCTTTAACAGTGAAAAGGCCATGGTGCGTATTGACATGTCAGAGTACATGGAGAAACATTCAGTCGCCAAGCTGATCGGTGCACCCCCGGGATATGTCGGATATGAGGAAGGCGGTCAATTAACCGAAGCAGTGAAACGCAGACCCTATTCCTTAATCCTGCTGGATGAGATCGAAAAAGCCCACCCGGATGTATTCAACATATTACTCCAACTGCTGGATGACGGTCGGTTAACAGATGCCAAAGGTAAAACCGTCAATTTCGCCAATACCATTGTAATTATGACTTCCAACCTGGGGTCTCAGATTATCCAGGAAAAAACAGGCTATGAAGAGATAAAGAAGGAGATTGATGAGCTGCTTTACAAGTACTTTAAGCCGGAATTTCTCAACCGTGTGGATGAGATTATTACGTTCCGACCGCTGAATGCTGAGTTGATCAAAGAGATTGCCTTGTTGGAAGTGGAAAAACTTTCCAAACTGTTGAAGGACTCCAACATATCGATTGACATTACGGATGATGCGCTTGCGCGGCTGGCAGAGCTGGGGTTCAATCCCGTACTGGGTGCAAGACCATTAAAACGGGTGATTCAGCGGGAAATCCAGGACCGCTTATCTACCTTGATTTTAGAAGGCAAATTGCTGCCGGAGTCGACGATCAAAATCGATTTTAAAGATGGTGAGTTAAAATTCGAGATTTAGAGTTTACCGATCTCAGGTATAGGTTTAGGTTGAGGTTGAGGAAGAACTCAATCTTTTTTTTCATTACCTCAACCTTAACCTGAGTTTTTTCTTTTTATTTTTTTATTATTCTGCTATAATGCAATATGAGACCAAAAATACTATTTTTAATCATTTTGGCCATCTTTCTCCTTAGCTTCTGTTCAGACCGACAAAAAGTTAAAACCGAACCAGTCGAACAACCGGAACCAAAAGATGTTTCGGAAAAAAAGATTGAACCGGTAGAAATAAAGAAGGAAATCACCTTTGAAAAAGAGAAAACCGCAGTTATAAAAGATATAAAAACAGCGCCTGGTGGAGACGTATTCCAGACCGGTGTTGCCTCCTGGTACGGTGACGAATTCCATGGGAAACGGACTTCCAATGGTGAGATTTACGATATGTATAAATTAACCGCGGCTCATAAAACCCTACCTTTTAATACCCTGGTGGAGGTGAAAAACCTGGATAACGGGGAACGGGTTCTTGTACGCATTAATGACAGAGGCCCCTTTCTAAAAGAGAGAATTATCGATCTCTCCTTTCAAGCTGCCCGGAAAATCGGATGCGACATTGACGGAACAGCACCGGTGTCCCTTCGGATCGTTAAACCTGGCACCCCTGGATATAAATATACATATACGGATACGGATACAGATACAGAAACAACTCAAAAAATCGAAAAAGAGGATATTGCTATCACGGAAACAAAGGAATCGGAAGAGTCCTATGCATCCACAGAGACAGCCCCTGATCCTGAGGAAACACCTCCTGAAAACATAAAATATTATCTCCAGGCAGGTGCTTTCAGCGAAAGGAAAAACGCTGAGAAGATGTTGGGATATATTAATATCATTTTATCCGATACACTTTTTAAAATTCATTTCCAGGAGGGCCTTTACAAGGTGATTTCAGAAGCACTGCCGTCACGGGCCAAAGCAGAAAAATTAAAAAAAATCTTACTGGATATTGATATCGATGCCTTTATTAAAGAGTTGTGAATTCGTTGCCTCTAAAACAAATCACCCGGACAAGGAGGAGGAAAAAGTGCCTAAAGTGCATAAACCAGCAGAGCCGGAACCAAAAAGTTTAAATCCGAAATACGAATATCGAAATCGCGTGGTTCCAAACAAATGCAAAATTTAAATGTTCAAAATCCAAAACAATACCTTTTGAGGCTAAAAGAAGACTTTCAATCAATAGTCTTAAAGATGTCCCTTTGTTTTGGTCATTCATATTTTGGTAATTTGAATTTGTTT
>Ga0180438_10004295_pt1 | contig 20596 bp, 26 predicted proteins | sample SS_ome_12_FD_132455 | JGI IMG/M metagenome (GOLD analysis project Ga0180438, IMG submission 132455) | Hypersaline lake sediment archaeal communities from the Salton Sea, California, USA - SS_3_D_2 metaG | ecosystem: Environmental > Aquatic > Non-marine Saline and Alkaline > Hypersaline >... | reverse complement strand
GTGAGCCACATAGGACTCGAACCTATAACCCGCTGCTATACGCTCAGTCTCAAGGCCCTTACGAGCTTTCAGTGGATTCCCACCACTCAAGCCAATCTCAGTCGTCGTATATGTGATCGGCCGGACTCCATCCATTTGGCCGGTCTTCGGTCGATTCGTAGAGCAACCCCCTACGCATTCCCAGCGTGTACTGCTGGACCATGTCCATGTCTTCCCATCGGCCCGCATCCTGGACGACCCGCGTCGGCGCGCCCAGCTCGGTAGCGATCACGGCGAATCCTCGCCGGAAGGCGTGAGTACACAATCGTGCGGACAGTCCCGCAGACGCTCCAAGCTTGCGGAGGATACACCTGAGCCCGGAAACAGTCAGCGGTCGACAGGGCTTCTTGCCGCCCAGTGAAACGAACAATGTTTCGACGTCGCCGGCCGCCGCATCGCCGGCCGCGATCCGGGTCTGAACGTACTCGGCCCGGGCGGGCAGCCACCGGGCAAGGGCCTGAGTAGCAGACGTCGCAAATCTGACCTTCTCGCGCCGTCCGCCCTTGATGTCGACGAATAGATGCTGAGCGTGTAGGTCCACCGTAGCAAGCTCGACCCGGCACACCTCGCCGGCGCGAAGCCCGGTATCTACCAGCAGGTTGACGAGCGCCGCATCGCGGACGCCCTTCCTTGTCTGCACGTCACAGGCGTCGAGAAGCGTCCTAACCTCACTCCTTGAGACCGTCCGCTGCGCTCGATTTGGTACGCGCGGAATCTTGAGCGTCTCGGCCGGATTCGAGGCAATCAGCCTCTCGTCGACGCACCAGGCAAAGAAGGATCGGGCCGCACACACTGCGACTTTAACCGAGGCCGCGCTCCAGCCGTCCCAAAGGGACGCGCCCCACTCGCGTAGAGCGCCGCGGTCCACGTCGACGACGTCGACGATCTCTCGCTCACGCAGCCAGGCGACCAACCGCCTCAATTGCCATCCGTATGCTTGCACAGTGTTCTCTGCCAACCCGGCTTGGCGTTGAGCTTCCAAGAACGACGGAACGATCTCCTGCAATTGCACAGGATCGTATAACTGCGCAAGAGCACGGGCGAGAGGATCGCGTAGATTGGATATGTCTTTGACGCCCTGCTCGTCCAGAGCCTGGAGCAGGGCGCCCAAGTGCTTTTTGCAGGCAGCTTCGAGGTCCATAGGCATCCTCACAAGAAAAGCTGCCTTGCGGAAGGGCGGATGGAGGGAGAAAGCTTCCCAGGGCTATCCCTCCATCCTGCCGACCATTCTATCACAAAGCCGGGCTGATATCAAGGCCCGGCAATCACGGACACGAAAGGAGTCACCATGTCAGAGGACGACATCCAAGCCACGCTCGAGGTCCTTGGCCTCACCCAAGCGCACCGCGACCGTCTGCAAACACTCGCGGAATGGGACAAACGTCCTATTGAGGACGAGCTGGCCTGGATCATCGATCAAGAATACGGGGCGCGCATCAGCGCCAGCCCTGACCTCAGCAAAGAGAAGTAGAAAGGAGGGACTAGCCGATCATCCGAAACGTGCGTGGCGTCCGGACATCAGCCCAGCGGCGACGAGGATACCGTCGCTGGGCGCGCCACCAGGCGCGGAACAGGATCAGCCGACTGTACAAGCGGCCGGCCAGAATCGCGATGAGGGGGAAATACCTACTGATCTGTATCCACAGGAACCGATTGCGCATCCCTATCTGTGTCCTTGTCCCCCCGCAGCCGCTTCATCAGATCGTACACTCGATCTCTGTCCTCGGGACTGAGCTCCGCCAGATCGTCCGCCAGGCCCGCCGCAACCCGCTCCTTGAGCGTCCGTGGTCGGTGTGCTTCGTAACCATCTTTAGCCAGATCATCTTCTGGATTGACTGGCATCAGATTGCGTGCCATCTCGACCACGGCATAGCGCGCTTGGCGAGACAGCCGGCGGAAAGCAGCCAGGAGGCCGGCCTCCTCCTCCACCTCGGGCGGCTCGGGAGGCAAGAGCCCGGCTTGACGAAGGACTACCTCGGGGCGAACCTCCAGCGCATTGGCCACACTGACGCAGAAATCAAAGCCGGGATTGCGCTTTTGGTTGATGACCATCGACACCGTCGAATCATTCAAACCAGCCCTGCGAGCCAGTTCGCTCTTATTCCAGCCCCGAGCATCAATTTCAGCCGACAACCAATCTGAAAACATCCCCTGACTTTCGTAAGCACTTGCTTGACAGTTGCGAATTAGTATGATATAATCTTACACGAGACAGGATTATCCTGACTCGATCAAGGAGAGGCTAATGACCGTCTCACAGATCAAGCCAGAAGAGATCAAAGAACGCTCGACCATTTCCCTGCCCTACCTGGAAGACAGGATGATTTTTGCATCCATCATGAACCGCGATGGCATCAGCCTTTCCGCTGCCGTCCGTGTAGCTGCACGAGAATACGCGCGCTCGCATGACATTCTACCTGAATCGCTTACCACCGCGCCGACAACGGAATCGACCGTCCCGCCAGCCGGCTGAATCTGATCCGCCCATTCAGCCGGAGGTCGTACCGTTGCTGTCTTGCGGTCGAGGGCCGGGAGGGGCATCTCGCCCAGGGCTAGCCCCTCCCTCACTCGCCCCATTATAGCACACGTGTAAAGACTTTGTCCACTTTCTGTGAGGATTATACTTATGAACACAATCCGAAACGACCATCACATCGTCTCCGCCGACATCGGTTACGGCTACACCAAGGCGTTGTCCTGCCACGCCGAAACGCGCCACGTCGCCGACACCGTGATCTTTGCCTCTGCCTATGCCCAGGTTGCTCGTCAACAATATAACGGCGCCAAGCGCAAGCGCCTGCACGTCTGGGACCAGGACTGGTACTATGGCGAGGACGCCCTCAAATTCTCCAAGTCCCCCATCACCAGCCGCGACCGCGACCGGCCCAAGGAAATGCTCGAGATCCTGCTCCTGGGCGCCCTCTCCGAGCTGGGCATCTATAGCGGAACCGTCGAACTTCATACCGCCCTGCCCGTCGAGTGGCTGCCCGATGCCGCCAAGCTGCGCGGCTTGCTCACCGGCCGGCACATCGGCAAACGATTGGATCAGGGCGAAAAGCGCGTCGACGTCCTCGTCCAGCGCGCCATCGGCGACGAGATCGAACGCAGCGGCGTCTTTTTCTATCCCCAGCCCTTTGCTACATTTTTGAGTCGCGCCGCCCACAACAGCGACTTGTGGGAAGACTGGGCTACTGTCCTCGTCATCGACGTCGGCACAGGCACATTCAACGAGTGTCTGATCATTGGCGGCGAGTGGATCGACGAGCGCGCGACCTCCAAGCCCCACGGCATGGGCGTCGTCTTGGAGGCCGCCCTCCAGGATCAGGAAGCCCGAGACGGCCGGCGCGATCTGCTCACCATTGCCCGCTCCAAGCTCTGGACGCGCCAGCGCGAGATGATCGACCTGGCCCAGCCGCACGTCGATGCCCTCGCCGAAGACGTCCTGCAAACCGCCGCCGACATTGCCGGCAACATCGCTCTGACCGAGGTTATCCTCACAGGCGGAGGCGCGCACTTTATCCAGTCCCATATCCGGTCCCGTTTCGGGAACATCGTCAGCGTCAGCCAGTACCCTGAACTCGACAACGTCCAGGGCTTACTCGATGCCGCCATCAGTTGATCCGCGCGGTTGTATACCCGTGTATACAACCCACTCAGAACGTGTATACGGACGTATACAATGCTTGTACCCATCTCGGCGCGAATTGCAGACGACCTGTACCGAGCCATCGAGGCTCAGGTCGACGTTGGCTGCTTTCCATCCAGATCCCAGGCCGTCGCCTACTACCTGCGGGCCGGCCTGGAGGCCGATGATCGCGAGGCGACCCTGCGCCGGGTTCTACGCGAGGAACTGGCTCGCTTGCAACCCATCGCACAGTCCACGCCGCCCACCAATCCCAAGCGCACGCGGATGCTCGACAAGGTGCGTCGATGATTAACCACCGCGGTGACATCATCCGCGCCATTCTCTTTATCCTGCTCTTACTTGGCTCTTCCCTCTACGGCTGGGCACGAGCATCCCGCGCCCGGCGACGCAGCGCCCGCCGGCTGCCGCCGATCAACTATCGTGGAAAGGCACGAAAATGACCGCCCAACCTGCCACCGCTAGGCACGATAACTTGCGCCCGCTCGTCGCCAATTGGCAGCGCCAAACCTGGCAGGTCTTTGCACGCCACGACATCGCCTACGCTCCCGTCGACACCGTGCGCACCAGCCAGGTCCTCGCTTGCCGGCTGCGCCTGCACGACACCGGCAAGCTCACCAAGGCCCTCTCTCTCGGTGAGCAGCTCGCCCTCGCCCTCGGCGTCCAGTCCGTTCGATGCAGCCGACACCTCGGCTATCTCGACGTCGAGATAGCCCTGCCTGCCACACATCACCGCGCCCTGCCCGCCGGCGTCCTCAAGCGCAAGGGCGGCGCCTGGATCACACTGGGCCACACCGCCTTTGGTACACCCGTCCACGTCAACATGGCCGGCGCCCTTGCCCCGCACGCTCTGATCGCGGGGACAACCGGTTGTGGCAAGACCGTCGCCGGTCAACTGATCGCCTGGACCCTGGCCAGCGGAAACGATCCGTGTCACGTCCAGTTGCTCCTGATCGACGGCGCAAAAAAAGGCGCCGCCTGGTATGGGTTCGAGCGTGAGGCGCACCTGATTCATCCCATCGTCAAAGACTCCAACGAGGCAGTCTCGGCTCTCTCATGGGCCGTCGCAGAACTCGACCAACGGATGGAGCAACGGCGTCATGGCCCGCGTCTCTTCATCCTCATCGACGAGGTGCGCGCGCTGCTCAACATCGCCGGCAAAGACGTCGCCCTGGCCATCGAGTACATTGCCTCGACAGGGCGAGAGTTCGGCGTGCACATCATCGTGGCCACCCAGCACGCCCTGTCAGATGGTCTGGGCGGCTCCATCGCCAAGGCCAATCTCTCAATGCGGCTCACAGGGCGCTGTACCGATGCCAACGCTGCCTACCTGGCCACTGGAGTACGGGGCAGCGGCGCCGAACGGCTGCAACGCCACGGCGACTTTTTACTCACAGTCGCCGGCGCGTCCCATCGCCTGCAGGTCGCCCAGCCCGGCCGGCGCGACATCGTCCACCTGCCCCGCGCCTCGACCGTATCCCAGCTTGACCTCGACTTGCACCTGAATCGCGTTCTCGACGTCGCCGACGCGCCCCGCTCATCCGAGCGCGCCCGCAAATCCGTCGAGGACGAGCCGCACGCAGTTGCCTACGCTCTGGCCTCCGGCTGCGGAGTTCCTGCCCTGCGCGAGCGATTCGGACCAATGGGCACCAGGCGTGCTCAACGCATTCGCGACTTTGCCAACACCGTCCGCCAGGCTCTAGCCGATTTTGGGTACACTTACCCCTTACCCCTTACCCAAATCAGCCGGCAAACCGCCCAGCAGGTCGGAATAGACATACCTGTGAGTAAGGGGTAAGGGGTAAGCAAAGGAATTTGTCATGAAAACTTGGCACAAGATCACCATCATTTTGGCCGTCGTCGTTAGCGTCGGCGTTGGCACGTGGTCCATCATAGACAAACTCGATCCCGATGATCTCAAGGTCATCTTGGGCTATGCCTTCGCCCTCGCAACTGTCGTCATCGTTGGCGCCCTATTTATTTTCAAAGACGCAATCCAGGCGTCTTTGATCCGTCGCGCTCTGCGTGACGATGATCTCAGCGATATGCAACAAATGGCCCTCTATGCCCGTCTGGCTCAAGGCGGCAATGCCGGCCGCGTCAACGTCACTCTGCCCCCATGGCAGCAGCAATCCGATCCCGCCCTACTGCCGCCCAGTGCTGCCTGGCAGAGCCAGCCGTGGCCCGGCGAACTCGCCGGGGCCTATCGCGACACTACTGTCGCCAAAGACATCGAGGTGGAATGATGTCCCACAAACGCACCAAACGAGAGCCCATCCCTATCGGCCTGATCGTCATCGCCGGCCTAGCTCTATTTGGCATCCTGTTCTTTGCTCTTGCCCAGTCCGAACGCCCTACCGGCCAGGAGCAGCTCATCCAACTGCGCCAGCTCGACGTCGACGAGGCTGACGCCAAAGCACGTGCAGCTATCGCCGATGCATTCCCCAAACTCGAACGTGAGCGCTGGCAGGGCAGGATGGAGTATCTCCTGGCCCAGGCATTTGCCAATGAAATGGAAGCCAATGGTGAAGCCCTGCGTTATCTAGCCACCTATCGGCAAAGAATGCTCGACAATCTGATCGTTTTCCTGTATGTGGTCATCCTACTCGCCGTAACCGTTGCCACCATCACCGCAACACTCAGCCTTCGTCAACGTTTGCTTTATCCGCAGTCACAGGATGTTCGGTCAAACACGTCCAATCCAGCGCCACCGAAACCGGCCTACACACCGTCGCCATCTGTCGCTGAGCCGCAGTTCGCCGGCGAGTACCGAGATGCCAGTATGGATATGAGATAGGATATGCTCTCTAATTTTCGAGCCTGTCAATCGTTATATTATAGGCGATCTGCTACTCGATTGTCCCGCAGATCAGCCTTGAACAGATGTTCTACTCGTGATATAATGGCTGTTGTGACATACCTTGTCACAACAGCCGCAGCGAGCTTTGCCAAACCCTGATTTGATTGTACACACTCGGAGGCACAATGACCACCAACAGGGCCATGCAATACAACCTCTTCGGCGGCCTCGAGGTCGCCGGAAACGTAGTCGACAAGATGACCGCTGTACTCGAGGACGATCCCGCCTCGCGCGCCTCCTACAAGCGCGCCATCGGCCGCTATTGGCTCAATTTCGACGGACTGACCCACGTTCTCGGCGACAAGGCCGATACCTTTCTGGACTGGCTGGAGCGACACGCCACCAGTCCCAAGACCCTGCAGAACCGTTGCATGGAGATTCAGAACGATCGGCCCGACCTCGAGGCGCCTGACGAGATCGAGCAACTGCGCCAGAGACAGGCCAAGGCTGGCCCGGTCAAGTAACCGTTTCAGATTCGGATCATAATCCTAATGAGGGCATCATGACGGACTCACCCTTTCCAGGCTTCCAACGCCCCAACTCAACAGACACACCGGACGAGTGGTACCTCCAGGTCGCCCCACGTATCCGCCATATCTCCGAGATGAAGGTGGTGCTCTACATCATCTATCGCACCTTCGGCTGGCGCAAGTGGGACGACTGGATCAGCCTCTCCCAATTCGAGCACGGCCAGCAGGGCCGTGAAAGCGACAACGGCTGTGGTCTCTCGCACGCCGCAGTTCTAGAAGGCCTCGAGTATGCCGTTGCTGATGGCTATGCCCGTTGTAGACTCCTCTGCCCACATTGCAGTGGCGAAGTCGAGCGCACAGAAATCGAGCAACGCCCTTGGCGCAATCGGCACGGTACTGGCACAAAAGATGTGCCCGTCGTACCCCAGGAATGCCCCCACTGCGCCAAGCCCCTGCGTGGACTGGAACGACCTTATTATCGTCTTGCATTTGCTGACGAAGTCGTTGATGCGTATGCAAAACCACAAGACTGGCTGGCCAAATACAACCAGACTACGCAGAGTGTAGATGGAGAGCAGGTTGCGGGCGGGGGGAAGGTAGAAAATTCTAGCTCGACCAAGGTAGAAAAATCTAGCCCCCAGGTAGAAAATTCTAGCTCAACTGCCCAAAAGCTAGGAATTTCTACCTCACATTCTACATTACATTCTACAAGACAGTCTACAGGGGGTGGGGGTGATCTCTTGTCTGATTTGGTGGGTTTGACTGGCCTCAAACAGAAGACCGCTCAGACCATTATAGAGCGATATGGCCCACAGGATGCTGCTCGTTGGCTGGCCTTCGCGCTAGAACACGGTGATGATCCTGCAGCCTATCTGGTCGCGTGCTGTATCAAGAAGCGCTCGGTGGCACACGCCTATACTGCCGAGCAGGTCGAACTCATCCTGGATCGTTTCAGGCAGAAACGGAACATACCGATCTATGGCCAGGGCGGCGATTCAACTGCCGCTGTAGTCGAGCTGGCTCAACCAGACGATAGCCTACGATCGGTCATCGGCGCTTGGGATCAATGCAAAGCCGAACTGCGCCTGCAGATGACCCGTGTCACCTTTGACACTTGGCTTGGTGTTTCCGAGCTGGTTGCTTACGATCCCGGCACAAACCAGATCACCATTCAGCTACGTGACCAATATGCCTGCGAGTGGCTTTCAGGTCGCTGGCTCGTACCCATAAAACGTACACTAGCCGCCATTCTCGATATCCCGCTGGACGATCTCTCCCTGCGCTTTATCCCGCGCGAACCGGACAAGCCGCCGCCTAAGGTCTCTACGCCACCGGACAGATCACGAACTCGCCCGGACTCGGCCCGGTGCAGGGCAACGTCGCAGCCCACTCGCCAGAAAGAAAAGAGATGAGGTTCTGAATGCGCATTGAACCCTCAGAGGCCCAAAAACCGGTACTCGATTGCATTCGTGACTACTGGGACGTGCATCAGTTCGCGCCGTCAGTCCGCGACATAGCCGATACGCTCGGCCACTCGACCAGCACGATCCACTACCATCTGGACCGCCTGGAGGCCAAAGGGCTGATCGAACGCGACTCCAACGTCGCCCGCTCCATTCGCCTATCGCAAGGAGAAAGACCCACCTATGATACGAGCACAGATCATACGAGCGCAGCTCGTCCAGATTCGCTACCTATCCCGTGCCCTGCTGCGCAGCCTGCTGGTACTCCTGATCCTAGCTCTCGAAGCGTGCCGGCCGCGGCCGCAAACTGAGAGCCAGGTACTGGTTGCCGATCGGGTTGACGTGAGACCGCCGTTCTAGCTTAGAAAGGAAAAACGATGGAAGAGAATAGCAACGAGATGTGGGCAGTCATAGAGTTGATGGGACACGGACGGACAGCCGGACTGATCCGCGCGTCTGATTTGGGCGGCCTGTTGCGGGTCGATGTTCCGGTCGAGGATGGGTATCAGACCGAGTACTATGGCGCCTCAGCGATCTATAGCATCAAAGTCGTCTCCGAAGAGATCGCACGTGCGTATGCACTGCCAGAGCGCCAGGTCTTGGCATACGACGAGCCTATCGTTCCGCGTGCACAGTATGAGGAGGCCCTGCATCAGGCGCGACTGCGGTATGAGACGTTGCAACGTCACGCGGACACCCTGACGCGTCGCTTGACAGCAGTGATTCAGGAAGAAGAGCGACCGCGTGCCAGTCTTGGAACTGGCGCAGAGTTGGACGAACGCGAAGGCTTTGATGCGGAAGGCACTGCTCTATGAACCAAACCAACCGCTACGCCGAGAAGACGAATTACTGGGGGACCACGGTTTCGCCGTACAAAAGCCAAGGTGAAATCATGGCCCTCCTCGAGGCATTTGGCGCTGAAAGCCTCATGATCACCCAAGGCAAAGCTGGCGGCCGCCAGGCCTGGCTGATCCGCTTCCAGTGGCGTGGCGCCGCCTACCGGTTCGCATTCACGCCGCTCGAATGCCAGTATCCGAGCAAAGAAAGCAGATTCGGCAGCGAGCGCCGCACCCACGCACGCCAGAGCATCCATCAAATGGGCAGGATCGCAGTGCACTTTGTAAAGGCATTGCTCACGGCCGCCGAGGCACAGCCGGCGGCCCTCGTCGGGTTCGTCGAGCTGCCCGAGGCCGGCTGGCATCCGGGCGGGCTGCCGGTCACCGCCGGCGAGCTCGATATGTCAGAGCTCACGCATACCCTGCCCCAGTGGACCATCTCCGAGCAGCCGATGCTCGCTGCCCAGATCGAAGCCTAGCGCCTGGCTCTCACCGGAGCATTTCACTTATGAACACAAGCGCAATCATCGATTCCTCTATACTAGGATGCAGATGTCTTGTCATTGCCCTGTTTCGCCGGGCCATCTTGGATGCCAGAGCCGGTATCAAGGACGGAGATGTATGGCAGGTCGACGATGCCTGCTCGTTTCTAGCATGCCCAGGAGCCGCTGACCTCGCTGAGGAACTGGGGCTCAACCGCAACGCGCCCAGCCGATTGGCCGGCAAGTTCCTCGATCAATGCCCCTACGAGTTGCCGCTAGCGCAGCTCACAATGACATTCAGTGAAACCGTCTAGGGTACCGGCTGACGCCTAGTTGCGCACCACGATCGGCAGATACACGCGATATTCTGGCCTCCCTCCCAAAGCTAGCCCGATGACCGCCGGATCGTGGTCAGACGATCGCCACGCGTCCGGCTTGTAAAGAGCCGGCTGGTTAAAGTCGTTGTAGTCCAACGCGCGCGGCTCGTCGGCATTGATGTGCCACTCGGTTATCCCGGTCACCTGGTCCGCCATGCTGGCGTTGGCCAGGACGTGGTCCAGATAGCCGAACTGGCCCATGTAGACGTATGAGTAGGCTTTCGCGCCGACGTACACTTCGGTCAGGTTGGCGTACCCCGCGTCCTTGATGACCGCAACCGGATCCTCCATTGCGTAAGCATTCAGGTCGCCGATGATGAGGAAATCCGGGTCCCCGCTGCCGGTCGGATCTGTAGCCAGCCAGTCGACCAGCGCCCTCGCCGCCTGCGTGCGCGTCAGGTTGCAGTTGCCCTGGCCGTCGCCGGCATCGGGGTCGCCGATGCTGGAACACGAGGACCCCTTGGACTTGAGATGGTTGACAACGACAGTGAACGTTTCGCCCGTCGCGTTCTCCTCGAAGGTCTGGGCCAGCGTGGGCCGGTTCTTGGTGTCGATGAACCTGGGGTCTACCGACGAGTCCAAGATCGCGTAGGCGCCCACTGGCGTGACCGTGCCGGGCTTGTAGATGAACGCAACCTTGATCGCGTCCATGCCGATCGTGCCGGTGTCGATAAAGGCATACGTGCCGGCGCCCAGCGCATCGTTCAAGCCGTCCACCATATCCTGGACGGCCGCCGTCGCGTTGTTCTCCATCTCCATCAAGCCGACGACGTCAGCATTGATCTGAGACAAGGCGGAGATGATCTTGGTACGCTGGCGTGCAAACTCGTCCGCCGTGTCGGCGCCCCTGCACTCCATCGTGCCGCTGGGGCCACAGACATCCACACCGGTGTCGAGCGTGGTGAAGTAGTTCAGCACGTTGAAGCTGGCGACGGTCAGCGTGCCGCCGACGTCCGAGGGGGGCGCAGTGCGCGCGTTCGCCCGGGTAAAGGTCACCGGCGCCACCGGGTGGATCTCATAGCTGCTGTATGCATATCCCAGCACGCCGGTCACCCCCGAGACCGTGTCGCCGGCGCGCAGCGTGTCGCCGGCGCCGATGTACGGCGGTAGGGGTTTGGGGTTCTGGACGTTGCTGCCGTCGTCCAACTGGATGATGCTGCGGTCGTTGAGGTCCTGCAGCGCCAGTGCCGGCGCGCCGGGGGCGACGACGTTGGTCGGGTTGTAAAGCCGGTCGCCGACGGATAGATGTATCTCGCCGTAGCGGCCCTGGTTATAGTTGTCGGTCACGTACAGCGTCTGGGGGATGGTGACAAGCATACCCTCGCTGTATTCCCAGTCTTCTACGTCCGAGATGGGCAAGCTGATGGTCGCAGGCGAGGCGGTTGGACCGCTGGGGCACGCCTTCATGCCGGTCACGTTTTCGAGCCGGGTAAGGCCATAGTATTCGTCCACTGTACCTCGAACTCTCACGACATCGCCCGGATTCACGTCGGCGCCGGTTCCACCGTCGTAGACAAAGATGCCCTCGGAGGTCGCCGGATCGAGGTCTCTATCTGCATCCTCTTCCTGGAGAAAGAATCCTTTGAGCTGGCCGCTCTCCTGGAAATCTCCGACGACGACGCCCTCGATGATGTGTTCGTTGCCGGCCTCGGGGCTCGAGGCGCCGCTGCCTTGGATGCTGTGAATCTTTGTGGCCGCGTCGCCGCAGTTGCCGATCTCGTCTGGTGGGGGGGCGTCCGGGATGATCGGCCCGCCCGGGCTGGCGTTGTCAGGCGAGACGGAATTGTGCAGGACGACGCTCGCGTCGCCTGCCGGCTGGCGGACGAGGGAGACGCCGTCTGTGTCGTGGCCCCAGTCCTCGATGGCTCCCACCCGGGTCGCGGAGTTGGGAAACCCGTCGTAATCGCTTGGAGGATTGTCGGCAGTGTCTCCGTTGTAGAGGACCTGGATGTACTGCTCCGCCGCAGGGTCGAACAGCACGACGTTGTCGCCGCCGTTGTTGATCACGCCGCCCTCAAAGTCTGCGTCGAACGCGAGGCTGCCGTCGGTGAGTGCCGGCAGGGAGCCGCCGGCCTGGACCTGGCCGACGACGACGGCATAGTTGCCGGGACCGAGGGTGGCGCCGGCGGGGAAGGTGAACCATCGGTCCCGGCCCAGGTCCCAGAGCTCGAGGCCTCCGATGTCGATGGCCGAGCCGGAGAGGTTGTAGATTTCGACGAACTCGTCTTCGCCTGCAGGGGTGCCGTTGCCGTCGGTGTCAAAGTTGTTTGACGAGCCGTTGGGGTCGACGAGGACCTCGTTGAGAACGATGCCGCCGCGGAGGGTGGAGGTGGTTGGGGCGGCGTGGATGGTGCTGGGGCTGGGGAGAAGCGTCAGGGAGAGGAACAGCATACTCGCGAGTATGCATTTGGTGGTGATTGATAAGTTCCGCATGGTGCCAGCCTCCTAATCAGACTTTTAGTGTGTTTCACCCCTCCTCTAGCCACTGAGCTACCATCTCCATAAATCGAGTGTATACTCTCAGCAGTGTCTCTTTTTTTGGCTCAGTCAGTGTCGGCGCCTGAGAAGACGAGAGGGAAAAATGTCCAGTCTGTGGGCAAAAGATGTGTCTGGCTTACCTAGACGTGTAATAGAACATCCGAGCTACACCAGATCGTTCCAATAGCGACGTAACGCCGGACCATGTGTATTCTCTAAGATGATGAGAGCCGAACGATTAGCATGCACTGCGTCCTCAAAGTCTCGATCCCGGCCAACAACACCATGTTGATGATAGCGCTCAAGTTTATTCTCTGCCAGATCTAGAAGCATCCTATATGCACGGACTGTCTCATCAAATGTATCTTTGACTACAGAACGTGCCTGTGCGCGCAGTACCGTGAGGAAGTGCACTCCAGCGTTTGATAGGTTCCAGCCGCTCGCAGATGGTTGCGGCACATCGAGCATAGAAACATCCAACGACATCTGTTGACTCGACAACAGTTCATCTTTGAGGCCAGCCCGGAACCCGATATCAAGGAAAGAAAGTGGGTACTCGCTGAATGTATCTGGATCGTAATACCAGACGGCTCTTCGTCTTTGCTGCCACCCATCGGATGCCTTGAACTTGTTCGGAGTGAAATTCCGTACGTTTTTGTGAGTGCCAGTAGCGATTGCGTTGGCTCCTGCGCATGCCATGATCAGTTGTTGCTGATTGCTATATCCGATGATCACTTTAGTTCCAAGGCGCCGAAGGCTCGCTGTGAGATCAAGCGTGTTTGCTACCCATTGCGGGTCATCCACCATAAAAGACCTACTTGGACGTTCGGTGACGAGGTAGTATCCCGAAACCGGTATCTGCTCAGCCTGAGTCATCACGAGTCCAATTTGCTCGCTTGAGCGAGTTGCTTCTGCCGATAAGCACACAGTGGCAATTAGCGGCACATCAGACATGCTCCGCGCTGCATCTCTGAAAGCCTGCTGGTATGCCAACCAGACATCATCTACAGGATCTGCCCTCAATCCTGGCAAGATGATTCCAGCGGTTCCCATCCGGCTATTGAGTTCGACCAAGGAACGCACCATATCGGGACAACCACCACCAGCAAAGTCAAAGGTATCATAGTCTGCTGGCCAATAGCAGTGCTTAGTCAGTCTTTTGTGATCTGCTCTGGGGAGATAGAATTGAGGATCAAGAAGGACCGATCCACCCTGGCTTCGCAGTTCAGAACTCAGTGTCACTAACTCATCGTCGTCTAGATCCCGAGGACTAAGTATAGTGGTGCTCTGCTCCCATGCCGTCGCGAGTCTGCGGCATAGTCCCTTCATACCCCATCCGTACTGAAGATAAAACTCCATTCATATACCTCCCATAGAGCGCACAATGTCTTGGAACCAGTCATACGCCTCCGCACAACTACGAGGTCGCTGATCAGGTCGCTTCTGCGTGAGCGTCGACACAAAGCCAGCGAACTGGTCATCGACATCCCATGCTAGCTTCAATCTTGGGAGAGGAGTTTGCTCTGTACGATGCAATACATCTTGAACATCCCGAGTCCCTACAACAAATGGATTGACTCCTATAGCAGCTTCGTACAAGACAACTCCAATAGCAAATAGATCGGCTCTCCCATCGATGTTGCGCTTGTCGTATCGGAATTGCTCTGGAGCCCCATAGCCAGGAGTGTGTGGTCCCATCAAGACATCAGTTGATGTTCTTGATTCCAAGTCAAGAATGCGAGCTATGCCAAAATCCAGCAACCATGCTTTGCCCGATGGCTCCACTTTGATGTTCTGGGGTTTGATGTCACGATGTACAACGCCGACTGATTCCGCATCTTTGGCAACAGAGAGTAGGTCTGATGCCAGTCGTAACAGACGCTCCCGAGTCATCACTCCTTTTTTAAGCAACTCGGAGAGATCGGCTCCCTTGACACACTGCTCAAGCAAACATACCAGTTGTTCGCCTGTTTCGCTCTCAAGTACGGATATCTCGTAGATTTGTGGAACATTTTTCGATGCTAACCCTTTCAGGCGATTGACGGCTTCGATTTCACGATCCAGGCGACCTTCTCGACCTCGCTTAACGATCTTCAGCACACAAGAGCCAAAACGTATGTGCCTACAAAAGAGTACGTCTTTCTGTGCACCTCCGGACAATGGTTGCCAGTCAGACAGATCAGGAAACAAACTATACAGCCATCCCCAGTTAGTTGACATTCTTTGTCTCCGTACTCGTCTTCCATACCCATTCATTAAATAGCCAAGACGCAAATGACTGCGGAAGTGCATATGTCTTGGCTGTAACAAGTGGCTTGTATTGCAGGTCTCTGGAGAAGGACCAGAAACCGACTCCACGTAGTCTGGCCTGTTCTAAGACTTTGGCACTTGGCCGTCTCACTGGAGTCAATATATAGGACTCCGAGGAAAACCAAGTATTGAAGTGAGCTTGTTCTAGTGCCTTAGAGAGGGCTGATATCTTGGCTTCGAATGTGACGATCCTACGCACGGCGAAAATGTCGTTCAGGCTTCGAAGCGTCCATTGTCCAGATCTGTGTACAGTGACTGCGGCCTTCTCGAGTCTTGCCAATGACGCGTTCAGCCGTCGGGGAAAGTGAATCTTGAGCTGAGCTTCAGTTAGTGAGCCTTTTGCAAGCAGAAGTTGAGCTATGCGCAGATCAACCCGCTTCAGAAACCGACGCTGGCTGGGCCAAGTTGAGGCTACTGATGGGTCCCAGTCTACCAAGACGATATCCGGTCTGGTTGTCTCAATCAATGGTTCAATAAAAACCAGCCGATGTTGCTCATTTTGTGGCTCTGGTAGAGTGAGACCAACGAATTCCTGAACTAAGTCGGCTTCTGGGCCTGGACGTGAGGGAGTTCCTAGAATGTAGTCTTCCATCCGACTGCCTCCGACTGGATAGGTTTGGAGCCCGATAGACTATATCATATTCCTGGAGAACTGCAAACGTACGCTTAATCCGTGAGGCACGAGTAGCCTCTAGGAAAGCGAGGATACTCTTCTGGTGCCATTAAGACTCATCAAGCGCACGGCAAAGTACCTAAGACAATACACTTACATTATACACACACTCTGTGTAAATATCAATGCCCAGTTTCTGTTATTCTGTTATGATCACGAGCAGTGTAGCATGGGCCACGATCCACCCTCCCTAGAACGGGTCCTGACGGTCGTCAACCTGCCCGCGCTCCCCAGCAGCATACCGCGCCGGCTCGTCCTGCCCCTTCACCTCCACCTCCTGCCCCTCCCCGCCAAGCACCACCTCCCTCTCCTCCTCCAGCAACGCCATCACCGCCCGCACCGCCGCCGGCTTGGCCTCAGCTTCTGGAATGCAGTGCCAGTCGCGGTGCTGCTGGAAGAGACGGATTGTCTCGCCAAGGAAGCGGGAGAGTTCAGAGGATGTGAAGGTGTAGGTTGGCATTGGTATCTGCTGTCCTTCTGGGTTGGGTAGTACTATTGGGATTGTGATCATAATCTGAATGGTGCAGCCAGCCACTTGTCCCCACTCACCAGGCAAGCCGGCGGCTGGGGGCTCTGCTTCGCGTATACGAAGCGTTCCGCTACCGGCAGTTTAGCCCTGAAGATTTGCTGGAATTCGGATCAACATTGACTTGTCGTTTTCTGCCTCATCCGTCCGCTCGTTGTATTTCTCGAGTAACGCTCGCAGCCCAGTCACAAGCTGCTTGTTCGAGAAGCAAGAGAGCTCTTCCACGTTTTGTGCGACGAATGACTCAACTGACGTCACGGTGATCTGGCCAGGCGCAACCCGATCCGCCAACTGGCGTATACCTACCTGCATTCCGCCGGGCACAAGAATGTATGGCCGTAAGCCGTCTTGTAGATTCTGCTTGCATTTATCAAACAAGCCAGATTGAGGCGCCACTGTTACATGGAACGCAGTGTCCTCAAGCGCAAAGTCGCCAGGTCTATCCGTCTGAACGTCTGCTGTGCTGTAAGACAGGTTGACGATCTCCCGCTCAGGAAAGCGCAGCGTCAGTTTAGCGCCGACCAAGTACTGGGCAACTGGCCCTTCCTGTCCGCGCACCTTCGCAGTCTCGAGGATGTTGTGCAGTAGCTGCCAAACGCTCTTGGACGGCTCAAACTGAAACTTGATCCGTTGACGGTTAAAGAAGGCGCGCACGCGCTCGACCAAGAAGCCTTGCATCTCGCCAAGTACGCGTTTCCGATCTGACTCTGATAGGCCATCGAGTGAGAGAGTTTCTAGTGCAGCGAGCAGCGGCTCAATGTCCTTCCTCAGGCCCCGATTGGTGCGCCCGCCTTCACTCAAGTACCTTCTTGTTTCGCCAAATCGCGCGAGAATTCCTGCCACGGCCTTGCCGCTGGCTCCCCGAATTTGTGTGCCGCTCTTCGCCAGATGGTCCTCAATGTCGAGGTTATAATCTGCCTTTAGATGCTCTAGGACCACCAGTGCGCCCGCAATCGTGCCCTTGGCTGGCCCGTTGCCGGCTATAGCGTATGTCGGGAGTGAGTCGTACCATTCCTCGAACGCCTGCAGCGCTTGTTCCGTGTTAGTCATATTGCATCCTTTAGCGCCTGTCGAATGGTTGAGCGCGCCTCGCTCCGGCCCTGGGCGTTTTTGAGTTCGTGCTCCCAGATTCGTATCACGCGCCATCCGTCTTCTGCTAGAGCTTGAGAGTTGCGCTTATCGCGCTCTACAGTCCGCTCGATCTTACGTTCCCAGTATTCACGGTTGGTTTCTGGCCGCTTGCGATTGCAATGTGGACAGCCGTGCCAGAAGCATCCATCGACAAAGATGACCACGCGTTGAGCTGGAAAGACGACGTCGGGCTTACCCACCATGTCGTCGACGTTCTTCTTCCAGCCGTGGAGCTTCATCCCCGCCAGCATGCTGAACAGCCGCCGCTCGAGGCTGGTCCCCTTGCCTTTGACGGCTCGCATTGTCTTACGGCGGTCTTCGGGTGTCAGGTTGTCAGGCATGCCTCAAGCTCTAGCGGCGCTTCTGTAGGAATGTATTGCTCTACCAATGGGTTCAGGACGTGCCGTGCAATCCACTCAATCGCCGGCACGCACACCGCGTCCCCGAATCCGGTCAAGGCCTGCACCCCACTGACTTTTATTGGGAAGCGTTCGGGTACGCCCTGCAGTAGAGCGTATTCTCGCTCTGTTAGGGTGCGCATCTTGATCTCGCCGCGGCCGGCCTGTATCAAGAATTGCTTCGCGCTGCCGCCGACGGCCGTTCGCAAACAGCCGGCGATGTCGTCGCGCCGGACCTCGACACGCTGTACTCCTTGCCGCATTCTGCGAAAGAACGTGCGACAGGCGACCTGGTCGCTTTGCTTCAGCGCCTCTACTCTTTGGCGGTGTAAGTCTGTCATCATGTTGAGGTGTCGCTGTACTTCTGCCGCTGGCCACCATCGCTTGTCTGCGTCGTCCAGCTTTTCGACGAGGTCTGTCAAGCCTTCTGTGAGTAACGCCGGCGGCTTTGGAATGTCGAAGTAGAACCAGTCGAGGTCGGCGTTGGCAGTGAACGCCGCTTTGAGTCTATTGGAGAGCAAAAGCTTGGACCGCTCGAATCTCAAGTCCCAGGACTTGCTTACCCCTGGGAACTTGACGCCGACGGCGAAGACCCGCAGGCGGCTTTGGGGCGTGAAACTCTGCGCGTTTAGCGTGAACACATCGCACGCGTACCCAAGGTTATTTAACGCCTGAATGGTAACGCGGAAATCTTCGCCTTTGTTCGAGTTCAGCCATCCTGGCACGTTTTCCACCATGACGATCGGCGGAGCGTGTTCCTCCTGTGCTTTCAGAATCTCGGTGAATCCCCAAAAGGCGCTTGAGTGTTTGCCGTTGATGCCTTCCATATTCCCGGCCAGGGATAGGTCGACGCACGGGAATGAGCAGGTTGCAAGGGTCGCGGCGCGCACGTCAGATGGATCGATTTTGAATATGTCGCCCACGATGTAATGCTCCAGGGCGTCTGGAAAGAATGCCTCGTACATCTCGAACTTTTTCTCCAAGATGTCATTGGCAAAGACAACTCGCCAACCGCACGGTTCGAGCCCCATCCGTATGAGGCCGATGCCGGCAAAGTATTCTGCTACTGTGAGTATTGGGGAGGCTAGACTCATTGCTTGATTCTCATCCGGGTCTCTCTGGTAGGCAATTCCCTCTCCTGTGAAAACGAAAGCCCGTCACGCCGGGCTTGACGGCGGACGGGCAGGTGTGCTACAATGCCATCACCGTGGGCGTCGTCGCGCCCCGGTCAGAGCCTCGGGCTTGCGGATGCTGCACATCCGCCTAGAGCCGCGAGGCCTTTTTCTTGTGTGTTTTGCGTCAAGTATACTCCAAACGGCATCCTCGTCAATCTACGCCATTCAGATTCAGATCACAACCGGAATGGCTCAGGACTCAGTGGACCCAGCGGCAGGGGGCTTGGCGGTCGCTGGCGCGTTTGTTGAGTCTATGAGTTCAGTTGATCCAGAATCGCATCTCGCACCTTGCCCGGACCTGGAATCCTCGGCGCCACAATTTCAGTGTGAGGCCCGCCTGCGCTCTCGACCATTATGGTGCCAAACCCCAGCAAGCGCCCGATTACCCCATAGCTCACGCTCACGTCTTGTACCTGGCGCAATGGAACAGATCGCTCCTTGGAGCCAATGATGCCCTTCTTCCAGACAACCCGCCGGTTCGTGACTGTAAGTGACTTGGCAAGCCACCAAAAGATATAGAGACCCAGTGTAAAGACCAGGTTGATCCAGAACACCAGGCTTAGGGCCGATTCTCTCTTGCGGATGATGACCTCTTCGTTGCTCATTGCTGTTCCTTTCTTTGTCGTGATGTGGTTAATCCAAGGTACAAGCAAAATGGGACAGACGGCACTACAAAATTCCTAGTAACAACGCCTGGACACCTCGGCCCCACTGGCATCAAACAAGTAGCCGCAATCGCCCTTATTGTTCCAGAGTGCTTTGCCACTTCCAAAGCTGAATCCGCAATGGTCTGGATGGTGTTCGTTCGTATATACTCTGCATATCTGGCCAGGTTGTAGCTCGAAGCCTGGAAACCAGAAATCCTGACCGTCTGCGCCGGCGTTGAGCCGCCAGCCCGCTAAATTCGCTGGCGCGTTTCCTTCGTTGGCGATCACCGCGTACTCGTCACTCTCGACACGCGCGACTTTTCCATCGTAAAAGATGGTCTTGATGATCACTTTGGCCGCGGCTGCTGGTTGGGGCACCTGTGTATTGGTAGGCATAGGTTCAGCCGTGGGCGTTGGTGTGCTAGTCGGCAAAGATGTGACTGTAGGTGCGATTGTAGGAATGGGCGTATTGGTAGGCGCCGGAGTGGCTGTAGAGACAGTGGTAGGCGTCAGTGTATGTGTAGGTTCAAGTGTAGCCGTCGGCATGGGCGTCTCTGTAGGCGCCTTCGTTGCAGTCGCCGACGGAGAGGGGGAAGGTGTGGCTGTCGGTGTATGGGTGCTTGTGGGTGTCAAAGTAGGCGAGGGTGGTAGCTCGGTGGCCGTAGGGGCCAGCGTAGAGGTGGACTCGCTTAGGTCGATGAGCTGTGCCCGCGATGGCGCTGTGGCTGTGGGCTCTATCTCAGCAATAACGGTCTCGTTTCCATCGTCCTGGTTGCTGGTTAGCCCAATAGCTATTACGCAGACACATATTAGCGCAATTGCAGAAATGATAGAACCAAGGATGATCACCAGTCGCCGGCGTCGTTTTGATTTTGACTGCTCTGCCATAGAGTATCTCCACAAGCAAAGACACATTCACGGATAGTCTAGGCTCAAGCTAACATTGTCGGACGTCCCCGCCGGTTACAGAACGTCCTACAGATTATCAGCACAGATACCATCTATTTCATTATACACGCACTTTGAGGAGAGGGCAAGAAATACTGTATGATTCAGATTAGGATCACAAACCGAAAGGATCACGACTC
>Ga0180438_10004294_pt1 | contig 20597 bp, 21 predicted proteins | sample SS_ome_12_FD_132455 | JGI IMG/M metagenome (GOLD analysis project Ga0180438, IMG submission 132455) | Hypersaline lake sediment archaeal communities from the Salton Sea, California, USA - SS_3_D_2 metaG | ecosystem: Environmental > Aquatic > Non-marine Saline and Alkaline > Hypersaline >... | reverse complement strand
GGCTACATGAAGGCCGCCCGGGGGTCAAATGGTACCATTGTCATGGTGCCCGTGGATCACGTAACGAGCACGAGTAAATGGTCCCATTCCACGTTAATGGTTCCATAATCAACATCCTTTATGTACCATTATCACAGCTTTACTGGTCACGTGTACGGTGGGCAGGCCAGGTACATAACCTGGATTTTTCCCAGGTGGGTGGGCACCTGACCATCCTCCTCAGGAATCCCAGTATCCAGGGGGGAGCTAGCAGGGCAGGGATACACTAAGGACCAGCTGCCACCATGGGTGGGGAGCAGAGCTGAGGACGAAGGGGCAGAAGGTGGCACAGAGGACCAGCAGAAGACCACTCTGCCACCAGGGAAGACCACTCTGGCACCAGACAGGACCACTCTGCCACCAGGGAGGGGCACTCTGCCACCACCTGGGCCAGGAGGAGGTACCACAAACACCACGGACCAGCAGGAAACACCTGTCTACAGGGGGACAAATCAGATAGTCCCTGCTGGGGCAGACCTGCCACCAGTAGGGCCACAGGTGGTACCACCTGGCCCAGAAGAGGTGCCACCTGGTCTAGAGGAGGTACCATCTGGTCCACAGGTGCCACCAGACGAGGTCCTCAAGGCCCTCCACATAGTCAACGTGCAGGGCAGGGGCTACATGAAGGCCACCCATGGGCCAAATGGTACCATTGTCATGGTCCCTGTGGATCCTGTGGCGAGCGCTAGAAAATGGTCCCATAAATAACAAGTAAATGGTCCCATTACCAATCCGCTAAATGCTCGCGCTCGAGCGTAAAATCATTATAAATAATTTGGATTATCTTGTGCGCTGCATTACCATCTCCGAAAGGATTTCCCCAGTTTGGTTCTCTTTCTAACATCATCCTTGATTTTTCGAGGATTGCTTGTGGTTTTGTGCCAGAGACTACGTTGGAGCCAACCTCAATAGTCTCAGGACGTTCTGTATTATCCCTCAATGTCACACAGGGAACCCGGAGTATGCAGGCCTCCTCCTGAATGCCACCCGAATCCGTCAAGATCAGCTTCGCGTTCTTCTCCAGCTGCAGGAAGCTCAGATAATCAACAGGATCAATCAGCCTCAAATTGGGAGTGAGACTGAACCTTTTCATCATCTTGACAGCCCTCGGATGGGCTGGATAGACGCAGGGCAAATCGTATTCTTCGCTCAGTAATTCCAGTCCCCTCAGTATCGACGAGAAGCGCCCCTCGTCGTCGACGTTCTCCTGCCTGTGCACCGTCGTCAGAAAGTAGCCCTTCTCCTCCAAACCATGCTCCCCAAGTACATCTCTCCTCTCGGAGAGGCCCAGGTTCTGGTGGACCGCATCGACGATGGTGTTCCCGGTAACGAATATCTTGGTAGCGTCTATCCCCTCGCCCAACAGGATGTTCCTCGAATTCTCCGTCGGAGCGAACATATAGTCCGAGCAGTGGTCCGCGAGAACCCTGTTGATCTCCTCCGGCATCCTGCGGTCATAGCTACGAAGCCCCGCCTCCACATGCCCCACCTTGACGCCCATCTTGTACGCCGTCAGCGCCCCCGCCAGAACCGTGTTCGTATCCCCCTCGACCAGAACGACATCGGGCGCCTCCCTCTCCAACACCTCCTCTATCCCGATCATCATCCTCGCCGTCTGCATGGCATGACTCCCAGACCCGACGTCCAAGTTGAAATCAGCATCTGGAAGCTGGAGCTGCTCGAAGAACACCCGATCCATATTGTACGAGTAGTGCTGCCCCGTGTGAAGAATGGAGTAATCGATCCCCCGTCTCTGGCACTCCCTGATTATGGGGGACATCTTGATGATCTCCGGGCGCGTACCCAGCACAATACAGACACTCAAATCAAACGCACACGAAGAGATATCATCCAAATAAATTTAAAATAAACACTCTCCACACAGAACACCCATCGTAATAATTTTTAGATGATATTGTTTTACCCCTCGCGCACTCCAAACACGCCTTCCTCAAGCACTTAGATCTGCGTACCTGAGCGCGCGCAACGGCGTGATAAAGATCAGCGTGAGATGCATGAGTTGCGGAAGAGCGTAATAATAAAGTTGATTGAAAAAAATATTCTGAATCCGAACGATCTCATCAATAGCTAAGAATCACGTTCTACATAGTTCGCGCGCGCGAAAATCTGGAATCCAAGAATTGGATTAATGAAAAATTTAGAATTGTGTAAAAAAATTATTCAAATAAAATTGCGCGCGCTTTAAAGAGCAGGAATGGTAAGAATAATTTTCTTTTTTTGAGTCGGACGTATCAAATATTCCCTAATGGGGCTCATAGCCTTGAATTTGTCAGAAGCTTCACGAATGTTCTCCGCTTCGATTTCCATGAATTTAATAAAATTTTTTTCTTCTTTCTTTAGGAAACTACTAGGAAAGACCAAGACCTCATAGTTATGCTTCATAAAGTACATTACTTCAATTTTTTCATTTTTCATAAATTTTTTTTCACACTAAGCCTTACTATAGGCTCAATTAATGCGCGTGATAAAGTGAATATTAGTATGTTCTGAATTTTTATTACATATTAGTTAGCTTCTAAACAATGAAAAAAAATTTATTGGACATTAAATATAGTTATTTTTTAATATGTTAATTAGATTTAGATATCACATAATATTATTGCACATATAATGCAAAATTTTCGCGCGCGCCACATGGTAATGTTTATTTATCCTCTAACTAAACTAACAAAGAGAGCCCATGGTAACTGCCTACGTTTCAGAAGTCATAGATGGTGATACCTTCAAAACAAGTAAAGGAAATATCATTCGATTATCCGGCGTTAATGCATCGGAAAGAGGAACCCCTTACAGTAAAATGGCGGCAGATAAGTTATCAAGTTTATTACTACGAAAAACCGTCGTCTACAAAGAAAGGGCAAGAGATAACTATGGAAGAATTGTGGCTGATGTTTATTTAAATTCATTGTACATTAACAAAGTGATGAATGATTATATAGTCAGCATTACAAAATAGGGGGAATAAAGGCCCCTCATTGAGGAAGCCCAATCACGTTCATAAAATTTCATCGTGATGGACCGGCACCCAATTCCGGTGATGGAGAATCAGACGACAGCGGATTTGAATCGCGCGGATTTGAATCGCGCGCGCGATACGTTTCGCGCGCACGAAGCTGTGTTCGCGGTAAAATCATAGTATCTACTGGTCGAAACGCGTAAAAACCGTTTAATCTTTCAAAAGCCGACTACGAATTAGATTGATGTCTCAATTACTCCGGCTACTCTGATGTACAGGGACCCTTGATAGCTGTAGAGCTTTGATGAAGCCTTGAATCTGGAGTTCTTCTTGATCAGGTTCCTGGGCCCCTCGTAATCTTCAGGTGTCAGCGTAGCGCTCAACATATCATCGACTTTTACTATGGCGTATCCCCGCTGTATCTTCTCAACCTTGATCTCATGGACGTTCCCGGTTGACTTCAGCAGGGACGTGGCAAGATACCGTCCCGACGAAGATTCTGTTATCATCCCGTCCTTGATCAACTTCTCGATAGCTCCCTTCAAAGTTGACGAGGATACCCTCTCTTGCTTAGCATCAAGGAATAGCTTCTCCATGCCAACTCCAGCCACACCCTTCTCAAGAATCTTCGAATATACGTTAGCCGAAGCCTTTTCCACGACTCTATTTGACCTATCGTCCTCTATGACGAAGATTTCACGCTCAGTATCTAAGATAATAATCTCTGAACTCACTTGATCGGTTTTCCCATCCAGCATTCTAAGCTCAGATGGGGATAACGGGTTGATAGATGGCCTTGGGCCTCTCTGAAAGGTCTCCTGCAGCCTGCTGTTCAAGGACTCCACCATTCTCTTCATCTTCTCCGCCCTCCTACGCCCCGCCCTAAGGAACGCTATATCCATAGTGTCTTCCGCAGCCAGAATGGTGACCTTACCAGCCGCCCTCCTTCCCGTTCTCCCACGCCTCTGAATGTACCTTATCTCGTTAGGAATTGGCTCATAGAATACCACATGATCCACAGCGGGAATGTCCAAGCCCTCCTCCGCTATCGAGGTCGCCACGAGAACATTCAAATCTCCCTCCCTAAGCATCCTGATCCTCTCCGCCTGCTCCTCCTGTGTCAACCCCTCATCTGCAAGCCTAGACGCCTGACCCACAAACCTGTCAACCCTCACCCCTTGAACTCTAGAGAGCAGCTCAACTAGATGACTCGCAGTGTCCCTATACTGAGTGAACACCAGCATCCTAGAAGAAAGATTCCCGGACACCTGCTCAGCCACAATACTCCTCAACAGACCCACCTTTGGATGATCGACCAAGTTTCTCTCAACCAAATCCCTCAATCCTACGAACCTCGAATCCTTGGCCAGAATAGCGTAGCTTCTCTTGGACTTCCGCTCCTGCTCCACCTTCTCAAGGAACGCCCTGAGGCTGTGCATCCCCTGAGTCTCCAACAGCTCCAGCATATGATACAGCGTCAAGGCCAGAGACTGGCTCATAATAGCGGCGAAGAACCTCCCCCTCTCCTCCTCGATACTCTCCTCCAAGTTGAACCTGAGCTCATTCCCCGCCTCAATCAACTCCCTCCTGTACACGAAGGGAGGATTACTCTTCACCACACCCAGGGAGTGGAGCCACCTCAACCTCCTGTCCAGCATGCTCCTAATCTGAGCCCTCGCCGCCAGGTAGACCCCGGGCAGCTCCACAGTCACCCACTCCATGTCTATGGACTGAATGTAAGGCTTGACATCCGGGTCCTCCTCATTCCTGTGCTCCACATGCTCTATGGATAGGTTCTCGCAGACCTCCATAACCCTGCTCAGCTCCGACCCCGGAGAGGCTGTCATGCCAAGTATGAGAGGATAAATGGCCTGCGAATTGTAAACCCTAGCAATGTCCGTGTAAGCATACCTCTTGACAGCTCTGTGACACTCATCAAAAACGACGAGGCCGAAATCGCCCAAAGATAATCGTCGACTCCGCAGATCGTTCCGAACCACCTGTGGCGTGGAGAGGAAGAGTCTGACTCTGCTCTCCCAGAGGCCCTTTCTCTCTGAGGGAGACGTCCCCCCCGTAAGGACGCAGGTGTCCTTCTCCCTGAACTTCAGCATCTTGACGAAGCTATCTCTATGCTGAACCACAAGTGGCCTAGTCGGGGCCAGAACTAAGACCTTTGAGTCTCTGTAGTTGTAGAGCATATTCGCTGCGACGATGACAGCGATGACTGTCTTACCCAGCGCAGTCGGTAAGATTACCAGTGTGTTTCTCTCAGACGCTACATCGGAGATCAACTTCTGATAGAGTCTGAACTCCACAGTATCAGGCCTGATTAGGGGATGCTCAAGATACTCCAAATAGGAATCCGCCTACATACGCTTTACAGCTCGATGACCTGCTCCTCCTTTCTTCCCTTACCCGTCTTGGTCTGGTTGACACCTTCCAACATCTCTAGCAGTTTCGTTAGTTTATCGTACTCGTATGCCTCGTTGAATGCCACAAGCTCAGCCATGGACCGTAGAACCAGTCCCCTTCTCTTAGTAGGATTACCACTTCTATCAACGGGGTTGAGTTCAACGGCTAATCGGCTCGGAGAACGTTTGTACGCCGGGAGCCTAAGCACGAAGACACCTGGAACACTAGTCCGGAGTCTACTCCACTCCTTGCCTGTGTCCAAGAATTCCGTCAGCTTCTCTTCAGCCATGTAAAACCAAGAGAAGGGTTGAGAAAACGTAAGTTAAAACTTTCGAGACCTGCGAAGACAATATCATAGGGTATTAATCGCGCGCGAGGAACAATCTGTTGAAAACATGTAAACTGTAAACAACTTAAAAATAAACCTTTTTTGAAAAGAGTTAATTATAAGGCTTTTATGAATTTCGACACCCAACCATACCTCAACATTATTCATGTTGCACCAACGTTGCATTTACCAATGGCTCAATATAATTGAAGTAAAAATCCTTTTTAGAGTCTTTTTATATTATAGTAAGCGTAAACCAACGACCTAATTTTATTAATTACTAACACATAGATAATATATATAATATTCTCAAACGCATATTTATATATCAGATTGTATATAAATAATTCTCCTGATAGAAATGACTAAAAATAATAATAAACAGATAAAATCCATCGTAATCACCCTTCTTCTAGCGGCATCAACCATCCCCGCGTTGCTCCCGATGATCCATGTAGAGGCTGGGCTTGTTGAGCGGCAGAACGCCCTTGAGGCTCTAACGTTCGCAGAAACCAGAGTATACCTGGGAAACCAAGGTACCATTGGAATGGAAGGTGCGGCTCATCCGTCCATATTGTATCGCTTAATTGATGCCAAGGTGAACAACGATAACAGCCTGCTGGGCAGCACCGACGAGTTGGTGAACGAGTTATCTCTGCTACAGCAGTGTATGGATTTGCTGGTGGCGGGAGACGATGATTATAATCTTATTCAGTCAGAGAGCGAAACATTGACTGGTTACAAGTTCAATGAAAGAGTAGCCATACTGAAAGATAAGATGGTGCAGGTAGGAGCTCTAGCACCGGAATGCGGCATAAACAACGTTGAGAAACTGCAGCTCGTCATCAGCATAAGCGAGGATGTAATATTTAACCTTGAAGATATCTATTCACGTTTCGTTGTTGTTTTCCCTGACCCAGCACTTGAAGCCAAGATACGGAGTATAATAGGCAAGCCTACGGGAGATATTTACCCATCCGATCTCATGGGAATTATCAACTTAGAGGCATATTCCGCTGGGATTACCGATCTTACTGGGTTGGAATACTGCACCAGCCTGCAAATTCTGTATCTTGGTGGCAACCAGATAGTTGATGTCACTCCTCTTTCAGGGCTCACCAGCCTACAAGGTCTGGAGCTTTATAATAACCAGATAGTTGATGTCGCTCCTCTTTCAGGGCTCACTAGCCTGGTATATCTGAATCTCGTAAATAACCAGATAGTTGATGTCGCTCCTCTTTCAGGGCTCACCAGCCTGACATATCTGGAACTTCAAAATAACCAGATAGTTAATATCACCCTTTCAGGGCTCACCAGCCTGCAAATTCTGTATCTTGGTGGCAACCAGATAGTTAATATCACCCTTTCAGGGCTCACCAGCCTATCTTGGCTGGGACTTCAATATAACCAGATAGTTGATGTCGCTCCTCTCTCAGGGCTCACCAGCCTAACACATCTGTATCTTGGTTCTAACCAGATAGTTGATGTCACTCCTCTTTCAGGGCTCACCAGCCTGCAAGGTCTGGAGCTTTATAATAACCAGATAGTTGATGTCGCTCCTCTTTCAGGACTCACCAGTCTAGGTTCTCTATCTCTTGGTAATAACCAGATAGTTGATGTCGCTCCTCTTTCAGGGCTCACCAATCTATATACTCTAAGTCTTTATAGTAATAATATAGTTGATGTCGCTCCTCTAAAAGGACTCACCAGCTTGGTACTCCTGTATCTTATGGGTAATCCACTGGGTCCTAACCATCATGACACAATCGATTATCTAATATCACAAGGAGTAATTGTATATCACTGACCACCCCTAAAATTAATTTTTTTCAAATAAGAGATGCTATTTCGCGCGCTTAAATTAGCAGGAAAGATTAGTAAAAATCAAGTATTCAAATATATTTTTAACGCGCTCTGTAATAGTGTCCTTTTTTGCACGCCTTAAAAATAATGCAACATTTGATCCGCGCGCGCGAACGGACATTTCTCTTCGCTACGTTACTCGTCATTCTCGCCCATGAGCCTCGGAAGTATCTCCCTCTTGAAGACGCCGTAGCAGCCCTCGATGTAGTTTATGGCCCTGTCGACCGCCCCTTTCGAGACGCTTTTCTCCCTGTCCTTGTACTCCTCTATCCCCTTGATGGACTGGGAGACCTCCATCACCACCGACAGCTTGTGGGGGTGCGTGAAAAACCACTTGGCGATGACCGCCTCGTCCACCGGGTTGTCCACGGTGTACTTGAAATCCTTCTTCTCCATCATCCAGGAATTCATAATCTCCAGGGCGTCGTCGTCATACCTGTACTGTCTCGGCCTGTTGTGGTGGAGCATCGCTAGGTCCAGCTGAGCCTCCTTCTCGCACATGGTGTCCTCGTACTGGTCGTCGGGCTGGCGGTTGGGGATCCACTCGCTCCTTCTTGAGAGGACGAGGAGCCACCTCGGGGCGTGGCCGGTCTCGAAGAGTGCCCTGTTCACGTTCTGGAGGTAGAGGGAGAGCGTCGTAGCCCCGAAGAAGGTGATGTAGAGCTTGCTGATGTCGATCTTCTGCTTGAGGAGGGCGTTCTTGCCAGGCAGGCGCGAGCTGGGGAAGCCGTCCTGTATCTGGGCTATGATCTGGTTCAACCCCCTCGAGTAGACGGGGCTGTTCGCCAGGGCTAGGATGACGCTGTACTCATCCCTCCCGTAGACCCCCTCCGGGTGTCGCGAGAGCTCCTCCTCTATCAGCGCCTCAGGCGTGAGGCCCGTGGGGTAGATGTAGATCCCGGAGGGCAGGATGTTTCGGGCGAAGGAGAGGGCCCCCGACTTGTTCTCCCCCGAGGGGGCGAGGTTCATGATGGACAGGTTGGGATAGATGTCGCTGCTCCAGAGCTTGAGGGGGCGGGGGCCGATGCAGGCGCTCAGCAGCCAGAGCCCGTTCGCGTAGTGAAGCCTCTCCGGCCCGGGCTTCCTGCAGGCGCAGGCGGTGAAGCGGCTCAGCCAGTCATCCTTCAATCCAGGTCGCCGTAGAACACATCTTGATGATCAAGCGCTGTCCTGGTTATTTTGATTTATGTGAGTAGAGCTAAAAAAGGGGTCCCTGGAGACGCTTTCACGTCGGTTTGCTGATCTTGCGCTCGTATAGCGGCGTCAAATCCATGGTCTCGCTGCACTTAGGGCAGTGGGCCGTCAATCTCGCCTCGAATATCGTCCCGCACTTGCGGCATTTGAACTTCATATGACGCCGCCTCTCCAGGTTAGGGTCTACCCCTGCTTACTAATCCGGGTGCGCGAGTCTGTACTTGCGCAGAGTCTCGACGTCCCAGTCGTGCGCCCCGCACTTGGGACACACGGCCTCGAGCATGGCCTCGAACTCCTCTCCGCACTTAAGACACTTGTATCTCAAGTCTCCACCTCCTATTACACGATAGAGTAGAACGAGAGGAGAATTATATACATGATCTCAATATTTTCAATATCAACTAATATCTTATATACGGATCAATACTCTGTCCTCCCATACATAACTTTGATTTCTCATACACGAGCGCCCAGGCACGGTCATGACTCTCCCTTTCTCAGGCTCGCGCGTGGATGGACTATTTCGAGGCCCGCGCGCGCGAAAATGCTTAGAATAACAAAAAGGGTAATGCCAAAAAAATTATCCAAATTATTACATCAAGATCTTGCAGAACATAATAGAAAAATTGAACAATTCCTAAAAGAAAAACCGAGAAGCAATTAAAATAATAAAGAGCACATTTAAAACCCAGTAATTGTTTTGCTCGAGCGCGTTGTTGCGCGCGCGTAAAATAAAACCATAGTAAAACAGACTCGTAGAATTTTACACTTTTTTTCTGTGCGTGGCGAAAATAAATAAATTGAAATAGAATTTAGCATTCAAATTGTATACGCGCGCAAATGGGAGGGAAAGTAAATTAGAAGGGATTGTCAGTAAGTGGTTCTCGGATAAGGGATATGGATTCGTTGAAACTAAGTCTGGTGATGAAGTGTTTTTCCACATAAGCCAAATCACAAATGCTGAAGAGGTACAGCGAGGTGATAGAGTCAGTTTCACACTGATTCAAACCAAAAAGGGTCCAAAATGCGTGAAAATTCAGCTCCTATAATGCGTGCGCTGATGCTGTAGATAAGAAAAGTGCAAGTAAATTCATTGGTATAGTGAATTTAATCGCGCGCGAGATTCGCGGTTCGCGCACGCGAAGAGAAAATTGCAGATTATAGAGATAATAATGGGCTCATTACCTACGTTGCGCGTGCGTCATGAAGAGAAAAATGGGTCAATTACTGACGCCAATCGCGCGAATGAAATTATCCCATTATCATCTTGCTAATGTGGTGCAGTCTTCACCGGTTGAAACATGATGCTTCCATCTCGTCCCTTGAAGACGTCGAGCGTTCCATTATGAGTCTGCTTCGGCCAATGTATTCTGGAGTGTTGTCTGTTGATGAAGGTGAAGGAGGTGAAGAAAGTGAAGGAAGTGAAGGTGAAGGAGGTGAAGAAAGTGAAGGAAGTGAAGGTGAAGGAGGTGAAGAAAGTGAAGGAAGTGAAGGTGATGGTGAAGGGTGTGATGTCTGGTCCTCCGGGGACCCTGTCCCTAGAGGCACTATATTCAGAGCTTTGGAGACCGTATATCACTCACACCTTCACTGATTACACTAACACCTTCACTGATTACACTAACACTTCTTTCAATGCCTTCACTAGGACGTTGCACCCTCGGAGCGATTTAATCATCGCTGTATCCCGCATCATACAGTCGTTCGCGTGCGCGAATGGTCCCATTATCAACACTTGATGTTCGTGTAGCGTGCGCTCGCGAGATATTGCTCACTCTTTATTCGTCATGCGTGTTCTTGAATCGCCGATAGATAATGGGCGCCAGCAGAATTAGCGTGATGATGACGCTTTCACTCGTGAACAGAGAGCCCTCGATGAATGCTCTCATAAAAAACCCGCTCTAATACGGTTCGCGCGCGCGACAAACACCCTCAACCTCATCGAAATTATAAAGTTCGGAAAAGGCTTTTTCATAAAGTGTGATTAAAGGGATATAGCCCAATTTTATATTTGTTACAAATAAAAAGTGATAAGAATGTCACTCAAGCCAAGACTAAAGATGGAGACCTTCACTGGCAACCACCATGAGATCGGTGTCCAGCAGGGGGAGGCCATCCACGACACTATACGCCGATTAATGCAGACACTCCTAGAACTGGATGCCTTCAAACGCATGAAACCAGCGCTGATACCGACCGCCCTCTTCCTCTACCTCGCCAAGCGCCGAGCCACGGGACTGCTTAAGGAGGACATCTTCCAGACCTATCCAAACCAGGCTGAGCGCATGAGGGGGATTGCGGAGGGCTGCGGTATGGGTCTCCCGACGCTCATGCTTCTGCAGTCCATGGAGATGCTGATCGGGAAGATCTCGGAGGCCGACTACCGCCTCGAAGCCTGCACGTGCATCGCCTTTGAGTCCGAGAGGACGGTGACAGGAGAGCCGATCGTCGCCAAGAACTTCGACTACCTGAACGAGCTGTCCCCCTTCCATCTGTCGTGCAGGGCGAGGCCCTCGGGCCGCTTCGGAACGATGGGCTGCACGATGGCCCCACTGCCTGGCACGCTCGACGGTATGAACGAGCACGGTCTGACGGTGACCTACAACGTCGGCACTACCACCGACGAGCCGGAGGTCCACGCGCCTCTCTCCATGGCCCTCCAGGAGATGCTGGAGACCTGCAGGACCACAAGGGAGGCCGTGGAGTTCATAACCAAGGCGAAGCAGGGCGGTCAAGACGCCCTCCTCACGATCGCTGACGCGGAGGGGGATGTCAGAGCCGTCGAACTCACCCCGAGGCGCTCAATGATGAGGAGGCCTTCAAAGGGGCATATAATCAACACGAATCACTACCACACGGAGGAGCTGCGGCGATATGAGATACCGCGGGACGCGATCTGGGACGGGGATGTCCTCGATGTGCAGGTTGGTCAGAGGGTCTTCGAGTCCACTGAGCTGAGGTTGATGCGGGTGGAGGAACTCCTGGAGGAAGTCGGGAGGATTGATGAGGTGGGGATCAAGAGGATTCTCAGGGACCACGGCGCAGACGGTGAGCCATCGAACAATACCATATGCAGGCACGGGGAGATCACCAGCTCCCTCCGGTCGATGATCTTCTACCCGAGGCAGAAGAAGATGAAGTTGCTGTATGGACAGCCCTGCCAAAACGAGTACGAAGAGTTCAATTTTACATGACAGCTGCACACGCGCACGAGCTTACCGAAACTAATTGTCCTATCCACTCGTTTACACAACAAGTTGGCTTTCCAAGTCGCGCGCGCTGCTATAGGATTAACAATAAGTGATGAGAGAGCGCGCGAGTTCCTCTTCGCGCGAGAGCGCGCGAGTATCTGAACATTGATTCTCGAAAATATTTTAAGCCTATTCTATTAATTTGAATACTACAAAATTCTGAGGTAGTGAATCATGAAAAATTGGTATAAACGCAGATTGTCTATCATCTTAGCCATCTCCATACTATTGTTAACAATTATGCCCAATGTCTACAATTCAGCACAAGCGATTACTAATGGAGAGCCTGATGGAGACAACCACCCATACGTATGCCTCGTAGTCGTAGACATTAATGGCCAACCTGCCTACCGCGGAACTGGAGTCCTAATTTCTCCCAACATCGTGTTGACTGCGGGTCACTTGACTTATGGAGCTGACGGAGCTAGAGTATGGTTCGAAAATTACGTTGATCCCGAATCACATTATCCCGGTCCAGGAGATGATGCCATTGAAGGTACCCCGTATACACATCCAAACTATATTGGTTCAGGCGGACCAGGTTTGAATGATTATAACTGGGTTGATGTTGGTTTAGTTCTCCTCGATGAACCTGTAGAAATGGATGAATATGGTGAACTACCAGACATTGGAATCGTTGACACTCTGAGACCTATGACTATGGTAGATCAGATAGGATATGGAGTTCAGGAGAGAGTAGTAGGTGGAGGGCTCGTCTCATGGACTGGGACATTGGAACGCTATTATGCTCCTGCAGCCATAATAAAAAACAAAGATGTGCTCATGGATGACTTCATTAAAACCACTGCGAACCCAGGCAAAGGTATGGGGGGCACGGCTTTCGGAGACTCGGGAGGTCCTGTACTCCTCGAAGGTACTGAGATTATCGTTGGTTTAACCTCTTGGGGTTGGAACTATAACTGTGCAGGTATCTCTTATGCAGCTAGAGTAGATACTGTTCTTGTTCAAAATTGGGTAAATAGCTATATTTCTTAACTCCTTTTTTATCGTCGTTTATGGCTGGCCTCATAAAATCTTGTGAACGTATTTCGCGCGCGCGAGCCATTTTATGAAGTATTCTGATAGTTCTCCTACTACTAGTTATCCTATTTGTTCTTCGAAGGCGATGTTGAATAGTTCCGGTTTATGATATTTCAACCTAATGAGCGCGGTATTTAGTTTTTGATTGAGGGCCTGTTCATCTATTTTCAAGACGGACCGAATTCGCGCGCGCGAAGTAAGAGTGATTCTGAATAATACTATCAGATTTGATCTTCATATAAATCGCGCGCGTTTTGATGGATAATTTATGCGATTATTGATTGTTGATGATTAGATGACTCTAAATTTCGTTGATATTAGAGATCAGCATTTTGAGTGAGTATTGGTTAAGCAGCGTCTTCAAGTAGGCAAGTCCTAAACTGAAGCTAGACTTGGGTCTTTGGAGCTGAGGACCCACGCTCGCGACCGCACTTCATACATCTCCATTTTTGATTCTTCCATAAGAAATACGTGTTCTCGTGACAGCCTCCGCATTTCAATTCTCGAAGAATACTTCTCCAGTTACAGTTGGGGCAACAAGCTTTGTATTCGAGGACGTTAAGATCGTCAGCGCGTTCAAGATCGAGTGTAGAACCGCAGTTCGGGCATTGCATGGGCTTATTCGATAATGTTTATCGGCGGGTTTCTTAATAGGAATCCGCTGGAACGGTTTGAAATGGTCGTTCCACGGTTTATAATACTTTTTTTTGCTTAATATTAGGAAAGGGCTTTAGAAACAGGTTTTTACTTTAATGAGGGGGGATGATTTATCTGAGCATGTTTGAATAACGAGCCGAACCGCGCGCGCGGGCTACATAAAGGAAACCGACAGAGTGAATGGTACCATTGTCATGGTCTCTGTGGATCGCGCGCGCGAAAACCAATCCTCCCTTAGGTGGATCGATGTTACTTTGGCGTATTGATCTTCCGCAGTTTACATAAAAAATTTAGTCTTCTCAAGGCCTGAAGGTAAGGCTTGTGCGATGCTTGCAGCACACGTTCACCGTCGAGATGCGCGCGCTCAGGAAGACGCTGAAGGAATATCAGAAACTCGCCTTGAGATACTTATGGGATGTTGGAGAAGAGGGCGCTGGATCTGGACCCGTGTGGAGGGCGGTTAACGTTGAGCTTCAGAAGCATGGCGAATCCATCTCCAGGGCTGCGATAATCTTCTACTTGAATAATCTGGTAGACCAAGGTGTTCTCAATTATCATGAGGAATCTGGAAAAGGAGGGATGCACAAGGTCTACATGCCCGCCATGGACGAGGAAGGCTACAAGAAATACGTGGTCGCGCGCACAAATTTTATTTTTTAAGTAATATAAATTATTTTTAATTTTGATAAAATTTTAATACAAAGATGACTCACTTTGCTATGAGGCTTTCTAACTCAGATGGCCTCTAAGAAAAAGAAAAAAGGTTTTTACTAATGCCATTAACTGATAATTGCGATCTTTATGGAGCTGTTCATGAAAACGGCATAAATAATGTAGTAAAACACATCATGCGACAACGTCCTTCTCTCTTTAATTATGGAACGGCATATATCGCCGCCAAACCAGAATTGTTATGCGAACCAATCCGTCCAGATCCAGCAGTCATAAAATACGGAAATCCTCTTCTAACGGTGGAAGATCCACTACCAGTACTGGGGACAAATGGAACCATCGCATTAAACTACTGCTTCCAGCTCACGAAAATCGAGATAGATTTTCACCCGGGAAACATCTTCACACTTCCATCAGAGTTGAATCCTCCGTTAGCTAAGCAGAGTTTTGCTATTCATGCACGTGTGTGTGGAGGCATAGGCTGTCCCTCAAAAGATATTGTTGAAAAAATACCTCCTCCTCAACCTCCTACCCATGATAAAGAGGAAGCCACTCCGCCTGGACCACCAATAATTCCAGATCCTAGGAAGATTGAGTGTTTCTGCCTAGATTTGTATGTGGTGGGTCATATTGAGGTAACTGGGCCCATTGGAAATCAGAAGTTGCTTGGTAAAGTGGACGGTCTTGAAATAGTCGATATAGAACCAAAAGGACTTGAGAACAGTATCGAATGCTATTTGAACCTACTAGTCCAACTAGTGATCCTGCCACAAACGAGCATTGCCTTGGAAAAAATGGTCTTCGACATCCTCAATATAGCCACAATAACTCTCATACCATCTCCAACATCTACCTCAATCCCCAACAATCCTGCGATAGAAGAGAACCAACTGAAAGTGTTTATCGACTTGGAGGTACCACCATGAGCCACATCTCAGTTGCTGCTTCGGAAACGGCTTTCAAAGAGCTGTTCGCTTTGCTCCGGGATAATTTAACATTTTCAAAATCTGATAGCGCAGACCTAGGGCCATTCTCCGCTAGCTACTCAGTTGCTATGCACCTTGAGGATGGTACAGTGGATCTACAGAATGGAAATCAAATTGAAGTTAAAGAGTTGGATATAAAATGGGACACGCTTGAAGCAGGCATTGGCTTTGATATTCCGGAGATATGTGTAGGAGGATGGTGCATAGTACCGACACCATGGGGATGTGCTGTACGTTTACCAAAGATATGCGTTTTCAGCGCGGATCCAGATATAGGCATCAATCTTGATCTAAGTGGAATTGTGACTTCAGAGATTTCAGTTACTGCGAAACCAGTTGTACAATACAAAGTTGATCCAGCAAGGACACCAGGTATGTCCGATCTAGATGCGGAATTTGCAGGTGTACCCAACAAATGGCAAGTATATATCGACCCAGTGACCGTGGATATTGATATCTTCGATATTTCAGATATCGTGGGAGATCTATTAGAAAATGCAGTGAAGAATGCGATCGATAATTTACTGTGGTTTTTACCAAGTTGGGCAATAGATCTCATCTGGGCGATTCTCGGACCCGTCATCGATTTAATCAGAGCCATACTGGATCTTCCTGACGATATTGCTGAATGGTTCGCTAACTTACTTGGAGTAAGCCTTGGATTATTCAACGTGATAATAACCGTTGTATCAGATCATTTCGCTAAGAAATACCCGATATACGAATTCGAGGATCCTTACCCAATTCTACCAGCAAGCGGAGGATTGATCCCAGTCAAGATCCCTATCAAGAATCTTACTGTTCAAGTGAACGATGTTGAAATGGTGCTTCAAGCAGATGTGGGGGTATAACATTGAAAGCATTCATTAATTGGCCAATATTTACACAAACTAGTATAGACAGTGGCTCTCTTACAATGCTGGGATCAGTACTTCACAATTTTTCAGAACCGGGTATCTACATGGGTACAATTCTTCAAAATAACGAGGCTGTAAGCACCTTTCAGCTCATTGTTGATAAAGATAGCCCTGCAACTCAAGTGGACATTGATTTAGCTTCCTTACACCAAGGTAAAATCAAACATAGCTGCAGTGATGATAGCAAACGCTTCGAGGTAAATCCAAAGGGATATGCTGTCTTCTATGTCTCACGAGGATCTGGAGGTTACTCGGTGGTCGTTGGTAGATTAGATGAAAACGAGAAAGCTAGACTGTTTTTCGATAGTAGAGAGTTAAAGGAAGGAGACATTTTTACGGCCACAATCATCCGTCCAGGTCTTTACACAGTTACGAACATTAAAACGAAATCTAGCGGCAAAATTGTAGTAACATATCCAAAAAGAGGTAAGGTACCCTTCCGTCCACCTCGGCCCAAATCCATTGAATGTAATAAAGACAGCCTAGATCCGAACAAGATTGAGATTCATGCCACACAGGGACAAATCTATAAAATCAAGACACCTTCCCGCATCAAAATTGAACTTATTGAACCGGATGATGGATCCAAAGTTGAAAAAGAGCGAATAAAAAAGAAGGAAAGGCAAACAAGGAAACAGAAAAATAAAACATCGAAATAATGAAGAGATAGATCACAAATCCCTTTTTTATTTAAATTTCCACACACGTGAATAGCATTTTTAAATTTAAAACAGATATCTAATAACCTAGATGTCGGCATTTTTAGATGAAACGTACAAATATAAAGTTGAGTCATTACTAAAAGAAATAATCCATCTAAATAACTTTGAAAATCAGGAATCGCACATTCTACAACTTTTCAATGCTTTAACAAAAGAAACCCTTTCCTACCCTTTAACAGAGATATTACCCCCGTTTTCGTGGATATGTGAGGATGGTACTCCCATCCAATTCTCAGTATCTCTAACCCAACATACACGAAGCATGATTCGCTATGTAACGGAAATGTGCAATCCAGTAATGTCGCTTCCTGACCGCGTAAATTATACTCGGAAAAACATACCAATGATTCTTGAATTGATCAATGCAGAGCATTTAACATCAAGAATTACGAAAATAACAGATTTCCTTCTTCCTTCATCACATCTTTCATCTAATCCGTCATTATTTGGTATATGGATCGGAGTTCAACATCAAGTAAATGGCATTAAAAATTTAAAATTTTATTTTAATCTAATGGAAAAGACAACCAATCCTTGGTCTATCTTTCATGAGATATTACAGTTACTCGAATTGACTCACTTAGAAGAGGATATTATAAATATTGAAAGGGCTTTTGGACGTTCTTGTCATCCCAATTCTGTAGGGATTGAGTGTAGTTCAAAGGGTATAGAGAAAGTAAAATTATATCTTCGTGTTTATGATCTCTCTTGGGAAAATATTCAAGTATTTATTAAGAATAAAAAATGGAACAGATTTGAGTCGAGTTCAAGGGCATTTCATGAAATAGTATTAAATAAATTAGAGAGAATTATCCCTTTTTCTATGGTGTTATGTATAGGTTTTTCTGCTATGAATAGATGTTCTTATGATTTTAAGTTAGAGGTTGGGCCACAATACTATGTAAAGGATGATTTAGGTGTTTACCAAAAAATTCACGATCTAGCTTGTATATTGAAACTTGATGTCAAACCTTATGTGCAAATATTAAACATTTTTTCTAATGGCGTTCTTAAAAAAGGCAAAATACTTTATCATGATATTCTTGGCATTGGCTTTAACTCTCAAATGGAGCCTCGTGTAAACATCTATTTGAGACCTAATTTATCAAGGTATTATAATGTAAAATAATACTTTATGAGACAGAATCCAACGCACATATATGCTAAAATTTATCTATCATCTGTTTTGTCCTTCGCGCGCTGGAATAGCCCTGCATAGGGTCAGTAGATAAGGCGCGCGCGAACGCATTGTCGAAGCCGCTCATCCCGGTGATAAAGTGGACGGGCCTCCCGAGTTCTAAGCCATCCCGACGGCCTCGTTCAGAGCCTCGATGGCAGGTCGCGCGCGCCTCCTAAGATTCAGCCAGAACCGGGGATTCGGCTTAACGTCGAAATCATACAACAAAAGCCAAGTGCCTTCACCCTGGCCCTCCATCTCGGAAACCTCATCCAGGTACTCCTCCGCAAGGCTCTTCCTACCCAAATCAATCACTAGCTAGTATTGACTATCCATATATAAATCTCTATTATGAGCTAGTATTGACTATCTAAATAAATACATCGCGCGCGCGAATAACAACAGAATTTCGTCACACTACACTTTAAAAGAGCACGCGCACGAAGCGCGCGAAGTTAAATTAATTCCCTATCACGCGCGCGAAACTTCCTTATTTTCTTCGGATATTTCTCGACAGTGTGATGTACTCCAGTGCTAATTCTCTGGAAATCGACTCAATGTTAACGGCTATATCGTCGCTAGTAATAATTCCAGACACCTCCTCATCGTCATCGACTACGACAAGCCTCCGGACCTTGAACTCTTTCATCAACTCCATCGCCTCCTCAACACGCGAGTTCTCAGAAATAGTCAAAACAGGCTTACTACACACATCAGAAGCCCTAAGCGAATACACATCCAAGCCATTGGCTACAACACGCCACACAAGGTCTCGCTCTGTGATTATCCCAATGGGCTTGTTCTCTTCAACAAGAATCAGCGAACCAACCCTGTTCTCCCTCATCTTAACGGCAACTTCAACAAGAGGAGCATCCGGATCTATGATCGTCGGATTTGTCACCATGAAATCCGAGACCTGAATTACGCTCATGATTACTCCAAGACATAAGATAAAATAAAATGATGGATTCACGCTCAGATTCTCGCGCGCGCGATCCGAGAAGACGTTTGTGAAGCAGGAGATTGAGAAGAATTAGAGCCGCGCGAAGCTAGACGATGTCAAACTATTGTCACTTTCTTCCTTCTCTGTTCGATAATACTCGGAGATGAATTCGGTGCATAATTTGTGCATTTCTCGTGCATGGCTCCAGGTGAATTCGGGATAACTCGGCCTTCCACGTCTTGTCGTGTAGAGACGGTTCAAGAAGCGGAGGACGATCTCCGCGCTCTCCTGGTCCTCCTCGGTTTCCAGTAACTGTTTCAACCGTAGTAGGAGGCCTCTGAAAACCTGCTCGAACTCATCTTCATAAATGCGGTGTCTCCTCTCAGACATTGGTACCAATAACCATTGCATGCTAGACAACTATAAATAATCCGTTTATGGTACCATTCGCACGCGAAAGGAAAAATGGGTCCATTACCGACGCTGGGCCAGGGCAGAGCATGGGCAGGTAGCCCAGGCACATAACCTGGATGTTTCTCAAGTGAGTGGGCGCCTGACCATCCTCCTCAGGAATCCCAGTATCAGGGGGGAGCTAGCAGGGCAGGGGGTCTCCAAAGACCAGCGACCCCCCTGAGTGGGGAGCAAATCGAAGACAGACACCCCACCAGAACCCCAAAGGTGCACCCCAGAACCCCAGGAAAAACCCCTCCTATAGAGCAAAAAACCAGATGGTGGAACTCTGCGAGCACACAGAGGCTCTCACACAGAAAATAGATAGGTAATAGTCAGTTCTACGAGGGAAGATGCGTGCGTGGACACCACATCATTGTCGATTCACAATAATCAGGTATCACGATCTATGTAGACTCCAAAGTACTCAGGATTTTTTCTGCTTACCAACTAATCGTATTCATAATTTGTATGAATGGTCTATGGTTATCTCCGCTATATCAGCCGCACATTCTAAAATCCTCTTTATTCGGTCTCTAATTATACATATATCATATAATAAAACATTAATATCCTTTATTCCATTATATCTTAATTGACTGATAGTATCATCAATTTTGTCAATTTCTTTTTGACGATTTATTATTTCATTAGTTTTTTCAACTGACATAGAGAGGAAAGATTCAACTGCATCTTCATACGATCTAAAGGAAATTTTCGCGGACCGTATTAATAATTTAAACACCTCTATAGGTATTAAGACATTTTCATCAAATAAAGTAATGAGTTTATGGGCCATTATATATAGATGATCGGCAACCCGCTCCATTCTATGAATCAGAACTTGATAATCTAGACTATCTATAAGATCCATTTCTCGCGCGTGCAGATCATAGTTAACAGAAGCACTTTTAATCATCCTTATTAGATGATATTTGAACTGATCCACATCTTCTTCTAAATGCATT
>Ga0180438_10004293_pt1 | contig 20602 bp, 14 predicted proteins | sample SS_ome_12_FD_132455 | JGI IMG/M metagenome (GOLD analysis project Ga0180438, IMG submission 132455) | Hypersaline lake sediment archaeal communities from the Salton Sea, California, USA - SS_3_D_2 metaG | ecosystem: Environmental > Aquatic > Non-marine Saline and Alkaline > Hypersaline >... | reverse complement strand
TTCTCGCCGCAGCAGTTCTGGGGGCGGGATTATTGATCCACAGGATAAAAAATCCACAGGATTAATAAACCGCGGACTTAATAATCCCAGGGAAGAGGTAAATTAACTTTAATCCAGCTGAATTAATATCCAGACGGGTATTCACAACAGTCCCATAAAAACGCCATGCCCAGCCTTGAACTTCACTGCCACACAATCTACTCGAAAGACAGCCTGTTCAAACCTGAACAGATAATCCCGGCCTGCGACCGCAAGGGGATAAACATGGTTGCGATCAGCGACCATAACTCGATTGAAGGCGCCCTCAGGGTAAAGGAGATCGCTCCGGAACGGGTGATCATCGCAGAGGAGATCTTCACCTCAAAGGGCGAACTGCTGGGGTATTTTATGCAGGAACGCATCCCCCCGGGGCTCAGCCCGCAGGAGACAATCGAGCGACTGAGAGAACAGGGCGCCGTGATCAGCGTCTCGCACCCTTTCGACGCCTACCGCAAAGGCGCCTGGGAGTTGAACGACCTGCTGGAGATCGTGGATAAAATCGACGCGGTCGAGACCTTCAACGCCCGCTGCATGAAAGCGGGTTTCAACCGGGAAGCGGAAGAATTTGCTGAAGAATACAACCTGCTGAAGACAGTCGGGTCAGACGCCCACCACCCGGCTGAACTTGGCAAAGCCAGGCTGGTCATGCGGGAATTCCAGGACGCCTCCGGTTTCAGAGAAGCCCTGAGGGACGCCAGGCAGGACTGCCGGCTGTCATCGCCGCTGGTGCATTTCTACTCCCGCTACGCGGTCTGGTATAAAAAGAGGAAAAATTTGATTTAGCGGTCTGGCTGATTGGGGTAAACCGTCTTGACCGGAGCCCTTTTCGGGTTAAAATACAGCCTGTAAGGGGCGGTGGCGGAACTGGCAGACGCAGCGGACTTAAAATCCGCCGGTAGAGATACCTTGTGGGTTCGATTCCCACCCGCCCTATATCAGTTTACTGGTTGTTTGTCGACTGAACAACCAATTTATTTAGACAAAACGGCCTGAAATCGGTCAGGTTTTTTGTTTTAAGACATTTGGCGGTGCAATTGCGGTGCAATTGGGACTGGATATTTATGTAGAATCGCTAAGATTCTGTCCCAGAACTTCGCTTTTATCCCCCACATCAACCGGAACGGGTGTTAGCAATTCATCCATGCGATCCCCAATGGCTTCATATGTTGCAGGGATTAAGTGTCCATAATAATCCATCGTAGTGCTTGGTTTTGTGTGCCCGAGGATTCTGGAGACTGCAACAATGGATATTTGTTCATTTAGCATTATTGATGCATTCGTATGGCGCAAGTCGTGGAATCTGATTTGAGGTAAGCCGGCAGCCTTAGTGGTTCGTTTAAATTCTTTCAAGAGATTTGAACCACTATGTGGGGTACCGAGTCTTGAAGGAAAAATGAGATTGTAATCCTCCCATTTAGGACCAGCCAGGGCAATTTCAAGTTGTTGTCGATCTTTATGCTTGCGTAACAATTGTAATGTCTCTCTCCCTAAAGAAATGGTCCGCCGGCCTGATCTGGTTTTTGGAGGAGAGAAATCTCGTCCTTTACCAGGTACTCGTTGTACTTGACGTTTAATTTGCAGAGTTCCTTTCATCCAATTTAGATCGGACCACATTAAACCAAGTATTTCACCCTGGCGCAGCCCATATTTAATTGCAATATGGTAAAGGGTTTCGTTTCGATCATCTATGACATACATAAGAAACTGCATGACGGTATTATCATCCCAATACTGCATCTCTTTATGAGGTGCTCTTGGTTTTCGAGCACCATGTGCAGCATTAAACCCAACGATATCATCTCTCACGGCGTCCTCTAAACTTCGGTGAAAGACGGAATGTGTTACACGGATATTACGAGCACTAACACCCTTCTTGTGTAAATCTACATATAGGTTTTCGATATCCCGAGTACGGAGATCATGCAGCTTCTCGTCACCAATGTAGGGGATAATATAATCTCGTGAAATTTGGGTGTAGTTTTCAATGGTTCTAGGTTTAACGGTCAAAGCATGTTTCGGCAACCAATCAGTAAGATATTGATATACAGTTATTTTTGTCGCCTCGTATGTAAGACCCTTATTTACCTTATTCCGCATCGAATCCCGCCATTTAAGGGCTTCTGATTTAGAATTAAAGGAATTACCAATCCGTTTCCCGTTTATAGATATCTGAGCGCGCCAGCGTTTGCCGGACTTATATATGGTGCCTTCCCCATTCGCTCGCTTTTTCGCCACTTCCTTTACTCCTTTCTTTTGATTGTTTCAAGGAAAGGCGACTCTTTGTCTGTCAGTTCAGTTGTTAAGGTGCGGTTGTTCAACAACATTGTACACACAAATTTCAACTATGCGAAGTGGGACTTGAAATATCCCAACCCATCTTAGCGAGATCAAAAGTCCATATTAATATTGATTTCTATTACTTGAATACAAGTGGTTTTGGATAAAACCCTCCAAATCTCGCAGTCGCACACGAACTGAACGATTAAATCGAACAGTGGGGATCTCCCCACTTTGCATCATTCTGTATGCAAGTGATTTACTTATCTGCAATCTCTTAGCTACATCAATTGCCTTTAGAAGAGCCCCGGTCTCTAGAAAACCATTGTTGCTATCCAATTCATCATCAAAAGAATAGTTATCCATCTAGCCTTTGCCTCCTATTGACATCGCCGGCGATATTTATTTGCTGCCCTTCTTCGGTTGCGATGTTGACCTGAACAAATGGCATATCCTTAGTTAACTTTCTGATTTGTGCTAAGCTTTTACATGCCCTCAAAAACCTGTACTGGGCTGATTCAATCCGTTTATCCCATTTCTTGGCGGATGGTAGCGACAATCCTTTGGACTCTAACTCCACAAGATTGTTCTCGAGAATATACAATCTCAACCAGGAGAGTAGGATTTGTTCAATAACTAACTGCTCTAAGGTAGATGATTTTGAAAAGTTAAGAAGGTTTTTTACATAGTCTATATAAGAAGTTATGATTTCACTCACACCTACCGAGTCATGAAACTTTGTAATTAATTGCGTTCTACACAAAGTAGCAAGATCACCTATTTTTAGAATTTCAGGATGCTCAACCAGATAATGTCGGAGCGCTTCGACTTCTTCCTGCTTGGGATTATCCGCATCGGTTTGGTGTAGTAATTTTCGAAAAGTATCAATATGCTTGACGGATTGAATGTTCTTATCCACGCTTACCTCTCCATTCACCTTTGTGCTTATGTAGTCCTTGTATGAGTAAAATTGCATCTATTATGTTAGAGCTTATATCTATCAAACTGAAATAATGTTTATCTGTTTCTTTGCTCTCATTTAATAATTTGATTTCATGGTGTCTAATGCGTTTTCTCTTACTCCGAGTAAGAGAATCAAATGCAGCAGCGAACCTAGCCACTGATCCCCGGCCTACATACTGCGACACCACCCGATTCCCGAGCCGCTTCTTCTTGTAATAATACAAATGACCTCCACGTTTTTCCCAAGCCATTTGTGCTACAAATTTTCCTTTTCCCGTTTATTATCCGAAAGAGTACATGATTCAATAAACCCTCGATAATGCCTGGCTCGATCCCGACAGCGGTTGGCTGCAGCCTCAAAATTTATAAGTTTAAAAATAGCTGCAGCATGCTCATACTCCATTGGTAAGCAGGATTGTTCAGCCAGACTTCTGATTTCAACAGCTTGTTGGTATATATCCATCTTTACCACTCCAATCCCGGTCGCCAGCTCTTTCCGGTCAATTCGACGATATGAAATCGTCCATCTCTAATCCTGTCGAATAAATATCCAGGCAATCCATTAGGAGCACTATTGCTGGCGATAATTGTCGCTCCTTCATTTCGTAAAGCCAATTCATACCTTCTGTCCATCAATACAAATCTGCGTTCCTCGGCGTATTCTGATAATCTAATCCGGTCAAATTCATCAATAGCTAAGACCGGAATTTTGGACCACCAGGAAAGGCGTTCAGTTTCACTGGTACCAATATCAGAAAAACCTTGTCGCAAGTGATCAAGAATTTCTGCCATTCTTACATAGGATGCATTAATTTTTTTCTGGAGTGTTTCAGCGACAGCAGTTTTTAATAAGACCGTCTTGCCTAGTCCAAATGACCCATGTATAAAAACCCAACCATAACCTTTATCAATTGTATGCTTAACAACTTCAACAGCTTTCTCAATATTGTTGTCTTGAAAGATATTCTCCCAACGTAATTCACTTGCCTCAGCTTGATGTAAACCGTAGAGATGACTTCCGGGTCTATCCCACATACTAAGTCTAGGACAAAATTCTAAAAGTCCGTTGCCGACACGAACATATCCAAGGCCTAGGCAAATATCGCAATCAGGCTGACATAGTCCACCACTTTCATTAACTTTAGGACGAGGTTTTTGATGCATATCTTCTAATTCATGAGGTGGGATATCGTTATGATTCACCATTGGTAAGTAATGATTAATGTTCATTCGTCCTCCTTATTTTTCTCAACTCCTCTACGCTATAGCCAGGAAGGCTTTCACTTCCTTGCGGTGGTTGTATTTTGCGCTTATTCCATTTCGGTAAGGCAGTTTCAAGGCTGAGAATTGCCCTGCCCATGTTCATACCTTGTTTTGCAGCCCAATCAGTAGCTTCAAGTAGGGTTTCAGTTCCAAATTTTTCTTCGAGCTGAAGTAGTGTCTCACCCTGAATTTTTGTTTTGAATCGTTTTGCCCCAAAGCAGTCTAAAAAATATTCTATGGTTGAGTGTTTTCCCTCGCATAATGATGTATTATCTTGATGGTTAATTGATGATTCGGGTGGCACAGAACCACCCTCTGTGGGATTCTCTGCCGCCCCTTCATGGGATTCTCTGCCAGGGTGACTCTCTGCCGCCCCCCTCAATTTATTTACATTGATACGCCATTTCTTTGTCCGACAATGTGCCCAACCTTGTGAAAATAGAAAACCATCTTCTTCCAGCTCTTTTGTCTTACGCTGCACTGTCCTTTTATTGAGATTAGTTTTACGCGCAACAGTCTCTACCGATGGGTATACATTTGCACCAGAATCGTCTGCATGGTCCGCATAGGCCAATAAAATCAACTTTTCTGTAGACTTAAGCCCCTCATATTCAAAAACCAAAGTCATTACTTTTACACTCATCGCCGTTCTCGTTTAATCACAATTAACAAAAAAACCGGGCGTCAAAGAATAAACCACACACCTCTTATGTGTGACGCTCATTCAAAAACGCCCGGTTTTCCGGAACCACTTTTTAGAATTGAGATTCCTTTAGATCACGTCGCATTCTAAAGAAATTTCTCGATAAAAAGTGGTTTAGTTTTTAAATTGTTATGTTTTCAATTGTATAATAACAATTATAGCAAGAGATACTATGATAGTCAATAGAATAATTGCGAATTAATCCACAATTTCTTTTTTAATTGAAGTCGACCTGTATTAATTTAAAGACGGGGTGTGACCAATGAACGTTTTTCAACTTCGTGACCAGCTAATCGAGGATTATTCCTCATACATAACTAGTTTTATCCGCATTAAAGACGAACGAATATCGCAATATGTGGATGAACAACTCGATGCAGGTTTATTATGGCCTGATCCCTTGATTCAACTCAACCCATCTTTCAAGCCAGGTGCATGGATTGATGACCTCGTTGAGGAAGGATTGCTTCACGAGGAATGCCGGCGCATCTTCCGTAAGAAAGATGAAAATAACGAGACCGGAAACCGTTTTCGCCTCCACCAACACCAGGAAGACGCCATCCGGATTGCACAAAAGGGTGAAAATTATGTCCTGACAACCGGCACTGGATCAGGAAAAAGCCTCACCTATATCATTCCCATCGTGGATCATGTTCTTAAACGAGGCAGCCAACGAGGTATTCAGGCAATCATCGTATACCCCATGAACGCGCTTGCGAACAGCCAGTTGAATGAATTAACTAAGTTTATTAACCTTGGCTACCCAAATCGGGAAGGACCAATCAGATTTGCCCGCTACACCGGGCAGGAATCCGACCAGGAAAAAAATGAGATCATGGCTTCCCCACCGGATATCCTCCTTACGAACTACGTCATGCTGGAGCTGATCCTCACCCGACCTGGTGAACGCCGGACACTGGTAAATGCTGCTCAGGGGTTACGCTTCCTGGTTCTGGATGAACTTCATACCTATCGCGGGCGCCAGGGAGCAGACGTCGCCATGCTCGTCCGGCGTGTCCGGGAGGCATTAAATGCCGAGAATATGCAGTGCATTGGCACATCCGCAACATTGGCTGGTGTTGGCTCTTACGACGAGCAGCGAAAAGAAGTTGCCCGGGTTGCTACTCAATTTTTCGGGTCGCCTGTAAAACCGGAAAATGTTATCGGCGAGACGTTACAAAGAGCCACTCCAGAGAGTAATATTTCTGACTCGGAATTTATAAAAGAGCTCAAATTCAGAATAAGAAATGGTCCTGATGGCAGAGGAAATTCTTATCAGGAATTTATTCATGATCCGTTATCGATCTGGATTGAAGACTCAATTGGTATTACACAAGAAGACGGAAATGGACGTTTGATTCGGCAGCAGCCGCGCAGTGTAAGCGGAAGTGATGGGGCTGCGAAAACCCTGGCTGAACAAACCGGATTACCGGTAGAAGAATGTCGAAAAGCGATTGAGAACGGATTGCTTTATGGTTATGCGGCAGAACCCAACCCAGAAACGGGCTTTCCGGCGTTTGCGTTTCGATTGAACCAGTTTATCAGCCGGGGAGATACAGTCTATGCCACGTTAGAACCTGAAGAAAGTCGCTACATCACTGTTCATGGGCAGCAGTATGTGCCTGGAGACCGATCAAAGGTCCTTCTTCCTTTAGTTTTCTGTCGAGAATGTGGGCAGGAGTATTTCTCAGTCTATCGCAAATACGATCGCGAGCATGAAAAAAATGGTTTCCTAGCCCGCAAACTCGGTGATCCAAAGGAAGTCGATTCGGGCGATCCGGGCTATTTATTCTTAAGCTCAAGCAAACCCTGGCCGTCTGACGATGCAGATATATTTGACCGTTTGCCTGACGATTGGTTGGAAATGGATGGTGAGATAACTCGGGTTCGCCAGGGTCGCAGGAAATATATTCCCGAAGCGATCAATGTAGATATGTTAGGAACTGAAACTCCAGATGGCGATCTCTGCCATTTCGTTACAGAGCCTTTCCGGTTCTGTTTAAATTGCGGCATCTCTTATGATTTTCGCCAGCGTTCCGATTTTGGAAAACTCTCCGAGTTAGGCGCCGGTGGGAGAAGCACAGCCACTACCATCCTGAGTCTTTCAACAGTCCGAGGACTTCAAAACCAGAAAATCGATAAGATCGCGCGTAAGTTGTTGAGCTTCACCGATAACCGTCAGGATGCCTCTCTACAGGCTGGTCATTTTAATGACTTTATTGAAATCAGCGTGTTACGAGGCGCTTTGTTTAGAGCCGTTTTAGATTCTGATGAAGATGGAATAAAGTATGACGAGTTAACCCAAAAGGTATTTTCTGCACTTAATCTCCCGCGTGAGCTGTATGCTCAGGAACCCGAGGTTCGTTTTGCCCACATCCAGGAAGAGATTGACAGCGCCCTCCGAGACATTTTAGGCTACCGTTTGTATTTTGATCTTCGCCGAGGTTGGCGGGTGACTTCTCCAAATCTTGAACAGTGTGGTCTTCTGGAAATTAAATACCCTTCGCTTCAGGAGCTATGTGAAATGGAGGAGATATGGGGAGAATTCCATCCAGCCTTGAGCAGAACTACTGCTGGAATTCGATACTCTATCTCCAAAGTACTGTTAGATTATATGCGCAGGGAATTAGCCATAGATGTTAACTACCTCCAAAATTCTGAACAGGAACGGATCCAGCAGCGCAGCAGCCAGAATTTAATCCCTCCTTGGGCAATTGACGAGAACGAAAAGATGGAAAATGCATCCATCCTTTACCCGCGACCCAGGAAGCGAAATGACGGTCCTTTTTCAGTCTTCCTGTCTGCACGCGGTGGATATGGAATGTATTTACGTCGTACTGATACATTCCCAGATTACCCTGAAAGACTCAATATAGAGGAGACAGGCTTAATCATCGAGCAATTGTTGGCTGCATTAACTCAGGCCCGATTGGTAAAAATTGTCTCAGAGCCACGTGGAGATGATCAAGTTCCGGGATATCAAGTCCCAGCCTCCGCAATGAAGTGGTTTGCCGGCGATGGCACAAAAGCATATCACGATCCAATTCGTGTGCCAAACCTGCCTGAAGGTGGTGGGCATACCAATCCATTCTTTGTGCGTTATTACCAGACCATTGCAGGTGAGGTAATTGGATTTGAAGCCAGGGAACATACCGCTCAGGTTGATTACGAGGACCGGGAGGAAAGGGAAAAACGATTCAGGGAAGGGAAACTCCCGGTACTTTACTGCTCACCGACAATGGAATTGGGGATTGATATCTCATTATTAAATGCTGTAAACATGCGCAATATTCCCCCAACACCTGCCAATTATGCCCAGCGCAGCGGGCGTGCTGGACGTTCGGGGCAACCAGCTCTGGTTTTTACATACTGTTCAACCGGCAGCCCCCATGACCAGTATTTCTTTAAACGCCCCGAACAGATGGTAGCAGGAGCGGTTTCACCGCCGCGCATCGATTTGACAAATGAGGACCTGCTTCGAGCTCATTTACAAGCGATCTGGTTAGCGGAAACTGGCGCAAATTTAGGAACTTCATTGAAGGATGTTTTGGAAATTACTGAAGATGATCCATCGTTGGAATTGAATGAATCAATCCTCGATTCAATCTCAAAAGAGAACGCAAAACAACGAGCAAGAAATCGTATTGGAAGAGTACTTTCATCAATTGAAACTGAGCTTCTAGAGACAGATTGGTTTAATGACGACTGGTTAAACCATGTAATCTCAAATGCAGACCACCAGTTCGATCTTGCCTGCAACCGCTGGCGTGATTTATACCGCTCTGCAATGAAACAAAGAGAAAAACAGCACCGTATCATTGGAGACGCTGCGCGCACTCCGCAGGATAGGAAACAGGCTGAGCGTCTCAGGCGTGAAGCCGAGAGCCAGATCAAATTGCTCCTGGATGCCCAGAATGTGATCCAATCTGATTTTTACAGTTACCGTTATTTCGCCAGTGAGGGATTTTTGCCAGGCTACAACTTCCCGCGCTTACCTCTATCAGCCTATCTCCCAGCCCGTAGAGTCCGGTCTGGTAAGGATGAATTTTTATCCCGTCCCCGCTTTCTCGCTATCTCGGAATTCGGTCCCCAATCTTATGTCTATCATGAAGGCTCCCGTTATCAGATCAATAAGGTCATTATGCCGGTCACATCGGAGGAGGATGGAGATGTCCTCGCTACCAGCCAGGTAAAAATCTGTCCTAACTGTGGGTATCTACATCCTATCCACAATGAGGTAGGGTTGGACCTTTGTGAATGGTGCCGGAAACCTCTTGAGTCAGAAATGGGCCCGATGTTCCGGCTGCAGAATGTTTCTACCCGTCGACGCGACCGGATCAACTCCGATGAAGAAGAACGTCTGCGGATGGGATTTGAAATTTGCACAACCCTACAATTTCCAAAGCAGAATGGACGATTTCAAGTACGTTCAGCTTTATTGAAGAATCAAGAAGAAACAATCGCTAAACTGAGCTATGGGGATGCTGTCGAAATCCGCCGCATAAACCTTGGCTGGCGCAACCGCACAAACCCAAACCAGTACGGTTTTGTCCTCGACATTGAGCGTGGTTACTGGGCAAAAAATGAAGCCAATGAAGACGACCCCACTGATCCGTTGAGTCCCAATAGGCGCCGGGTGATTCCATATGTAGAGGACCGAAAGAATTGCCTTTTATTTGAACCAGCTAAAATGCTGGATATGAGAGAGATGGCTTCATTAGCTGCCGCTTTGAAAAATGCCATCCAGGTTGAATTTCAACTCGAGGATCGCGAGTTATCAGTCGAACCGCTCCCATCAGGGGATATTCGCCGCTTGTTACTGTTTTACGAAGCCTCCGAAGGCGGCGCTGGGGTTCTCCGCCAGTTAGTAACCAATCCGCTTGCTTTTCCAGAAATAGCGAAAGCGGCTTTATCGGTCTGCCATTTTGACACGGAGGGTTATGAAGATTTGCGGAGAGCGCCGCGCGCCCAGGAGGATTGTGAAGCCGCCTGTTATGACTGTTTGATGAGTTATTTCAACCAGAGAGACCACCTGTATCTTGACCGCCATGTGATACGTGATCTGCTAATAGACTATTCAAACGCCTTCGTGGAGGCCTCACCAGGTCCAGAACCCCGCCATGTCCAGCTACAACGTCTAAAAAATCTGTGTGGTTCAGATCTGGAAAAGGATTGGTTAGATTACATCGACCAGCATGACTACAACCTGCCATCTAAAGCCCAGCATTTAATTGAAGCCTGTTCAACCAGACCCGATTTCCTGTATGAGAACCCGGATATTGCGGTGTATATCGATGGATACCATCACTTGTTCCCAGACCGGCAGGCAAGGGACCAGGACCAGACCGATTGCCTGGAAGACCTGGGTTATATCGTCTTACGTTTTGGAATACTTGAAGATTGGCAGGAACTAATAACAAAAAATTCGTATATTTTCGGACCAGGAAAACAAACATAAAAATGAATTTAGTGTAGAAAAGGTGTAAACATGGAATTTTCCGCAGGTTCACTGGTAAAAGCGCGCGGGCGCGAGTGGGTCGTTCAGCCCGAATCGGAAGGGGAATTGCTTATCCTTCGCCCTATGGGTGGCACAGATGAAGAGATAACAGGCATTTATTTACCGCTCGAGAGAGTCGTATCTGCCAGTTTTGACCTACCCGAACCTTCCCAGCTGGGGGATTACCGCTCAGCGCGCCTGCTGCGTGATGCAGTTCGATTGGGTTTCCGCTCTAGCGCAGGTCCGTTCCGTTCTTTTGGCAACCTGGCGGTTGAGCCGCGTCCTTACCAGCTTGTGCCGTTATTGATGGCATTGAAACTCGATCCGATCCGCATCCTTATTGCAGATGATGTCGGTATCGGCAAGACCATTGAGGCAGGGTTGGTGGCGCGCGAATTACTGGACCGGGCTGAGATCAACCGCCTGGCAGTCCTTTGCCCACCCCAGTTAGCCGAGCAGTGGCAGGTTGAATTAAACGAAAAATTCCATATCCCGGCAGAGCTTGTGCTGCCCAGCACTGTCGCCAGGTTGGAGCGCAATAAGCGCATGGATCAGTCCCTGTTTGAAGTCTACCCGTTTGTGGTAGTTTCGACAGATTACATCAAATCTGAACGCCATCGATTTGAATTTTTGCGCACCTGCCCAGAAATGGTGATTGTTGATGAAGCCCACAGCTGTGTGTTTGCCGGTCGCGGCAGTCACCAGCGCTTTGAGCTTGTATCCAGGGTCGCCTCCGATCCCCACCGCCACCTGGTGCTTGTGACCGCCACCCCTCACAGCGGCAAAGAGGACGCCTTCAGAGCGTTATTAACATTGCTCAATTCGGATTTCCAGGACCTGCCGGAAGACCTGTCCGGACAGGAAAACGAACCTTACCGCCGGCAGGTTGCAGACCACTTTGTCCAGCGTAGACGCGGGGATATCCTGCAGTACCTGGATGCCAGGACGGAATTCCCAGAAAGAGAGGATGCAGAAGTGACCTACCGCCTCTCTACAGAATATAAGAAGCTGTTCGACCGGGTCCTGGATTACGCCCGCGAAAAGGTCGCGGATGAGGGCGATGGCAAAATTCACCAGCGGGTTCGCTGGTGGTCGGTATTATCGTTGCTGCGTTCGGTCGCCTCAAGTCCAGCTGCGGCAGCTGAAACCCTGCGCAATCGATCCCCGGTGATAGATGCGGAAACAGAGGCGGAGGTGGATGAAATCGGACGTTTAAGTCTGCTTGACCAGGTTGGCACAGAATCTTCTGAAGGTATGGATGTCCCCCTTGGAGGGGATATATCGGAACTTTCAGAAGCCGATCGAGCCTCCCATGAGCGCCTCCTGGAGATGGCTCGCCAGGCGGAAAAATTGTTTGGAGAACCGGATAACAAATTACAGCAGCTGAAGGGGATTGTGCGCGATCTGATCAAGGACGGATACCACCCGATCGTCTTTTGCCGCTTTATTCCAACAGCGGATTATGTCGCCGAAGAGCTGCGCAAAGCCCTGAAGGGCGTAGAGGTTATTTCTATAACTGGTGTGCTTCCCCCCGCAGAGCGTGAGGCGCGAATCAACCAATTAGGTGAAGGTGATAAAGTCCTGGTTTGTACGGACTGTTTGAGTGAAGGGATCAACCTGCAGGATTACTTCGACGCGGTCGTGCATTATGACCTGTCCTGGAACCCCACCCGCCATGAGCAGCGCGAAGGTAGGGTTGACCGCTTCGGCCAGCCAAATAAAAAAGTTCGCACTGTTACCTATTACGGCATCGACAATAAAATTGACGGCATCGTCCTGGATGTTTTGATCCGAAAACACCGCTCAATCCGGAAATCATTAGGGATTTCTGTGCCTATTCCAGTCAACACCGATGACATTATCGAAGCGGTTTTTGAGGGATTGTTACTGCGGGAGAAATCAGATGAAGCAATCCTGCAGTACTTGCCCGGGTTTGAGGAATACATAAAACCCAAGAAGGAACAGTGGTTCAAGGAGTGGGATGTTGTTGTAGACCGTGAGAAACGTTCGCAAACAATGTTTGCCCAACGCACCATAAAGGTTGAAGAGGTTGCCCGTGAATTAAAAGCAGCGCAAGAAGCTACCGGATCGGGTGTGGACCTAGAGGTATTTGTCCGGGATGCATTCAGGGCGAATAAGGCGGTCGTTTCCGGAGATGGGGACCTGAAATTTGAGCTCCAGGAAGTTCCCCAACCTTTGAAGGACTTGATCGGTTTTCAAGATGGATTTGAAGCCCGTTTTGAAAAACCGGTCCAAAAAGGCCAGCTCTATTTAATCAGGACCCACCCGGTAGTGGAGGGCTTGGCTTCGTATGTGATGGACACCGCCCTCGATCCATTAACCGATGGCGTCGCCAAACGCTGCGGTGCCATCAAATCCAAAAGCATTACCCGCCGGACCACACTTCTTTTACTGCGCTGCCGCTTCCTGATCACTGCCCAGGTCAGAGAATATGACCGGCAAATCCTGGCTGAAGATACGCTCACCCTGGCTTATGAGGGCGCTCCTGATCAAGCGGTATGGCTGGGAAAAGAATTGACTGAAAATCTACTGACCTTAACCCCAGATGACAATATACCTCCAGAATCCGCCAGGCAGTTTATCGAACGTGTCTTTGATGGTTTCGACGAGCTCGAAGACCATCTGGAGGAAGTTGTTATTGAAAGGTCAATGGATCTCTTAGATGCCCACCGCAGGGTGCGCTCCGCTGCAAGTTTGAAGAATATCCGCTACAAAGTGGGATTCCAGCTTCCCCCGGACGTGCTGGGCATATACGTATATTTACCAGCGTAATCCTGAATTTTTTCATCGATAAATAATTGAGTTTATGATGCAAATCCGACACCGCAATCCATTCTCCACCGTCCGCACCGAAGGCGCCATCCTGCCGCCAGATATTCTCGAACGCATCCAGGGCGGTGACAGGGAGTTAGGCGGCCTTACTCCCGAGAGCTACCACCTGGTCTCCGGAGAAAAATTGAACGAAGCCGCCAGCCGTTCCTGGAACCGCATGCAGGTTGCCTGGGACAGCTTTAAAGAAAAGATCGAAACCCTTCCCGGGAACGATCCCGGCACAACTCAAACCCGCGAGCGGTTCTTGCTGCCCTTATTCCAGGAATTGGGATACGGGCGTCTGCAAACCAGCCGGGCGATTGATATCGATGAGAAATCCTACCCCATCTCGCATGCCTGGGGTAATGTGCCCATTCACCTGGTCGGCTGTCGTGTGGAGCTTGACCGGCGCACACCAGGTGTTGCCGGCGCTGCCCGGACCAATCCCCACAGCATGGTCCAGGAGTTCCTTAACCGCTCAGATGACCACCTGTGGGCGCTCTTATCAAATGGGTTAAGGCTCCAGATATTGCGCGACAATGCCAGCCTAACCCGCAAAGCCTTTGTTGAGTTTGACCTGGAGGGGATGTTTGAGGGGGAAGTTTATTCCGATTTTTTGTTGCTGTGGTTGCTCTGCCACCAGTCCCGCCTGGAAGCCGAACGTCCCGAAGAATTCTGGTTAGAAAAATGGTCGCAGGCCGCCCAGGAGCAGGGCGCCCGCGCCCTGGATAAACTGCGCGACGGTGTTGAAGAAGCTATCACGGCTTTGGGGATGGGTTTCCTGAAGCATCCTGCCAATCAGGAATTGCGCAGCAAACTGCATTCAGGTGAATTGACCACCTCAGATTACTACCGCCAGCTGCTAAGGTTGGTTTACCGCCTGATCTTCCTCTTTGTAGTGGAGGACCGCGAGTTACTGCACCACCCAGAAGTCGATGCAGATGCCCGCCAGAGATATACCAATTTCTATTCCACCACCAGGATACGCCGGCTTGCGGAACACAGGCGCGGCACCAAACACCACGATTTATTCATCTCCCTCAGGCTGGTCATGGTTAAACTGGATGAACCTCAAGGCTGTCCGGAACTGGGTTTGCCGGCTCTGGGCGGCTTTCTTTTTTCCAGGGATTCAGTCCACGACCTGGTTGACTGCCAGATAGCGAACCAATATTTACTCGAATCGGTTCGCAAACTTGCATTCACCCAGGATGGACGGGCTTTACGCCCGGTGGATTATAAAAATCTGGGACCGGAGGAGTTAGGCAGCGTCTATGAAGCCTTGCTGGAACTGCATCCCGAGATCAATCTTGACGCCGGTACCTTTGCCCTCGCCACTGCCAGCGGTCACGAACGTAAAACAACCGGCAGTTATTACACACCTTCCAGCCTGATCCAGGTACTGCTTGATTCAGCCCTTGATCCTGTTATTGAAGACCGGTTGGGTGCGGTTAAAAAGGAGCCGATTGAAGTCAAGGAAAAAGCTCTGCTGGATATTAAGGTTTGCGATCCTGCCAGCGGCAGCGGGCATTTCCTGATTGCGGCTGCCCATCGATTGGCGAAACGCTTGGCTTCCATCCGCTCTGGGGAGGAGGAGCCTACTCCTGAAGCTCTTAGGTCTGCGCTCCGGGATGTTATTAGCCGTTGTATATATGGTGTGGATATAAATCCTATGGCAGTTGAACTGTGCAAGGTGGGGTTGTGGATGGAAGCGCTTGAACCGGGCAAACCGCTCTCTTTTCTGGATAGCCACATCAGGTGCGGTAACAGCCTGGTTGGTGTTGGGCCTGGCATGGATATCTCTGAGATACCAGATGATGCTTTCCAACCGGCGTTTGGGGATGACCGCTCTACCGCAACTGCTCTTCGCAGGCGGAATAAGCGCGAACGGGAAGGACAGCTTGGATTCCGGTTTAAGGTGACCGATCTGCGAACTCAGGAGGACATCGAACATTGGGCAAAACGTGAATTACAACAGTTAGAAAACCAGCCTGAGGAGGAATTTACCCAGGTTCAAAATAAAGCAAAAGAATATTTAAAATTTATTGAGTCTGAGGATTATCGAAAGGGGCGTTTGGAATACGATCTTTGGACTGCTGCTTTCTTCTGGCCGATACCGGAAGCGGATGCGGAATCAATGCTGGCACCCACCCAGCAAGAACTGCTTCAATTGAGGTCTGGTGATTCTCTGGATTCAGAACTTGTGCGCCGAGTTAATAACATTGCGGAAAATAATTATTTTTTTCATTGGGTTTATGAATTTCCATTGATATTTTCGGGTGAACAGTCTGGATTTGATGTGGTTCTGGGAAATCCACCTTGGGAAAGAATTCAACCAGAAGCAATAAAATTCTTTCGTGTTCGAAAGCCTGAATTGCTGGAATTTAAGAGAACCGATCGTTTAAAAGAGATAAATAAATTATCAAAATCTGATCCTGCATTATTTGAAGAATGGAATGAAGAACGAAATTCAATACTAAGAATTACCAAATATTTAAAACTATCTTCACAGTTTCCCTTATCTACAAAGAAAAATGTTAATAGTTACGCAGTTTTCTTAGAGCTAACTCTAAAGTTATTATCTTCGACTGGTATCAGCGGATTAGTAATTCAAAGCGGGATAGCTACTGATGCAATAAACCAAAATTTATTTTCCTATATTGTAAGAAATAGATGCTTAGTGTCATTATATGATTTTGATAATAGGAAAGCTATTTTTCCTTCAATCCATCGGATGTTTAAATTCTGCCTAATAACTTGCTCAGCAAAATCCAATTTGCAAAAGCCGGAATATGCTTTTTTTCTGCAATCAATTAATGATCTCAAGGATGAAGAAAGAAAATTCTCACTCTCTGAGGATGATTTTAGATTGATTTCCCCAAATACTGGTTTATGCCCTACCTTCAGATATAAGGTTGATGCTAGCCTTGTATTGAAAATTTATACCAAGTCAGGAGTATTTATTGAAGATAATCAAAATAATGGCAATAAATGGGGAGCTTCAATTAAACGGATTTTTTCAACATCTTATGATGGTGAATGGTTTATTAAGTATTCTTCACATAATTTTGATCTTAAGAATCACTTTTTTGTATATGAAGCTAAATTATTTCATCAATTTGATCATCGGTATGCAACATATGAAGGAAATGAAGTGCGAGAATTTCCGTATCTAGAAAAGGGACCGAATTCATCAATAACAGCTTTAAGATTGATAAAAAATAATGAAGTAAATCGCCGCCTTGAATTACAAAATTGGTCCAAAAACTACTTATTAGCATATCGGGATATTACCAATGCTACTAATATCCGAACTTGTATTGCATCAATTCTTCCAAAATGTGCAACCGATGACACTATAAGGGTGATTTTTATTGGCTTTGGAACAGCGAATGAACATGCTTTGTTATTAGCAAATTTAAATTCATTAGTACTTGATTATTCTGCAAGAAATACAGTTCCGAGTACTCATTTATCTGAATATCTAGCAAAGCAATTACCTATTTTATCTCCCGATTTTTATGATAATAGAGATTATAAATTTATCATCCCAAGAGTTGTTGAATTAGTATACACAGATTGGGACTTGCTTTCCTTTGCAGCTGAAATTGGTATAAAACACCAACCGTTTCGATGGGAAGAAGATCGCCGATTTTCCCTAAGAGCAGAACTAGATGCATATTACACACGCTTGTACGGTCTAAATCGAGACGAGCTGAAATATATACTTGATCCAGAAGAATTATATGGTACTGATTTCTCTGGGGAAACATTTCGTGTTCTGAAAGAAAAAGAAATAAGGGAATACGGCGAGTACCGTACCCAACGCTTGGTGCTGAAAGCCTGGGACCGAATGCAAGAAGCAATTGACAATGACACTGAATATGTCCCAATGGTCGATCCCCCACCGGCAGATCCTAGGGTAGCGCATGCGTTTAGAAAGGATTGAATAATGAAGGAGCAATTACTTGGCAACCCGCAAGAGATAATTAACTATCTAAAAGAATGGCTTAGCAGACATAATGAAGAAACCAAGATGGTACCCATTGTTCAAGATTTGGTTAATAGAACTGAATGGGAATTCCAAACGTTGAGTGAAATGCCTGAGGATGCAGTGGAGTTTTTTTCACCAGAATTTGTGAAAGAATATGCTGACAGTACAGATTTCATAAAAGAATCACTTCCATTACCTCCGATGTTCCAAATAACTGTTGGGAGTAGTGCTGCGTCTATAAGTTCAGCATCATCAAGCAAAATTTATAATGTTGTTACTAGAGCTGGAGAGGTTGATGATGACAGTTTAGGAAAGTGGTCCAGTAAATGTACACTACAATATCGGGAGCTACAAGAAAAACAAAAGAGAATTGAAAAAGTCAAACAAAAACTAAATAATCTAAACCCTGACCGGATAAAAGAATTGGAACAAGCGTATCAAGAATATTCCGAAGCAAAATCAAATGAAGATAAAAGAATATCTGCTGGAATCGCTATGAGAAATGTACTAGAACACTTTAAAGGTGATTTGTATGAATTAGCGCGTAACCATCATGGTGAAAATATGACTTGGGAAAGGATGGCTGAAATACTTTCGATTGGGGGTGTTGGAAGCATTGAACATAAGGCGTTGAAGAACCAAGAAGAAGAATGGAGATCATTGGAACGGAGATTATCAGGTGTCGCTAAAGGTCAGAAACTTGGTCTTATAGCTGATTTAGATGACATTTGGACAAGACTTCTAGATCATTTATATATCGTTTTAGGTTTGACAGGTTTTTAAGAATAAATGGATGGGGAATAATGCCAACACTTGAAGAATGGGAAGCAGCTTTATCGACGCCGCGATATATCAAGGTTGATTCAACCAATTCATTAGCACAAACAATAAATAGGTTGCCTGATTCTATATCTTTTACTGGAAGACCAAAAAAAGCGTCAGGTTTACCTATTTTTTCACCCCCAAAAACCATAAAAATTACTCCTTTAGAAATACTACGTGCCCTTGGTCGAATTTCTACTCCTAAAATTGAAAATCTTACCGACCTAAGTTCGACTTGGGCGAATATTCGATACATTTGGGCATTTGTTCCTGATCAATATCCATCAAATCTTCGTTTAAGCAATTATGCGCAAAGAATTGATCCACACCAAAAGACAATACTTTCTGATGAAATTGGAATAGGAATTGCTTCATGTATTATAGAACGATATTTTGGTGGATTAAATCCAATTGATGTACAAATAGCACTTCAAAATCATGTAATCTCTGGATTATCAAGTCAATATACCACTTCACCCGACTATATCTTCAATCAAATTAATGGTGATTTGATAATTGTTGAGTGTAAATGTACACAATCTGGAGACAGAAGATCGTTATCACAATTAAGAAGAGGTACCGAACAACTTCCTTCATTGGTGTTTCCATCTAATCAAAAAACACTAGCGCTAGTTGTTGGAACAAGATTATCACAGTCAGATACTTTGGTGAATTTAATTGATCCTCCAGATGTTCCAGAATCAAAAGGTGATTATAAAAAAATCATAATCCAAAATGAAGAAGAATTTCTAGAGGAACTTAATCTAACTCAAATATCCAACTTATATCTATACTCGGGTGCAACTATAAAAGCTGGTGAATTTGTCCCATTCCCAAAAACGAAATCATTAATAGAAAAACTGCCTCAGAGAGATTCGCCGCCTGAGGAAATTTTCATACCCGAATTGGAACAAAAATATTTGGGGATATCTAATCAATTTAAATCGCTTGGGGATGTCCATCAAATTAATGTGTTTCAAGGATTATCAGAGAATGTCTACAGATTATTAGAATCGCGTAATATGGAATCGGTAAATCAAGAAGCTGGAATTCAATATCAAAATATTAAAAGCTATTCAAATCAAGTTGATAATACTGAAAATAAAATTGAAGATTCAATTCCAATAATAAAGGCAAAAGAGGAAAATGAATTAAGAGTTTATAGTCTTGGAAAAGATGGAACTTGCCTCAAGATTTCAGTCTCAAAGGTGTAAGTAATTTATTAAATGAAAAAACCAATTAAGAATATTCCAGCTTCCATGATTTCAAATTCACTGGTGAAAGATGTTAGTGATTTTCTTCAGAATTACTCAACATCATTGATTAAAATATCCAAGAATTCGGAAAATGGTGAAAATGCTACACTAATCGGAACGGGAACTTTTGTGTCTTTAAGCGGGAAAAAGGGGATACTGACCGCCCATCACGTAAAAAAAGAATTACAGCTTAATGATTCTATAGGATTAACACTTGTAAAAGATGTTCAATATATAAATATCCCACTTCAACATCTTACGTTGCTTGATATTGGAATTCCAAATGTAGAAAGCACTGGACCAGATTTATCTTTAATTACATTACCTGACCAATATTATGAAAAAATCAAACCATATAAATCTTTTTTTCCACTTGATACGGAGCGAAAAAAGATTCTTGAATATTTAAAGATAGATAGAGAAGATTTATGGTTTGTGTATGGAACAATTGGTGAAAGAACAGAAGTAGAAAATCCACAAAAAGGATTTAATTTAGTATATGGGTATCATGGCTTTTGTGGGATGACTTTTATAGGACATAGTTTTGAATTGGATTCATTTGATTATTTAGATGTGATTGCAGAATTTGAAGACCTAAACGATCTTAAAAGCTATGGCGGATTCAGCGGTGGAGGATTATGGAGAGTTCTAATACATTTAGATTCCCAAAATGAAATAATCGTAAAAGATATTTTATTGAGTGGTGTAATGTTTTACGAATATATAAGAAATGAAGAACGATTCCTCAGATCGCATGGCCCCAAAAGCATATATCATAATTTGTTTGAGAAGTTTAAGAACTAAAACGATCTTGTTGTGGAGGCATTGATGAAGAGTAGGATATTTCTACTGCAAAATGATGACAATCTTATTGAAATGACTGAGCAGCCATATAACTCAGAGGACATTCTTCAGTCCCTTTTAGAAAAACATCCAAACTTATTGGCCGGTGATCAATT
>Ga0180438_10004292_pt1 | contig 20614 bp, 10 predicted proteins | sample SS_ome_12_FD_132455 | JGI IMG/M metagenome (GOLD analysis project Ga0180438, IMG submission 132455) | Hypersaline lake sediment archaeal communities from the Salton Sea, California, USA - SS_3_D_2 metaG | ecosystem: Environmental > Aquatic > Non-marine Saline and Alkaline > Hypersaline >... | reverse complement strand
CCTTTCGGAGTGGTCAGAGTGAATCCCAGCCGCGTTGGCCGGAAATCCAAGCCTAGCTCACGGAGGAACGACCCTCTCAATCGTTGCAGCCCCACCTCGCGGCGAAGCCGCTTAGTCCAACGTCACCAGAGGATACGATGGGAACGAACACCTCTGGCTGCGTCTCGCCATCCCGCTGATGGTTGCGATCGCGGAACCGTTTTCCCTTCGGACGGGTATCGTACGGTCGCACAGAGCATGCTGCCGCCCTCCAGTCGCTGCGCGACACCGACGATGCTGCGAACAAGGTGCAGAAGTGGCGCAGCCCTCGTCGCAAACCCTTGGTGGTGCCCGGTTGCAGGCTGCCCGGTGACAAAGTCAGTAGTCATGTATGCTTGCCCCGAAACCGACGGCTCACGCGGAACGTTCCGCGGCAATGCTCAGCCGCAGGGTCCCGACAGAAGCGCTCCGGCGTGGCCGGCGGCGTCAGGCGCGGGCCGTCTATTGTTTCACAGTTTTTCGGCCGCTCGGGAAGAAGGGTCCAATTTAACCCGGGGTTAAGTGGTTCGGAAGACGTTTGGCGAGAAGGGTTTGCGCGACGGCAGCCGGTCTCGTGATGGCGCCAAGAAACAATTGTTCTCCGCCCCACGGCTAGCCGTTGGCCGACGCCGGCCGCTGCGGTTTTGCCCAAGCCGTTGCGGCCGGCCAAGTTAGGGCGTGTTGCCGCCACTTGACACGCCAGGTTGACACCTGTGCAGTGTGCCGCGAGGGGAACTTGTAAGTCGTTTGCTGCCAGCGAGTTCCGGAATTGTTCCCCGCTTTTCGCCGATTTCGAGGTTCCCGAAGGGAGGAATTCCCAACGCCCGGCTGCCGGACCGCGCCGGCCGCCCTGGCAAGCCGCCGGTTGGCTTGGCGGTGGTGCCAGATCCGAGTTTTCAAAGAGCGATGTGCACACAAGGGCACATATACAAATATACACATCCTCCGTTCAGGCCGCAAGGGCAAAACTTGGCCGCTGACCCGAGTGTTGCAGACTGCCCGGTGCCAAGGCCAGTAGTTGTGATGCTGTCTCCGCGGCCGACCTTACTGGGAAGATCCTGCGTTGGTGATGTTGCGGTCAATGGCATTACGCAACGTGCGAAGAAACGAAGTGATCTCGTCGTCACGTCCGAGAACGATGTCGGGTGCGAATAGCTGCACAAGGACTTCGAGCATGTCGGAAAACCAATGTTCATCATCGCCCATGGGCGGTACGGCATGAATGCCAAGGTAGCGAATCGCGCCGACAAGAACATTTGGATCAACGCCGTTTTCCCCGAGGTACTCGACGTGGGCCAGCGCGATCTCTGCGTACCGGCCAGCCTTCGCAGCTATGGCATCAAGGCTGGTGGACTGGGGTCCCCGTGTTGCCAGGACCTTACGCGCGCGATATCACAACACGCCTGCTGAAGAGCGGACTTATCGATTGTCTCTGCCATTCCGCTACGGTGCCGACGTGGCTGCCGTGCTCTCTGGGTAGATAAACGCGCCACCAATGGCCATGCCCGCGATGGACGATCCATTGTAGTGCGTGGCAGTCTTCAGCGCATACCTATCGCGGATTCGAATGACTTCGGCAGCGACGGGATCCGCAGAATTCACGAGCTTAATCTGAAACGCGTCAAGCCATTGGTTCTTATTAGTGCCGACGCGCCGAAGAACTTCACCGTATGCAACATCTAAATTCCCGTCGTTGATTTTGGGAGACGCAACATACAGGAACCAATCCTCGGAATCGGCCGGATTGATCCAAAATGCGGCGGCAACGGGCACGTATTCTGTGAAATCGCGGACAAATTCTTGGCCAGCGTCCCGTTGTTCGTTTACCAGTGATTCTTTACCCATGGAAGCACTCCGTCTGCGGAATCCGTGATCGCGTCAAACAGCTTTTCCGCCTGCTGCTGCGTTGACATGCGATAGCGGGTTGTCTCGGACCAGTCTTTCGCAATCAGCCAATTTGCGCCAAGTTGGGCGTTCGCCGCTATTCCAAGCCCCCGTTGGGCAATCAAATCGGCCTGTTTCACCAGCGTTTCAAGGTCATGCGTCCAGCACTTCTCGGCGAACTTCTTGTCTTCAAAGATTATACCACTTCGCTCGACATAGGCGAGAACGCAGGACTTCAGTGCGCATTCAAGTGCGTACCCGGCGAGATAGTAGGCGCCGGGCCATTGGGACGCCGCCAACAAGGCTCTGGCGTCCTCGATTCGCTCATCGGAGAGTTGCTGAAGTTCGGTGCGATTCAGTTTTCGACTCCTGTATGCTTTGCTGGCATAACTACCCTGTATCGTGAATTCCAGGATCCTCAGCATACGCTGGAACGCTCGATTCCACAAGTGGGGGAACAAATCCCGGCCCCCAAGGGGAGAATTGGGAAGGAAGGGATCAAAGTAAAAAGTTGTTATACAAGGAGTTGTCGTCGTCCATGCAGATCCGCCCTTTCGGAAGGCGAGCGGTTGACAATCGGTCTTCGTCGGCTAGCCGAGATTATTCGTAAAGGCTCGTAGTGGCCCGATTCATCGGGCCCATATTGCCAGGACCGCCTGAATGCGGTCACTACGAACGGCCCGTAAATAATCCGGCCCAGTGCTGATGATTATGTGGAAGCAAGAGAACGATCCACGACCGTTATCCACGCCTTGTCAGGGCCGGCCGCGCAGCTTCCTCGTTTCCCGCGGGAGTCTCTTCGCGGACCGCTCGTACCCGGAATTCGCTGTTCACGGCGTGACTCGAGGCCCCCTTGAGACGAATCTCCTTCGAGTCCGAGAGCTTCAATCTCTTCCAGCATGTGCGGTCGGAAATGCTGGTACTCCTTACCCGCTTGACAGAGACGAGCAACTTGGTCCCATGTCCAGTGAATGGTATCGAGATCTACGCTTCCTTTGGCCTTATACTGCAATTCGGTTTGAAATCGCCGAAGATCGCGCACGTCGACGTCAGGCTCATCATAGATACTATTGCAGACGAGCGTCCTAGTCCATGTTATGGCAGATTCCCATTGTCGTTCCGTCATTGAGGCGGGACACTTTGCTTCAAGCGAGTCAAGTGTTGTCAGAATCCGATCCTCCAGATCGCATATCTCATGGTTCCGGCGGGCCCATCGGCAGTACAATCCGAGCGGAACGGCCACCACGATCAACAGAATGAAATATTCGCGAAGGCTGAATTGATACCAACGGAGTTGATTCGGTTCGCGTTGAGCGAGCCTCTCCATGGGAGAGTCCTTACTGCAGACGAACTTATTTCGTGGTGACTAGCGCAGGGAGCACCGCGGGTGGCCCAGGCTCTTCAACCTGTGCAGCGAAGCTGCAAGAGGATGCGGTGCCATGTCTGCAGCCTCTTGCGTCCTTCGGACGCCCGGGTTCAAGAACCTGGGCTACCCGGTACCCGCTGCCGCCGGATGCGCGAGTGTATCACGCTGTCACGCGGGTTGCCAGTGGGCCGGGGACATCCGGCCGCCGGGGCGAATCTGGGCAAAATTTGGCCGGTTCTTGCCATCGGCCCTTGGGCACGTTAAAGTCAAACGCACGGCCATACCGACGGCGAACCGACCGCGCGGGCGGATGGTTCGCTTCTCCGCCGCGAAACTCTTGGATAAGGAGAAACCCAATGTGCCATTGCCATCCCGCCTCGTGTCGCGGCTGTAGCCACGCGGTCAGCCGGCGGCGGTTTCTGCGAAGCGTGGGGACGGCGGCGGCGATCGGACCTCTGGCGGCCGGTGGCGTCGCGGCCGGGCAGGGGCCGAAGAAACCTCGCGTGGCCGCCGTCTTCCTGCAGAGCATGAATACCCGCGAGATCTGGCCCTATCCCGAGTTCGATACCAGTCGACGCCAGGCGGAGGTGATGGCGGCGCTGCGGAAGGGCTGTCCTGCGGTGGAGTTCGTTCCGGTGACGGTCGAGAACGGCACGGACCTCGGCAAGGCCCTCGAGCTGAAGGAGAAGGTGGACGGCTATCTGATCTACGTGATGACGCTCGTCTGGTCGCAGGGGCCGGCCATCATCCAGATCGCCCAGTTGGGCAAGCCGACGCTGGTGGTCGACGAGTTCCTGGGCGGGTCGGGGGTATTTCTGACGCGCTATAGCGAACTCTGCAGCCGCCAGATCCCGGCCGCCGCGGTGAGCACAACCCGGATCGAGGACCTGGTCACCGCGGCCCGGCAGTTCGCCCACCTGGGCCAACCGGGGGCCACGCCCGAGTCGTTTGCCCGGGCGTGCCAGGAAGCCTATCGCAAGACCTTCGCGGCCCGCGGGGAGGGAAAGTGCCTCGAAGACCAGGTTGCGTTGACCGACGTTTCCGAGTGTGTGAAGCGGTTTCGCCAGTCGAGCTTCCTGATCGTGGGCCGCGGCTCGGTGGGGCAGGAGCGAGAGTTCCTGGGCGTCAAGGCACGTTTCCTCGGCTTCGACGAGCTGATGGCGTTTTACGAAAAGGTCGATCGCGACGAAGCGGCCGAGTGGGGCAAGCGGTGGTCGGACCACGCCGCCAAGGTGATGGAGCCGAAGCCCGAGCCGATCCGCAAAGCGGGCGGCGTCTATCTGGCCATTCTCGAATTGCTGAAGAAATACGGCACCGACAACATCACCATGAACTGCCTGGGCGGCTTCGCCCAGGGGAGTCTGCCGGCCTATCCGTGCCTGGGGTTCATGCAACTGTTGAACGACGGCGGGCAGGGCGTTTGCGAGGCCATGCCCGACGACACGCTCAGCATGATCATGGCCCGGATCCTCACCGGCCGTCCCGGGTTCGTTTCCGATCCGGCGTTGGACACGTCGAAGAACCAGATCGTCTACGCCCATTGCGTCGGCAATACCACGCCGTTCGGTCCGCAGGGCCCGTCCAACGGCTATCGGATCCGCACGCTACACAACCGCGACCCGCGGGGCTGTTGCACCGAGTCGCTGCTGCCGCCTGGATATATGACCACGACCTTCCGCACCAACGCCGCCCGCAAGGAGCTGATCCTGCACCAGGCCAAGGCCGTCGGCACGCTGGAGAGCGAATACGGCTGCCGCACCAAGCTGATCGGCGAGGTCACCGGCGACATCGGCAAGCTGTTCGACCAGTGGGACCAGTTCGGCTGGCACCGCGTGACCGTCTACGGCGACGTGCGCGAACCGCTGATCGAGTTCGGCCAGGCCCTGGGACTGAAGATTGTCGAGGAAGCGTGAGCGGGCGCGAGGTGGCTTCCACACGGATATGAACGCGGCCCGGGCTTCGGGCGAAATCATGTAGGAAGCCAGAGCATTTAGCGGGAGTTATCACCATGGATCGACGCCGGTTTCTTCAGTCGATGGGCGCCGCTTCGGCAGCGACCCTGGGAACTCAAAGCCAGGCGGACGAGGTTCGAGCGGCCCAGGACGCACAGCCTTTGCTCGCGGCCCGACGACCCGCGAAACCGAGCGAACCGAAGGCGTGGCTGTTCTGGGACCTCTGGCATCTGGACCGCGCCGAGAACCTGGCGTTGCGGCAGGGCCGTGCCCGGTGGCGGCCCGAGGCCACGTACGTGGATGACGTGGACGGCCTGGCGGCGTGGCCGAGTGTCTACCGCCACGAGCCGTCGAAGCGTTGGCGGATGCTCTACACGTCGCGATGGAAGCCGTACACGCTGTACGTGCTGGAAAGCGACGACGGCATCCGCTTCCGGCCGCTGCCCTGCAAAGACGTCGTGCCGGAAGGGCCCAAGCACGCGGCCAACCACATCTTCACGCTTCGCGACGGGAGCTGTGGCGGCGTGTATCTCGACCCGGTCGCCGCCGACGGGTTTCCGCTAAAGATTTTCGGGCATCAGCAGGGCAAGGCCGTGTATGACCGGGCGCTGGACGATCCGAAGCACCGTTGGCACCAGGCGGCCAAGGCCGGTTGGGCCAAAGCCTATATGGCCGAGGAGCTGACGCTCGTCTCGCGCGACGGGCTGCATTGGGAGACGCGGTTCGACATGGGGTGGGGGCTTCCCGACTGGCACCCCGAGCCGCCCATCTTCGGCTTCTATAACCGAGGTTTGAAACGCCACATGATGACGGTTCGACCCGGCTGGGGTGATCGCCGCGTGTGCCTCCAGTCGACGGCCGACTTTCGCACGTGGTCGGGCCCGGAGTTGCTCTTCCAGCCCGATCCGCTGGATGAACCGCTGCTGGAACACTACGGCATGCCCGTCTTTCCCTACGAGGACGCCTACGTGGGCTTGCTTTGGATCTTCCACAACGCCAACAGCGAGCCGACTGGGAGCTTTAACCGGTTCGTGGGGCCACTCGACTGCCAGCTGGCCTACAGCTACGACGGTGTGCGGTTCATGCGGGGACGCCGGGAGCCGCTGATCGGCCTGACCGAGCCGGGGGAACACGGATGCGGGGGAATTGAACCGTCGAGCATGGTCGTCGCCGAGAACGAAATCCGCATCTACTCCAGCGGCAGCAAGTCGCAGCACGGCCAGGGGTTCCGGGATCGCCGCGCCGGAGCCAAGGATTTCGAGGCCATCCTGCTGCACACGCTCCGCAAAGACGGGTTTACGTATCTGGAAAGCCTGGGCAGTTGGGCCCGATTCGTCTCGAAGCCGCTGCTGCTGTTGGGCAACGAGTTGACGATCAACGTGGCCGCACCGTGGGGAGAGGTCCGCTACCAGCTTTGCGATCTGCAGAGCGAACCGATCGCGGGGTTCACCTACGACGACTGCGAAGCGGCGGTCCGCGAGGACGCGCTCGATCGGCCGCTGCGATGGCGGGACAAGGACCTCGCGGAATTTGTGGGCCGGGTGGTACGCCTCGATGTCACCTTCCGGGCCGCACGGTTGTATGCGCTCCGCGGAGCGTTCCACTTCATCGACGCTCAGGATTGGCAGATGCTTCGCGACGGCCTGGCGATCGATACGTCGTTGTTCGATTTTTGAAAGCAAAACCAGAAAGGACCAGAACATGAAGAAACGGAACGTGTTGTTTGCGATCGTGGCGGTGCTGCTGTTGGCCCCCATGACCCGGGCCGACGTGCGATACGAGATCCATTTCCCGGATCTGCCGGGCTACGTGACGCTGAAATGTGATCTTCACATGCACACGGTGTTCTCCGACGGGATGGTGTGGCCGACGATACGAGTCAAGGAGGCCTGGCGACAAGGATTGGACGCTATTGCGCTGACGGATCATATCGAATACCGGCCGCACAAGGATGATGTGACCGGCGGTCATAATCGCCCGTACGAGCTGGCGGCGGGGGCCGCCAGGACGTCCAATCTGCTGTTTGTCAAAGGGACGGAAATCACCCGCGATACGCCCCCGGGACATTTCAACGCCATCTTCCTCAGCGACGTCAACCCGCTAGATACGGAAGACTTCGTCGAGGCCGTCAAACGGGCCAACCAGCAGGAGGCCTTCGTGTTCTGGAACCACCAGGGCTGGAAGGGCGCCGAGAGGGGCCGCTGGCTGGAGGTGCACACCACGTTGTACGAAAACGGCTGGCTGCACGGGATGGAGGTCTGCAACGGCGACTCGTATTATCCGGACGCGCACCGGTGGTGCCTTCAGAAGCATCTGACCATGCTGGGCAACACCGACATTCACGACCCTGATCTGCGGACCAAGTCCACCTCGACGGACCACCGCACCATCACGCTGGTGTTCGCCAAGGAGAGGACGGCGGCATCGCTGAAGGAGGCCCTCGTGCAAGGCCGCACGGCGGTCTGGTTTGAAGACCAGTTGATCGGCCGCAAGGAACTGCTCGAGGCGTTGTTCCCGCGCTGCGTGCAGGTCGCCAAGCCCCATTTGCGTTCCAAGGACTCGGTGTGGCTGGAAATCCGCAACGTCAGCGATCTGGATCTCCGTCTGCAACGTTCCGGCAGGCTGGGGCCGACTGAACTGAAGCTGCCCGCGCGGACTACCAGCCTGCTGAGGCTCAAGACGGAGACGCCGCGGGAACCCCTGGAACTGTCCTACACGGCGGCCAATTTCGTGATCGCGCCGAACCAGGGCCTGCCGGTGACGTTGCGAATCGCGGGGCCATAGCCCCCCCGGCATGGCCTATTCGAGGGCTGGGAAGGGGTCGCGGAAGATGCGGCTTGTCGGCCGATGGGCGTTTTTTTGTAACCCGTTTTGCAGCAAGGACTTGCTGTTGTCCTTGGCGCGGTGCGCTGCGTCTGGATCTGTGGAGCCTTCCCGTGGGAACCGGTGGCCCAAGTCCGCCCGGCGCGTCAGGTTGTGGCAACGGCGGGCGAGGCTCGTCCCCAAGAAACGTTGGGAAAAGTGTCGACGGCCGCAGAGGCGTCAATTAAACTGGGTGGTATCCCCTCGACCGTTTCTTTTCCACCGGATATCCGAGGGCCTGGACACACCGGCAGTCAGGCGCCATTCTATGCGCGTTGTCTTGCGGCTGCCGCTTGGGTCGTGTGTTTCCGGGAAGCAGACAACCGAGAGCGAATCATGGCCGCGGCAACGCAACCAGCATCTTCTATTGATGGGGACAGCTTTGTGGAGGCAAACACCCCTGCGCCGTCGTCGGGCGGCGAACGAGAGGTACGCTACGAACACTCGCTCGATCTGGCCGAGTTGCTCGACGGTCTGAGTGCTTCGCTGCTGATATCCACCTATCAGGCCGGCAAGCTGGTGGCGATCGGTTCCCACCAGCGTCAACTGACCCTGTCGTTCCACAATTTCGACCGGCCGATGGGGGTCGCGATCGACCAGCGAGCCGACGCCATGGCGGTGGCGGCGCGGAACAAGGTCTGGCTACTGCGAAACGCCCGCCATGTCGCGCCGCAACTGCAGCCGGAAGGGGGCCACCAGGCGTGCTTCCTCGCGCGGTCGGCGCAGGTGACCGGCGAAATTCAGGCCCACGAGATGGCGTGGGCAGGCGACGAGCTGTGGATCGTCAACACGCTCTTCTCCTGCCTTTGCCGGCTGCATCCCGACTACAGCTTCCTGCCGCGCTGGCAGCCGCCCTTCATCAGTGCGCTGGCTCCGGAGGACCGCTGTCATCTGAACGGACTGGCCATGCTCGACGGGAAGCCGAAGTACGTCACGGCGATGGCGGAAACGGACACGCCGGGGGGATGGCGGCCGGAGAAGGTCAAAAGCGGCTGTCTGATCGAGGTGGAGTCGGGCCAGACCGTGGCGCGCGGCTTTGCCATGCCGCATTCTCCGCGCGTCCACCTGGGCCACGTCTGGCTGCTGGATTCGGGACGCGGTGCGTTGGTGCGCGTCGATCCGCAAAGCGGCAAGGTCGAGACGGCCGCGCGTTTTCCCGGCTACACCCGCGGGCTGGCCATGGTCGGGAAGCTGGCCTTTGTGGGGCTGTCGAAGATTCGCGAAACCTCGACTTTCGGCGGCGTGCCGATTGCGGAGGACCGGGAGCGTCTGAAATGCGGCGTGGGCATCGTCGATCTGGAGACCGGGAAGCTGGCCGGCCAATTCGAGTTTACCGTCGGGGTAGACGAGATATTCGACGTCTCCTTGCTGCACGGTTCGCGGCTGACGGCCATGCGCGGACCGTTCTCCCATGAAGACGGGGCACAAACGATCTGGAGCGTCCCGGCGCCCGGCGAGGTAAGCTGCCGGGACGCGCTGGATGACGACTGAAGTTAACGTATTTCCCGAACACAGAATCAGGCATCGAAGTGGTAAGTTCCCATGCTTAACGCGAAATTCAACAGAGCCAAACGCGACCAGACACGATCCACTCGTCACGGTTCCCAGCCAACGCGGCGAGGGGCCAGGAGTCTTCGGCTGGAGCCCCTGGAATCGAGGACCCTGCTTTCGGTCTCGCCGGAGATGATCGAGTTGAACCCGGCAGGCGATGCTTACCCCTTCGATTTCGTGCAGGTCGGGGACGTCGCCTTCTTCGTCGCCGACGACGGGACCCACGGCCGGGAACTCTGGAAGACGGACGGGACGCCGGACGGCACGTCGATGGTCAAGGACATCAATCCCGGCTCCGGGTGGTCCGATCCGCGCGAACTGACCGAGTTCAACGGCGAGCTGTTCTTCGTGGCCGACGACGGTTCCCACGGACAGGAGTTGTGGAAGAGCGACGGTACGGACTCCGGCACCATCATGGTGCACGACATCAATCCCGGCGAAGGATACCAATATGGGTACGGCGACGGACCGCTGAATTCGTTTCCGCGGAGTCTGACGGAGGTGGACGGGCTGCTCTTCTTCAGCGCCGAGGACGCCGCCGACGGCGCCGAACTGTGGAGGACCGACGGGACCAAGGAAGGCACAATGCAGGTCAAAGACATCGCCACGGGCACCTCGACGGACTACTACGGCACGTATCCGAATGCCTCCGATCCGCAAAAGCTGGTCAACTTCGACGGGACCCTGTTCTTTACCGCGGACGACGGGAATTCCGGACGAGAACTCTGGAAGTCGAACGGCACGGCCGCGGGCACGGTACGGGTCAAAGACATCGCCATGGGGACCTCTACCGACAACTACGGCACCTATCCCAACTCGTCGCATCCCGACATGCTCACCATGGTCGACGGCGTGTTGTTCTTCGGGGCCCTGGACGAAACCAACGGCGCGGAACTCTGGAAATCGGATGGCACCGGGGCGGGCACCGAACTGGTCAAGGACATCAACCCCGGCAATGCCGATTCGCTCACCGCGGATAGTTCGCTGGTGAACGTGGACGGAACGCTGTTCTTTATCGCCAACAACGGCACCGACGGCGCGGAACTCTGGAAATCCGACGGCACGACGGGCGGCACCTCGATGGTCAAGAATATCGGCCCCGGCAGCGAGAGCGGCCTGGGAACCAGCGACCTGGTCGAGGTGGGCGGGACGCTGTTCTTTGCCGCCACCGACGGCACCCACGGCACCGAGCTGTGGAAAAGCGACGGCACCGAAGCCGGAACCGTCATGGTGCGCGATATCGACGGCACTTCGAGCAGTTCGTCGCCGGAGTATTTGACCGAAGTGAATGGTACGCTGTTCTTCTCGGCTTTCACGCCGACCAAAGGCGAGGAACTTTGGCGAAGCAACGGCACGTCGGCAAGCACCGTGCTGGTCGACGACCTCTTTACCGGCGTCGACAGTTCCTTCCCGCTGTCGCTGTTCGATTATGACGGCACGCTGCTCTTCTCGGCCACGAACAGCGCCGAGGGCCGCGAGCTGTGGACGCTTGACACCGATGCGGTCGAGGATCCCTTTGAAGCCCGCTTGACGATCTTCGTCGACGGCCAGCGAGAGGCCATTCCCGCCAACGTCGGCTTCGGCTCCGACGGCACGCGGCAATCGCAGGTCTATACGGACGCCGGCGACGGCGTGCTGCGGATCGCACCGATCGGGGGCGAGCCGCTCGGGCAAATCACGCTCGGCAGTTTCTTCGAGACCTGGCGCACCAACTCGGGTCTGATCGGCAACAACCCGGACGCCGTGTTCGACGCCGATCAACTGCTCGGCAACCAGGCCGATATGGACAGCACCGTCCAGATGTTCGTCAACGGCGACGTGTCGACCGGCTTCGACGGCTACGTGTTGCAGGAGGGCGACCAGATCGTGCTCGTCTTCGGCGAGAACCCGGTGGTGTCGCTCAATACGAACTTCGGTCCGCTGGTGATCGAACTGTTCGAATCGCAAAAGTCGCTGACGGTGGACAACTTTCTGAACTACGTCAACGACGAGGACTACATCGACTCGTTCTTCCACCGGTCGGTGAAGAACTTCGTGATTCAGGCCGGCGGGTTCACCACGCCTTCGACGACGTTTATCGACACCGACGAATTCGACAACGTCCCCACGGATCCTCCCATCCTCAACGAAGCGGAACTCTCGAACGTCCGAGGGACCGTGGCCATGGCGAGGACCAACGCCCCCCACAGCGCGACCAGCCAGTTCTTCGTCAACACCACGGACAATCTCCAACTCGACTTCGGTTCGCCGACACACCCAGACGGCTATGCCGTGTTCGGCCAGGTGCTCGACATGACGGCGGTCGACGCGATCGCCGCGCTGCCGATCAACACCAGCAACAGCTCGCCGTACGACGAATTACCGCTGAGCACCGACGGCCAGCTGGCCGTGATCCAGTCGCTGGAAGGCAACGGCCGGCTGACCGGCGTGAAGTTCTTCGACGCCAACAGCAACGGGGTCCGCGACGCCGGGGAGGTCGGCCTGGCGGGCGTTTCCGTGTTTCTCGACGCCAACAACAACGGCGTGCTGGACGCCGGCGAAACGTCGACCACGACCGACGCGAACGGTCAATTCCTGCTTCAGGCCGAGGCGGGAACCTACACGGTCCGCGCCGAGGTGTCGGCGGGACGCATCTCCACGCTGCCCCATTCCCCAGACCGCCGCACGGTGACGGTAGAGATCGGACGCGAAACCGACGGGCTGGACTTCGGCGAAGCCACGTTTTCTCCGCCCAGCAACATTGATCTCCTGGCGGTGACCGACAGCGGCGCGGCCGGCGACGATAATCTGACGAACCGCAACAACGCCACGTCCGAGGGCGCGCTGCAATTTCAGGTCGACCAAGTCTTGAGCGGGGCCGAGGTGCGCATCTACGCAGGCGACGTCCAGATCGGGTCGGTCAAATCGGAGGCCTCCGTTTCGGGGACCATCTCCCTGACCAGCGTCCTCATCACCACCGACGGTCTCACGCCCATTTCCGACGGGACCCACAACATCACGGCCACCCAGCTACTGGACGGCCACGAAAGCGACCCGTCCGCCGCGCTGGTCGTGACCGTCGATACGGTGTCTCCGGCGGCGATTACCAGTCTGCCTCCCGACTATCCCCAGGTCGGTTATCCCTTCACGTTCGACGTGGCCAGCCCCGACGAAGGTCAGACGGGGGTGACGTATTCGCTCGGCGATGAGCCGGCCGGCATGACCATCCATCCACAGACGGGCGTCATCGCCTGGACGCCGAGCGTAGACCAGGCCGTGCCCCAGACGTTTGAGATTCGCGTGGCCGACGCCGCCGGCAACGTCTCGTCGCAGGAAGTCAAGATGACCGTGCTGGGCGTGATTCCCGCTTATCCCGAGACCTACCAGGCCACCGAGGACACGCTTTTGGACGTCATCGAGGCGGACGGCGTGTTGGACAACGACGGCGATGCGAATTCCGGTCCGCTGTCGGCGGTCGTCGTCGATCAACCGGCCCATGGCGTGGTGACGATGGGCCCCAACGGGTCGTTCAAATATACGCCGGATGCCGACTTCTTCGGCACCGACAGCTTCACCTACATGGCCTCCGACGCGAACGATGATTCGAACGTTGCCGAGGTGACGATCGAGGTGGCGGGCGTGAACGATCCCCCGACCGGCGTTGCCGACGGATACGCCGCGGCCGAGGACACCGGGCTGACGATCGACGAAGCCGAAGGCGTGCTGGCCAACGACCACGACCCGGACGGCGACCCGTTGACGGCGACGCTCGCCGACCAGGCCGACCACGGCACGGTCGCGCTCGATCCGAAGGGCTCGTTCGGCTACGCGCCCGATGCGAACTTCAGCGGCACCGATTCGTTCACCTACACGGTCAGCGACGGCACGGTCACGTCGGCCCCGGTGACCGTGACGCTGACGGTCGCCGAGATTCCCGACCCACCCACGGCGGTCGCCGATTCGTATTCGGTCGACGAAGACGGCAAACTGACCAAGGACGACACGGCCGGCGTACTGGCCAACGACACCGATCCCGACAGCAGCGTGATTACGGCCGCTTTGGTCACCTCGCCGGCCAACGGCAGCCTTACGCTGAACGACGACGGCTCGTTCGAGTATACGCCCGATCCCGATTTCTTCGGCACCGACAGCTTCACCTACGTGGCCTCGGACGGGACCAACGATTCGCAGGCCACGACGGTGACGATTACGGTCAACGCTCAGGCGGATCCGCCCGCAGCCACGGACGATTCCTTCACGGCCCCCAACGACGGCACGGTGCAGACCCTGGACGTATTGCAGAACGACACCTCGGATCCCGACGGGTCGCAGACGTTGACGTTGTTGTCGGTTACGCAAGGCTCGGAGGGGGGCACCGTGGCGATCAGCGGCGGCTCGATCAGCTATACGGCCCCGGTGGGCTTCGTCGGCACGGAGACGTTCACCTACACGATTGAGGACAGCGACGGAATGGAGGATACGGCCACGGTCACCGTGTCGGTGGTGGACGCCAGCGACAACAGCCTCTCGGGCTTCGTCTATTTCGACGTGGATGCGGACGGCGTGCGGGACGAGGGCGAGATCGGTGTGCCGGGCGCGCTGATCACGCTCACCGGCACCGACAACTTCGGCACCGACGTCACCCGCACCGCGATCACCCGCAACAACGGCTCCTACGTGTTCCTGGAACTGCCCTCGGGAACGTATCAACTGACCGAGAAACAGCCCGAGGCGCTGATCGACGGCATGGATACGACCCCCGTCGCCGACGCGGTGATCGCCAACGACCAGTTTTCCAACCTGTTGCTCAACGGCGGCGAAACCCTGGCCGAGAACAATTTCGGCGAAGGGAGTCTGCGGGCGCAGTTCATTTCGATCAGCCTCTTCCTGGCCTCCACGCCCTCGCCCGAGGAGTACCTGCCGGAGCTGATCGCGCGGGCCGAGGAGCTTGCCGGAAACGTCGAGTTGGCCGAGGCCATCCGCAGCGGGGCGACCGATCTGGACGGCGGCACCAATCAGGCGCCGGTCGGCATCGACGATACCTATACGGTCGAGAGCGGCGACGAGTTGACCGTGGCCGCCGCATCCGGCGTGTTGGCCAACGACGTCGACCCCGACGGCGACGCGTTGACGGCCTCGGTGGTCGACACTCCGGCCCACGGCACCCTGGCGCTGGAGGCCGACGGTTCCTTCACCTATACGCCGGAAGCCGAATTCAGCGGCGAGGATTCGTTCACGTACCAGGCGAACGACGGGCTGCTGGACTCCGGCGCGGCCACCGTGACGATCACGGTCGACGAAGCGGACGACGGAGGAAACGACGCCCCGGTGGCGGTCGACGATGCGTACTCGGTGGACGCCGATAGCGAGCTGACCGTCGAGGCGGCGACCGGCCTGCTGGCGAACGATACCGACGCCGACGGTGATTCCTTGGCGGCACAGCTGGAAGACCTTCCTGACAACGGCACGGTCGATCTTAGCGCCGACGGCTCCTTTACCTACACGCCCGACTCCGGCTTCAGCGGCACGGACTCGTTTACCTACGTTGCCAACGACGGGTCGCTGCAGTCCAACGAGGGCACGGTGACGATCACCGTCGATCCGGTCAATCACGCTCCCGAAGCGGCGGGCGATTCCTACAGCGTGGAGCAAGACGGCACGCTGTCGATCGACGCAGCGGAGGGGGTGCTGGCGAATGACACCGATCAGGACGGCGACGCCCTGACGGCTTCGCTGGTCGACAGCCCGAACCACGGCACACTGACGCTCAACGACGACGGCTCGTTCATCTACACGCCCGACGCCGGGTACGACGGCGCGGATTCGTTCACCTACCGGGCGCACGACGGCGAGTTGGACTCCGATACGAGCACCGTGGCCATTACGGTCGAAAAGGCCAACGAGGCCCCGGTCGCGCAATACAACTCCTACTTCCAAGATGAAGATAAGGTCCTCAGCGTCGATGCGTCATCTGGCGTGTTGGCTAATGACAGCGACGCCAACGGTGACCCGCTGACGGCGCATTTGGTCGACCACCCCGACAACGGTACGGTGACGCTGAACGACACCGGTTCGTTTGACTACACGCCCGACGCCGATTTCCACGGGGAGGACACGTTTACCTACCAGGCATACGACGGCGAGTTGACCTCGAACGAAGTCACCGTGACGATTACCATCGAGCCCGTCAACGACGCTCCGGTGAGTCAGGATGACTCGTATCCGTTCACCGAAGACACCGAGTTGAGCGTAAACGCCGTTTCGGGCGTGCTGGCCAACGACAGCGACGTCGAGCAAGACCCGCTCATCGCGACGCGGGTCACGGGCCCGGCCCATGGCACGTTGACGTTGCTGCAGGACGGCTCGTTCACCTACACGCCGGAAACCGGCTTCCACGGCGCCGACTCGTTCACCTACAAGGCGAGCGACGGGTTCGCCGAGTCGGCGGAAGCCACCGTGACGTTGACCGGCAGCGCGTCAGCCCTGGCCGACGCCGCGCTGGAAGGAGAGGACGACTGGCTGGCGTAGCGAGATCCGCCAAGCCGGAGGCGTTCTATTGCGAGCAGTGGCGTTTTGAGACGTTGGCCGTTTAGCCGCCGCGGCCACGCGGCGAAAACCCAGACGACGCGACGCCCCGCACGCCGCGTGGCCGCGGCGGCTAAACGGATCGCTTTCCGCAACGGGAGCTAAAACGCGTACTCCAGGCCGAAATGCATCCCCTGGGCCCAGAAGTCGGTGGTCTCGAACGAGAACGCCGGACGGGCTTCCCCGGAGAGCGGGTCGGTCCGGTTGACGCCGAAGTCGACCTGGTTCCCGGCCCGCGCCACCTGGTTCCAGTACACCAACGTGTAACCGAAGGTGAAGTCCAGCCCGCATTTGATTCGACGGCGCAGGGTGACGCCGAATTCGGAGACGGTCGTGAAGCCGCTGCGCTCGTAGCGGCCGATGTTGGTCGACTGGGTGAGCAGGCCCTCGTCGGTGATCGCGATCCCGCCGCTGGCGTCGGTTGCCGTCGTCTGGCCGTCGACGCGCGCCACTGACCTGGTGCCGCCCAGGGCGACCTTGCCCAGCAGGTCGAGCGTCCAGAGGGGGTGGACTTGGCGCCGAATGTTGACGCCCAAGACGCCGCCGTGGAAGCTGTTCGTCGTATCGAACATGTCGAACAGCTCGACGGTATTCCCGACGTTCGGAACTGCCAGCCCGAGGGTGGATTCCTCGATCAACAGGCGGTCCTGGAGCCGGACCCATCGGTATCCCCAGAGGAAGTCGACTTCCGCGCGGCAACCCCGCTCCACGGCCTTCCTGGAGAGTATCTCCATCCCTTGCAGGTCGGTGGTTGCCGTGACGGAGACGGAGCCCTGCAGGAAGTTCGGAGAGGCAATCAGGCGGGCATCCTGCAGCCCGGTCCCCACGTTGAAGAAGGGGCGAGCGACCACGCTGTAGTCGTCGTCCGACGCCGTGAAGACCGCCGTTTCCTCGCCCAGCGTCATATAGGTCGCTTCCAGAGCACGCCTTCTGCACGGGTCGCGCCACAGGCTGAGCGTGAAGCGGCCGCCGGAGCGGGAGTCGCTGTTGAGTCCGCTGTCGCCGAACAGAATCTCCGTGTCCGGCTGGTCCAAGGCGCCGGTGCTGCCGGTGGTCACCAGCGCCGGCACGTGCATCCCTTGCGTCCACCAGAGTAGATAGTCGGCACGACCCGTGATGCAAGACGTTCTGCAGCGGGCCTCCGCATCGCACGCGCCCACGGTGCGGTCGCATGCGCCCATGGGATACGCGCCCAGATCGTCCAGAGTCGGTTCATCCAGGAAAACGGAGGCGTCGGGCTCCATCGGCACGTCTTCCTCAAAGGACGCCGGGATATTCTCGCCGAGTGCGGGCAAGGGGGCTTGGTAGGCCGGTTTCTTGTGCCTTAAGTGGGCCGGCACGTAGCCGGTCCATCCATCCCCGTGCCAGAAGCCGGGAGGTGGCACCTCGCCGTCGGAAGACTGGGCCGGCGCCGAGCACGTAAAGCACAGCATGGCGCCGACAAAAAGGGCGCCTGCCGGGATGCGGCGTAACATTTTGCCTTTCCTTTCCGGGTTGGATGTCTGCACCGCCTGAGTCTGCGCACGTTTCACCCCAGTGGCAGTGCCGGACGTTCGCACTTATCGGCAGACTCCGGCAAGGTCGTTAAGATTTCTACAACCGGAATATCTTTTGTGGACGATCCAGGTTCGCGCGGCCGAAGGTGATCGCCGGGCGTGTGTGCCCGGGGAAACTGGCGAAGATGGGGTAGGGTCAGCCAGGCGGTGCCGGGGGGGCCTGTGCGGCGATCGGTGGTGTGTGACTCGACGGCTCAATCTTCGGGTGGACAACGCGATGCCCATGGTGTACAATTGTTCCGGTAAGGGAGGGCTCCGCTGGGACCGCGAAACCAACCCGTGGGGCACGATTCCATCGTGCCAGGCATGCTGTAAACCTGCCCCACAACCGTGATTGTGCTTCCAGGCTTTGTCCCCACCGGCCTTGTGCCGGTGGTTAAGGGTTTGGCGACTACGAGACGACCTCCCCCACATCCTACCTCGTCGTCTCCGCCGCCGTCAGCGGCGGAGACGACGAGATGAAATACGGGGGAACGCGATGTAGGAGTAGTACCCAAACCGCTCTTCCACCGGCACAGGGTCGGCGGGGAACCAGCGAAGGTTGTGCTGTCCAATGAATGTTCCGCCGAGCACCATGCGTTACGCCGAGCTACACACCAAGACGAACTTCTCCTTCCTCGAAGGGGCCTCGCATCCGGACGAGCTGGCCCAACGGGCGGCCGAATTGCAGTACGCGGCCCTGGCGATTACCGATCGCAATAGCCTGGCCGGGGTGGTCCGGGCGCACGGGGCGGCCAAGGACCTGGGGCTAAAGCTGCTGATCGGCGCCGAAATCACCCCCCACGATGCCCCGCCGGTCGTGCTGCTGGCGACCGATCGGGCCGCGTATGGGCGACTGGCCCGCTTGATTACTCGGGGACGTCGCCGTGCGGAAAAGGGGCAGTGCCGGCTGGCGTTTAAGGACGTGGCCGAACATGCCGCCGGACTGATCGCCGGGGTGCTTGCCCAGGACAGCCCGCGTGATGAAGAATTGCAAATTGAGAATTGCAAATTGCAGATTGCAAAGTCACTGCCTACTGCCTACTGCCCACCGCCTACTGACTGGCTGTGTCAGTATCGTGACGTCTTCGCGGACCGCTGCTACCTGCTGGCCGAATTGCACCACGGCCCGGACGACCGTGGCCGACTGCAGGAGCTGAAACGGTGGGCGCGGCGCGGTCGCGTGCCGCTGGTGGCGGCCGGCGACGTGCATTACCACGTGCCCGAGCGCCGGGCGTTGCACGACGTGCTGACGGCCGTCCGTCACGGCACCACGGTGGCCGCGGCGGGCGAGTACCTGTTTCCCAACGCCCAGCGATACTTGAAATCGCCCGAGACGATGGCCGCGCTGTTGGCCGACGTGCCCGAGGCGTTCCGTCGCACCGCGGAAATCGCCGACCGCTGCACGTTTTCGCTGGACGAGTTGCGCTACGAGTATCCCGAGGAGTTGGCCCCGCCGGGCCAGACGCCGATCGAGCATCTTACCCGGCTGACTTGGGCCGGGGCGCGAAAGCGCTATCCACAGGGCGTTCCCGAGAAGGTGCGGCGCCTGCTGGAGCACGAGCTGCAACTGATCGAAGAGCTGCACTACGAGGCCTATTTTTTGACCGTCTGGGACCTGGTCCGCTTCGCCCGGCGCCGGGGGATTCTCTGCCAGGGCCGCGGTTCGGCGGCCAATTCGGCCGTTTGTTACTGCCTGGGTATCACGTCGGTCGATCCCGAGCGGATGGACGTGCTGTTCGAGCGGTTCGTCAGCCGCGAGCGCAACGAGGCGCCCGATATCGACGTTGATTTCGAACACCAGCGGCGCGAGGAAGTGCTGCAATACCTCTACGACAAGTACGGCCGCGAGCGGGCCGGCATGACGGCCGAGGTGATCACCTATCGCCCCCGGTCGGCGGTGCGCGACGTGGGCAAGGCGTTGGGGTTGTCGCTTGATCGGGTCGATGCACTGGCCAAACGGATCGAGCGTTTCCACGACGAACCGGAGTTGGCCCAGCGCTGTCGCGAGGCCGGGATCAACCCCGAGAACCAGACGGGCCGGCAACTGGTCGAGCTGGTCGGCCAGCTGGTCGGTTTCCCGCGGCACCTTTCGCAGCACACCGGCGGCATGGTGATGACCCAGGGGCCGTTGTGCGAGCTGGTGCCGATCGAAAACGCGGCCATGCCCGAGCGAACAGTGATCCAGTGGAACAAGGACGACCTGGACGAGTTGGGCATCCTCAAGGTCGATTGCCTGGCGTTGGGGATGCTTTCGGCGATCCGCCGCTGTTTTCAACTCGTGCGGCAGCACGAAGGCCGGGAACTGACCCTGGCCAACGTTCCCGAGGGCGACCGGGAAGTCTACGACATGATCTGCCGCGCCGACACGATGGGCGTGTTCCAGATCGAAAGCCGGGCGCAGATGAGCATGCTTCCCCGGCTGCGGCCGCGATGTTTCTACGACCTGGTGATCGAAGTGGCGATCGTGCGGCCCGGGCCGATCCAGGGCAATATGGTCCATCCGTATCTGCGGCGCCGCAACGGCCAGGAGGCGGCGACGTATCCCAACGAGGCGATCCGCCAGGTGCTGGGGAAGACGCTCGGCGTGCCGCTGTTTCAGGAGCAGGCGATGCGGCTGGCCGTGGTGGCGGCCGGGTTCACCCCCGGCGAGGCCGACCAGCTCCGCCGGGCCATGGGGGCCTGGCGCAGGCCGGGGCTGATCGATCAGTTTCGCAAGAAGCTGCTCGGCGGGATGCGGGCCAACGGTTTTTCCGAGCAGTATGCCGAGGCCGTGTTCACGCAGATCCGCGGCTTCGGCGATTACGGTTTCCCCGAGTCCCACGCCGCCAGCTTTGCGCTTTTGGTTTACGTTTCGGCCTGGCTGAAGTGCCACTACCCGG
>Ga0180438_10004289_pt1 | contig 20624 bp, 15 predicted proteins | sample SS_ome_12_FD_132455 | JGI IMG/M metagenome (GOLD analysis project Ga0180438, IMG submission 132455) | Hypersaline lake sediment archaeal communities from the Salton Sea, California, USA - SS_3_D_2 metaG | ecosystem: Environmental > Aquatic > Non-marine Saline and Alkaline > Hypersaline >... | reverse complement strand
CGATTTGTATGCCCGTCTGGATATCCACCCCGAGTTTCTGGATGGCATCGATTTCGGTGTTGAGAATATGCCTCGGAAGCCGGTACTTGGGTATGCCCAGAGCCAGCATCCCGCCGGCTACGGGAGAAGACTCGAAGACCGTGACCGGGTAGCCGAGCCTTGCAAGGTCATGTGCGCATGTGAGACCACAGGGACCGGCGCCGATGACGGCGACCTTCTTCCCGTTGGGTGCAACCTTTCCGATGGTTTCGCCACCTTCTTCCCCTGTCGCAGCGTCAGCAGCAAAGCGCTTCAGGTTCCTGATGCACAGGGGCGCATTGTCCAGGTGGTTCCGGTTGCACTTCTCTTCACAGGGATGGGGGCACACCCTGCCGATGCTTCCCGGGAAGGGGAGCTTCTCCTTGATGAGGCGGAGAGACTCTTGAAACCTCCCGTCAGCGATCCACCCCACATAGCCCCGAACATCCAGATGGACAGGACAGGTCTCTTCGCAAATGGGCCTCTCGGTCACCACATTGTACGTGCGGGTCTTGGTGTTGAAGGAGTCTATGGCTGTCCTCAAAACGAGTCCTTCATTGTAATCATCCCACAGGCTAACGGGGCAGACCTTGATACACTCCTTGCAGTCATTGCACTTCTCTTCGACAACGCGTAGAGCAGGCTTCCTGACCCTGGCCCGGTAGCCGCTGCCGTCCTTTTCGATTCCTTCAACGACTGCATTCCTGATAACCTGTAAGTTCTCCTCTCGGTTCACCTCCTGCCACAAGGAAGGATCAAAATCGCTTTCCTTGCTCAAAGGGCTCGTGGAGGGCGGGACTCCCCCCCTGCCGATTCCGGGCGACGTTTCCACCAGATAGACCGTGTTTCCGTCCCTTGCCAAATCCAGGGCCGAACGGATGGAGGCGGCGCTGCCCCCGATCATCAAGATCTTTTTCGTCCCCAACCTGTTCCCCTCTCAGCCGTTCGTTTCCGTTCTCGTGTAAAGGGGTGACCTTTTCCTGACTTCGCACATCCTTACGAGTTCTTTCCTCTGCAAGGCGAGCACGTGTCTCATCACATCAGGGGGGGAGAGGTCCAGTTTCACCGCCAGTTCCTTCACGGATAGCGCTCCCTGTCCTAACAGCGCCAAAATCTGCTGGGATGCAATCTCCTCCACGATGACGCCGTCCAGAAGCCTCCCGATCTCCTGGGAAGTAAAGACCTCGCCATACTTGTTTCCGTCCGTAACGAACTCGGTCTGCTTCGCCGCCACCCATCGGAGCTTCTCCCCGGTAACAGCAGTTCTTGCAGCCTGAAGCTTGAACCGAAGGGCTTCGATGCCTTCTCCGGATTCCGTGCCCAGAGGTCCCAATTGTCTTGTCTTCTCCGTGAGGCTGGTCACGACTTCTGCAAAGCGCGCACCTTCTGCAGCCGAGACCCATTCCAACAGGAGCCTCTCAGGATTGACCTTGAGGTGGCGGAGGATCCTTTTCGCAACATCGATCGTATGGACTGCTTCGTGATTACCAGACTGGTAATGGCATTCCCCCGGATGTCAGCCGCCAACCCAGACAGCGTCTGAACCCTCCAGGTAGGCTTCGATGATGAAGGCGAGATCCACCCTTCCCGAACACATCACCCTCAGGACCCGCATGTTCGGTGGATACTGGATCCTGCTCACGCCAGCAAGATCTCCGCCTGCATAAGCACACCAGTTGCAAAGCAGACCCAGAATCTTCGGTTCAAAAGTCATTTCCTTGAGTCCTCTCGAGACGCGGCAATCTGGGAAAGGATCTGTTCGAAAGTGAATTTCCCCATCGTGATTGCCTGCCTTGGGCACTTGGAAGCACAGATTCCACAACCCTTACAGGAAGCGGAAATCGTCCTGGCTCTGTCACCGATCTCGGTAGTTACAACTTCTATGGAGTTGTAGGGACACAGATACTCACAAATACCGCAACCGAAGCATTTGTCGGGATCGACGGAACTGACAATAGGCTCTACGGTCACATACCCCCTGACCAACGGGATGGAGGCCCTTGTCGCTGCAGCGTGAGCCTGGCACAGAGACTCATCGATCGGCTTTGGGGAATGGGCCAGACCACACACGAAGATCCCGTCCGTGGCAAAATCGACGGGCCGCAGCTTGACATGGGCTTCCTGGAAGAAGCCATCCGAATTCAACGTCAGTTTCAGCAACCTGGATATCTCTTCGTTGTTCCCGGGAACAACGGCGGTACTGAGAACGACCATGGAAGGGCTGATGACGATGCTCTCTCCGAGCAATGTGTCATGGGCTACCACCTGCAGTCTACCGTTCTCTTCGCTCACGAGTGGTTTCTTGTCATCGTCATACCGGATGAAGATCACGCCCTGTTCTCTTGCCTGGTTGTAGAACTCTTCGTTCAATCCGTAGGTCCGGATATCCTTGTACAGGACGAATATGTTCGAGGACGGGTGGAGTTCCTTAATCGTAAGGGCGTTCTTCATCGCCGCGCCACAGCAGATCTTGCTGCAGTAGGGCCTTTCCCTGGTTCTCGACCCCACACACTGGATCATCACCACCGTATCCGTTTCTGTGAGCTCATAGTCTCCCTTGGCCAGCTTCTCCCCGAGTGCTTTTTGGCTCAGGACAGCCTTGTGTCTTCCATGCAGGTACTCCTCGGGTGAATACTCCTGGGCACCGCTGGCCACGATGATCACGCCGTGGGACAGTTCCTCATTCTTTTCATTTGAGCGGATGACGGTGCGGAAATTGCCTATGTATCCGCTCACCTCCTGGATCTGGGTGCTGGTGTGAACCTCGATCCGTGGATGGTTCCTTACCTTCTCGACGGTTTCCCTGAGCAGCTGTTGAGGGTCGTTCTTCCGCAGCGTGGAGTGAAGACCCAGAAGATTCCCACCCAACTCTTCGTTCTTCTCGAGCAGGTAGCATGTAAACCCCTGATCCGCCAAGGCGAGTGCAGCCGTCATCCCCGCGAGTCCGCCACCGATCACGAGTCCGCGAGGGATCACGGGAAGGGTCTCCTCCTTTAGAGGAGAGAGCAGCCTGGCCTTGGCGACCCCCATTCGGATGAGATCCTTGGCCTTTTCGGTTGCTAACTCGTGTTCCTCCGCATGCACCCAGGTACATTGGTCCCTTATGTTGGCCATTTCGAAGAGGCATCGATTGAGACCCGCTTCCCGTATGGTGTCTTGAAAGACGGGTTCGTGCGTCCGCGGCGTACAGGCTGCCATGACGACGCGGTTCAGGCGGTGTTCTTTGATCATCTCCTTGATCTTTTCCTGGCTGTCCCGGGAGCAGGCGTAGAGGCTTTCCTCCGCAAACACCACGTCCTCCAGGGTCCCCGCATATTCCTTCAGAAGGGGAACATCCGCCACGCCGGCAACATTGACGCCGCAGTGGCAGACGAAGACACCGATTCTCGGTTCCTCTCCGGAAATGTCGGTTTCAGGAACGAGTTGCTTTTCCTCAACCATCGTGCCCCGGGCATCCGCAAGGAGTCCAGAGACTTGTGAAACGGAACCGCTGGCTTGGGTAACGCTTTCCGGGATATCTTTCGGTGACTGGAAGGCGCCGGCAACGAATATCCCCTCTCTGTACGTGGCCATGGGGGAGAACTCTGCGGTTCTGCAAAACCCCTCTTCGTTCAGCTCGATGTCCAGTCTTGCGGCAAGTTCTCGAGCCTTTCTCGCAGGCTCGAGCCCAACCGACAGAACCACCAGATCGAATTCTGGGTTCTCATGTTTTCCGTCCTCCGTTACAAACCGGAGGCTCAAGTTCTCCGTTTCCGTAACGTGCTCTATCTTGGGAAGGCGGGTCCGCTCGAAGCGAATGCCAAACTGATTCTTAGCCCTTTCGTAGAAGCTCTCGAAGCCCTTCCCCTGTGTCCGGATGTCCATGTAGAATATGGTGATGTCGAGGTCAGGATCATGTTCCTTGGCGATGATCGCTTCCTTGATGGAATAGGTACAGCAGACAGAGGAACAGTAGGCATTTGCCGACTTGTCCCTGCTCCCGACGCACTGAAGGAATGCTATTCTCTTTGGCTCGGTTCCGTCCGAGGGCCTCGTGATCCTTCCTTGAAACGGTCCCGAGGCAGACAGCATTCGTTCAAACTCGATGCTGGTAATCACATTCGGGTACTCTCCGTACCCATAGTCCTTCTTCCGTCTGGCATCAAACTCGTCGAATCCAGGCGTAATGATCACGGATCCCACCTGGAGCTGTAAATGTTCTTCCTGCTGGTTCAGATCGATGGCCTTGAGCTCCTTGCAGGCCTGTTCGCACTGCCTGCATTCCTTCTTGAGGACAAAGAGGCAGGTCGCCGGATCGATCACATAGGCTGCAGGCACGGCCTGTGGATAGGGTATGTAGAGGGACTTGAGATTGGACAGGCCCTCGTTATACGGGTCCGGCATCTCCACCGGGCAGTAATCCACGCAACTGCCACAAGCCGTACATACTTCCTCATCGATGTAACGCGGCCTCTTGAGCACGTTCACGGTGAAGCTCCCCGCCTCGCCTTCTATGGATTCCACCTCGGCGTTGCAGAGTATCTTTATGTTTCTGTTTCTACCAAACTCGACCAGTTTGGGAGACAGAATTCACATAGCGCAGTCAAGGGTGGGGAAGGTCTTGTCCAGTTGGGACATCGTCCCGCCCACGGCAGGCGAATCCTCAACCAGATAGACGAGATAGCCGATCTCCGCAAGATCCAGCGAAGCCTGGATTCCGGCAATCCCTCCACCCACGACCATGACTGTCCCTACGTTTTCGCCCTCTGAAGGCATGTTGCATTCCCTTACAAGCTGTCCTCGATCTTGTTCAGCAGCTCTTTCGGATTCACGATCAACTTCTCGGTTTTCCTGTCGACCACGGACAGGACCATGTGGTGACGTATCGTCTGCGAGAATTTCTCGATTGCCTCCACACCTTTGAGAAAGGAAGGGGTTACGTACCCTTCTTTCACCGCCATCTCTCGCAAGACGCCCATGACGTTCACAAACTGGACATCCTGGGGACAGTGGAAGGAACACCTATAGCACATGTGACAAAGCCAGATGATGTCCGAAGAAAGAACCCTCTCCTTCATTCCCAGAAGGATCATTCGAACGATCTTTCTGGGGTCGTAGGCTGGGTCCACGTCAGAGGCAGGGCATCCGCCGGTGCAGGCCCCGCAGGCAAAGCATGCTTTCACGGCTTCCCCGCCGGGATGCTCTGCCACCTCGAACTTGAAGTTCGGATCGAGTTTGTTCACGACGATGGGTTCCACTTGTCTCCCTCCGCCCTGCTAATACTCGCCGGGCAATTCGCTTAACTGCGCCAGGGTGAACACAGGCCCGTCCTTACAGACATACTGGCTGCCTATGTTGCATCTCCCGCACATGCCTATGCCGCATTTCATTCTCATTTCCAGGGAAAGAATGATGTTTTCTGAAGGAAACCCCAGTTCCTGCAAGACGGGTATGGTAAACTTGATCATGATTGGCGGACCACAGACGAGCACATAGGCATCGTCCGAGGATGGGGCAACGTCCTTCGTTATCGCTGGAACGAATCCGACCTTTCCCTTCCAACCCTCGGCGGCGGTGTCGATCGTGACATGCAGGTCGAGATCATCTCTTTCTTCCCACTCTTCCAGCTCATCCTTATAAAGAAGAAGTCCCGGCGTCCGGGCTCCATAAATGACGGTGATATTCTTGAACCTCCCCCTGTTCTCATCGTGTAAAATGTATCGGGTGAGGGACCTCAGGGTAGTGAAAGCAAAACCGCCGCTCACAATCACCACGTTCCTTTTTTCAAATGCTTCTATCGGATAGCAGTTGCCAAGGGGGCCTCTCACGCCAACGATTTCGCCCTCTTCCAGGTTGTGAAGCGCTGTCGTAACGACGCCTGCCTTGTTCACGCTGAACTTGAGGAATCCCTTCTCGGTGGGGGAAGAGGCGATACCAAACGGAGCTTCTCCCTTTCCTGTGATGGAGATTTCCGCAAACTGACCGGGAACGAACCGGAAATCCTCCTGATCCGCCTTGTTCATGAAGCTCAAGTCAAAGGACTTGATGCTCCTGTCCTCTGTCTCGGTAACGATCCGCTCTATCTTCGCAGCTGCAGGCAAGTATGGATTTTTCATCTTTCTGAATAGCCACCTACTCTGGATTCTGTATATCTTCGAGAACTTCACGGATATCGAGATTCACGGGACAGGCCCGAATACACCTGCCGCACCCGGTGCAAGCCACTCTGTTGTGGTTATCCACAAAGTACTTGAACTTGTGCAAAATCCTCTGTCTCATTCTCTCTTTACCGCCGGGCCGGGGGTTGGTGCCGGAAGCATGCAGGGTAAAGAGCGGAAACATGCAGGAGTCCCAGATCCGGATCCTCTCCCCTTGATTGCTATCTCCTTCATCGAGAATATCGAAGCAGTGACAGGTGGGGCACAGAAAGGTGCACACACCGCAACCCAGGCATTTCTCGTGAACGGTTTCCCAAAGAGGGTTGTCAAAGTCACTGTCTAGCACGGACTTTATGCGCTCAATATTCAGGTCGGAGCCAACACTTTCGCGGGCCTTCTCGATGATCTCCTCTTTCCGCTGTATTTGATCCTGTTCCGCCCTTTCAAAGCCGGATTTTCCTTGAAGGAATCCTTCTCCCCTTTGTGTAACCGGGAGCACGAAGTAGGTCTCTCCCATGTCGATGAGGAGCACATCCGCCCCCTCGAGAGAGAACGGGTCTCCTCCCGTGTCCGTGCAGAAGCAGGTGCGCATCGGGCGGCTGCAGCCAATCGCAATAACCGTAGTGTTGTCCCTTTTGCTGCAATAATAGGGATCTTTGAAATCTTCACCATCGAACACGAAATCGAGCAGGGAGAGGCTTCTTGCATCACAGGGCCGAACGCCAAAAACGATCCTCTCTTTGTCCGGAGGGCTCGGCTCTCTTGTTTCCTGGCCTCGATAGGCAAAGAGCCTTTCTCGCTGCGGGAAGAAGACCTCCTTGACACTCTTCCTCGTATTGTACTCGGAAAGATGGATCTCATCCCCGGTCAGGATCTCTTCAAAGACAATGGAATTTCCCTTGCGTACAGGGGCAAGAACCTGACAGCTTCCGGTCAGATCTGCCAAGAGGCTCATCAAGTTGTCCTTCCGAATCGTCTTTTCTTCCATCTCTTTACTCAGACTGTCGAAAAAGGTCAAAAACTTTCACCGGTTTTTCGACAGTCTCACTTGATGAACTCCTCAGGATCATCCTGTTTGTACGTGGTAAGGGGTGGAGGTTCGTCCGGATCCTCCCCTGCCTCAAAGGAGAAGAGTTCGAGAACATCCTTTTCGATCTTCTTGTTGAGGAACCTCAGGTCCACGTCCATGGGACAGGCCCGTATACAGGCGCCGCAGTCCACACAGCGTCCCGTCGTATGGAAAGCGCGCACGATGTGAAAGATCATCGTGTCGGTCGATTCAATGGACTTGCCGAACCACTGTGGCTCCGAACTGTCCACATAACATGCCTCGCAATAACATATGGGACAGGCATTGCGGCATGCGTAACATCGAATGCATTTCTCAGTTTCCCCGCAGAAGTACGCCCATCTCTCCTCCGCCGTTCTGCCCTCGAACTCCCTTATCAGCTCGAAGGGATCGGCCACCTTTTGTTCCTCTAACGCCTCTCCGATCAGCACGTCGTACAAGACCGGGTTTCTATGCGTGCAGATCCTGCAGCTTTCCGGGAGGAGGTCTTCCTTTTTCATCTTCTCTTCATAGTCTGTGCCCTTGACGACAATCTCTTCAGGGCCTTCCTCAACCGAAAGGATTTCCCTTTCGCCCAGCCTTTCCTCAACCGCTTTCCTGTCGATCATGCCTTCGCAAGGTACCCCGATGATCACCAGGTTTTCCCTCTCGATCTGTTTTTCCTTCAGGAACCCGACAATGGACCGGCTGTCGCACCCCTTTGCGACAATCCCGGTCTTCCCCTTCTTCTTGGGCAGATACGTGGCCAAGTTGTTCTCACAAAAGCTGTTCCAGACAAGCCGTTCCGCGTCCTCACCCCTCCTGATGAAGCAGGGGGTTGCCCGTAACGGTAGAGAGCCGTCTTCAAAGCCGATAATGAGGTCGACCTTGTTCTCCTCGAACAACTTCCGCGCAGCCTCTCTTATCTGCTTTGATGAGTCTCCCATTTACTCGACCTTCTTCTTGACGAGTCTTTTTGCAGGTCCGAGCTTCCTTACCTCTTCCGTGACCTCTGTGATCACCTCGGCAAACCTTCCCGCCTCGGCTGCCGATACCCAGGAGAAGTGTAGTCGGCCTTTCTCGATGCCCACATATTCAAGGAGTCTGCTGAAGACGGCAAACCTCCTTCTGGCCGCGTAATTGCCACTCAGGTAGTGGCAGTCTCCCGGGTGGCACCCTGAGACGAGCACTCCGTCGGCACCGTTCTGGAGGGCCCTCAAGATGAACAGGGGGTTTACCCTTCCGGAACAGGGGACTCGGATGGTCCGCGTATTCGGCGGGTATTGAATCCTCCCTACCCCTGCCAGATCCGCGCCGGCATAGCTGCACCAGTTGCACAGGAAAGCAACGATCTTCGGTTCCCAGGAGGCTTGTAATGCTTCGTGCATTTCCATGGCGTTCTTCGCAGTCGACTAAACGGAATCGATCATTTCCATGATTTGCTTGTCGCTGAATCCGTGCAGATTGATGGCTGAAGATCTGCACGCGGCCGCACATGCCCCGCACCCTTTACACAAGGCATTATTAACGACCGCCTTTCTCTTCTCAGGATCGACCTCGATGGCTCCGAAGGGGCAGACGCTTTCGCATGCGCCGCACCCCTCGCACCTGTCCGGGTTTACGAAGGAGACGGTTCCCGGAAGTTCCACAACCTTCTTCGACAGCACACAGGCAGCCCGTGAAGCGGCGGCATTCGCCTGGGCAACGCTCTCCTCGATGGATTTTGGGCCGTGCGCCAGACCGCACATGAAGACACCGTCCGTGGCAAATTCTACGGGCCTGAGCTTCATATGGGCCTCTAGGAAGAAGCCGTCCGCATCCAAAGGAACCTTAAGGAGTTGGGAAAGGTTCTTGTTGGTCGAAGAGGGTGCGGTCGCTATGGCCAGGGCCAACAGATCCGCATCAATGATGAGTCGTTCTCCCAGAAGGGGTTCGTTCACGGTCACCCTCAGGATGTCTTGCCCGTCTTCCTTAACTGCCGCGACCTCGGGTTTTTTCTCAGGGTCGTATCGGATGAAGAGCACCCCTTTCTCCCGGGCGTGCCTGTAGAAGTCCTCCTTGAAGGCATAGGTTCTGATGTCCCGGTACAGCACATAGATGTTCATGTCCGGTTTCAGGTCCTTCAACAACAGAGCGCACTTGATCGATTGGCTGCAGCAAACCCTGCTGCAGTATGGGTTGGTCTCATCCCGTGAACCCACACACTGGATCATCACCAGGGTCTCACAATCCCGAATCCTCTTGGTTGGCTTGGCAGCCTCCTTTTCGAGTTCGAGCACCGAGAGTACCTTACGGTTCTTCTTGTATAGATATTCGGGGGTCTTATACTCTTCCCCACCGGTGGCGATAATGACGACCCCATGCTTGATTTCTCTCTGTTCCTTCTTGGGCCCCTCCTTGATACGTGTCGTGAAGTTCCCTATGTAGCCCGAGATTTCCTCAGCAGAGGCCCGGGTATAGACTTGAATCAAGGGATGACTCGTCACCTTCTCTGTCAATTCCTTCACGTGAGCCTGAACGTCGTCTCCTTCCAGGGTGAAATAGATCTTTTTCGCCGTTCCGCCGAGGCTCATGGCCTTGTCCACCAGATGAACTTCAAATCCCTGGTCAGCCAGGTTTAGAGCACTCACCATTCCTGCTATCCCGCCACCGATCACCAGCGCGGCTGTGGTGGTCTCGAGAAAGATCGGGTCCAACGGTTCCGCAAGCCTGACCTTGCATACAGCCATCCTGACGAGGTCCTTTGCCTTCCCCGTTGCCATGGCAGGCACATTCTGGTGGACCCAGCTGCATTGGTCCCGGATGTTGGCCATCTCGAACAGGTGTCTGTTCAGCCCTGCTTCCAGTAGCGTTTCCTGGAAGACCGGCTCGTGGGTCCTGGGGGAACAGGAGGCGACGACGACACGGTTGAGGCGATGTTCGGCAATGCGTTTCTTCAATGTTTCTTGCGTGTCCTGCGAACATGCATAAAGATTCTCGTCCGCAAAGACCACGTTCGGAAGGGATGCAGCATAAGCCACAACATCGGGCACATCCACTACATCGCCGATGTTGATGCCGCAGCGGCAGACGAAGACGCCGATCCTGGGCGGATCACCGGTGATGATCGTCTCGGAAGGAAAGGCCTTGTCTCGAACCTGCTGTCCCCTTGCCTCGGACAGGAGGGCTGCGGAAGCTGCGGCTGCACCGCTGGCCTGCACGACGGTCTCGGGGATGTCTTTCGGCCCCTGAAACACACCGCAAACGAACACGCCATCCCGGGATGTGTTCACGGGCGAGAACCTGTGGGTGCGGCAGAACCCGTATTCATTCAGCTCGATTCCGATTCTCTTTGCCAACTGAACAGCCGTGGCCTTCGGTCTAAGCCCCACGGAAAGGGCTACCATATCGAATTCTTCCGTGCACACCTCACCGTTTTCAGCAGCATACCGAAGGGAGAGGTTGTCCGTTCCATCCACTTGCTCGATCCCATAAACCTTGGACCGGACGAATCGGACACCGTATTCCTCCTTGGCACGCTCATAGTACTTGTCAAAACCCTTTCCATAGGTCCTCATGTCCATGTAGAAGACCGTGACATCGAGCGGGACCGAGCTGTGTTCCTTGGCAATCACAGCCTCCTTGACGGCAGCCATGCAGCAGACCGATGAGCAATATCCGCTGTCGCACGTGATGTCCCGTGAACCCACACACTGGATCCAGGCGATTCTTCCGGGCGGCCGCTGGTCGGACGGCCTGAGAAGATGGCCCTTGTAGGGACCGGAAGCGGACAGAATTCTCTCGAATTCGACACTCGTTACGACATTGGGATACTTGTCGTAGCCGTACTGGGAGATGAGGCTGGTATATCCGTGCTTTGAAAGCCTTCCCGAATTCACCTTGAATTCGTCGAACCCGGGGGCCATGATGACGGCACCCACCTCAACCACGACCTCTTGCTGTTCCTGATCGAAATCGATGGCATGGCTCGGACAGAACTTTTCGCATAGACGACATTTCCCCTTCTTGAAATACAAACAGTGGGGCTTGTCGATGGCATAGATCAAGGGTACTGCCTGCGGATACGGAACATAGATCGCCTTTCTCTTGGACAGTCCCCTGTCAAAGGCATTGAGAACCTTTGCAGGGCACTTCTCGGCGCATATGCCACAGCCTATGCATCGATCTGCATCTACGTACCTCGGTTCCCGAAGGATGGAAACGGTGAAGTCTCCCGGCGTTCCTCGTATTTCACTTGCCCGAGAATGGGTCATGACCTGAATATTGTGGTGCCTGCCACATTCCACCAGCTTGGGCGAGAGAATACACATGGAGCAGTCGTTCGTGGGGAAGGTCTTGTCCAGCTGAGGCATCACCCCGCCTATGGCCGGGGACTCTTCTACCAGGTAGACATAGTAACCGGACTCTGCCAGGTCGAGCGCGGCCTGGATGCCGCCGATTCCTCCGCCGAGGATCAGTACGGAGCCTACCTTTTTGCTGGTGAATTCTTCAGATTCTTGAGGATTCATTGACCTCAAAGATCAAGGGCCTTCGACAAGAGCCTCGTGATATCAAGCACTTTGATTTCGGCATCGACATCTTTCGCCGCCCTGCCCAGACTCCAGTCACAGAACGAACAACTCGTAACGATCGTATCGGCACCGGCAGCTTGTGCGTCCTTTATCCGGTTGATTCCGGTGTTCAGAGACAGCTCCGGCAGCTCGTAGGGATTCCTCCCGCAGCACTGCGTAAACATCCCGGTACCCTCCATTTCGGCAAAGGCAACGCCCGGGATGCTCTGGATCACCTTCCTCGGTTCTTCAAGAATAGAAATCCCAGGAGAATTGACCCTTGTCAGATGACAGGGGTCCTGGTAGGTCAGGGTGCCGGGGATGCTCTTCTCAGGTTTGAGCTTGCCTTCGTCGATCCATCCTGCCAGGACTTCGGTGGTGTGGACGACCTCGAAATCCAGATCACCGACGACCTCGGGATATCGAAACTTGAGCACATTGTAGCAGCATGCACAGGAGGTCATTACCTTCTTCGCCCCGGCCGCATGGATCGCTGCTACATTGTGTTTGGCCAGAGGTTCAAAGGCCTCTTGCTGACCCGAGGCAGAGAGCGGGTTGCCGCAGCACTGCTCTTCCTCGCCCAGGATTGCAAATTCAAGCCCGCCGTGGCGGAGCAGCTTGGCTGTCGACTGGGCGATCTCAGGGGTTTTAAAGGTGGCCACGCAACCGGGGAAATAGAGGGCCTCGGCCTTCCGGGGAAGATCCATCCCCTCCGGGACCCATTGGGTCCTCTTGGCCTTCGCCGTCCCGAACCGGTTTCCTGATTTCTCCAGGGAAGCAGCCACTTTCTTGTAGGGTTTTGTCGGTGCCTTCCCCATCTTCACCAGATCCGCCCGGAGGGCGCGGAAGATGGGCACCTGCTGACGGTGGACAGAGCAACTCGACCTTCCCATTCTCTCCGGACCACACGAACCGCAAAGGGTGCATTCGTAAAAGGACTCCACAAAACGATCCGTCACCTCGAGCTTTCCCTCCAGAAAGGCCCTGGCAGCCAGTATTCTTCCCTGTGCCGAGTAGGTCAGTCTGGGGTACATGTCGTAGGACGGACAGATCCGATCAGGGGTTGGCCCTGCCGGAGAAAAGACATTCTGTGGCCCTTTCTGGCAGGTGCTGCAGGACTGGCAATTCCATATCCATCTGCGATATTTCTCGAGGGACTCGAAACTCATGATGTACGCCTCCTGAACTCAGTACGCTACCTTGGGTGACATTCCGCGATGCATGATGTGGTTGGGATCGAGGGCCTTCTTCATTCTGGTATAGAAGGCAAGGTATTCCGGGACGATGCGATCTGTGATGTCGGGATTCGGTCCGGGGAAGTCCGGTGTGCATCCCAGATCCGACCATTCCGCTCGCAGATCGTGAGCCGCTCGGATCATGACATCCAGTTCCGTTTCTTCGTTGTACACATAGATGGGAAAGATATTGGCGTAGTTGTTGATCACCCACCAGACCATGCCTCTTCGCAGGTTGTATTCCTTGCCGACCCGGTTGTAGGCATGGAAGACGGCGGCAGTGATCCCGAGAGGGTGAAACCCGCCTATGCACGCAGTGCGCATGGGGGGATCGAGTCTCGAAGACATCCCTTCCACCCCATACCAGAAAGGGATGGCGTTCGGCTTTTCCTCTCCAATTCCTGCCCTTTCCATGATCTCTCTCGCCTTCCTCACCCGGAAATCCACTTCCTCCTTCCACCCTTCGGCGAACATGTGAACGACCCAGGGTGCGGATGGGGGCAGTCCGCCGATGTTGCACATTTCGTCGTCGTACAGGTTGATCCCGTAAGATATGTTTGCTTCCGTAAGGAGCCGGATCGCTTCCTGGGCGTCCTCGGCGGTGTCGAATCCGTAGCCGATGAAACCCTCGGCTTCAGGCTTTCGATAAACCCTGACGGTCATTCCTGTGATGACCCCCATCGTGCCGAAGGTGTTCAGGAAGAGGCCGGTCAGATCCGGGCCGGTTCCCTGGTAGCGGCAGAAGGGCTTTGCCCCCTTGAAGGAAGCGGATCCTGTGGTCACGATTTCTCCGGTCGGCAGGACTACCTCGAGCCCGAGCAGCATGTCGGTCACACGGCCGTAAAGGGAGCCGCCTGCCCCGACACCGTTGAAGGATGCCCAGCCTGCCATCGACACGCCTGAGCCGAATTTGGGTTTCAGGGGGATCTTCCAGCCTCGTTTCTCGATGAATTTTATCATCTTGTAGACGGTGATCCCGGCCTGCATGGTCACTGCCATGGCATCTTCGTCGATCTCTCCAATCCGGTTCATTCGGTTCAGGTCGAGCACGATGCCCCCCTCCCGGGGAAGAGCCATCCCTGTCGTCGTTGTTCCCCCGCCGCGCACGCACACAGGTGTCTTTGTCCTGTTTGCCAGCTTCATGACCGCGGACACCTCCTCCGTGCTACCCGGAGTCACCACGATATCGGGTTTCAGGGGGCCGTCATAGCTCCAGTCCCTGGAATAGGCAATCAGCTCGAACTCTTCATCCGTAACGTTTTCAGGACCGACGATTCCCTCCAGTTCTTTCGTGATTCCCTTGCCCACTTTGCTTCTCCTTCCTGACGGTATGCAGGTGTAGAGCCCCTAAATTGAACAGGCCACCTTCGCCGCATCCTCCACCGCATCCACGATCATGGAATTCGGATTCTTGCAGGCCCCAATCGAATAAACCTCGGACACCTTGCCCTGCAGGATTTCATAGAGGTCTTCGTTCTTGTTCAGAGGATAGACGGGTACGATTGAATCTGCCTGTAACGTGACCCTGTTTCCTTCCTGGGTCGTGAAAACCAGTCCGGATTTGGTGATCTCCTCGAACCGGGCATTCTTGATGACCTCCACACCCTTTTCCCTGAACCATTCGTTCAGTTTGAAATTGTTCAACCTGGCCAGGCCTTCTCCGTACTTCGCATCATCCTCTTCACAGACAAGCGTGACCTTTCTACCTCTCTTTGTGAGGAATTCCGTCAATTGGACACCCTTGACGTCGCCTCCCATAACGATCACGGTTTTCCCGATGGGCATCCAGTGTTCCGTGGCCTTGCTGAGCTTTTTCGGGCTGCTGACCTTGAGTGCAACATCCAAGCCTTTTCGTAGGAATGTATCGCTCACGACGATCTTGTTGTCCCTGCCCGGAAGGTCACGGTCAGACATGGAGGCCCCTGTGGCGACCAAAACCACATCCGGTCTTTCCTTTTCAATGAGTTTGAGATCTACTTCCTTTCCCTTGATGATCTTCACGTTCAGTTTTTCCATCTGCACCTTGTAGTACTCTACCATCTTCTCGATATCTTCGGGGAAGTCACCTTTGATGACACTGGCCATGTTCATGAGACCACCGATGAAACCCTCTTTTGAATACAGGCTCACTTGATGGCCTCTCAAGGCACACACCCGCGCTGCTTCCAAACCTGCGGGGCCGGCGCCCGCGATGAGGACCTTCTTCTTTCTCTGAGTTTCAGGGTACTTGTTGTATTCCTCCTTTCCCCCGATGAAGGAATTGATCCGGCAGCGGATTGGCAGCATGCCCCCGGTCAGGCAACTCAGACAGGCAGTACAGGGCGCAATGTCCTCGAATCGCCCTTCCTTCATCTTGTTTGGCAGCTCCGTGTCTGCGAACAACCCCCGGCACACCGCAATGACATCCACGCTGTTCTTTTTGAGCATTTCTTCAGCATAATCAAAGTCAGAATCCCATTTCCCCGGAATCACGATAGGCTTGGAGGTCGCCTGTTTCAAGGAAGTCCCAATTCCTGTGAAAGCCCCGATCCCCTTGTGACTGAAATCCAGGCCCGCCGGGACCGCGCTTCTCTTCTCCGGATAGAAATACTGTTCGGTCCAATAACTGGCACGATTGTAAAGCTCGTAAACCCTGGGTTGGAATGCATCCGCCCCTGCATCTTCATACAACTTGGCGAGTTCGAGCGTCTCCTCTTCCGATACACCCTTTTCGCCCATGCCATTCTCAACGCCGTTGATGGTCAAGACGACCGTGAAGTCATTCCCTAACCGCTCTTTGATGCCTCGTATGATGTTGACGACGATCCTGGCTCGGTTCTCGTAGGTGTCGCACCCATACTGATCATCCCTGGAGTTCCAGTATCGGGAGACAAAGCTTGCAAGCAAATGGTTCGCACCCGCTCCCAGTTCCAAACCATCGAAACCTGCTTTTGCTGCCCTTTCGGCCGCATCGATGAACTGCTGTTCGATGATCTCGATACCTTCGATGGATAGGGCTTCACAGGGCGGGTTGTTTGCGAGCAAACGCAGATCTGGTACAGGAGCCAATTCGGATATTTGCGGATGTGGGGAGGAGGATACAGGGGTCAGGCCCGAGAGGACCCCCAAGTGCCATTGTCCGGCATGGTAAAGCTGCAGAAGGGCAGGGCAATCATGTTTGTGAATCACTCGAACGAGTTCGGTCAATCCTGGGATGAATTTGTCATCGTTGATGAGGTACTTGTTGGGTATATCGATGCTTCGTTCGTCACCGATGGCAGGAGATTCGACAACGATGCATCCTGCGCCTCCCTTTGCCCACGCCTCATAGATGAGTTTTCCTTCTTCGCTCACATACCCGTTCGTGTTGTTGAAGAGTTTCGTCCCTGAGGGCGGTTTGTAGATCCGGTTCTTGAGTTCTATGCCGCCAATCTTCACCGGGGAGAGGAGTCTTTCAAATCTCTGGCTCATGTCGGTCTCCATCGCAGTCTGTCACGATCCGATGTGGAAATGCGTGGGCACATCCATCATGGTGCGGATATCCGGCCTCTCTTCGAGGGTTGCCATGGTCTCGAGAACGAGGGCACATTGCTGGTCATTCAGGTAGACTGCCAGGAAGTTCTTGGATACGTCCGTGATCTGCTCCAGGCTAAGCGGATTCAGGGGATGTCCGAGCTGCGAGGCGACCTCACTCTCGATCTTCTTCCCATTCTTGAGCGTCACCGTAATGCGCGACCCGGGATGGCCCATGGGAGGCCACTCTTTAGGGATGAAGACCTTCACTTTCTGGGCAACCTCTCGGATGTCCTTGTCGGAAAGCCTTTTTTCCGAAAACGTGGAGTAGTCGATCTTGCGCCTCAGAAGGACCTCGGCAGCTGCAAACTGATAGCTGAACCTGGCTTCTGTCGGAGAACGGGGGTCAGGCCTGTTACAGAACTTGTCACCTGCCATGGTGACGCCCACATCGACCTGTTCGACATCCTCCGGCTTCAGATCGTGCTCTTCAACCACCTTGAGCACGTTATCATTCGTGCTGTGCATGAGGTTGCAGCAGCCGTACTTCTTGAATTCCACGTTGTGGACACTGAAGGGCGGCTTTCCAAGGTTCTTTGTCATGAGGTCGACATCGACCATTCCCTCGGACCAGACAGGCCCGAAGACACCATCCGGTCTTTCCAGGATGTCCGGCCTGCCGGTCAGGCCCTCCCTGGCAAAGAGGGCGGATTGTATTCCCGTACGGCAGCTCAATCCCGACTCAATGAAATGTGCGTCAAACCCGAGCTGCGCGACCTTGCCCGCAGCGTGTGAAACGGACAGACTGAGGGCATTCTGGGTCTGGTCGGGATTGAGTTTCATCAATCTTGCTGCGCCGACAGCAGCGCTGATCGTTCCGTTGTACGACGCAGTGGAAATGCCGGTGTGATTCGCGACCGTATACTCCAATTTCCCTTCCAAATTCTTGGCGCAGGCAGCACGGGTCAACCTTGAAAGGATTTCCCAGGATTGTATGGCAGCAACGATGATCTCCCGGCCGTCGGAAAAAAGATCCTCGGCAAGAGATAGGATGGCGGGAAAGGACCAGTAATTGCCGTGTCCGTCTCCGGTAGGTGGAAATTCATCATCTTCCAGTTCTGAAGCGTGTGCAAAAACCCCATGTGCGTACGCCGCATCTTCAACTGTGGTTTGGAAGCCTCCGCCGGTCACGCCCGCAACAGGGGGGCCTGCCGTCCGCGCGAGGTAATTGGTAATCGTCTTTCCGATGGGCTCCCTCGACCCGATGACCATGCCTGTGACGGTCTTCAAGAGGAGTCCCTTTGCGCAATCGATTGTTTCCTGGGGGAAGTCCCCGTATTTTGCGTTGACGATCCATTCCGCGACTTTTCTTGTCTCATCCATGATTGTCATCCTTTCTGATCTATGATTCCAACCCTGTCATTCCCGTCCCCGCCTGCGCGGGGACAGGCTCCGTCGGGAATCCATTGGCTTCAGGAGCTTAGGGACTCCCGCTTTCGCGGGAGTGACAAACTATATGGAGGAGGCGACTTCAGAAGCATCGGAAATCGCATCCACGATCAGGGCTTTCGGGTTCTTGCAGCCCCCAATTGAGTAGACCTCAGACGCCTTTCCCTGCAGCGAAGCGAAGAGATCCTCATCGCTCCTCAGAGGAAATACGGGCACAATGGAATCCGCGTTTATGGTTTTCCTCTCTCCTTCCTGGGTTTTAATGATCAAACCGTTCTTCGTGATTTCCTCATACTGAACGCTTCTGACGATCTCGATGTCCTGCTGTTGAAACCAGACGTTCAGTTTGTAGTTATTCAGGTTGGGGAGTCCCTCACCCCACGTTTCAGGAGGCTCATCCGTCACGATCGTCACCTTCCTGCCTCGCTTCAGGAGGAATTCGGCCAATTGAAGGCCCTTGATATCCCCCCCCATGATAAGAACGGATTTCCCGATCGGCATCCAGAGTTCTGTCATCTTGCTGAGCAGGGCTGGAGACGCGACTTTCAAGGCAAGATGGGAAATCCGCCGAAGCAATTCGTCACTTACAACGATCTTGTTATCGGCACCCGGCAATGCCCTGTCAGAAAGCAAGGCGCCTGTTGCGAGGATCACCACATCCGGTTTTTCTTCTTCCACGATCTGAGAATCTACTTCCTTCTTCTTGACGACCCTCACGTTCAACTTCTCCAGTTGCACCTTGAAATACCTGACGATCTTTTGGACATCTTCAGGATAGCTGCCTTTGACGATATTTGCCATGTTCATCAAACCACCGAGGAAGCTGTCTTTTGAATACACCGTGACTTCGTGGCCTCGCAATGCGGAAACCCTTGCCGCTTCCAGGCCGGCAGGCCCTGCGCCTGCCACAAGAACTTTCTTCTTCTTGCCCAATTGGGGATATACATAGTACTCCTTGTCCCCTCCAAGGAATTTGTTGATTCTGCAACGGACCGGAAACATTCCCCCCGTCAGACACGTGAGACAGGCCGTACAGGGTACAATGTCTTCGATTCTTCCTTCCGTTATCTTCTTTGGCAGATTACAGTCCGCAAACAAGCCTCGTACGATGCCTACGATATCAACATGGTTCTTCTTGATCATTTCATCGGCGAAGGGGAGGTCAAAATCCCATTTCCCTGGCGTCATGATGGGTATGGAAACCACCTTCTTGATTGCCGCGGTGACGTGATGGAACCCACCTATTCCCTTACGACTGAAATCCACGCCAGGAGGAAGAGTCTCTCGCTTTTCAGGATAGTAATACTGCTCCAGCCAATAGCAGGCTCGATTGTAAATCTCATAGACGCGAACTTGTAGCCCGTCGGCACCCGCATCCTGATATATTTTTGCAATCTCACAGCCATCATCTACTGTAATGCCCTTGCCCTCCATGCCGTTCTCCAGGCCGTTCATGGTGACCATGACCGGGAAATCGTCCCCCAGGCGCTTCTTGATCCCCTTTATGATATTGGTGACGATTCGGGTGCTCTTCTGATAGCTCTCACAGCCGTACTGATCGGTTCTGGAGTTCCAGTGGCGAGAAACAAAGCTTGCAAGGAGATGATTTGCCCCGGCATTTACATCCACGCCATGAAAGCCTGCCTTTGCGCCTCTTTCTGCAGCATCAATGAACTGTTGTTCGATGATCTCGATCTCTTCGATGGACAGCTCTTTACAAGGAGGTTGGGTCACCAGTGTCTTGAGATCTCCCACACTGGCGAATTCCGATATAGGAGGATGAGGCGACGAGGATACGGGAGTGAGCCCTGTGAGGTCTCTCAGGTGCCATTGACCGGCATGATAGAGCTGCAGAAAACCAATGGCATCATGCCTGCGAATACCATTCATCAACTCGGTCAATCCGGGAATGAATTTGTCATCATTGATGGCGTATTTCCCGATCGTATCGACGCTCAATTCATCCGCAATGGCAGGTGACTCGACGACGACGAGACCGACCCCTCCTTTTGCCCATGCTTCGTAAAGGCGTTTTCCCTTTTCCGTAACATACCCGTCGCTATCCTTACAGAGTTTTGTCCCTGCAGCAGGTTTGTACATGCGATTCTTGAGCCGGACGGTGCCGACCTGAATCGGGGAGAGAAGATGTTGAAGATGTTTTCGACTCTTTGAGAGACCTTTCATGCTTATCTCCGTCTGCAGGATAAGAGAGGGCAATCTATTTTCTCTTGTACCTCATGAACTTGTATGCATCCAATTCCACATAGTTCTGTGGTGGAATCAAAAAAGTCGTCTGCGTGTGTTCGATGATGGCGGGACCGTCGATTCTGTTGCCTGCGTCCAGCAGATCTTGCTCATAGATATCAAATTTCATCCATGCCCCGTCAAAGAATGCCTCTCGTTCGCCTTTGTATGCTTCCTTAGGAGGCTCCCTGCCTTGAAGGGGATAGGAGTGGATAACGGGCTTAGGCTTGTTCGCCGCCGCCTCTACGTAGATCTCTGTGATTTGATAACCGGACTCGGGGTAGCGTGCTCCAGAGGGATAAATATTCGTGTAGTTTTCCTCAAAGGCCGTAATGATTCGTTCGATGTTTTCCAGGGAGTCCGCCCTTCCGACATCAACAGGGACTTCCCAGTTTGAGAGCTGACCAATGTATCTGCAGGAGATTCTATGCCTGAAAGAGATCTCCTCCCT
>Ga0180438_10004288_pt1 | contig 20628 bp, 13 predicted proteins | sample SS_ome_12_FD_132455 | JGI IMG/M metagenome (GOLD analysis project Ga0180438, IMG submission 132455) | Hypersaline lake sediment archaeal communities from the Salton Sea, California, USA - SS_3_D_2 metaG | ecosystem: Environmental > Aquatic > Non-marine Saline and Alkaline > Hypersaline >... | reverse complement strand
CACAATTGCCTGATATTCGCCTGGGGATGATCTTGCCCCGTTCTGGGGTAAAAAGCCTGAGCGTTCGTGGATTCTTGTAATCGATGGCCAGGCTGCTGTCTGCACAGAAACGGCAGACCTTTCTCCTGCCAAAGGTCCTCCTCCGTCTTTTAAACCTCGCCATTTGCGGGCGCCTCCTCGTCGCCGGACTCTGGTGTATCCGTTGCTACTTCCGCACTATCGGCCGTGGGTTCTGTCTGCACGCTCTGTTCCTCTTCTCCTCCAGATGGTGCTTCCTCCGGCGCTTCTTTCGGCCTCGACGCCTCCCGGGCTGCCGCCACCTCAGCCTGCATGGCCGCCACATCCACTTCTTCTGCTGTGCAGACCGTCATGTATTTCAGGAATCGCTCATCGAGACTCATGTTTCGTTCAAGCTCTTTGACCAAGGCTCCGTCTCCGCAAAAATCCGTGAGGACATAGTATCCGCGGGTTTGCTTTTTGACCACGTAGGCAAGGCTCTTAAGGCCCCACTCATCAAACTTGACAAAAAGCCCTTGTCCGTCTGAGATGATCTTCGTGAGCTTGTCGAGAAGAGGCTGGCGGTCTTCCTGGGAAAGGGTAGGGCTTACTATAAAGACACTTTCATACCTTCTCATAGGTCCTCCTTCTGGGTTTTATTAGCCCCGGTCCAGCCCGGAGCAAGGAGACAAAACGCAAAATTTTGGAGAATCTACCTGCCCCTGTCTCCTGTTGTCAAGGGATTTTTGGATTCGGGCCCTCCAAGCACCTCCTGTGGCCGTGTCATAATGGCACCATTGAAACCGGACACAGGGGAGAGGTTGGCCGTTCAAACTGACTGCAAACGATCCACTTTATTGCTGAATTCAGGCCCTGTCTTGGCCTTGACGTCAAGGCCAATCCCACCCATGGGCTGCGATGCGACCTGGAACCGGCGTCGTTGCCGAGCAATCCGGCCATAGGCCGATCGCCCTTGGCGGCACCATTGCCCGCGCAGTTGCTGGCCCCGCTACAGGCGCAAAGAGAAGATATGATACACAGGCAAAATCGTGATCAGTGAATCCACCTCGCCCCAAATTCTAAAGTAAAGGCGCCCATCTTCGACCACAGGCACTAGACTGTTACGGGCGCGAGTTGGAGATGGAAGCGAGAGTTATTCGCCAATGAGCAAAAAGGTGGTCTTTCTGCCATGGGGGTGTGTTGTTTTTTTTTGACGACTCCTTTGATGGGCGCCTCGCAGATTTCCCATTAATAATCATGACGGGACTCCTGGCATTTCCCTCCCGCCTTCGTGTCGTCAAATGTCAGCCCGCACTTGGAACAGTTTTTAGGAATCCAACTCGTCCTGATGTGGACTTCTCTGACAAAAAGTCTTATGCGTTTATATAGGACCGGGTTTCCGCAAGCAGGACAGCACAACCACATGTCATAGTATCCCGTAATTCCCATGGTCATAAAAAGAGGAATTAAGAAATGCGGAGTGCCTTTCACTGTCCCTACAGGCAATATAAAACCGGCTATAAACCCCGTCAAAACCACCAATCTGTGCTTTGTCCGAACTTTTATTGAGACCTCTTCCCCCAGGTTTCTCTATGGCCCGACGGGAATTGAAACTGGAAAAGGGGAATCAACGTCCATGATGTTACGCTATTGTCTCATATTTCATGTTGAATTGGCCTTCTGCTGCTATCTTTTCTCCTCGCCATCGATTGGCACACTCCCAGGCGCTTGGCGATGTCAACCCTGGTCATACCCAGTTCTCCATTGGCCCAGAAACAGATCAAGCTTCGTGCCTTAAAGGAGCGTACGCTACAAAACCGACTGAATCCAGGTCCAATACTTCTCAATTTTTTGTGCTCTTTCCTTTTTGCCCGGCTGCTCCAAGTTGACGTATTCCTGTCCGACTTCTTCGGCCCGCTGCCTATTTCCTGCGATACAGAGTAAATACATGCGAAATACCGTGGTTCCATATGTATTCTTGCCCTCCAATGATGTCGAAGCTAGGCCCAAATAATGCTCTGCCAGCGGATAATCTCCGTTCTGTGCCGCGCCGCCAGCTAGGTGATGATAACTTCCGGACATATCGAGTTCTTGCTTCTTGCCTTGACCGAGCACTTTCCTGATAATTCTCTGGGCCTCTTGGTCACTTTCGAACGCCCAGAGAATGTAGTTATGCAACAATGGGTTGTTGATACATTTATGAAGGTTCACAATAGGAGGAACACTCCTCATTACTGATTCTAACAACATCTCATTGATAGTGTGACGAACCGCGAAGTGCTTTTCCGTATTCTTGTGTAAAGATTTGGGCCAGCATTCTCTTATGGTTTGACTCTTCATAAAGTTGGATCGAGAAGCCTCGTGGTTCATGAATTCTCTGTAAATAGATAGGTGCTTTTTCCATTGGGGATTCATGGGGGACAATCGCCGGGGATAATTATCCTGCAACGGCAGACTGTCTGCAATCCAATCATCCAATCTTTTCCCATCTGCAATAAAACATGAGCCGAACTGCTCTGGACTCTCAAAGCCCAAAGAGCGCAATTCCAAGCCAACCTTTGGGTCATTCCACTGGCGAGAAAAATGTTGTTCTCCTGCCGGGTTCTGTGGATTCTTCACCCCAACCATCATCCACTCAAAACCGGCTCCCGACCAAAGGGAACACTTTTGAAAAACATTGCAGAACCCCCGTAATATCGACTTGGTCTCTGAAGGTGCAAGTTGATATCCAGGCAGCCAATACGTGACTATCCCCCCATCAGACAGGCGATCATGGATCAGTTGGAAATACTCCTGGGAATACAGATTTACCACCCCACTAAATGCGGGCGGAGGGGGTTCGGCAGTGATTAGATCGAACTTGCGTTCCGTCGTAAGGAGAAAGAAACGCCCATCTTCTATGTGTATTCTGACACGAGGGTCGTGAACAGGGTTTTGCCCGCGATCCCGAAAAACATATTCACTCGTTTCTACAATGTCTCTAGATGTGTCAACTATTTCAATGCTTTTTAGCCCCTGGTCGTCGGTCAGAGCCTTTGCGGTGGAACCGCATCCATAGCAAATTAAGAGCGCGTCTTTAGGGCTAGAATGAACGGCTAAAGGCCAGTAGGCAAACATCTTCATATACCGCTTGCCCGCCTTGTGGTTCGCTGACATACTATAGTTATTCGTCATCAAGCGATAATAGTACGGCTCGCCCAGCAATTCCTTTTCCAGATATTGAATCGTCTCCGTTAGGCCTTCTCGCAATGCCACCCGCCTTTCCCCAGCGATTTCAACGTAAGGAGCAGAAGACATTGCCAGAAAATGAGCATCCATTAGACCAAAGGGGAAAATAGCTAGAGCAATGAGCAGTGCTGCTCCCGGCAGAAGATGAAGAGATATTCTCCTTTGCGATTGCCTGTATTGTTTCTTATCAAAGATTAGAATGGCGATCAGACCGTAGCCGGCGGCAAATAGAAAGAAGGACTTTTCAACTCCAATACCCGGAATTAGGACCAATCCGGCAAGAGACCCCAGCATTCCCCCCGTTGTGTTTGCAAGGGTGAGCAATCCGGTCGCTTTCGTCTCGCCTTTTACCTCTGCAGAAAGGGCCTTGCCGAACATTGTAAAGATAATTCCAGAGCCAAAAGACACGGGCAAAACAAGAAATGAAGAAGCAAGAAGGATCAGAGCGTCCGCCCTATGCCTTGAGAATATAGCCAACGGCAGACTGAAATTCGTGTACAGTAAAACGAGAATTATCCCATTGACAAACAGAATGGGCACGAGAAAGCGATGGGCCTCCAATCGTAATTTAAACCATTTAGAAGCAAACAGGCCGCCCAAACTGATGCCCAATAACACCATAGATAGCATGATGGCGAAATTGCGGCTGTGGCCATTGAAGAATAGTAGCATGAAGCGAAACCAAATGACTTCTAGGGCCAGCAATATAAAACCGGACAGGAAACTGCCAGACAATAATCGCATCACCCTGAATGAAACATTGGAAAAGGCAGATGGTCCTTCTGCTCCTAATGAAACAGCGTTTGCGCTCACGGGCTTATTTGAAAGCCAGACCGCCATTGCCGCAGCAAATAGGTTAAAACTGGCAGCGAGAATACCTGTGCCCCTTAAGCCAAACCACTTGATAAAGAACATCTCACAAGTCACTATGCCAGCCATTGCGCCCATGGTATTCCAGCCGTAAAGTGCACCTAATACTCGTCCGAAGTTAGGGGTTTCTGCATATAGAGCCTTTACCAATACAGGCAGTGTCGCGCCCATAGCAGTGGCAGGAAGTATCATGAGCACGATGGCAGCCATGCTCCTGAGCGAATTGAGCATGACCGTTTGCCCCAAGAGGCCGCGAAATATGGGGGCAAGTAATTCAGTTAGCTTTGGGAATACGAGAACCAGACAAAAACCTGAAATTGCAATTACCACCTCGAGCAATGAATAAAACCGAAGGGCGGACTTAATTCTGTGCCCCAAAAAGGCTGCAAGGCCATTTCCCAGGGCCAATCCCCCCATAAAACTGCATAGAACCACAGCCGAGGCCCAAACGCTGTTTCCAAAGGTCAGTCCTGACAACTGAAACCACAACATCTCAAAGATAAGAGCTGACGCTCCGGAAAAAAAGAAAATCATACACAGAACTGTCGTCATATCACTCAGGCCCTTCTAATGGTGGCAAGTATCTAACAAGATATAGGATCAGGCAAAAAAACCGCCCCAATTGACGTGAAACTGACCGATAATAAGTCGCTTTTGGATCGGCTGAGTATAGGAAAAGCGCAAAAGTGTGTCAAGGAGTTCAATGAAGAGGAATCGATGGCGCGTCCATGATTTTATGCTATTGTCTCTCAGTGAACGAAATGGGCAAGATGGGGGCAAGATGGCAAGATGGGGACGTCCGGATGGCAAGATGCGGGCAAGATGGGGACGTCCGTAAATAAGTAAATAACTCAGCCGGAGAGCTTAAATCTATTGTTTTCGGCTATCTTCCTGCCGCGCCTCACCGCATATCCAACGCCTGGGCCAGTCATTCCAAGTCGCTTAGCCATATCTGCCAGTTTGTATCCTAACGCATCTACCGCCCAGTGGCAAAACAAACCTCTGGCATCTGCTATGGCTTGCACACGGCTCTTTGAATATATCTCATCGCGATCAATGTCGTATATCTCGCAAACCCTTTCTTCCACAGTCTTAAGACTGTACCCCTTTCTTCTCAGTCCGTAGTGCCTTTCATATTTCTCATCCGCTTGTTTAAGAACATCTGTCACAAACTCGCTTTCTCCCAGGATGCGCTGATCTCCCTTGACACGCTCTCCTTTCCGCGTCTTGTTAAGGGCTTTCCATCCGCCAAGACTTCTCACCAGGCCGCCACCCACAAGTTCAGGCCGTCGGCCTTGGTCTATTCCCTCTTCCACGTACGCCCGGTACTCTTTTCTGGCTTTCCGGATAGTCTTGCCAAAATAGCCAAGTACATATTTCGTGTCCTGCCACTTTCTGGCCCTCTTGCCCATCAATGCACTGTGACCGCTGTATTTGAAGGTATCCAATGCTGAAAGGCCGGAGACGATCCTGGCTCTTAGAGGATTCAGGTGAATGTAGCGCACCAGCTCTCTCAAATAAGCATCCTCCTGGCAGATGATGGATTTGTAACGGTTTTGGAACAGTTGACCGTGACGGCGGTGGCGGCGGTTGAACCGAACCACATAACCGGTCAGCAACCTGCTCATCAGAGTCGACAGGGGCACATCGCCTGTTCGAAACAAAAAATGGGCGTGATTCGACATCAGCGCCCAAGCATAGCAGGAGATACGGGTTTCAGGGAGAAGCGTTTCGAGGCGGTCCAACAGGTCTTGGCGGTCTTGGTCGTCTTTGAAGATATGGCGGCGTTCGATACCACGTATGATCACGTGGTGTAAAATGCCTGGAGCATCTAGTCGGGCTTGTCTTGGCATGCATGGCTCAATACCATCTTAACGGACTCTTGTCAAGTTATTTACTTATTTACGGACGTCCCCATTGGTTCTATCGGTTCCTGGGGGGGAACGATGGCCACTATGTTGTGACAGGAGAAGGAATGTATACATTAGGGTCATCCATGTATTTCCCGCTTTTCCATTCGCCTTCGATTGTTTCACCCGAATCCTTGGAGAAGAATCTGCCTCTCCCGTGGAAGTCATTATTCTTGAATTGGCCCTCGTACGTATCTCCGTTGCTAAATCTGTAAATCCCGCTACCGTTGCGGGCTCCATAGAGAAAATCTCCTATGTATTGATCGCCATTATCGTAAAGAGCCGCCCCTTTTCCGTGGAACTTACCATGTCTAAATTCAGTGACTACTTCTGTTCCATTCTGGTAAGTATAAGTGCCCTTTCCATTGAACCTGCCATCGCGAAAACTACCGACATACTTGTCACCGAACGAGTAGACAAAAGTTCCCTCGCCATTGTATTTACCATCTTTGAAGTCACCCTCATATCTATCGCCATTCTTGAATGTCATAATTCCAAAACCTTCTATTCTGCCTTCGACATAATTACCTCGAAAAATGTATTTTTGAGATTCACAAATATATTTCCCGTTTCCGTGCTTAAGGCCATCCTTAAATTCACCTTCAAACGTGGAACCGTCAGGGAAAGTTGTTTTTCCCTCGCCATTAAACAAACCGTTACGAAACTGACCCACAAATAGCGTACCATTTCGACTCCGAAGAGTACCCTTACCATTGAACAGACCATCGCGGAACTGACCTTCATATACAGAACCATCAGGAAGCCCTGCCTTGCCGAACCCATCCTTAGGTTGACCAGGCTCGGAACAGCTCATAGATAGCCATGCGACCAAGATTAGCATGAAAGGATGCCTAATATTCATGGAACCAATCACCTTTCATGATAGAAGATTCAATGCGATCAGACATAATGGATTTTGGGGCCCTTTAGTTTTGCAGTTTTGGCCTATAGGTCGATTAGGCTGTAGCCCTTGTCATGCACTACGCGCTCTCCGCGCTTCACGGACAAACTCACCCCTGATATGGATAGCTTCAAGCGCCTGGATAGTTCCGCCATACTTATTTCAAGATCCCTTACAGCCCAATAGCACAGTACACTTCTTGCCTCCACCCTTTTTCGTTTGACGGGAGGAATATAGAATGTCCCCTAAATCCTACCAAAACCCTATTCACTTCAGATACCCCGACCGCTCAAGCTGCACTGTACAACGATTCTTCCTGATCCTCACCAGCACCCCCCAAATTTTACTGCCGACCGTCGTCCACCATAGGGACTAAACTGTTACGGCTTCTGGCGAGCTCTTCAGAAACTTTCGCAATAATATCACACTGCAAGTAGAAACCCCATCCTCCGGAATATGGTTCCTTGCCGACCGTCTTCATTTCACGTGTGTTCAAATCAAATACATGCCATACTGATCTCGATGGAAAGTCACGAGGATGAATAAGCAATACCTCATCAGTCCATGGGCTTAAGTCCACTGCATAAAATCGTGATCCGGGCGGTTTCATCTTTATTTGTTGCACTTCTATCATTTCACCATTTCTATTTTGGAAGATGTGTGCAGTGAGTCGTTTCTCGACGGTGTTTTCGTGGTGGGAAAAGTCCTTTCCGAAAACAAAGATCTTGGCGTCCTTAAGAAAAATCTTTTGCACCCCACACATTGCTAGTTCGGCAATAGGGACATCTGGATTCTCGATGGAATAGAGTGTCGTAATGCATTTTAGATTTAGGGGGCGTGGAGGGAAAATGGGTGGAAATTTCATGAAATAGCTTCCTGAAGGGTCAGGGCCTCTAGAAGGAGGAAAGGATCCCACTATCTTTTCAGTGATTCCATTTCTATAGTGTACCGTGCCGCTGTCCCGATGATGCCATGCGACAGCCTGGTGTTCATCATTGAACCACACCGGATAACCGGGTACCTCTTGATGCCGGATGGATCCGTCACAGGCTACAATAATGACCAACTTTCGTTCCCTGTCAACAAACCTAAGTGCCGAGCCGTCGGAGTTTCGTGAGATGTCCGGGGACTCCAGTATGGAGTCGTCGGAATAGCCGATTGCATTGAGAAACCGTAATACCTCCCTATTGGTGTACAGATAGAGTCCTTTTCCCTGAGTCTCCTGTCTCGTACCCATTGAAAGGGCCGGGCATGCAATCAGTATCATAAACATCACTGCAGCCGACACGGGCGCTAGATATTTCCAAACTGTCCTGTTCTTACGAACGCCTGAATCTTGGAGGCAAGAAGCAGAATTATCAATGTCGGGATCTCTGACACAAGGCTTATGATTCATTCGATCTCCTTTCCAGGAGAAAGGCAGACAATATCCAGCCCGCTGTCGCATTGGGCGTATATGGCACCCTGCTTCACAATCACTGGAGCGCATACCACGGATTGGGGTCCTGTACATACCACGGTTCTTGGGCCTGGAAATGACCATTCTGAGGATTATGGGAGTTAGCAAAGTCGTAGTTATCATAGCTGTTTCTAGTCGCTAAAAGGTCCGTAGACAGAATGCCGTGTGGAGTAATAGCCGCTTGCCCATCGTCTTCTATCGGAGTAATGGGGTTGTTGAGAGTAAAAGAAAAACTAGAATCGCCTTGATCTGACCAGGTCCAGCTATCAACTTGGTTAGAGGAACTCGTTGTTGAGGAAGAGCTTGAGGTTTGGAAAATACCCGTGTCAGAATAGAAATCCTCTTCGTAAAGGTCGTGCACAATATGATGGTATTTTGTGCTGTCAGATGGAATGTCTCCCCAGCGGCCACCAGGTGCTCCCGGGTTCTCGATTCCAAAATGGTCAAGAGACCGTTGAATGGAGCCGTGACAGTCTGGAAAAGGCCACAGCCCATCGTTCCGGTGTGTTGAAAAATGATCCATCACGTCGTTTGCTGAAAGTCCTTTGGGAAGGTCAATCACATTGAAAGCGTGACTGGAATAGTCTTCAGGCTTATACGCTCCGTCAGCTCCGGAACCGCAAGTCGAATCCAGCCCGAGCGTCCTTCCCGTATCTGTGTCGTAAAGGTAGGCGTGATTGAATCCAAGTTCTCCCATAAGGCCTTCTGCCGGTCTGTTCGCAATCACAAGTACACGGCCGGTGGGATCGACATACTTGATGGGGTTGTTCCTGCAATAGGCATAGCGGTTGAGCATCTGCGGATCTGAAGGGTGGGGCACGATGCTGTCGGGGGTGATGAAGGTTGCGATGATGGGGTCGTAGAGGCGGGCCCGGTAGTTGTAGAGGCCTGTTTCCAGATCGTATTCCTGGTCGGTGTACTTGTAGTTGGCTTCCAACGCGCCTGAGCGGGTTTTGTCGCCTCCAAAGGGCATGTATTCCGTTGTTTCAACGACTGTGCCGCTTGCATTGGTCAAAAGCGTTGAGCTTCCCAAGTGGTCTTTGTGGAAGTAGAACACGTCCGTGCCCTTGATCTTTGCTATCCTGGTGTTCCCGGCAAAAACGTATTTGGTGACGACGCCGTTTCTCTTTTCATAGTACTTGCCAATGTAGTAGGTGGCGTTTGTCTGATTCACCGTCTTTTTGGCCCTTACGCCGCTTCCATCATATACAAAGTCCACGGTGTTGCCGTCAACGGTTATCTGGGCAGGCATGTTATCCCCGTTGTACGTGATGGTCCTTGTCCTGACCTGGGCTGGATCGGTTAAATCAGGCCCGCTGGTCATGTTGCCGTTTGCGTCGTAGGAGTAAGTGTGGGGCGTGCCGTTCATGGTAACGGTTCCCACGGCGTGGATGTGATTGGCATGGGGCGTGGATGTAAAGGCTGTGTCCGGAGTGGCAAGGGTGTTCAGGTCGCTTGAGATGGTCTCCACGTTGCCTGAGGGGTAGTAGGTGTACGTGGCGTTTTGTATCTCATTTTGCCCACCCGGTTCTGTGGTGATGACGGTTTCCATCCTGGTGGACTCCGGATAATAGGTGTAGGTGGTTGTCACACCGTTTCCAAAAACCACCTGTCCTGTCTTTGCCGTGGCCTCGTAGGCGGTGTACTTGGCAAAGTGCTCCAGATTTGAGCCTATAACCGTGTCCAGGAGTCCTGTGCCGGGATAATAGCCGTAGTTCACCACATAGCCGTCCGGATAGGTCAGCTCTTTCAGCTTTCCTGTCAGGTCATGGTCGTAGTCCGTCGTAAAGACCGTTGCATCTCCGATGATGGTCTTTGACATGCTCTTTTTGCGGCCCATTTCATCGTATCCGTTATAGGTCTTGTGCGTGACGGTCACTGCCCCGTCTTTGGCCGTGACAGCATAAAGCCGTCCTATTCCATTCTCGATGGTTGGCTCGTCATAGGCCCAAGTGACTGTCCGGTCTGATGTGGAATAGGTCTTGGATATTTTTCTGTTTAGCTGATCGTAGAACAAGGTTCTGGTCGTCCCGTTTGCGTCTGTCTGGGTCTCGAGGTCGCCATTGGGATAATAGGTATATTGCCATTGGCCCATGTCCGGGTCGTCCATGAAGGTTTTTCTTCCCAAGGTGTCGTAGGTCATGGAGGTGACATTTCCCAGGTGGTCCGTGACGCTAAGGAGGTCTCCTGCCGCATTGTAGGCATACTCCGTGTAATACTCTCCTCCTCCGTCAGCATATTCCGTGACCTCTATAATCCTACCCAGATAGTCTTTCCTGGTTTTTCGCCGCCTTGCGTCCGGGTCGGTCTTGATGGTGCTGAGACCGGAATACATGAAAGTCGTATAGGCCGCGCCGCCCGTGTCATCTGGTGTCATGATGTTTTCGGGCCTGCTCCGGCTGTCATATTCTGTTAGGGCCCAGGGATAGTCCTCTTCTCCGCCAAGAGGCGTCTTGGGATAGCCCACGCCCGTGCTAAAGAAGGGGCCTTCGTTCAGATAGTTTCTTCCCATCTCGTCATAACAGTTTCTTGTTACGATGGATTGACCGCTCTGATCGAGAGGCACGCCAGTTTCATCACCTGAGGTGATGGTCTGTATCCTCCTCCCCAGGCCGTCGAAGTAGGTGTATTTGTCTATGGTGGTCCCAGAGGCGTCTTCCTTGACCTTGGAGACCACAAATCTTGGAAAGGCTACATTCTGGCATTCCGGGTCGGTGCAATAATCGTTGAACACGGTCACAGCCTGCCCGCCGTCAGGATAGGGCGGGTAGTCTACCTGCACAAGGCGGCCGAATGGGTCATAGGTGTAGTCCGTGATGTTATCGTTTGCGTCTTCTTTCCAGAGGACCTTCCCATACCTATAATCGTAGCCATACTCCGTTTCCTGGCCCAGGGCGTTTGTTATCTTTACGGGATAGGTATGGGTGGCAGGGGTGGCAGCGTCATATGCCGTGGTGGTAGTGTTGCCGTTGGGATCTTTCACGGTCGTCTGGTTGCCATAATCATCATAGGTCATCCAGACCTTGGGATTCCCTGTGGGACAATTCTCGCACCAGGACTCTATGGACGTGCTGTTCCCCCTGTTCGGCGGCGCCGTCCACCCATCGTGGGACTCATCGTATCCATAAGTGGTTTCTCGCACTGTCTCGTCTGCGGAGTTTATCAGTCTTTCCTTGGTCTTTCGCCACACCCAGTCGCCAAAGTCATCATACTCAAAGGTGGTGGTGACATTCTCGCCGTCTGTGCCGGAACTGGTCTTTGAAACCAGGTTCCCGCAGTCGTCGCCCGCCACGTATCCGTCATCCACGTCGTATTCAAATGTTTCCAGGGTAAAAGAAGTCTCCACATCATCGTCGTAAAAACCGGTGCGTTTTTCAGTCAGCTTAACAAAGGCACAGGTGTTTTCCGGGTCATCCAGAAAGGTCTTCTCCCATGTCATTTCCGTGAAAGAAATCCAGTCGCCCATGGCCCCGGGCTCCCTCACTTCAACCTCGTCAGGTCTGCCCTTAAAGTATTCGTCCTGGAGAGTCCGTGTCTTTACGGTGGTGCCGTCCGGGTTGGTGGCGGTGACATATTCAAACCCCCTAAACTCCCTGTCTTCATAATCATGGAGCCCCCCTTCGTAGGTGTAGCTGGTCGTCGTTTGGGTGCCAAAGCCGTCGTCTGCCGTTACAGAAGAGACGGTCTGCACGATATAGGGCAGGAGGGTGTTCTCGTACTCAGAGGAAGGCGCATATTCTATGGTGGTGGCGCCGCCCATGCTGTTTTCAACACCAGAGAGTATGCCTGGCCCTTGTCCGATACCGAGCGCACAGTCGGTTCCCCATCCCCAGTCCGAAGCTTTCGATTGGCACACGTCTGCCTTGCCATCACCGTCGAAATCAGCCACAAGGCCTATCCAGCCACCACCCCACTCCCATGTGCTGTGTGTGGCCGTGACGATCGGGCTGAACGTTCCATCGCCGTTGCTAAGCGTGGTTATGGTATACCAGCCGGCGCTATAAGCCGCGGAGAAGCATAGATCCGTCTTGCCATCTCCGTTGAAATCCGCTGCTACAGGAGGGCCCCAAGTGTGGGGATACTGTACTGCATGGATCAAGTCATAGACCATGGGACCAAAGGTTCCATCTCCCTTACCCAGGGCACAATAAGCCTTCCAGCCGTTGTAAGCCTTTGTTGCACACAGATCCGCATTTCCGTCTCCATTGAAGTCACCAACTTGGATTTTCCAAACCTTCGGCCCACTCGGACTCCCCTCCGTTTCCCAGTACCCCGTATCGTGGATGTTAGGGATGATTTCGCTGAACGTTCCATCGCCATGGCCCAGTATGCAGTAGCTCTTCCAGCCCGAGCCGTTGGCCCTGGATAGACAAAGATCTGCCTTGCCATCTCCGTTGAAATCACCTGTAATCCTCTGCCAGATACATGGGGCTGGGTCAGGGCTCCAGTCTCCTTCGCTGTGCAACTGATAGACCATATCCCCATCCCCGAATGTTCCATCGCCGTTGCTTATGGCGCACCTAGTCATCCAGCCATCGCCGTTTCTCGAGAGACACAGGTCTGTCTTGCCGTCTCCGTCAAAATCAGAAAGTATAGGGTAACCAATGGTGGCGCTCGGCCATGCCTGATGCACTACATCTTTAAACGTTCCATCGCCGTTGCTAAGCGCACAATATGCATTAAAGCCCGCGCTTAAGTTCTTGCCAAGTAAAAGATCTGCATTTCCATCTCCATCAAAATCACCCACAAAGGGTATCCAATCCTCGCCCATGCCCCAGCCAATGTGGTGCTTGCTGAGCATCTCGCTGAAAGTCCCGTCGGCGTTGCTCAGGACACATTTGGTTATCCATCCGCTCTCGTTGGTGCGGGATTGACAGACATCGGCTTTGCCATCGCCATTGAAGTCGCCTACAAGGGTCTTCCAATAAAGCCCCCAGTAGTCTTGGCTGTGAGAGTCCCAGACTATGGCCTCAAACGTTGCGCCCGCTTCCGGAAAATAGCTCAAATCTACGGGCGGCAATTCGGTCTCGCCGTCACTTCCATATTGCCTGACAGATGTCAAAATAGAGCGGGCCGTGCTCTCGGTGTACGTATAGGTCAATTCATACTTCCTGGCCAGTGAGCCGTCCCCATAGGTCTCTATGGTTTTCAGCCTTCTGGATGTGACCACCTTTGCATTGGTGGTGTACATGGGCTCTTCATCTGTACGGTCTTCAAGATGGAATTCAACATAATTCGTCGGGGCCAAGCCCGCGTTTCCGGTGTAGTCTATCCTGCTCAGGTATATCTGTCCTTGATCTTTTGTATAGGTTACGGTCATGTAGTTGCCGTTTGTGTCCTCAATCTTATCCAGGCACCATTTGAAAACGCCGTACGTATTCTCTTGCCTTGAGGCGGACGTGGTCCCATAATAATACTTGGTTCCGTCCTTTGTGGTGACTTCCCAGACTTCCGTAGTGGGATTGAAGTAGTACTTGGAAAACGCCCCCTCGATCTTTGCTCCATAGTAATCTGATCCCCAGTCATCCCGCGATACAAGTTCCGTGTAGACACCATTCTTGGCAAATACGAAGTCCGTAGCGTCCACACCATAATCCACGCCCCTTTTTGTAGACCTCTGGATAGCACCCATATCCAGACTCCAACCAACGCCTACCCATCCGTTCCTGTCTTGACTGTTGTAGTGAAGGAAGAGATTCGGGGCTATTGCAGCCCTGCCGGGCGGCACGATAATAGGAACGTTGTAAGTGGCAGCGCCTGAATAGCCGGAAGTGCCGAGGCTGGTTGTGGCACTGTAGCTGGAATCGTCGTCCTCTTCGGCCCTGATGGGCTGCGCCAGGAACAGGAACGTAAGGATAGAAGATACGAGCCAAAAGGCCGTCCATAGTTCTTTTTTCTGGATCTTCATTGGTTGGTTCCTCCACTGGATGCTCGTGAATGGCTGTTGGTCACTGCGGATTTCAAGTCGCAAGTACAACTAGTGTCCATCCATAAATGGCTCTTTTTTCTATGAGCGGCGTTGTCCGCGGGTCTTACGGCTGCGACGTACCTCACGTACTCCTCGCGGAAAACCCTTGTGCCGCCTTGGTCATCAAATCCCGACGTGTCGGGACTGAATTGGAAACTGACGCCAGTGCCCACCTTCTTCCTGGGCATTCGTGGATGGGCACTAACTAACTCCTCCTTCCCCTTCCCCTATCCCATCCAACCAAGGGAGGGGAAAATCAGACAGAGAACTGGCATGTTTCGGCACAACACATTACTGCATTGCGTGTGTTGGGAATGATGCATTCCGCCGATACTCCTCGCTCCTCACTCAACCTTCCCCCCAGTCGCCGACGCGACATAGGTGCTATGGCGAAGGTTCGCGCGGAAGTAAGGGTCAAGGAGATGCCTATCCCCAGGCCTTACCGAAACGGAAAGGGCCGCGTTTGTTCCTCTTTAGTCGTGCGGGCCTATTGTAGATACATAGCCCATAGTGTAGGATATGACCCGTCATCAGGGTCGACGTTCACCCGGACGTTCTTGGGTACCGCCGCTAGCCTCGCCCCCAACGCCGTGGCGAGCATCTCTTTTCTCAGGTCGGGATCAGGCGTGAACCACTTATCTGTAAAAGCTGGAGTCGCAGCCGTATCTGTGAGTCTGATATAGACGGAGTCCCATGCCGGGCCGGCCTCGTCGACCGTGCACTCGTACCACGCGGATTCAGCGTGTGCGCTTACGACAAAGAGGGCCATCATAGTGCAGATTGCGATCGTCATCAAAATCGTCTTGTTTGGCTTCATGTGATTGTCCTTTGTGTTTGGTGTTCTAGTCCAAGATTAGCAAGGGAGACCCTGCCAGGGGCTTGATCTCCGCTGCTGCTACTGCGGCGGCTCATTCAGATACATGCCCTGTAAAGTAGCATGTGGGTAATCCACAGGCTCATCAAGGTCGACCCTCACCCAGATTTTCTTAGGCACTGGTGCTAGAGCCGCCCCTAAGGCAACGGCAAGCATTTCTTTTGCTGCGATGTCCTTGCACTGAAACCACCGGTTTTCAAAAGCTTTAGGACTAGCAGTATCTGTAAGCAAGATATAGTTCTTGCCATTTCCACCAGGTCCGGCCTGTACGACCGTGCAAGTGTACCACGCCATTTCGGCATGTGCGCTTACTGAAAAGAGGGCCGTCATGCTGCAGATTGCTACCGTGATTAAGAGCATCTTTTTTACCGTCATGTCATTGTCCTCTCTGTTCGTTGATTTTGTTCCAAACTGATTACCTATAGGTCTTTTAATCCGAATATCTGGAATCCCCGCTGGCACCCCTTTTTCAAAGGGGGAGATGGGCCTTAACCCTTTGAGTGTATTGTGACAAATCATGGCTTATGGCTCATGGGTTCAAAATAAAGTACTGTGAGAATAGTCTCGCCATTGATTGCTCCGGGTCCGAGCTTGCATAATCTGCAACCCGCAGGACCATGGGCTCTCCCGGAGCCTAGTTATCTAACAGGAGCTGCCGCATAATGGAGATGAAAGCGGCTGTGTTATCTGCCGATGACGCCGGGTCGGCGGGGTCTGTTCCGGCAGCCACCTCATAGCCGTCAGGGCAACCGTCACCATCAGTATCGCTGACATGAGGATTGGCACCGTTCTGGTACTCCTCAAGGTTAGTCAACCCGTCGTCATCAGGATCTTCTTGTGCATCGAGATTGTTGTTGGGGTCAAGGCTATATGCCAGTTCCCAAGGGTCGGGCATAGAATCACCATCAGTATCACTGGAATTGGGATTGGTGCCGTGTTGGTACTCCTCAAGGTTGGTCAATCCGTCTCCGTCAAAATCATCTTCGGAAAGAACGTGAGAAATGTCTGTAATCTCATCGTTCGGATCAGCATCAATTATTTGCTGCTCCCAATCATCGGGCATAAAGTCACCGTCAGTGTCAAGCAACGTAGCGATGCTCCTTTCGATGACGTTTCCTATCTCATCATAACCATAGCTGATCACCTTGAGACCGTACCCGTAATTCGCTTTTTCTAGTCGCCCGAGGCTGTCGTATTCGTATTTGACCGTTACAGCGGCTGTCGGCAGATGCCACATGAGCACAAGAATGAGGGTCAGCCAGCTTGTCATGAGCAGTGTCTGAGATCTGACAGATATACTCTGAACGCTCTTTGTCATCTTTGTCTCCTATGTGAGAAAGACATAAGGCTGTCCGAGGGAATGACTCTCACATGTATTGAGTTGAGCCGAAAGGAAGTGGGGACACTAGGAATTCAACGGGGCGCTTGAGGGTTCGGTGTGACATGCAGGAGTCTCTGAACCTGTTCCGCATGAGACGCACCATAACAGTGGATTAGGCTTCTGAATATGACGAAGGCTCCCAACAGAACGGGGGACATCCTATCAGGAGCCACGAGGGCAGAATTTAAGACCAGTCTCCATGGATATTTCCCAATGGTTATGGACAAAGAAAGGTGATAGATGTCCTCCAGGACATTCCCCCGCATAACAGGCTGGCAGGGGACTGTCTATCCCCCAAAACTGCCATTTTTCCCCCAAAAACTACGCAGTTTCCGTGCAAAAACTACGATGCCATCTTTCGTGGCCTCGTCAACCGTACGAAGTAACAAGTAAAATCACCTGTCTTCGTCCTATGTCGTCACACATGACAAAATGATGAAAATGGCACCTTTTTCTGTGGTAAGGCAGTTCTGGGGAGGAGAGGATGGGGCAAAGGCGGTTTTTTCAGAAAAAAGCTGGATTTGGGGGAAGGGGGGCCGGTGTTCTATTAGGTTTTCTTAAATGCCGCGAGCAAGTTTCTGTCAAAGGTCTTGAGCTCCTTGATCTTTCCCATTTGACAGATCGCCAGATGAAGAAGGTCTCTTGCCGTTAATGCGGGGTGCTTGTCAACCAGGTGACGGGCATGGATGACAGCTTCGGCGTTCACGGGAATGACCTGGTCTACGCCAAGGGTTGCCAGGTCCAGCGCAGCGTCAAGGGTCTCCATACGCCCCACTGGAAGATAGATGTGAAGAAGCTCCTGCAACACCTCCGCAGAGGTCACGAGTCTCTTGCCCTCTTGGCTGGATTGCAGGAAAAAGCTCTGCGCCTCTTCCCGGAGTGGATGGGCCCGGCCCACTGCATAGACAAATACATTGCTGTCTACAAAAATCATGGTCTGTTAAACCCTTGCATGCCCTCCAGGAGAAGCCTTTTATGCTCCTTCCAGTCCGGTTCTTTTCCACGTTCCCGCTCGTTGCACTTCTTAAAGAAGTCTTCCAAGGACTTGGCGTCAGTCAACGATTGCCACTGCTTGTTCGTCTCCAGCATCTTTCTGCCAGCATCTCGAAGCCAGGCACTCATGGATTTCGATTCCTTTTGCGCCTGGGACTTGAATCGGGCCGCTTCCTGTTCATCCAATAAGACCTGGACCCTCACAGACATCTACAAATCCCCCCATCTGTTGTGTGCAGTATGAATACGTATGTGTATTCATACTGCACATCCCCTTGGCTGTCAAGTGTTTGCTGTGCGGGCAGGGCCGCAGCTTTTCTGTGGAGAGAATGTAGAATATTGAACAAGAAATATGGAATGGCGAAGGCGGGGAAATGCTTGTTGGTGGAGAAAGGAGGCTGGGAAGGGGGAACAGCCCCTTAACGGGCTGTTGCTCAAATCCCTTTTCGCTGGCGCTGAAACGTTTTTTGACAAATCTAGGGCTCACTCCAGGTGATGTCAAAACGCGCCCTTCGGGCTCAAACAGTTGACATCACTGATCTTCCGCTTCGCCAAGATGTGTTGACAAAAAACGCTGCCATGAGCGCTCAAACGGATTTTGGTTTGGGCCACAGCCCGTTAGAATCGGACCCCTATTCTGAAAGCATAACAAAGGTCAGACTGGCCGCGGCCAAACCATCTGGAAGCGCCCTTTAAAGCGTGCTATAAAAGGACCCGTGAGAAGGCTTTGATAACAGGGTAACAGGTGCTTGGCAGAACCATTGGGTGAGGACGCGGTGCCCCTGAGGTACGAATACATAGAACACACAGGCGATCTGGGGTTCAAGGCTTACGGGGACACGCGCGAGGCACTCTTTGTCCATGCAGCCAGGGCCCTTTTTGACGTCCTGGTCTCCCCTGAAACCATAGAGGTGAAAGAAGAAAGGGACGTTACCGTGGAGGCGGGTGCCCTAGACGAGCTCATGGTGAGCTGGCTGGGCGAGCTCCTCTATCTATTCGACACACAGGGCCTTTTGCTGAAGGGATTTGAGATGAAGACGTTGACGGAAAACCGGCTGGAGGCCGCTGTCCGGGGAGAGCCCATGGACCTTCAGCGCCATGAGATCAAGACGACCATCAAGGCCGTTACCTATCACCAGCTCTATGTGAGAAAAAAAAACGGTGCCTGGGAGGCCCGGGTCATCTTAGACCTATAAACCCTTTCCACCCGAGGGGGTGAACGCCGTGACAAGTGACATCAGGGTAGAAAAAGTAGACGATTTTAGATGGCTCATTCCTAAAACCGGCCAGATGAGAACAGACGGACTGGTCTATGCAGATGAGACCATGATGGCCGCTATCAAAACAGATGCAAGCCTCCAACAGGTAGCCAATGTGGCCTGCCTTCCCGGGATCGTGGGCCGATCCATGGCCATGCCGGACATACACTGGGGATACGGGTTTCCCATTGGAGGCGTGGCTGCCTTTGACATGGACGCGGGCATCATTTCGCCCGGGGGCGTCGGCTACGACATCAACTGCGGTGTCAGGCTCCTTCGCTCCGGTCTGGAGGCCCATGACATCAGGGACCACATCCCGGCACTGGTAAATGCCTTGTTCAGAAACATCCCCTCGGGCGTCGGGTCCCGGCGCAAGGATCTGAAGCTCTCTCTCAAACAAATGGATGAGGTCTTCACAAAAGGGGTCCAGTGGGCCGTTACTCATGGATACGGGACCACAGCCGATCTTCAGCATATGGAAGAAGAGGGCTGCATTGCCGGCGCCCGCCCGGACTGTGTTTCTGAAAGGGCCTATAAAAGGGGTAAGGAACAACTCGGCACCCTGGGGTCAGGGAACCACTTTGTGGAAGTCGGATTTGTGGAAGAGCTTTACGACGAGGCTGCTGCCAGGGCCCTTTCTCTGTTCAAGGGCCAGGTCACGGTGATCGTCCATACCGGCTCCAGGGGCTTGGGACACCAGGTTTGTGACGACTATATCAAGCGATTGCTCACAGCCTCGGGCAAGTACAAGATAGCTCTTCCTGACAAACAACTCTGCTGTGCGCCTATTACCTCGGGAGAAGGCCGCCGGTACCTTGCGGCCATGGCCTGCGCGGCGAACTTTGCCTTCTGCAATCGCCAAACCATTACCCACTGGGTTCGAGAGACCTTTCAAGAGGTGTTGGCAATGGCACCCAAAGACCTGCAGTTGGATCTTGTCTACGATGTGTGTCACAATATGGCCAAGATAGAAACCCACGAGGTGGACGGAAAACAGCGGAAGCTGTGCGTTCACCGCAAGGGGGCCACCAGGGCCTTTCCCCCCCGGTCCAGACTCATTCCAGAGGCCTACCAACAGGTGGGGCAGCCGGTTTTGATTCCTGGAGACATGGGCCGGTATTCCTATGTGCTCGTGGGCACTGAGGGGGCCATGGAGGAAACCTTCGGCAGCACCTGCCACGGGGCCGGGCGAAGGCTCAGCAGGCACCAGGCCAAGAAGGTGGCCAAAGGCCGGGCCATTGTGAGGGAACTGGAAGATCAAGGCATCTATGTCCGTGGGGCCGGCAAAGGGACCATCAGTGAGGAGATCTCCGAGGCCTATAAGGATGTGAGCGACGTGGTAAACGTGGTGCATCGTGCGGGAATAGGCAAGAAGGTCGCCAAGCTCAGGCCCATGGGGGTGATTAAAGGATAACGAGGGTCCAGGGGCCGAGGGTATCTCTAGGTGGATCGTCTTGCCAAACAAACTGATCTCCAAATACACGTCAAAGAGCTTGCATTCAGTTTGAAACCATTCAAACATATTCAGTATTTCACTTGAATTCTTAAACCCTCTCCTCCAACCACAAAGGAGAGGAACCCAGAAAGATCAGGAACCACTTTGTCCTCCTTTCGGCGAAAAATCGCCTATACCATCCTGCTCGTAGGGGCAGCCCTTCTTACCGGGGTGTGCGGGGGCCTCCTTTTCGCCCTCATGCACGATCTTCCCCAGATCCAGGGCCTCGATCATTTCAAGCCCCCTGCCATTACACGGATCTACTCTGCCGACAAGGAACTGCTGGCTGAGCT
>Ga0180438_10004287_pt1 | contig 20630 bp, 27 predicted proteins | sample SS_ome_12_FD_132455 | JGI IMG/M metagenome (GOLD analysis project Ga0180438, IMG submission 132455) | Hypersaline lake sediment archaeal communities from the Salton Sea, California, USA - SS_3_D_2 metaG | ecosystem: Environmental > Aquatic > Non-marine Saline and Alkaline > Hypersaline >... | reverse complement strand
TTCAGCAGGAGTAGATCCAGTGTTAGTGGTATAAACAAAGTTGATTCCCGTATCTGTTCCATCTTCGAATTTAACAAGGTTACCCCAAGGACTGTCACCCCATCCATAATTAGTTACATTAGGTGTAGTAGTTTCTCTACCTGCTGTGTCTTCATCAGCACAGTCGTTGTAAGCAGTCCAAGTATATTGAAGGGGTTGACTCGAACTTGAGCTTGATGAACTTTGAGAACTTGAACTTGAAGAGTACAGCGAACTCGAAGAACTCTGAGAACTTGAACTCGAAGAGAATCGAGAAGACGAACTACTTTGAGAGCTTGAACTACTTGAGGAACTCAAAGAACTTGAAGAGCTTGAAGGAATAGGATTATAGGTAATGATAAGTTCAGGTCTTTGTGCGGTGGTTACTACTTCCGAATCATCAAACCCCATACCAGAAGTATTAGAAGCTTCTTGCCATATAAGAATACCATTATTTTCAAGACTTGGGTTGTCAAACCAGTATTGGAATAAATCAACGCCATTAGAATTAAAATCAAAGCTATAATACTGACCGATGGTCCCCATGGGGCCGATCGCGCCGAGAGTTCCACCCGTAGAGTCATAGTCGTTATTTGCCGAAGTACCGCACGCTGCTGTCCAGCTATTGCCGGTAGAATATATTACATCAGTTGCCTCGTCTTCTACCCATGGTCTCAAACACTTATACATTTGGTAAGTGTCGCCAGAGTTGTCATTGCAGTAAACTCGTAGAGTAACTCCTGTAAATTCAGCCCCCGCTGGTATGGTCCCGAAGTTTGTCCATCTCATAACAGAAGTTTCAACGTCTGGATCAGGGTCTACACCAATATATCCTGATCCTTCTTGGTTAATGCCTGTAAGACCAACAGCAGTTGATAGATGCACGTCTTCACAACCATCATACCCATTAACACCGTTCTGCAATGAAGCTTGTGCTTGGCTCGAACTCGATGAACTACTTTGAGAACTCGAACTACTTTGACTACTCGAAGAACTAAGGCTGCTTGAACTACTTGAGAACCGAGAACTTGAAGAACTCTGAGAGCTTGAACTACTTGAGAATCGCGAACTTGATGAGCTTTGAGAACTCGACGAACTAAGAGAACTACTCGAAGAACTCTGTGGTGCGAACCTCCAAGTAGTCATTGCACCGATATTCTCTTCTGTATTTGGAGCAGTAATGAAAGAAACAGTAGTCTCTACTTGTTGTGTGGTAGAAAGAGTTTTAGTAGCAATAGCAAGAAATGGATTGCCGCTTTCTGAAGGAACAGGCTCTTCAAAAATAGAAGAGAAACTGTCGCTCCAACTTCGTGAAGAACCTACATTATTACCTGAGTCTGCAAAACAAAAGGCAATTGCAAGCTCATCATCTTCAGCAGTAGTTGCGGTTATACCCGTATAACAAGAGGAAGTAGCAGTATCAACGTTTGTGATATCTCTTGCATATTTATCTAAAGGATCAGTGGGATGCATACCGCAAAGCTCAGCAACCCACATATTAATTTCTTCAGCTTCAGTACATCCCCATACAATCGTAGATTCGTATCCCTGTGCTATTTTGTAGCAAATAGCAAAAGAAATTGTTTCAGTAGTAGGAACTGCCTCATATTTATCTATGAGTGTGAATCCAGCAGGGATCGTAATAGAACCTGAATCTTTGTCGATTGCTGCTGCTGTAATAAGCAGGTTTCCGGGGTTCACTTCGTTATCAAGAGTTAAACTAATACGACCGGGAGTATTAGGAGAGTTATAAGTGTTTCTCGCATCCTTTGATTGTACTATTGTGCCGGGAACGCAAGACGAAGAACTTGAAGACGACGACTGTGAACTCGAACTACTTGAAGCCTCTTCAGAGCTTGAAGAACTGCTGCTTGAGCTTGAGCTAAGAGAACTACTGCTTGAACTCGATGAGCTTTGACTCGAACTACTCGATGATATTTGCGAGCTTGATGAACTCTGAGAACTTGAACTACTCGACGAAGAACTACTCTGAGAACTTGATGAGGATGAACTCGAAGAGCTAAGTGAACTCGATGAACTACTTGATGAACTCTGAGAACTTGAAGAACTTTGAGAACTTGAAGAACTTTGAGAACTTGAAGAAGATGAACTACTTGATGAACTTTGAGAACTTGAGCTACTCGATGAACTCGAACTGAGAGAACTACTTGATGAGCTTGGTGCAGGAGTGCTGACTTGTGCCTGTACTATATATTGGTTAGTACCCGCATCAATTGGGTTTCCATCACCACGGATATAGAAGTAGTAAGCTTGATCATCGTCTGCATCAGATTGGAAGGCTACACAAAACTGAGCGTCTGTACAGTCGTTTCTGAGAGTAACACTGCTTGATGCATCCTGTGTATCTGTATAATAACCACTTGTATATGACCCAGTGTTGGTAAGAACCGTACTATCTGTCGTACCTGCTTGGTTGGTAATATTCGTATCATCAACGATACGGACTACATTTGAAGCAGTGGTAACCTGATTAGTTCCACCATTAGTAGTGCCTGTAGTGTCGTACCACAGAGACAATTCCATGTTTGACCAGTTACCATTGGCTTCTTCGCTAATAGATATACGAACATGGAATTGTGTGCCTTTGGATTTTACGGCGGGAGTATTTTCAGAACCAAATGGGACATTATCAGGATCTGTCTGAGAGGTGGTGTTCTCGCCAATTTTGTAATATCTCTGAAAGACATCGGGAGCACCACCAACTAAGTACGGCGGTATAGGCAGACCGTGTTTCTCGAACCACCAACAGTAGTGAAGTGGTTTCCACTCTTTGATTTGGTCATGGGCTTTTATAGCATTTTGTAGTAGCTTTTTTAGCATTCTTCTCGAAGCCAATCAGGTTCCCTAACCTTACGAATTTTTCCTTTGTGTTTTCCTGCGATAGACAGGAACTCTATTACACATCTACTAATGACCTTATTAGGCATGGGGTTAACTACACAACGGAATGGCTTGTCACTGTTTTGCGTATTTGTTAAATGTAGTAGGCATCCTTTAGGGGTAGCCATTGCACAACCTTTGCAACATTGTGCTTTACTTTCATCTGGACAGCTTTCGCATCCTTTAATTTTTATCCACACATCTCCTGTTTCATATATATTCATATAGGCTACAGGAGTAGGATCAAGCCGACGACAAATAACAAGAGGATCATCCCGCCATTCTTCAGGCATCTCAAATTCAATCTTCATAGAGTTCCTTTTATGTTCTCACTGTTTCTTTATGTATTTGATTTTTATGGGGGTTTTCCTTTGTTTGACTCTAAAACTTAATCGGCGAAAGAAGGAAGATAGGTCTAAAAAGCGAATACAGAACTTATGAACTGGTACAAACGAGTCAAATTAGCAAGTGGGAATTACTTCTATGTTACTAACTGTGTTGGAAGCACAGCGGAAGACATACAAGCCATGGTAGACAATGCAGAAGAGGTTTCTTTTGAAGATTTTATTTCCCACGTCAACGAGGAGGAATTTCGTGATATAGAGCATAATATGGGGTATCCTGCTAACGAATTCCTTCAAGAAATGAAAGACGATTATGCCGTCTCTTTTTGGCATAGCTCTTTTAGGGGCGTTGATGCCTATTATTTTGACCATAGCAGAATCGAGTATGTCTTTACTCTCAATGGTGAGGTGGGACCGAGCTTAGCACCAAACAGAGAATTGTAGAAAAAAATATACTTGACAAATTCGTTATAACCTGCTACAATACCTGTCGTTGTGTGAAAAACTAAGTTCTTATCTTATAAGGACTTATGTAAAATATGCTAAGTTGCCAGAACTTTAATTTTCAGCAGCTATAAGGCATATGACTATGGAAGCGAAAAAATGGCAGTAGAAAAGTCACAAAGAAGACCTGACGAAGAGATCGAAGAATATATGGATAGGGTTGACAAGACTCTCCGATCTGACGGGGATTTCTCAGCTACTCTTGATTTGGAAGACTTCTCAGGGTCTAAGTTTCACATAGTATCCGTTTATGTAGAGGAAGATGAAACATACTTGTATGTTTTTACGGAGCATTACGGTTGCCTCTTTTTCGAGAAAGAAATCCTCGAAAAATGGAGCATTGAGGAATGATATGATGGTGTTTTTTGAATGTCCAAAATGTGATGGTAGATTTGCATCCGACATAATGAACAACGAAATGGACTTCAACAGATATGGAAGGTATGACACGAATACAATAGAAGAAAACTGTTGTCTTCGTTGTCCAAGTTGTAAAACGGTTTTTAAGGTGCATTTGGAGCCAGCAAAACATGACGAAGAAGTTAGTAGCAGCAAGTGATTTCGTGAAGAGGCAATCAGCAGAGACTCAATTCACTCACTTTGACGGAACTTGGCAAGAGCTTGAGGCTCTCGTCACCGAGATCTTTCAAGAGCAGTTAGACTCAGCAGAAAAACCTCTCCTTACCCCCGGCTACAGGGATGGAGTATGGGTTCTCAGCCTTCCTGAGAATCTCGTAGGTCGATTCCTCACCTTCGCCGACTACCCCATGTTTGAGGGTATGAAGCTTGAGGCTCGCTACGCAAAGACTGCGGGTAGAGAGCATGAGCCTGCAAAAGTGCAAGTGATGATCCGTGAGCCAAAGGTTCCCTGTAAGTTCGTTGATATCATTCTTTACAGCCATGAGACTCTTGCTGAGGACAAAGATAACACTAAGGATTCTGATTGGGAGATCATCTCAATCAACGGCAGAAGAAATGATGAGCCTAAGCCGATGGATCCTCTTACAATCGTTCGTAATTTCCTCCACCTCAAAGGTGGGACTGAGATAAAGGGTGCAACTCCTGAGTCTGTTCTTCAAATGCTCTGCGAGTCTATCCTTCACGATAACGGTTTGAAACATGTAGATGTAAAGCAGAGAATGAAATGGTTACAAGAGAAGAACTAATCAAGGCAGCACGAAACGGTAATTTCATGAACAGCCACAGAGGTTCAGAATTGGTTTGTAAAAGCTGTGGTCGATTCGACTACGAGGGCGAGCATGAAGACAACTGCCCTGTTGGAGCTTTGCTGAAACTGATCGAAGAAAATACGAAAGGATGAACATGGCAACTGAATTCTTTTGCCCTCTGTGCAGTAAGAACATTGGCTTTGCAATGGATGTTCTTGGCGATCCCCTACAAGTGTGGGAAATGCATATGATGGTCCACATCAGGGATGCACAGGGCGATATTTGGCAATACCTTCTTGAGCATAGAGATGAGTTGCCCGCCGAACTGCAACAGCTTGAGAGCAGAAGAATCGATGTCATTAAACAAATGTGTATTCAGAAAACTCAATTAGAAATGATGATAGATGATGGGAGTTTATAATGCCTCTTAAAGAACAAAAAGGAAACATGTATGAATTTGTGACTCACATGTGGAGTCCTGTGCGTGGCAAGTGTGTACATGACTGTAGCTACTGCTACATGAAAGTATGGGGAGAACTCCCCGACCTGTATATCGACAGGAGAGATCTCAAGAATACCAACTTAGGTGAAGGCAACTTCATCTTCATCGGTCATACTGTCGATCTGTTCGCGGATGATGTCCCCGAAGAATGGATTAATTCGGTCTTGGACAAACTCAATCAGTTCCCCAAGAACCGCTACCTCTTACAAAGCAAAAACCCTGCAAGGATGATGGCTTTCAAAGACAAATTCCCGAAGGACGTTTTGCTTGGTACAACCATCGAAACGAATAGAGACAATACCTATATCTCTAAAGCCCCCAAGATGTGGGATAGGGCATCAGCCCTTGGCGATCTTGCAGATGCAGGGTTTGAAACGATGGTTACTATCGAACCGATTCTCGATTTCGATCTTGAAGAATTGGTTGATATGGTTGTTGATGCTAACCCTGTATGGGTCAATATTGGGGCAGACAGCAAAAAACACAACCTCCCCGAACCTTCTAAGGATAAGGTGAAACAACTCATCGAAGCCCTGCAAGAAAAAACCGACGTAGAATTGAAAAGAAACATCAACCGAATCCTTAATACATGGAGATAAGTTATGGGTGCAGACTACTCAAGCTATGCAGTCGTTGGAGTTGAAATCGATCAGTCAAAACTTTTTACCACCGAAAAGGTAAGGGGTTGCAAGTGTGACATGGGAGATGTCAATCCTGAAACCACGAAGTTCTGTCCGTTATGCGGAAAAGAAGTATGGAAGGAAGAAGAAACTCCTATCCCCGCATATAATGAAGATGCAGATTCAGGTCCGTTCTACAGATGTCTTGGGCCTTACATGCTTGTCTTCACGACAGATTATCGAAGATGTTTTGCAGGAGTAATCCTCTGTGGACCGGCGGATGGGGACAGAGGTGACGAAGATGCTCTTATGGCAGAGTTGCCCTATGATCTAAAATCGATCAGGGATGAGATGCGGAGACAACTTGAGCCATTAGGTCTGTGGCAAGAAGATAAGTTTGGATTATGGGCAGTACAACATTGCTCATACTAATATATATTTTCATAACGAGGGAAATACGATGGCGAAAAATCTGAAAGTCCTGACAACAGGGCAAGTGGCAAAGGTATGTAATGTTGCACCAAGGACTGTTACGAAGTGGTTTGACGACGGAAGGATTGGTGGGTATAGAATTCCGGGGTCAAGGGACAGAAGAATACCCTTAGCAGAACTCAAAAAGTTTATGGCAGCAAATGATATCCCTATATCTTTGTTAGAAGAATGGCTGAAAGAAAAGATGTACGGACAGGGACTATCCGAAGCTTTCGGGGTAAAGAAAGAGGAAGAAGTTACTGTATGATAACAAAACCATGTGTAAAATGTGATGGAGAAGGAACTCTACCTTCTAAGGCGTTCTTGGAGTGGTATAGATACTCCGAAGATTGGCCTAAGGAATGGAAGGAACATTTTCATTCGATGCATCCTTGGAGAATATGTCCTGAGTGCGAGGAGAGCGGAGAAAAAGGATACGATGATTTAGAAGTCTACATGAAAGGACTTATAGATCGATGGGAAGAAGAGACAGGGTTCTCTTCTCGTATTGAAGTAGATCACCCCTGCTTTCGATCTCTCCTTTCCCTCGGCTCGGACATTATTCCCTTCATTCTGAAAAAGATGCAGAGAGAACTCACTTGGGTCATGATTGCATTATATAAAGTTGTTCCCGAAGAAGATCTCCCCAATATTCCCGAAGAGTTTGCAGGGAAGATTCGTGAACAAACAGAGATCTGGATTAAGTGGGGAATCGAGAAAGGCTATCTCAAGGAAGAAGAAGTAGATTACGTTATGTACTCAGATGGGGCTTGTCAAGGCAACCCCGGCCCCGGTGCGTATGGAGCTATCATGCAATATAAAGAGGGAGAGAAGACTTTCTGTCAAGCCTACAAACAGACAACAAACAACCGTATGGAACTATTAGGAGTAATAGAACCGATAGAGACCATACCTCGATCTTCACACATCATCATCTACACAGATTCTCAATACGTCGCCCATGCCATTAACAAAGGATGGTTGGGGGGATGGAAAAAGAAGGGTTGGAAGAAAGCTAAGGGAGGGAACGTACTGAATGTTGATCTATGGAAGAGAATGCTTCCCCTTTTGAGATTTCATACTCTTGAATTCAGATGGATACGGGGACATAATAACAACGAGTACAACGAACGGTGTGATCGGATGGCAGTGGAAGCTATCGAACAGACACCTGAGAATTGTCGCCTCCCCGACAAAGGTTATGACGGAATAAAGAATGGGAACAGAAAAGAAACTTGACCTTGACTTGTCTAACTATAAAGAAAAGTACCCCTGCGTCCACTGCGGGTACTGCTGTAGGTTAGGTCCATGCGGATATGGAGAGTACGATGAGGAAGAGGGTCAGTGCATTCATCTCATTGTGGAAGATCCTAAACTTGAAACTTTCATCTGTGAGAGGTACGATGAAATCGTAAAACGTGAGGCAAATGCTGCCCATCCTATGATGGATTGTGGCTGTTCCAGTGCTTTATTTAACACGATCAGAGATGCTGTGATTCGTAAGAAAAAATTAAACCTCCGTAAGTCATTGGAAAATAGGGACTTATGAATAAAGCTAACTTGCCAGAACCTCAGAATTTCGTTAACATAACAGTATGAAGTGTTAACCGAAGTGATAACATAATAATGAGGTATTAAGATGTCGAAGAATTCATGGTTTGAAGTTGACAAGAACGGGCTTGGCAAATTACTCCAACGGAGGGGAAAGTCATTCATTATTTTCGAGGTCATTCAGAACGGTTGGGATCAGAACGTGACTTTCGTGGATGCAACCTTTGAGAAAGAACAGAGTCGTCCCTATGCAACCCTCACAGTAAAAGATGATGATCCTGAAGGCTTTGCAGACCTGACTCATGCTTTTACTCTTTTCGCGGAATCGGTAAAGAAGAAAGACCCGACAAAGAGAGGAAGATTCAACCTCGGAGAGAAACTCGTTCTTGCCTGTTGTGAAGAGGCAGAAATTCTCACTACTACAGGGGGAGTCAAGTTCAATAAAAACGGTAGTCGAAGCAACCTGAGAAGGAAGACAATTAAAGGGTCTATCTTCAAAGCTATCATCAGGGTTACAAGGGAAGAATATGAAGAGATCTGCGATTCGGTGGATCGTCTCCTTGTCCCCGAAAACATTCGCACTACTTTCAACGGTAGAGAACTTGAACCCCGCAAGGCTATCGAGAGGTTCACTGAAACTTTGCCCACGGAAATTTCGGGAGAGGACGGAGAACTCAAAAGAACATCACGCAAAACCGAAGTTCGGATACATAAGATAAGGGCAGGGGAGACAGCCCATATCTACGAGATGGGGATTCCTGTTGTAGAGACAGGAGATACCTTCCATGTTGACGTACAACAGAAGGTTCCTCTCAACATGGACAGGGATAATGTTACTCCGGCCTATCTCAAGAAGCTCAGAACCTTCGTCATGAATCATACCTTCGATCTGCTTGACAAAGAAAGTGTGAATGAGACATGGGTTAAGCAAGCCTTGGAAAGCGAGGACTGCTCTGAAGAAGCTGTCAACAAGTCTCTCGATCTGAGGTTTGGGAAAAAAAGGGTTGTGTATGATCCAAGCGACCCTGAGGCAAACAAAGCTGCTCTCAATAAAGGATACACGGTTATACATGGAGGCTCACTCTCTTCAAGGGAGTGGGGCAACGTAAGAAAAACAGGGACAACCAAGCCAGCAGGACAGGTACTTCCATCAGGGATCAAAACTTCTCCTAATGGAGTTCCTCCGATTCCATGGGAAAAGATGACAGACGAACAGAAGAAGGTAGTTGTCTTTATTGAGAGGCTTGCCAAACCTCTTATCGGTTCTGACGTTAGGGTAGAGATATTCAATCTACCTGAGAAGGCAAGAGCATGGTATGGCAATCATCGAATGAGTCTGAACCTTCGTAGGCTGGGCAGGGCGTTCTTCACAAATTTCCCTGAGAATATACAGGAAGTTCTCAACATTACCATACATGAGCTTGCCCACGAATACGAAGATGATCACTACACGGAGCAGTACAATAGTGCAGTGACTCTTATTGGAGCAACTATGACGGTGTTTGCCCTGCGAAGACCTGAGTTGTTCGACATAAGTACTTTAGATATAGAAAGGAGAGAGACCTGTGAAGTTCTATGAATGCCCCACATGGTTTCAGATGATGAAACAAATGAGTCCTGAGCAATACAAGAGGAACAAGGTTTCTTGGCAGGACTTTTACAAAGACCAAATTTTTGAGGCTATTCGGTCTCAAGGCAAAGAGAGTTGGCAGGGGTTACTTTCTGCTCCGAACCTTATGGCAGAATCTCAGTGGCTGCGATTAGGCAAGCCATACTATAAGATTTGGCCGGGGGTATTTGATCCCTTCATAGCGACAAGGATGGACATCTCTACTGATTTCCTCCGGCCACCGCATAAGGCGTTTGCTATTCTGTTCCCCGACATTGAGGAACCCCTGCTTTCGTTCCAAATGGCAAGCGGTCTATGGGAGATCCGGTCCATCTTGGTAGAACATTTCTCCGCAGAAGAAGTGGAAGAGACAAAAGGCGACGGCATCTCTACTCCTCTTGACAAGATCTTCCCCCATAGCAAGCACAAAGATCAGAAGAGAGGGGTCCTTAAGGTAAGGCTCGACTTCATCAACAAGGATCCGAACAACCCGTACATCACCAGTGCGGAACCTGAGATGCAGGATTTGTTGAGGAAGATCAACGTCCCCTCTATCTTCATTCGTAACATAGAGATCACTCCTCACATGACCATAGAGAAAGCCATAGGGGAGTTCGTGGACGTGGAGCCTGAGGACGATAGTATTTTCGGAGAGAAGGATGCTGTCCCTGCTTCTATCGTAGAGGCTTGTTTCCGTCTTGTCGTAGGGATTTGTTTTGTCTCGACGGGATCTCAGAAAGTGTTGGAAAGAGATGTTCTGAGTAAACACCTGAATGCCTACAGGGAACGCATGGCTGAAGGGGACACCAAAAAGTGTAAAGAGATAGAAAGAAAAGCGAAAGACAAAGGCAAGTTCGGTTGGAATGTGGGGATAGATCGGCATGGACGACATCTCGTTCTGCCGAAAGGAGTTACCTACGAAGATGCTGTGAACAAAGCGGGTGGACGACATCTGCTTTATCAGCATGAAAGGGGGGCACATTGGCATCTCTATTGGACGGGAGAAGGTAGGAAAACCCCTGTAGTTAAGTGGGTGGAAGAAACTACTGTGAGGTCCGATCTTCCCGTTAAACCTATCGCTTAATTCGACTTTTTTTAGTTGACAAAAGGAAGGACTTCGGGTATTATTATAGAAGCTGAAGTTATGTTGGGGTAATTCGTTACCCCGATGTTTCTTTCCTTTCGCCTCACCGCTTTCCGAGTGGTGAGGTTTTTTTCGCTTTTTTCAAAGGAGTATTCTCGTTAACAGCGAATAGCTAATTACGAGGGTACTAACATGAAAAGAGCAAGACTTATCATTGCTACGCTTTGCGTGTTCATCATATCGTGCACAACGAATCCACCCATTAACCAAGCAGGTTTGGTTGAGCTTATCCCCTTTGTCCCTGAACAGAGGGAAAGCTATGTCGATGTTCTATCCACTCCTCAGGACACGATTAGAACTTTCTTCGATCAGCTTGTTATTAACAATCCGGATCTCTTGGAAGATCCTAACAGTTTTTTGCATGATGATTACGTTGAAAGATTTGTTACGTTTGAAGAAGAATACAATGCCCGTATCCAAGAATATGACAAAATATTAAGAGAATGCCCTGTGCCTCTCTTTATTATGGACTTACATGTGTTTTTGGACGAATTCTTCATGAGTATGACAGAAGACATATTTACACTGCGGAAAGGGGGAATATTAGGAATGTATGTCAATGGCTTGCACGTAAAAGGCTGGCCGGAAGAATTCATTTTTATCAACAAAAATATGTCTTCTGCTCATATTATGAGCACCTACTTCCATGAGATTAAGCACTATGAGTGCATCTCTACGAAGTGCATATGTACCAAAACAACCTCTCTATGGCTCAAGGAAGCTCATGCCTTAGAACATGAGATCGAGATGAGTCTCAAGCACGATTTCCCTGAGGTTCTTAGGGTATCTACTCTTGGGGTCATCAAATATATGCTTGACCCCGATCAGCCCATCAGTTACAGGTTCGCTGCCTTCCGTGTCCATCGTAGAACCATGTGGACAGAAGCGATGGAACACCTTGAGATCTACGACGAAAAACTTTTGAAGGATTAGAAGTAAAAATTTTCGATATTACTTCTATGAGAAAAAAGCGGAGAAAATACGATACGAAAAGCGAACCTTACAACCGCATTTGTCCAATATGCGGAGCTTCTGTGAAAAAGGGGTCTACTCGACATCAGTGCAAACAGGAAGATATCCCTACAGAGGAAGAAGAGCAGCAGCAGCACGAAGATGAGTATGAAGAGCTTACCTACGACGACAGACTGAGAGAGGGGATTGCTATGCTTAATCAGGACGACCCCGAAGAGGAAGAAGAGCCAAACTACTACTAAATTATTAAAGCTGTGGCAATTTCCCAAAATGTTCGATATATTATCTATGAGAACATTAAAACAGGAGCAAAATGATGTTGACAAAGTGGTACACCTATTTGAAGGATGATGAGAAAGAAACGTGCGAAGACCCCAAAATGTTCAGTAAGTCTCGTTCAAAGACAGTGGACAAACAGAAGGGAAAATATATCTCTTTCCCCGATGTGATCCAGAGCCAAGAGGATCCGGACACCTATTTCTTAGTATATAGGGAAGGAGACCGTCATCACCCCTCTTGGTCTAATCTTGTTCTTCAGAAATCAACGAACAGAGGCAGCACTTGGAAAGTCAAAAAACGCTTTCGCTCTAACTTCTCTTCGGAAGGGAGAGTGTGGAACTGTCCAAGATTCGCTTACATCAACAACGAATTGGTTATCATCTGTGATACCAAAACCTCAACGAGAGAAGCCACATGTGAGTGGAAAACCTATATAATGGAAGATCTTGACAGTATGTATTCTTCCAAAAGGTTGATTGCTTTTCCGGGGATGCTCCCTGATAGAGTAGTCCCTTTCAAAGGGAACCTATTCTGTGCAAATCATCGTCACATGATTCATAACGGAAGATGGCTGATTCAACTTATCAATTGGTCAAGAGATAACGGACGTACATGGTATGACTCAAATATTTTAGCAGTTGGAGAAGATCAGAAGTTCTGTGAAGCCTCAGTCGTTAATATAGAAGACAAATATCTATTGGCTTATCTGAGAGATAACTCAGGGCACATCAAAAACATTTACACTACTACCTCTAAGGACGGAGTGAAATGGACAAAACCGAAACCCCTGAAAAAGATATGGGGGCAAAGACCCACTGCAAATTATGTTGATGGGAAGGTTTACTGTGCTTATCGTGACACTAACACCTGTGGCATCGGGATCTTCGAGCATGACTTAGATTCAAATGAAACAAGGTCATTTGTTGTTGATAAAGAATACCGAGACAATCAGTATCATTGTGGCTACACTGGTCTTGCTCCCATGGGGAATGGCGAATTCTTGGTTGCTTACTACATTAAGAAAACGTCTTACAGCCCCCACATTAAGACGGCTAAGTTAACTCTAAAGTAAACAGGTCATCCCATAGGAATAATTGACCGGGGCAATCTTCTATCCACCAAGTGCCACATACGGAACACCTATATACGCCTTTTACAAGGGTCACATCTGTACTCTTACATTTTGGGCAAACATCTGTATCCATGTCTTCTCCTTACAGATCCCCCGCATCTTGAGGACCTGTTACGCTTAGAGGGCTTATATCTGTTGCAGGATTTTCTCTTATCTGATAGATGATCTGCTCTAATATAACTTTCTGCTCAGCAGTAACTCTGCTATCATCGCTCAAATCAATGAGAGCTTGGATTTTGCTTTCTTCTTCCATTAGAAGCATTTCGTCAATTCGTCGCCGCTCACGATCATCATCTATTCTCATGTCTTCTTCTATCATTTCTTTTTCTAAGCGAATTCCCTCCATAGTTTCTTCCCACATTTTTAGTTTTCTTTCATATTCAGCTTTCTCGGCTCCGTATTGTATTAACAATTCTTCATAAGTCGCTTGTGGGGGAGAAGATGCTATTAATTGTTCGATGAAAGGTTTTAGCTCACCCGCATTTTCCATAAGTGATTTGAGCTTTTCCTCTTCTTCATTAACCATATTTGGATCAGGTTTTGGAGGGGCAGCAGGCTTTTGTGCCGCGAATTCTTCCTCGTCCATGTATTCATAGTCCAAGTTAGCATATGCGTAGCTCTCATCAAGAACTGTTGATCGTGGTCTCCATACGCCATCCCTGTATATCCACTCAACTCGACCATCATTAGAGAGAGATTTCAACTCTGAGGTTTGAGGAGTTTCGTCTCCTTCCCTTATAAATGTAGAAGTCGTTACCTCTGTAATTTCTATTTTGGTAGTTTCCCATACAGCACTATATCTCGATAGAGGTCTTTCGTAGGTTTTTGTAGTCCGATGTTTCTCTGTAACTTCGTCTATGATTTCCCTCTCTTCTTGGACAAGGACTCTGCCTCCATTGTAGGGCTTCCATCTACCATCTTCAAACATCCATTGTATGTTTCTTTGGTAGAGTGGTTTTATTTTGCCATAGAGGGCAGCGAACTCTGCGTACTTCACCATATTGAAGTTACCTTTGAGCCATGTCTTACTCATGTCTTCCATAGTTGGAGGGTTGTACGGACGAACTGTGACAGCAACCAACTCTGTTTGCCCCACGTCACTACGAGCTATAGCTATATAATCTCCCATCTCAAAAGGAGTTACTCTCCAAGAGATCATTCCACTCTCAGGATACCATGTAGCATCATTAGTAGCTACTACTTCTGTTTCCCTGTTGATCATTTTTACAGGATACCCTGTGAAATGCCCACAGTCTTTTGGATGAAAGAGCTTGCTGAGAGGAGTAGAATAGACAAGCTGATCGTAGTCTATTGTTTCTGCCACTTCTGCGGGAGTAATAGGAAATGAGATCTCTCCCTCTTTAAGAGTAAATCTCTCTTCCATCCAATCTATAGAAAACTGAAGAATAGTTTGATAGGTTTGTAGTTCAGGGATCTCATAATCTTCGATGTCTATCATGGTCCCATATACGAACTTCCCTGTGGAAAGGGTTTGATCTATGTACCCCTTCAGAAAAATAGTTATATCATATGGCTCAGCATCATCATCGTACCTGTGTGCATAAAACTGCCAATCATCGGGTTGATCAGGATCGTAGTGTTCGTATGCGGCATGGACATTTTCCAACCAATCCATCTGCCTTGCACTAAGTCCCTGAACTTCATCAGGATCTAAACGGTTGTAGTTGAATACCGTTAGAATGTTGTAGAAATAAGAAGGCCAATAATTAGGTGACCTGCCGTATTCATCTAATTCAGGAGTATTGGGATCAAAGGGTTCTTCGGGTTCTTGTGTCGGGTAAGATGGATCTTCTCTCTCGCTGAAATGAAGACATGGATTCAGTCCCTTATCGAGAGCTTCTCTTAAAGTCATTGACCTTTCTTCTTTTATAATAATTGGCTTGCCCACACTCTCGGCATTGTACGGGCGTTCACAATAATCCATCCCTAAGATTACTCCCTCTATAGGTATAATGATAGAAGGAATTTTCGGAGGAAGAATCACATCATTTGGATCAGGATCGGGGTCGGGATCGGGATCGGGATCGGGATCGGGGTCTGGCTCTGGATTACAAACCAAACATGCCCTTAGCTGAGCATCGATTGCTTCCTGATAGGTAGAATAGTAATTGGCATTTGTTTCATTGAGATTAGCTGCATATCTACAGTCTAATCTATGAAAGATTGAACTCGTTTTGGACGAGACAAATTTATGGGTTTCCTGAGCAAAGACTAACCCACCGAGCAGTAGGATTGCTACTGCAACTCCACTTAACCTCTTCATTGTTCACTCCCGATTCTTACTTCAAACTATCGTCGATTAAGATCAACACAATATGGTTAACCATAATCCTCATTACATCAGTCTCTCGTTTAATCCACCATTCAAAAATACGACCCAACATATCTGAGCCAGTTCTTTTCCACCGGCGGAAACGGTAAAGAGAGTCTTCGGGATCAAAGTTGCTTCTATCGATCTGCCACTCCAAATACCACCATAGCAGAGCAATGGCTTCTATGTATTGCTCGAAATAATCAGATCTCAGATCTCTCTCTGTTTCTTTTTTAGTAACATGTATGCTACCACCCATCCCCAATTGGAGTATGGACATTATTCTTTTTTGAGCTTCGTAAGGAATAATCGAACCTTCCTCAAAGTCCGAGTTTCTTCCACAGCCGTCACAGTCTTTCTCATTGGTTCCAACATTCGTCACAAACAAATACTCCTCGTTCGCGGGGAATTCCGTCCCTGCCACATTTTCTATCACATAAAGGAACGATTCTTACCATAGTGCCGTTCTCTGTATAGATCGGCAATTCGGAGTTGTCGCTCTTCAATACGAAACTCTCTCCCAACTGATCACTGTCGGAGTAAAATCGGCTTAGCACTCGGTACGCCATTTCTCGACCTTTCTATCTTTGCAAAAATGACAGGAGGATCATTACTCTCTGTAACAGTTATCGTGATATCCTCGTAATCACTAAGCTCTCCGTCCGAAGCCGTAATCCTCACTCTGTAAACCCCTGCATCCCCTTTAGCAGGTGTCCAATTAATAATACCTCTCGTCGTGTGTATATAAAGAGGAGAGGTTGTGGGACGACCTGTAGTTTGCTCTGTGAGCGTAACTGCTGCCACGTTAGGATCACTCGGATCGAGGGCGTTGGGATCGACCGGAGGACTGTTAGAAGTAAAGATGGCAGCGGGGACCACTTTAGGACTTGCGGTGTGGGCAGCTATCCGTGTTGCAGGAAAGGAATGTTCTTTCGTGTGGGTTTCCTCACACGATAAGGAAACGATCAATAGCAGGCAGCAAATCAATGTTGAGAACTTCATAGCTATACTCCCATTAGAAGATGTTCGGTGCTTTGTTCAGTTTGAAAGACAACGTGTCTTCCGTATAGTTATTAGGATCACTGTACGATTGCACCTTAACATCTATGAAAATTTCGTCATATAAAAAGTCGTTGTCTCCATCGGGGTCTATTCCAAGACCGAAGGCATTTCCGCTTCCTGCATAGTCTATGAACGTCAATATGCAAGAGCTTAAATTAACAGTCTCTCCATTAGCAAGAACAAAATTGAAGGGCTTTTGGAAAACATCCCACACCCAAGATTCATCATGATTAATCTCATGCAACTTGATTACTACATCTTCGGTTCCTACTGTATTGTCGTGATATTCAAGAAGTAAAGGAATCCCATGTTTGTCCGGTATCATAGGAGAAACAACTATGACCACAGGATTATTAGGATCAGAATTATCAACTCTTGTCGTTCTTCTCCTTCTGCTAATTACTCTATCGCCCGAAATATCAAAGAAGTCTCCTGTCTCACTATCTATGTTTTCGATAAACAACTTAGGTGGATTATCGACAAGATGTATATACATTACATCATCGGATCTGTCTAATATGTTGGTTAAACCCTTAAGAGTAATCGTTACTTCCGTGGGAATTGATCCCACAGGAATATCGAGGTCTTCAGTTCCAAATCCCCACGTATAATATTTATCATGTCGTATCCGATTCGCCTCCCCCACTGCAACAGGCATGGTTCTCAAAAGTAACAGGGCAACAATAATTGCTACTACAATAAAAACCACGATCTGAGCAGACCGCCAATCTCTCGTTTTCACTATCTCTCTCCCAAATTAAACGGCAACTTATCGCACTTGAAGCCACACGCATTCGAGTGCCCACCTCCTCCATGTTTGACTGCTATTTTTGATAGGTCAAATTCTTTCTTTTCTGTGTACATATGTACTTGCCAATTGTTGTGGTCGCCGTCATAGAAGAAACACATGTAACCGTCATGTTTGTTAGAATCGAAAACACAATCAAACTGTTTCGATCCTGTGACAGGTGTGTTAAGACAAATAAATCTCACTCCCTCCCACTCCATAGTGAAGCTGAATCTCATCACCCATTTACTCAACTTCCCAAGGTATCTCATTATATATCCACCCAAACGACATGTCTCGTCGAAGTGGAACGAATCGTCTGAAAAAACTTTCTCCCAATTTTTATCCTCTACCCCACGGATAAGAGCTTTCATTCCGTATTCGTAAGGAAGAACTGATGGATCTTTGTGATCCCACACATCGTATCTTCCCAACATGATGACACCTTTGGGGACGTTGAGATCGGTGTAAAAATACTTCCACACAAGCTCACATGCGGCTAAGTCAGATGAGAGATAAGCAAAACTAAAAACCTTCCCTGATTGCTCGTATGCTTCTATCTGAGAAGAATGGTGGTCTATCCATATAAGCTTCTTGCAGGAGCCATGCAGTTTAATCATGTTCTCGAAGGGTTCGAGGCAATAATCAACCATGATAACTTCGTCATTTTTTCCCACCTCTTCCCATGGGAAAGGGTCTCCGTAGTCTAAGCCTATAAGCTTACATTCGGGAAAAACCTTTTTGACTATTGCTCCTGAACATTGACCATCGAGATCCTTTACATGATAAAAGCATTTATGCATCGACTTCAACCCTTCCGTTCTTGTGTATGATGTAAATCCTCTTACCCTTCTTACGAGCATACCTAACGGTAGACCATGTTCCTGATCTCATCTTTTCAGGTGTGTCAGGATTCGCGATCATCAGATCAGTCGCATCGACGATATGACGATTTCTTTCGAGGTAATCATCCGGTGTAAATTCAAAGTCGAACTTGCAATGTGCCCTCGAACCAGCATATTTGGGAGGATGACCAACGATTTTGATCTTTTTGCTCCCATCTTTACGGAGCTTATCGACAAGATCGTGGGCTTGTTCATCTGCTCCTACACAATCGCCGTGATGAAACTCTACGAACTCCTTTGACTCAATCAGCTTGCAAAAAGCCTCTTTCTGCTGATCCGTCATCCCATGACGTGTTCCTGTAAAACCTATTTTGCTCATTTCTTACTCCATGTCAATCAGACTTTTTGTCCTATTCTACAATATACCTAATCGCTTTCAAGAAGGAAAAAGCAGCAAAAAATAGAAAATCAAGATAGCTAAGCAGCGAAAGGACAAATATGGATTGGAGCGATATTTACAAACAGTTAGCAGAGCATCTCGATACAGCGATAGAGTTTCCCTATCTTGCTGTAGACCTTGCAAACGACTGCAACACGATCATCGTGGAGGTAGATTCTGTTAATGTTGATAACGGTACTGATATAGCCACTTTTTGGCAAAGACCCACCTACCAAATGTACTTGGAGGTATATAGACACCATCAGAACCATCACCGTCAATACATGAAAGAGTACATAGCCCTGATGAACGACTATACCGTGAAGTATTACAACTCTGATCTTACTGCCTTCGTAAATGGCATATCTTGGACAGGGGGATGCGTTCCCTATTACTTCGCACAGTATTCAGAAGATGGAGAAGTAGATATTTCAGGATGGAACGTTTGTTCTATCTCGTAATCAGATCTTCGATTGTCATGTCTTCATCTATATCCCCAAAAGACACAGCTTTAGCTCTTCTACAATCACTGACAAAGACAGGTCTATTGGTAGGATCGTCATAGGCAGAGATTGTTTCTTGAAACTTCTCGTATGCCTCTAACTCGGAAATCTTGAATTTTCGGACGAGAATAAGAATACACTTGGTACTGTCATAAGCTGAGACTGTTCCTGTGCCGCAAACTTCTGCTGTTCCGATCAGGGCATCGTCAAAAATCGGCTCTAAAAAGAGGGCTTGATCGTTTCTTTCTCGAATAAGATCTTTAATTAGTTGTCGTTGTTCGTTTTTCATATGACTCCCCTTATGTCATTCTTCTACTTATATCGATATATTAGGAAGGATTAGATAAGGGAAAGTCTAAGAGAACTAAGAAAGGTCCAATATGGGATGTGGATGCCGAAAAAGAAAACCTTCAACATCAATAGTGGCTATCAATGCCTCTAAAGCTACTTCCGCTGCGAAAAGAAAAGCAAGGAAGAAAGCAATTCAAAGAGCAAATGCTGCTGCGGCTAAGGTGAAAAAGACAAAAATCTCTCGTCCCATAGAAAAGAAGAGAATGGCAATATGTGCAGAGTGTGAATTCAACAAAGATCAAAAGTGCACAAAGTCGGGTCGCTTGCTGTTTATAGTGGTTAAAGACCAAAGTTCTCCCTGCCCACTTGGAAAATTCTCACCTCGCTAATCGGCAAACATATCATATTCTGCCAGTGGTCTTGTGTCGTTGATCCTCTTGAGGGATTTATCACAATACTTTTTTGACATCTCTATCCCGATGTAGCTTCTTACCAACCGTTTACAAACCACTCCTGTAGTTCCCATTCCACTAAATGGATCCAAAACTATTGCCCCCCTCCAACTGTTCATTTTAATCAGTCGTTTAGGAAGTTCTTCAGGGAACATGGCAGGATGTCCCATCTCCTTCTGTCTATTCTCAGGGGCGAATGTCCACTCAGCTATCGCCCAATCTTTGAACTCTTCAGGAGTGAGATCGGTCATGCCTTTTGTCTGTAATTTGACATCATTCTTTCCAAAAATGAGAATGTATTCGAAAGGTGTGGGGTAAGAAGGGCAGGAGGGGGACATCCACGACCCCCACGAAGTACGATTGCCTATTTGACTCTTACGCCACACAATTGTCGTGATAGGTATGAACTCAAGTCTTTGAGTCATAAAGTGAATGATATCGGCATGGGTAGGAACTCTTCCGTTCTTGCCATCGCCGATGTTAATACAGATTCTTCCTCCTGATTTCACTTTCTTTTTGATCTCAGCAAAGATGCTCTCAAGCCATTCTATGTACTTATGGTGTTCTTTATTGTCGTTGTACATGTCATAGGCGAATTGATTGTACTTGTTGTTCCCCAAGTCTACGTTGTAAGGGGGAGAAGTAACGACTAAATCAATGCTGTCATCGGGCAAGGTGGGTAATACGCTTTCACTTTTGCCAT
>Ga0180438_10004286_pt1 | contig 20631 bp, 35 predicted proteins | sample SS_ome_12_FD_132455 | JGI IMG/M metagenome (GOLD analysis project Ga0180438, IMG submission 132455) | Hypersaline lake sediment archaeal communities from the Salton Sea, California, USA - SS_3_D_2 metaG | ecosystem: Environmental > Aquatic > Non-marine Saline and Alkaline > Hypersaline >... | reverse complement strand
CATTCCCCGGATCTGTATGGGAAGGTGACGGGCATCAGTCATCCTCTTCCAGCGCCTCCGCAATCAGCGCACGACGCTCATTGTTGTTGCTGGCTTCGCTGAGATCGATATTCAGTTCCCCGGCCCTTGCCTCAAGTTCGGCCTTGTTCATCTCGCTCGGCGGCTTTTCTTCCGGCTTGGCGGCCTTGGCCTTCTTTTTGCGCTCTTCAAGAAGATCATCGGCCACGGCCAGTACGATTTCCACCGGCCAGGCGGTTGCGTGCTGGTGGGGCACGTAATTTAGGCCAACGCGCACGGCGTGGCCATCGGATTGTAACAGCGCCAGGCTTTTCCCGTTTGCCGATGGAACGACATGACAGTACGCCAACCCGCGCTCAAACGACATCAGCGGGGTAGTAAGTTCGGTATCGCGGTCCCGCAGATAAAACGGAACAGGTGTTTCAGTCTTGACCCACATGATTTTTCCTTTATTTCGAGTACGTAGTTACAATGTGACCACATACCCTAAGTTATGAGATAATTGTAGCTACATTGTACTACAATTAGTTACCTGAATGCCGGGCACAGCACGTCCATCGTCACCGTGCCCAGGACAAACGAACGCACTTCCAAGCGCAGGGCTGAAATTGCACCATCTGTTGACTGTGCTTCATCCTGTACCTGCCAGCCGTTCGGGTAGACCAGTGTCGCAGTGTACTCAGTAGGGCTGCCGCTAAGTACGTCCTGGATGCTAAATCCCACTCGGTCGTCGAAATCGGCATCACTCGAACGGTGAACCTGCCAGGTGACTTTCGTACTCTTGGAATCCACCGGAATCAGAGGGCTTTCGCATTCATCGGCACTGCCGACGGTTACGTTGGTTCCCACCGCCGCGCTTGCCCGCACGGTATGAATGACCGAGAAATTCTTACTGCCCTTAACTGTCGTGGCATTCGGCCCGGTAATTTCTTCGCTCATTTCCAGGCCGCGACGGTCTAGACCGTTTACTGTGAACGTCACGCTGGACATATTGGCAGAACAGTAAATCGAAACATGACGGGCTTGCAAATCACAGCCGGTTCCGTTTAAAATTAGGTACGATGCGCCGCTCGGAGTCTGCGATTCGCAGATGTAATCGTTGTCGTTTGATGTGCCAACCACGATACTTCCCGTGCCGGCACCATTGGAATAAACTCCAATAACTTCAGCAAACAATTCCGAGCCACTGGCTGATGTGGCATTGGGACCCGTAATATCTTCGGAAATTTCAATACCGTCAGCATCACGGCCGTAAACAGTGAAAGTCAGACCACTTTCATCGCCATCCGACTCAATGTAGACGACTTGGGCGGGTACGAGCTCCACCGTGCCGCACATCAGCGCCTTACGCCAGGCATTGCCCGTCTTACCGAGTGCGCCAGCAGCCGAAACAGCCGCAGCGGTCGTAAGCGAGTCGATATCTTCCGCAGTTCCGGCAGACACGTTGCCAGCCGATGCGCCGCTGGCGATAATCCGATCAATAGTCTTGAACGTTGTCACCGTGTCCACATAGCTGCCGCTGGCACCGGTGACAGTTTCTTCGACAGAACCGCCGTGGTTGTCGGTTCCATAAACAGTAAATGTGATACCCGTATCGTCGCCCGCACTGGTGATCCTAATTGCCGCGGCTGTTCCCAGGTGCGCGGTAGTATCTGCCTTGTAAAGTGCGCCGTTTAGCACCAAATCACCCGCCGCCGCCAGAGTCTGCGCCTGACAGACCCCATCCGCATCGGCGGTTGTAAGTTTTAGGGAGATCAGTTGCGGTCTCATGCCGTATCCCCCTTTCCGCTTAATCTCATTGTTTTATCTCCCACATAGTTAAAGGTTGCCGGGGCCATAAAGACCCCGGCCAGAGTCTGAAAAGCAATGAGATTTATGAATCATCGCTGAAAGCAGCAATAACATCGGCATTAGCCGCATTGGTATACTGATTGTCATCGATGTACATACCATCAGCCGTAAACCCGTCAACGCCATTCTTCGCGCCATAGAACCTATTGCGCTGGAGCCATCCGGTAGTCGAGGCATGGCACTCCACACCCTTGCCAGCAGACGTATCAATGTTGGCGAAGTTATTGTCTTGGATCGTCAGATACGAACTCAAAGCAGCGGTAGCCGTTAGGACATCAACGGAAAAATCGCCATAGACAAGATTCCCGCGAATGATGGACCTGTCGCTTCCACCCAACAACTCCAGCCACTCCTGGGCAGCACCGGCCGCACCGTAGTGCCTACAGTTCTCGATGATGATATCATCGCAGTCGGCGGTGACAGAAATAACGGTCGTAAAGACATCTGTGTCCGCAGACTCGCGAGAGTGAATGTTGCTCAGAATACAACCATCAGCACTCGCGCCGAGGGTGATACCCTTTGTGATTGCAGTATTTTCGAGGTCGGACACCAACCGCACGTTGTTGACTAGGCAATTGGCAGCGGTGATACTAAGTGTGGCAGCCGCTGCCGTCGTGTAGGTCAGGGTCGGAGTAAGTGAACCATTGCCCAGACCAACCAGCGCAACGCCAGCCACATCCATGACGGCAGAGGTTGCAGCGGTAATGGTTTCGGCGTGACCCTGTTTCATCACAAGGATGTCTCCGTTACTCGCCGTGACTAGGTCCATCGCGTTGTTAATTGACAGCACGGGATGATTGAATGTTCCTCTTTCCCCACCGCCCGCACCGGAATCGATCCAGTACAGGTTACCCCCGAAGGATTGCAGCAGGGGAAGCTGCTTGATCAGTACGCCCTGATCAAAGCCACTCGGGAAATCACTGAATTTGTTAGACATCATTCCTCCTACGGACTCATGTAGAGCCGCAATTATGTGTTGCGGAGCATCCCGCAGTTCGGTTTTTAAGCCGATATTAGAAAAAACAAAGGAAAGGCTACTCAAGCCGCGGTCTATGGGATGGGTGCCGCGCCGCCAGTTTTCGACGGCGCGGTTCCCGGTTGAATCGTCTAAAGCGATCTACCTACGCCGCCCTGTTATCAGGACGGTCCAGTCGAGCCGTACATTCCCCGCGGATCGACCCAGCCGACCGAAAAACGCATCCGATTCTTGAACCGTGCATTCTCTGTCGTGAACTCGTTCTCTTTCATCCCGCCGAACTCATCAGCATCACGCTCGATGTAAACAAGGCCATAGGGAATATTCGTCTGGACATACCAGGCGTTCGTATCGGTCAGATACGACCAGCCCTGTACGCCGTCGGGATAGTAACCCTGATCCTTGATAACATTAATCGCGTTGTTCGCCGTATCATTCTGTTTCGACGAATCGAGAATCCGGTGAGCTTCCGGCAGATTGGCCGTCGGCACGATCAGTTTGCGCGGACGCGCATTGATCTTGATGCCGCGGTCATTGGTATAACCGTCAATATCGATGTATCCCTGTTCGAGAGTTGTCTCGCTCAGTGCGGCATCGACGGCAATCTTGTTGCTCCAGGTTCCGCCGCTTCTGTTAGCGTGAGTTGTGGCCAGAAGCACGCTGCCGTCAGCGCCCGTATAGCCGGACGTGGTTGCCCGGTTAAGCACGTTGGCGCACACGACTTCGCGTGTTGCGTGGCCGGAAAACGCCAGAGCCTGGGTCTGCTGCTTCATAATATTGTACTGCTCGTCATCGTGCATTTCGCGGGTTACGACGAACCCGGAAGCGTACACGATATGGGTAAAACGCGCCACGAATCCCTGCTGCATCGTATCGAAGGTGATCTCGCCGCCTTCGGTCTTTACAGTGTAGTATCCGTAGCCTGTGACGCCGACAAACTCCTCAAAGGAGCGCTTCGACTTTTCCTGTTGAAAAATCGCTCTGCCGACCTCTGTTGTTGGGTCATAAGCCCCGCCCCACCATTTCATAACACCAGGCTCAAGGGCTTTTCCCCAATTGGATGTAGTCTGAACAGCCATTGGATAAACTCCTTAAGCTTAGTTATGAACGCCGGTGAAGTTACCTTCGCCAACTGCGCCAAATCCGTAGGCGTGTAGGTTAAAGGTCACTTCCAGCAGAGCATTAGCGCCCAGAGCATTGTCTTCTTTGTTAACAAGCCGACGGATGTTAAATACCAATGTGTCGGTCGTGGTGATTGTTGACTGATCGATCTCTTGGCCACTAGCGCCAGTTGTGGTGCTTGTGCCTGCATCCGTCAGGTCACCGTTGGCCCCAATATCGCCATCCTCGAAAGTGCCCGAACTCTGAACGTGCATAATCAGCATCGGGTCATCGGCTATGTAAACATAGCCAGCCGTGGAGGCGGGCAGATACAGCCTGTTCGGTGCGTCCGGGTCGTACTCGAAAGCGACGACCGGACCGACCGGCACTTCCCCGGCCCCGGCGATATCAACCTCCGGGATACCAACCGAACTGGTGTTGGCCACGAGTTTCATCATGCAGCCCACACCGCAGGCGGCAACAGAATTGCTCGAATCGACATAATATCTGCTGATCGAACCGATCCCATTGCCGATTTTCCTGCTAACGGGAATAAACCCGTTAACAATGTCCGAATTTGCCATTGGTTAAATTCCTGGTAATAAAACAAATATCCGATCTTCTCTTAGTCCTCGGACCTCACTTCCGGCTTCGAGGATGACATCTGCAACCCCGCGCCGGTTATTCCCGCTTCGCGGGCGAGTTTCGGCCCCTCCTCCAACTCCTTTTCCGTCTCGTCCAGCTTGGCATTGTAGGCCCGCATGTCCTCGTCATAGAGTTCTTGCTCAATGACCATTAGGTACAAAGTGCCCCCGTTGCCTGCTGGTCGTGTGACCGCGCTGCCCATCTGAGAGCCGCGGCCCACGTCGCCCGTCGTCTCTGACGGATTCTTGTCATAGACGAATTCCCAGCCCCTGGCAAGGCGCTTCTGAAGCCTGCTGCCGCCCATTTTCTCGTTGTCCAGTTCCCAATAACCGACAAAGCCGGGTGGGATTCTGGCATCGAGCACCTGGCGAAGTTGCAGGTTCTTGCGCTTCTTGCGTTTTTCAGCCAGCCTCTCTTCCCTGCTCTTGCGGCCCGTCGGCCGCTGTTGCCGGGCTTCCTGCTGGCCCGTGGCTGTGGATTCCGCCGATGTACTGCCGGCGCTCTGCGCGCCGATCTCTTCGAGGATGAAGCCGCCATCAACGGGTTTAATTTCCGTCTCGACCCCGGCTTTTGATTTCTTGCCCTGGATCATCTTGGCGGACGCCTCTGTTTTGTAGACTTTCTGCTCCTGGCTCTCTGCCATGATCTTGACTCCTTATAGTTTTGATAAAGCCTTGGCGTATTCGTTGAGATTGGCAAATTCACCAGCTTTTACCAATCGAGAACCCTCTTCTCGTTCGACTTCGCTCAGATCGGCAGCCGTGACCTCCTTGTTGCTGTTGGCCGGCGAACCGCCTCCCGCCGCCGATGCCTTGCGGGTCTGGCGGGTTTCACCGCCACCGAGTTTCGCTCGATATATCTCAACTTCCTTGTTGACCTGGGCGAATAAGTCATCCCAGCCCATATTCGGATTTGCTTTCCCGATTTCCTCCACGCGCCGGTCTGCGTAATCCGAACAGGCGGCATTGACCGGATCAAACCGAGTGTCGTTGATGTCAAAATGGCCGTACCAGCCGTTTTCGGGATTATCCTCCACCGAATTCTGCCCCAACCAGGCTTCCACTTCGGGGATAGGCTCACCCTGCTTGAGCTCTTCCTCTTTCGGCTTTGTCCCGGTATCGGGCGGTTCTTCGGCTGGCTCTGTGGCCTTTTCGACTTCCAGCGCCGTGATCTGCTGACCGATCTTTCTAACCGCCTCTTTATCCTCATCCTCGATAGCCTCATCAAGCTTTTCGTTGAGTTCGGCAAGCAGATCCTCACGAGCTTTCTTCTTGGCATCGTCCGCTTCCTTACGGGCTTGCTCTTCGCGTTCCCGGGCGCGTTTGCCGTCCTCAACCAGGGCGGCTACATTCTTCTCCATGTCGTCAAGCTTGCCCTGTGTCGTGCGCAGACCCTTCTTGAGCGAATCAACGATCTTCTTTTCGTTGCGAATATGCTCAATGGCATCGTGCCACGTCTTGCCCTCCCTTTCCTCTGGCGGGAGCGCATCGAACTCTTCCCTGGACATCCAGCCACTTTCTCGGGCAAGGTCCTCGATAGTCGGAGCATTCGCCTCAGCCGCAGCCCGTTCGACCTCTTCCTTGGCCGTTAGATTCTGCTCTTCCGGTTCCTGATCGACTGGCGCGGTCGTGTTTTTCTGTTCTTCTGCGGTCTCTGTTGCGCTCTCTGCGCTCATCTGTTATACCTCCTGGTCCTTCCAGACCATGTTCAGGTCTTCGTCGTTGATTACCCGGAGCAGGCGGCCAGACTCATCCCTGAACTGATATCCGGCGTACTTGTTGAACAGCACCTTGTCGCCGCGCTTGACTCCCAAATCTTCCATTCGGACGTCGCCGAACGCCTCCCCCGCTGTCGGCCCCCAATCAATAAGCGTGCCCCGATCCCAAGCCGTCTGCTCACGTTCAAGCGCCTGCTCAGGGAGTTCCAGCGAACCAAACTGCTTTTTGAGTTCCGACATTACATCATCTGGTTCAATGAGTACCCGAAATCCGATTGGCCTCCAACCGCTCGGCTTTACTGCTGCGTTCTCCAATTCAACCTCCTGCCCTCTGGCAATCTGGGTGAAAACAAAAAAGCCCGAACTGGATTTCTCCAATTCGGGCCTCGGCGCTCTGCTTACGTGCAGTGCCTACGGGAACCGTCTATGTTTTAAACAATTACATTCGATTCAAAATATTCGCAGTTATGGCCTCTCTTGTTTTTCTAAAAGATTCTGCCATTGCCCTTATATCCTTTGCATGGGCCTCTTTTGTGATAACGAAACCACTGGCATATACTACATGAGTATACCCAGGGGCATAACCAAAGGCGATTTCCTCCGGCGTAGCAATCACTTTCTTTTTTGCCATCAACGGGGCTATTGCCGCAGCCAGCGGTGCGGCTACCAGCAGTTCAAATAGGTTCCGGCGGTTCATAATTCACCCTCAAGCGGCACAAGTGATGCAATAGGCCGAACACGAAGGCATTTCATAGTATACCGGCATATATTTCCATTTTGGCCATTCAATCTTATCTGATGTAAAAGTCGGCGCTGGCGGCTCAGGCGGATAGAGTTCATCAAGAATCCGCAACAATTCCGCTATCTCAGCGCACAATACAGGGATAGAAGGCCATTGCCACTCGTAATCGTATCCTTCAATTTTTTTCATCACTCCACCATCATAAATTTCAAACCTGCTGTTGACACCTGTCCGTTTTCCTGCTTGAACGGCATGAACTTCGGCGGCTGAAATCCACCCTGGTTCATGCTTATCATCACGATAATGCCGCCGGTATATTTTTCTTCGCTCTTTTCGAGCAAATAGCTCGCCTCTTGCGTCAGCAGGTCTTTCAAGTGCATTGTCTTACCCTTAATTTGAGTGCTCTCAAAGCGTTTGTCAAGCTATCACTACACAAAATCCACATGGATCGGCCCGCCGGTATACGGGTCGAAGTGAATTGCCGTCTCAATGGCTTCTTTCAGGCGCTGAACCGGGTCTTTCTCGTCGCTGACAAAAAGAGTATCCAGCGCATGAATCCAGCCGCTGCCAACGGCAGAATAACCGCAATCTGGCTCATTTAACGAATAATCATAGGAAACATCAAACAGCCTTCCGCGCACACCGATTAAAAAGTTAATCCCTTCCTCGACATTGTTTTCCACTTGGGCATAGCCATTTTCTTTCAGGCATAAACGTAATTCCTGAATAAAACACGCAGCCATATAGTGCTCAATCTCAATCCCATCCTCTATCTTCGGTGGCGTAAAAAGGTATTGCATGATTTGCCTAACCCGCAAATCCCCAACGCACCCCATTAGAAATTGGTCTTTCTTAAACATTTTGTGCGTAGTCAAAACCATTGAAACTGTATCATTTTTCGTCCCCAAACTATCGGACGCCATGTAAACCCGGCCATCGTGTACCAGACCCGCGATTGTGCTCATTTTTCTGCGCCTTTCAGTATATCCATCACAACATCAAAACCCCGAACTTCCCGCTCAACCCTGTTGCCAGGAAACCAGGCCGGAAGCCAGTAAACACGCTTTTCCGAATATTTAATAACAGCAGGAACAACGCATTTCGCGGGCACTCCAATCATTTTATATTCCCTTTCTATTCTTCTTTCGCCCTGCGCTTTTTCTTTTAAATACGCCTTATACAAACCGTTGCTTTACCTTTGGCAAATGGCGGCTGGTGATAGACGCGCGCACCCTTGATGATTAGTGACCGTCGGCCCGGCCTTGCTTTATAGCTATCCGGCGCACGTTGCGGTGATTCTATGTTTGATGCGGTCTATGACCAGCCTTATATATTTAGCTTTCTTCTTCCGTTTCTTCGCCTGCCGCCTCTGTCTCAGGCTTTAGTTCCAGCACTTTATTGATCGCCCGGATATATCCGACTCCCGCGCCAGCTTCGAGCTGCGTTTTATCGGAACAGTGCATGTCGATAAACTTACCTTCACCCATGCGCTCCTCATATTCGCGCTTCATGACCTCCAGAACGCGAAAGAATTCTTTTGTCGTTTTACTGGCTTTCCAGTCAAGCCAGTCCTGGGCGTCTATTTTAAGATTCGTGGTCATTTTTCTCTTCTTCAAGTTTTTGGGCAATGCGATTAAGTATTAACTCTATGTCCGATAAACGACTCTCTATATTCAATAGGGCCATCATCGATACACATGCCACGCATAATATTGCAATGATCATCTTGACCTCTCTGGTCGTCTAATTATTTACCGTGCCAATAGGTATCAACTCATCGGCTACCGAAAAATTTGCCGTCACCGGGCCGCAGTGCGGACAATTGTAACTATACTGATCATAAGTAACGATACGCTCGTTGCATTTCGGACTTCTGCCGATGATCGGCTGTTCATCCATGATGATCACGTCTCAAATCTCCGCAGATAGTGAATCACGACAAAGAACATCGCCATTGCCAGTAACAAATCGGGTATCAGGAGTATCGCCGGGTTATTCCACATCACGCGCTCACGGTCTCGGGCTTGCCGGCATTCGGATTGCCCGCGCTTCCCTGGTCTTGCTGCGGCTGGCCGCCATTTCCACCTCGCGGCGTGAGCATCCCCGCCTGCTCCAATGCGCCACGAATAAGGTCAAGTTGAAAACGGCACTCTTCAAGCTGGCTGCCAAATTCCTTACTCTCGGCCTCTGCCAGCGCCTTCACGCTTTCTGCGCGAAGTTTCAATATCTCGGCATCGGTCTTGCGGCTCTCAATTTCCAACTTGCGTTCATCAACTGACAGTTTTGATTGCTCAACGGCCAGTTTGTCCCGCTCAAGCTGGATATCCGGCGGTACCTGGCCGAGTTCTTCATCGGTCGGCAAGTATTCTTCCGCATCCTCCACCTGTAAAGCTTCGAGTTGCAACTGGGCAACTTTCCGTTGTCGCGGGTTGGTTATCGGCCTGTCAACCACTTCCTGCACTGCCTGGGCTTTGATAAGTTTCTGCGCGTCCGTGGCCTCTTTCGGATCGGCAACCGGTACAACGTCAAGGCTCTCAGTCTCATAATCTTTTTTAGCAATATGATACACACGCTCATCATCCAGCAGGCGGTTGTAATCCGCATCCTGGACATGCTTGTAATTCAGATAGTAGAGCTTGCGATATTCTTCCCTGAGCGATTTGTAGAGCCGGACCTTAACTGCGGTATAGAATTTCGTGGCCTGCTCGATCAGCAGCATAATGCCATATGCCGGCTGGTTTGAATATTGAGCTTCTCCAGAAAGAACCTGTGTAACATTCCCCAACCGTTCCGCACCCTCGAGTATCAGCCCCAAAAGCTGGAAACTGGCAAGAGATGGTCCCTGAAAGTCGAACTGTAGAATTTTGTCCTTGATCCCGGTGTTCATCCCCTTGTCATGGACAACCATGTATTCACCCGGGCGGCGGATAAACAGTCCGGACTTCTGCTGTTTGCCGAATATTTGAAGATCATCCGAAACAAACCCGCCGCCCGTGTTGGCCAAGGTAGCGGCATCACACATCTGGTTGATGATCGAATTAACCATCTTGTTCGGATGGCCAATCAAATGACCGTATCCCATTGGATAGAAACTGCGGTCGAACGAGGGCATGAACTGATATTTGACGTAATAGCATTCGGCCTTGATATAGGTGACTTCGTCCTTATCGTTCCAATCAATTGCATCCGGCTCCCAACGGGCAGTAATTCTAAGAACTTTCTTTGTGGCCTTGTGAACAAACACGTTGTATGGTTCGAAGTAACCGTCATCATCCAAATCGTACCAGCGGCTTTGTTCGAGGATTTCATAAGGATTCTGGCTGTCGCCCTGATCGCCCTCTTTTGTTTCCGTATCGCCCTCACCAAGATCAACCTCTTCAAGCGATAAATATTCGCCGGTTCTCTGGCGTCCGGTTAGCTCGTTCGGCGTAATCTCATAGACGTGCGTGATTCTCTTAGCACTTTCAAGCGACTTGGTGTGATAATGAATAACAACGTCCTCGTAGGTCAGGAACATTGAGGCTGGCTTGTCCTCTTCTACGTTCCAGAACATCTTGCGAAACGCCAGCCCCGTAGAGGCGTAATGGTGCAGCAGCGCATCGGTATCATCCACCCAATTGTCTATCTGCTCGGTGACCTGATAGCTCATATGATCTGAGACGCTATTAGCGCGTTCGATTTTTTTGTCAGTTTTTTCGCCCTGAACCTTGACCTTAACAGCCTGGCCCTCTACTACAATCGAAGGAAGCGTTCTGCTGGCGAACTGCGTCACGGCCTGCGCGACCAACGGATAGACATTGTTGGAGGCCCCGGGATAAGGGAAATTCTTCTCACCGGCAACCATTTGGGCCAGTTTCAAACCCTTCTCGGCATTTCTCTCCCAATCCGCACGAGATGTGAGGTCTATTTGATACTCGTTGACCACCAGTTCACCAAGTTGTTCAAGCTTGCTCTGGTCAATAGACTTATCCGCGGCAATATTCGTCTCCGTTGACCAGTCCATCAACTTCTGGATATTGGCCGGCGGTCGTTTGCCCTTCGTTTTCAGCAATGTTCGCAGGTTGTATTTCATTTCTGGTCCTGGTTACACAATATCGGCAGTCTTGATGCCGCAATCTATTTAAGTACAGGCTTAATCACCTACCGGCCAGATAGCCGTTATTGCTGAATTCAGCCTATCGGCCCTTATTTCCCCATCTTCTCTCAAAACGGCTTAAAACGCTTCACCACAGCGCCGTAGCGAAGACTTCTGCGCTCCGGCCTACATCTGCTATGGCTGTTTTTGCTCCAAAAACCCCGTCAGCAGCCGGATTATCTCGCGCTGCGGGTCAATGTTGTTCTTGCCCCAGAACGTCTTCTCGCCGCCCGTGTGCAGTTTATCGTGGCACGGCACACATAACGGTAGACAATGAGTGTCTGGGGCTTTCTTGCCCACGCCAGCGGCCCCCAGGTCAACATGGTGTGGCACTGTCGGACCGCCGCTACAGGCCAGGCAATTATGCTTCCGCACGAAGTCCTTGTACTCTTCGCTGCGGTAGGTCGTGGGTTTGAAATTTGTAAACGGAATTATCATTTCCTTTGCTTCAGGACCGTAGTCGTCTGGCAAATAAGACGTATCTACCAGCGGATGAATCTTACCGTTTTCATTGAGAGCCACGGCCTGACCTTTCTGGAGTTTATGTTCTGTGTACGCAAACAAATACTCGCGCCTCATAATTTCGATACGCTCCCGCCACACTTATTTAATGCCTCATGATCGGTCAGCATATCGGCCTGCTCGCAGTTGCCATCCGCATCAATCACAACATTTTTCAGATCGCAGGCAACAAACTCTCCATTATGGTGCCTACAGCCTGCAAGCCTGCATTCAAATATGTCTGTGCGTGGATATTTGGCATTTCGCCTGTTAATAACTGCGACCCGGGCGGCAAAAATCACAACTCCAATCGCAATACCCAAAAGCATAGATAGATAGTCCATCAGTACCCCGTATCCTCGTCTGGCTGGCGGCGGCGTTGGTCGTCAACAAAACGTCTATCTTCTTCTTCGTCGCCGCTGCCTGGTTTTCTTGCTCTGAATAGCCGCACAATCACATACTGCAACGCATCATGCGGGTGGCTAAACTTGTTTTTTACTGGTTCTGTTGAGTAAATCCCCGTGCCCGGACCTCCAATTTCTTTGTAGTGATAGCCGCCCAGGAAACCATTTATTAGCCTGATACAGCCCGGATCAATCAGCAGGCCGTCAATCCGGCCCATCAACTGGTCAACGGATTCCCGTCTTGCGGTGAAATTTTGCTCGCTGGCCTCTACTTCGACCGCGCCAGCTTCTTCTGAGGCCATCAACTCTGCGTTGCTTGTAAATCCACCGATCTTCTTGCTGAACTGGTTGAATCCAGCCGGATCAGCCCAATCTACATACTCCGCATTCGGCCACAGTCGGTTGCTATCCTCTACCACCCGCCATGTAAAATCAACAATGCCCTCCCGCTCCGTGTGCCATTCTTTTATCACCTGCGCCTGCCCCGCAGTCGGCAGTTGAACCGCAATACATGCCGGGCAATTCCCGCTGTTGTCCCAGCCGCGGAATATTACATCCCGGCACCAAATCAGCGATTCTTTTGCAACATGGTAATCACGCTTGAAGTTTTTGTAGACAAGCTTACCCTGGACTATGATGCCCGGCTTGCCCTCTACATAGGTGTCCGCCCAATCGGGATTATCTGCGTAGAACTTCAGCAGGTCATCATAATACCCATCCGGTAGATTTTCTTCGTTTTCCCGCGGCGGCTGCCAAAATCCTGCGTGATCTTCAAGCGGCTTTGTCGTTGGCAATGGACCGGGCGGCGGCGTGTCCCATGCGAACTGATGATAGGTCGGCATTTCCACTTCCGGCGGGTTCGTTGTCTCAATCCCATATTTCTTAGGGCTTTTCGCCGGAAAACGACCGATTCTGTTCTTGAGCATCCGCTTGATTTCGTCCGCAACCTCAATTGATTCATCCACCCAATAGCCGGTAATTTCCAGGCTCTTGAACTTCTTTACATCATCCGGTCGGTCACAGGAACGAAAAAGCAACTCGACCTCAAGAGTCGCACCCTTGTACGGCCACTGAATAGTGTAGATATTCGCCTGCTTCTGCTCCCTGCCATGCGGAAACCAGTCAAATACCGTGCGCTGAGTCGTATCCCTGAGTTCGCTGTACGTATTGCGCACGATTACCCAGCGGGTTTGCCTTATCCCATATCTGTCAAAGAGCTGTCGCGGTATATACCAGCATACTTCAAACGCCGCCGCAGTTGTTTTGCCAGACCCTACTGGCCCTACTATGCAGCGAATCGTTACGCTTGACTCGTGAAACCTCTGAATTGTCGGCAATAATTTGTATGTTTTCTGCTCTGTCTCCACATCAGCTTGCCTTTTCCTGACTCTCAGGATTCTTGTTTATGCCCGGCACGTTGTAGTTGATCGTCATCGAGCCGCCGATTTCCTGCTTATCACGCCACTTTGCTGGCTGGCGGTTCTTCAGCCAAAATATCATTGAAGTGGGATCAGGGGCGATATTCTTTTTCACGATTTTTTTTGCAACTAAAACTCCATCTTTGTATTCCTCGGTCGTTTCTGTTGCGTTTTTTATTCCAACGGCTCTCTTATAAAGTGAATCCTCAACCCGGTAATCAGCCTGGGCCTTGCCATTTTTTAAGACCTGCGATAACTGCGGGTATTTATTTTTGTATTCATACCACGAGCGTTCACTCACGCCAAGCCGTTTAAACATTTCTTCTTCAATCAGTCCATCACGGCACCACCAGCCGATTTCTTCCAATCGCGGCCCGACGTGCGTCTCATACTTATTTTTCCTGCCCCTTTTAACCCCTCCGGCCATCTTTACCTCGCAAAATGCAAAAACAGTGCAAAATGCAATTACAAATTTCCCTCGCGCGCGTATATTGAAATACTAGTATTTAAATACTTGACTACTACTATCCACAGAAGCAACCCCTACGTTGGTAGTAAAGCGCTTCTCTGCAAATAGGCCCCGTGGGTCTGTCCACGATATTTCGCCGCATGGCGCGCCGCTGCTATTTCTTTCGCCTTGTTTTTTGCGCCCGCTTTCTAAGTACATATCGCAGTAAGCCGCACCCATTAAAACGCCAAAAGCATCCATCATTCCCTCGTTTCCACCAGCCTGACCAGCCCTTCCGCCGTGGCCACCCAGATCGTATCCTCTGTCTCGGCCAGGATGCCGTATATTCTGTCCGCCGGCAGACTATCGTTTGTACCGTCTTTCGTATATCCGTAGTACGGCGAATAGGGATACAGCGTACTCGGTTTGTAACTCACCACCCCGCCGTCTGTCCCAAACCACGTTACGTTAGGCGTGCAGGAGATCGAATACACTGCCCGCCCGCCATGCGCGTCTATTGAATCACTCGGATCAAACCACGTCGTATCACCATCAAACCGCACCGCCCCGAGCGCCGTCCCGAACCACACCCGCCCGCTGTCATCACAGGCTATCGACAAAACGACGTTATCCGGCAGGCCATCCGATGTGTCGTAGTCGAACCAGGCCCCCATGTATACCGATGCGCCCCGGTTATGTCCTACCCAGATATTGCCGCTGCTGTCGCGCTCGATTGCGAATACCTGGGTGCCCGCTATGCTGTCCGTCAGCGGCGTGAACGTGACATGCTGGCTTGACAATGACTGGCCGCAGAGAGCAACTGCGTACAGCAAAAGCGCGGCTGTCAAAAAGGCGCTACGCATTGCTTTCATCTTTAATTCTCGCCACAATTTTGCTTTGACGGGCTTCAAGTGCCGCTATCGCACAGTACAATTTTTTGTATTTTTCTATCGCCGACATGAAACATTCCCTCCTCACGGACTGTAGTAATAAAGCCCCTGGTATCGGAGTCCGAAATACAGAGCGCCGCTTGTGTCGGCCCGAACCTTAAACAAACTCGAATCAGCCAGTGTCGTATCGCTGAATACAATACTCGTGTCGCTTTCAAATCCCCACTTGCCACTTACCAACTCCATCAGCCCCGCCCCCGTCGCCACCCACAGATTACCAGAACCATCCTTAGTCAATCCCCGCACATCGTTCAACACGTTCTGAACTCTGCTGCTGTCAGGGGTCAAATAATGATAGAAACTGTTGTCCGCCGTTCGCTTCACCAGCCCCGTGGCCAGCCCTGCCCAAAGCGTATCATTATCGTCCAGTTCAATAAATCTCACTGGATTCTGATAAAGCGTGTCACTGTCGCTGCCTACGTTGCGGAACGTGAATGTGCGCCAGTTGGTCGTTGTCACCTGGCTCGTCGCTGGCGGCGCAATCAGTAACAGTAGTATGGCTAAGGCGCGCTTCATGCCGCCCTCTTAGTCAACCTGCGACCCCTGCGCTTCTTTGCCTGATTCGTTCGCCGTTCTTCTCCTGTCAAAAATGCATAACGACGTGTTCTTACCCCTCTGGCACCCCAAAAGCCATGGCGGACAATTTTATTTTTGCGAACATACCAAGCGAGAGCGCGACGAATGTCGTTGATTGCACATTGAAGCTTGAGTACCTGCGCAATATCAGCAACCGTGAAAAAATCACCTGGATTTGCCGAAAGCAGACTATACACGGCGTATCGAACATCCTCCTTTGTTAACCTTGTTCTTGTATGCATCAGTGCAACCTCGCTCCCTGTTCCGAAGGCCGCTCCGCAGCCTCGTGGCGCGGCACAAGATCATTCTTTAAAAATTCTATGATGTCGTATGGCCGGCCCTCTGGCGCACCAAGCTTTTCCCCGCAAATATCCGAAATCGCCTGAAGCTTCTGAGTCAGCTTGTTAAGATCATCGGGAACGCCCGTTATGTTTATCTGCGGGTTGAGCTCGTTAATTATCCTGTCATGTTCCGGCAGATCAATTAATTCCTGCTGCTCAAAACAGATAATGAAGTTTCCGTTTCTTGTATCAACAGACACGAGTTGTATTTTCTTTTTTTTCTTTGGGTCTAAGCCCTTACGAATCTCAAACAGATATCGACCCTCGTTCAGCATCTGCATTATCACTGCTGGCGATATTGTCAGTCTGAATTTTTTCATTGTTTACTCCGATCTGTTAACTCCAGTAGACTTTTCGCACTTCGGACATCGACCATCCCGGATAATCCCCTTGCACTTCGGGCAAAAATCCACGGATACCGTCTGCATTATCCTGCCGGTTTTTGAAGACTGGTTGCTCATTTTCCTACCTTGTTTCTTATCGCCAGCAATACCTGATTAACTCGCTTGTTATATGGCTGTATTTTCTGCGCCTTCTGCATTTCTTTGAGTGCTAAATCAAATCTTCCAATCCGGGCAAATGCCACTCCCCTGTTCAAATGTACCTCTGCATGGGCGCTGATATTCGGTGCCACTTCCCCGCCACTGTAACCCAACGTCCTCAGCTTTGCCAACCTGAATTCATCCTGGAGACTGTCGTCTGATTTCAGATCCTCGTCGCGTTCGACAAATGCATCTATGTTTCTAAGCTGATCGTTTATCACCTTTTGAACGGTGAGCGGAGAAATCGAAGAAGGGCACAGATTTATTAATTCACCCTCGTCATCGTAGACTTCTGGGAGTTCTTTCTGAAAAGCGATGTAGTGCATCCGGCCATCAATCAGGCTAAAACCAGTGCTTTTATGCTTATTGATCCATCTGTTTGTCAGGCTCGGATAATGAAAGGCCATCACAGGGCTGCCAGAAGACAGATTGTAAGGACTAGCTTCCAAGATCGCCCGGTAAATGTCCTTGATGCTGACAAGTCCGTCATCGATCATTGGTTCGTTTATGTTCTTGCCGTAGAAAATCAGCGGCACATGCAGCAACTCCCGATACAGAAGGCTGTTATGGGTAAAATGGCCGTGCTCCCCGAAAGCTTCTCCGTGGTCGCTGGTAATAATAACAAGGGTAGTCCGCTTATTGACCGCCGACATCAAATCGGAAACTATATAATCCAGATAGGATATCGAGCCATCGTACAAATTGCGCAATTGTCGATAATCTCCGGGCGCAAGTTTCAGTTTCCCAGAAAGCACAGACATATTATTGATGTTCGCAAGGCTTGCAATCGGCCCAAGATCACCCCTTAAATATCTGTTTCGATATTCCACCGGCGGCCAGTAGGGATTGTGCGCATCCATGTAGTTGATGAAAACGAACCAAGGCTCTTTTGTTCTGGCAATCCACGCCTTGACCTGCTCATTGGTATACTCCGATCCCCGATAATCGAGTTTTGAAGGATCATGGGTGCGCCAAACTTCATCAATAGTCTCAAAGCCTTGTAGGAGGTTATTGTCTTTTGATATTACCGGATTTGCGTTAAATGCCGCTGTAACGTAACCACGATCCCGAAGCGCCTCTGCCAGCGTGTTATGCCTGTCCACCAGATAGGCGTGTACATGATGGCAACCGTGCTCATACGGAGTCTGTCCGGTAAATATCGAAGCGTGGGATGGCATAGTCCAACTGGAAGGACTGTACGCACGGGAATAAACCAACCCCTTGCTTGCCAGCGTGTCGATAAATGGCGTTGTCTCCCGCTCGTAGCCGTAGCTCGAAAGGGCGTCGGCCCGCACTGCATCCAAGACGACAAGCATGACGTTCGGCGGCCGATTCCGCTGAAATAACAGACAGCCGCCGACGATCAATAACACTATCCAAACATTTATTAATGCCCTTTTCATAAATCCTTCTTTTTTCTTTTTCTCAGCAAATGCAGCCAGTCATACAAATACCAGCAGATGACGAACCATATTAGATAGAACAAAACACGCTCATAATTCATGCGTCACTTACCCGATGCTCGTCTAATTTCACGATCATTAATTTCTTTTATCTGCTGAAAAACTTGCTGGATATCCCCCCTCAATTCCCCTATCCTTTTGCCGAGAGCATCAATGCCGTTATTAATCGTTTCCCGCCGCTCCCCGCACAGCGAATCACTCACTCCATTGCTGTTTCTGCCATTTCTGGCCGGCACATATTTGATTATCGCTGCTGTCACCGGCGCTGCTGCGCACGCTAATCCTACTGCTGTCGGCCAATCCATCAGCTCATTCCCTCTGGGCATTGAGGTTTGAATTTATTTGGGAACGGAGCGCGACTGCTGTCAGCGAGAGGCATGTCTGCGCCCGCGTTCCCTGCTCCCAGGCGGAGCAAATACTTTCAAGCTATCGGCGAACGGTTCAACCTGGGGAGCTACCCCAGGCGGCCCTATCCACCCGCCGCCATCATAGTCCGCCGCTCCTTAGACGGTGCACCATCTATAGGGCTTAAAGCATTGGACTGTCTAGTTTATTCCACGTACAGCCAAAATCTTCTGCGGCGTCCAGCCGGGAAGAAGCCATTCGCAGCCGCCGCCGAGTCCTGGATTGTACCACGCACATACAAACTCCGGTAATCGCGCATCAGGTACAGCGGCTGGGCCATACGGACCTTGACAACCTCTTCAACCTGACGGCGATCAAGCAGCCATGCTTCGTAAGCGCCCGGCTCTCCGCGCTCCATCAACAACCGAAACAGGCTGTCCTTGGCAACTCGGTCGTCCGCCATTGCCTCGAACTGAGCCGCCAGAGTCGGCCCAAGGGCGTTGACGGCCTTGCTTGCTTTCACCGATGCATCAATGGCCTGCTGATTTGGCTTAAACTCCACCGTAGCCTTGATACACGACAGGCAAAGCATCAATGCCAGCAAGCTACCAGCGGCTCGCGTCACCATCTCCCCAGGTGTCAAAATAATCCTCATCGTCTGGGTCATAATCGCTTCTGCCCCAGCCCGTCACCAGCCCCGCTACGGCAACCGCAGCAACCAATACCAAAAGCAAGGCGACGTTTTTAAGCGACAGTGGCATGGTCAGGCTATCTCCGCACCCAATTCTGACGGTACATCGGTAATCACTACCGCCATGCGGCTATATTCATAGAACCGCTGGACAAGCTCGCGGGCTTCTTCCTCACTTAACTGGTATTGATCGCGGATTTTGGCAAACGGCAACCGTCCGCCGCCCTCTGCCTCTGCCATCTGCTCAATCCCGTGTATAAGATCGAGCCAGTTCTCTATTTTGCCAGCAACCCGGCGGACCTTCGCGCTACGGGATGACACTACCACAAGGCCAAAAGTCAGATAGTGCCAGAATTTGCGGGATTTCAAAAATCCAAACATGGTCAACTCTTGTTATTGGACGTGGAACTGGTTTTCCCGCCCGTCCAGCCGTCCGCTACGCCCTGTGCGCCAAGAGCGGTTGCGCCCGCCCATTTCAGCACGGCCAGCGCATTATCCACCAGCGTTTTTTCCACCGTCAGCATGCCGCTGACAACCACCAGCAGCAGCACGGCTATGCAGACGATCAGCAATAATTTCATTTTGTTGTTCATGGTCTAACCTCACACGATAGAGTTTTCCCGCGGCTGCGGCTCGCTGGGTGGAGTCTGCAAATGTAAATGCACACCCTCGGATTTACCGTCCTCGCCGCGGATTTCATGAATAAGCGCCGTTTTCGCCGTAGTTGAACTGGAATACTTGCCGTACCAGGGGAATGCCCGGTTGATAGCATCTTCCCATTCCTGGGCCTGCTCTGCGGTCAGGTGTCGGGAACGCAAGTCCGCGCCCCGGCCGTCCTCATGTACGCCTGAATCGGTTGTTTTTTTTCGGTAAAGTGAAGTGATAACGGCGGGCTTGCCGGTCATCAAGAAGTGGTACAGCGCGGCGAACAGGACGACAACCACGAGTGACGCCTTGAGCAGTCCCGACTTCCACTGCTCTTTGAGCCTGCGGCGCTCTTCTTCACCGCCAGGACCGTCGTCTTTGAACTCAATATATCGGTTGGCCTGTTGCATCTTGCCGCCCTCGCTTGTGGCAGTTTGTACTTTGCTATTAAATTGATAGTGTCAATTATGACAAGTCAACTACAAAATGTGTCAAATCTGTCAAATGTGTAGTATCTATCGAATCTATCAAATGTGTCGAATCTTATAATTAACTGAATAATATGAAATTAATTTAATTTAAGGTGTAAAAGGGAATTTTATTGGATGGATAGCTGATTTTCTGATATGCAAAAATCTTAGAGACACTATGACAGAAAATAAAACGAGGAAAGATGCTTTTCAAAAAACCTTTCAGTTGAAAAGCGTTACCGTGGGAATCGTGTCGGCGCGAACCATTATAAGCCCGCCAAACACCCCGCCGATTATACCGTGTCTGCCCTCCTTAACCCATTTTCTGAATGTCGTCAAGCTGACGTCAGTGCCTTTCGGCAGCCGCCGCCACGCATCTTTCAAATAAAGCCACTCATAATTCGGATCGAGTTCTTCAATCCGGCGCGTTCCCTGCTCTGTCTGGTTCAAGGTTGCCCCCCTTTGCTGTTGTTTCAATGCTATCCTTGTGTTCTTGTACTTTTACAGGCCCGTTCATGTATATTTTCAGATCAAAACTGAATGGAAACCGCTCAAGATAGCAGCAGGCTTTTATCACTCCCCAAGTAAAGGCAAAGCCACAAATTGCCATAAGCACAACCATTAATAGAGCGGTGCCGATAAAATGGTTGTG
>Ga0180438_10004283_pt1 | contig 20633 bp, 14 predicted proteins | sample SS_ome_12_FD_132455 | JGI IMG/M metagenome (GOLD analysis project Ga0180438, IMG submission 132455) | Hypersaline lake sediment archaeal communities from the Salton Sea, California, USA - SS_3_D_2 metaG | ecosystem: Environmental > Aquatic > Non-marine Saline and Alkaline > Hypersaline >... | reverse complement strand
GCGCCCGTCGGGCATCAGCTCGGCGTGGTTCTCGAAGAGCGTGTTCTTGGTGATCTGGTGGATGTTGGCCCCGTCCGACTCCATGCGGAACAGGTTGGCCGCGATGTCGCGGCTGCACATGTTGTATTTCGGTTCCCGGGTGGACGAGAAGACGATCGTATCGTCGGGCAGATAGATGGGGTCGAAATCGGCCACGCGCTGGGCCCGCGTGAGCTGCCTCAGGCCGGTCCCGTCGGTGTTGATCTCCCAGAGGTGATAGTCTTCCTCGACTTCGCGGCGCAAGGCGAAGAGGATCTTCGAGGCGTCGAAATAGACGTCCGGGTCGCGTGCGATTCCCTCGGGCACTTCCAGCAGCGTCTTCACTTCGCCGCCGGCGACGTCGATCGTCTTCATCGCACCGCCCGGTCCGAACAGGGTGCTGTGCATGATGTTGCGGTCGGGGTTGAACTCGCCCGTGTGGAAGAGCGTGTCGATGGCGTGGTAGTGGCTGCGATATTGCGGCCGCACCACGAACAGGATCGGCTGGCCGCCGACCAGGGGGTTGGCGATCAGGGCCTCGCGCTTCAGGGCATCGAACCGCCGCGACAACTCCGGCGGCGGCTGCCCGTTTGTTTGGTCGACTTCCTTCTCGATGCGGCCGAGTCGCGTAAGAAACTCGCGGCCCTTCGGATAGCGGTCGGCAAAGGTGTCCATCAAGTCCGCGATGGCCAGCCGCAACGCCGTCACGTCGTTTTCGGTCGGACGCACCTCCGGCGACTGCGGCACCGGGCTGCGGTCGGGCGCGGCCTTGGGGATCTCCGGCACCACCAGCCCCTCCGGATGGATCCACAGCACGTCCCACATTTCCTGCCCGAGGTTGTCGTGGATCAGCGTGATCTTCTCGACCGGGTAGTCGAACTGCAGCCGCTTGGCGCGAATCGCCGTATCGCCCGGTTTCAGCACGTCGTCCAGCGGCACATGCTGCCGGCCTTGATCGTCCGTTGCCACCACCGAGAACTTCAATCCATTGGAACTCGACCGGGCCGCCCAATCGGTCAGCGCGTACTGAATCCCCAGCGACCCGCCTTTGGGGATCTTCACGTTCCACCGGGCGCTGAGCACATTGCCGTCGGGAAACGAGAGCATCAGCAGCCCGCCGCGCCGTTGTCCCCGCACCAGGGCTTCGCCGAAGGCAACAAAACCCCGGGAGTCGTTTTCCCACTCGAACCCGCCGCCCAGTTGATGGTCCTGGTTGTTGTTTCCGCAGCGCTGTCGCCAGACGTACCTATTATCGCGCTGGTCCCAGATCCGGGACGTCTTGGGATGGAAGGGGCAGGGCTGTGCTCCCTTTTCCGCGCTTCGAAGCGACAAAGGCAAAAGGCCCAAATAGACGTAACAGGCCAATGCGACAGGCAAGCGTTTCATGGTATTCAGTTGTGGAGGCTCAAGACGAGGTCAGGCTTTGACTTCAGAGTTTCTGTAGCGAGGCAAGAGGATCTGCCAAAGCGTAACGTGAAAGCCTGCCCTCCTTTGCGACGTTTGTCAGAACCATTTAGACTTATGCCCTATAGTCTGTTCTCTCATGGAACGCAGTGCTTCTGGTAAAGCTCCTTCCATCTCCGGGTCATTTCATTCCGGTCGACGCTACGGCATCGGGTCACATTGTAAGTCACAATGGCGAAGAGCATGCACAAACAAGTGATGTAAAGAGTTGACAACCAGGACCCGTGTGTTTCTCCAAACGCGATCGCTCGTTCAACGGAAACGACCGCCGTTGTGATTACAAGCAAGTATAACCAGAACGTTACGGCAGTCCGGATAGTCCCAACGAGTGGACGCAATAGGCTTACTGGACGCTTCCGCTTTTCTTCTGTTCGACCAGTGAACTCATCCGCGACCGTCTCCCAATGAAACCAAGGAATCTCGGACTCGATGAATACTTCTACGTACGTAAAGCAGCGCGTGTACTGATAAGTGTTTGACCGGTACAGTGCACTCCCCACGCTTAGTATCCCAAACAGCACAAATGGCGTTACGTCGTGTGAAACCTGAGATTTCTCCAGGAGTCCGAAAGCCAATAACCAGCAACTGAATGCAAATGTAATGATGGCGAGTTTCTCGGTCTCCAGACGTCGCATCTTCTCTCGTATATACTCGTACTCCTTGTAAACGGCCTCGTACTTCAACTTGACGTCGTGTTTGTGATCTTCAGCGTCCATAGCTTTCCTGCCTCAACTGCTTAAGCCATTGCCAAAGCTCCGGCATGACTAAATGAGTATAGGCTGTCCTGAAGCTTCTTCCCGCGTTCCCAAGCTCCGGCTTGGGAACTCACGTCTTCGAAGCTCTGCTTGGGCTCTCGACTCACGCAGTGTACATCCGGCTCGTCGTCACGTCAATCAACGTTGCCTAATGGCCGTAGCCTGGCCTCTTGACTTTCCGGCAGCAGGGATTAGGTTCAAATAAGTCACACAGGTGGGTCTCGTACCTCGACCCACCCTACCTCTGCCTCTCTCCATCGAGAAACGACAGCCCATGAACAGCCACTCCCACCAGACAGTCCGGGCCGAAACATCCCGCCGTGATTTCCTTGCCCGATCGGCGGCCGCGTTCAGCGGTACGCTGCTTTGCGGCGGCATCGGCCGGGCCGGCGAACCGCTCGGCTATCGCATCGAGCTGACCACCGCCCGCGAGGGCTTCGATCGCAAGACCGGCAAGGCCTGCTGGGCCCAGTCGCGGGCCGGGATCATTCCGCCGGGCGTGCCGGGCAATCCGGGCGACCGGCCGCTGTGTTTGATCACGACGCAGCCGCTGCTGCTCTCCGGCAGCGACGTCTACACGTGCGTGCACGAAATGCGGAGCGACGACCTGGGCCGGACGTGGACGCCGCCGAAGCGTTGTCCCACGTTGGCCCGGCGGATCGTCAGCGACGACGTGGAAGTGGCGCTGTGCGACTTCACGCCCACCTGGCACGCCGCCACCGGACGGCTGCTGGGGACCGGACAGACCGCCTGGTATTTGAACAACCGGCTGATGCCCAACCGCACCCGCGAGACGGGCTACTCGGTGCGCGATCCGCAGACGGGAGAGTGGTCGCCGTGGAAGACGCTGGAGCTGCCCGACGTGCCGCGGTTCAAGAGCGCCGGCGCCGGCTGCACGCAGCGCGTCGATCTGGCCAACGGAGAGATCCTGCTGCCGGTCTACTTCAAGCCGGTGAAGGATCGCTGCTACAGCGCCACGGTGCTCCGCTGCCGGTTCGACGGCCAGGAGTTGCTTTACGTCGAGCACGGCGACGAGCTGAAGCACGACGTGCCGCGCGGGTTCTGCGAGCCGTCGCTGACCAGGTTCGACGACCGGTTCTTCCTGACCATTCGCAACGACGTCACCGGCCACGTCACGTCCGGCCCCGACGGCCTGCACTTCGAGAAGCCGCGGCCGTGGACCTTCGACGACGGGACCGATTTGGGAAGCTACAACACGCAACAGCACTGGGTCACGCACAGCGACGGGCTCTATCTGGTCTACACCCGCCGCGATGTGCGGTACGACCATATCTTCCGTCACCGCGCCCCGCTGTGGATCGCCCGGGTCGATCCCCAGCGGCTCTGCGTGATTCGCTCGACCGAGCGGGTGATCGTGCCGCAGCGCGGCACGCGGCTGGGGAACTTCGGCGTGGCGCAGGTCGGCCCGACGGAGACCTGGGTCGTGACCACCGAGTGGATGCAGCCGGCCGGCGTGGAGCGATACGGCAGCGCCAACCGCATTTACGTGGCCAAGATCCACTGGAACCGGCCCAACCGGCCAGCATGACGATTTGCTTGCCTGTCAGGCAAACGTGCCCAACCGCTTGGCGCGACGAATTGCTGGTTGCCCCGGGGCAACTGCGTTCCTAGAATTGCAGCGGTTACTATTGACTGCATGTGCCGCGGGGTCGACGCACGACCACCTCGGCCTTTGTAGGCGGATTCGCCGCTGGGTCGAGGGTTCGGCTCGTAGGCGTTGCGTGAGTTGTGCAACGGTCCCGCGACGCGAGGGACCCACTCTATGGGGAACAACTCATGTTGAATGAAGGCATGATCCAGAACGATGCGGCAAGCCTGGTCAAATCGGAGATGGTCAGGCAAATCCAGCGTTTAGGGCCCACCACGCCGGACGAACTCGAACGGGCCGTGTTCGAGGCCATCGTCGGTCACAAGCGGGAGGAGTTCGACTGGGACAACAAGGATAACCAGGCCGGCTACTATACGTGGATCAAGAGCTTCGACCAGCTCATTTCCGAGCTTGTCGAGGACGGCTACATCCGCGTGGAGGAGGAGCGAAAGCTGGTGCCGACGGAGACGGACCCGCCGATCGACTACTCGCACCTGGTTTATCCGCCGTCCCGGTCGGGCTGATCGACCGACGCGCTGGCCAAGGCGACTCACCAGCGGTATTCCGTTCACCTACGCATGACGCAGCGAAGTGTCTCGCTGTGGAGAACCGGCCGGGGGCCGTCCGGGGAGATTCGAGGCTCAGACGGAATTCTGCGCGGGCCCGGCTGTTTTGGCATGTTCGGCGACCGTAGACAATAGTGTGGCGCGCTCGATCGGTTTTTCCAGTAAGCCGTCGCAACCCACGTCGAGGCATTTCTGGCGTTCATACGCTTCGCTCAGCGCGGTCAGCGCGATGATTCGTCCTCGGTAACCTTGCTGCCGCAGCCTGATCGTGGCGTCGTAGCCGTCCAACACGGGCATCTGCATGTCCATCAGGATGATGTCGAACGGTTTGGCCTGGCCTTCGTGCCCCCGCACGGAGGTGGTCTTCAGCACCTTGTCGACGGCGACCTGTCCGTCTTCGGCAAGTTCCACTTCGGCTCCGGCCTTCTTCAGTGCCAGCAACAGGAACCTGGCATTGGCGTGCCCGTCCTCGGCCACCAGGACCCGGCAGTCGAGCCGGACTTCCTGCGGCTGCGTTTTCGTCGACGCCTGTTCCGGCGGCCGGCGCTCTTTCTGGATCGACCGTATCAGGTCGTGCCGCGAGATGATGCCGACCAGCGTACCGTTTTGGGTGACGGGCAAACGTTTCAGGCGGGTGGAACGGAGTATGCGGACCACTTCGCGGCAGTCGGTCTCCTCAGTGACCGTGCGTAGTTCCGTCGACATGTAGTCGCAGACCTTCTCCTTTCCCGCCTGGCAATCGGAGAGCAGTTCCAGCAGGTCGAACTCCGAAATAATGCCAACCAACTGACCCAGCTGGTCCACGACCGGTAATCCGCTGATCGCGTATCGAACCATCAGCGAAACGGCCCGGTCCACCGTGTCGTTCGGATCGACGGTGACAACGCTCTCGGTCATCATATCCGCGGCTTTCAACATATTTCGTCCCTTTCGAGGTATCAACGGTACGGTTTCTGCCGATCGAGGGAGTTTCACGCGTTCGAGCCGATAACCGGCCGACGCCGTTAAGCAAGTATAGGATACCGACACAGCGCCGCGGGAAAGCGGGAGGATTCGAGGCTCCCGTCTTTGGCTGCGGGAACGCGGGGACGGCGTTTTCCCAGCGGCCGGAGCACGTGTTTTGAAACAGGTACGACGGCTCTCCGAAGCCGTGGACGCACCAGCTTATGGTCGGAAGGTACGACGGCTCTCCGAAGCCGTCGACGCACCAGCGAACAGGTACGACGGCTCTCCGAAGCCGTCGACACACCAGCGAACAGGTACGACGGCTCTCCGAAGCCGTCGACACACCCGATAACGGCTGGAAATCGACGGGCTCGGAGGCCCGTCGTACGAGCCGAGGTCTGTCTGGCATGGATTTCAAAACGCGGCCTAAGGCCCGCCGAGTGGGCTGAGGCCGGCAAACAACGCGTGGTAGAGCACCGCGCCGAGCACGCCCCCGACGATCGGCCCCAGCACCGGGATCCAGGCGTAAGACCAGTCGCAGCGGCCCTTGCCGGCGATGGGCAACAGGGCGTGGGCGATGCGCGGGGCCAGGTCGCGGGCCGGGTTGATGGCGTAGCCGGTCGGGCCGCCCAGGGAAAGACCGATGCCGAAGACGAGAATGCCCACGGCATAGGGGCCGATCCCTTCGGCCAGATGGTTATGGTCGTTAAGGATTCCCCGCACGCCGATCAACAACATGGCCGTGCCGATCACCTCGCAGAGCAGGTTGGCCGCCGGGCGGCGGATCGCCGGGGCGGTGCAGAACACGCCCAGCTTGGCGGCTTCGTCGGGCGTTTGCGACCAGTGGGGCAAATAGGCCAGCCACACCAGCACCGCGCCCAGGAAGCCGCCGATAAACTGCCCGGCCAGGTAGGTGGGCACCTTCGCCCAGGGTACGTCGCCAATGGCGGCAAGGCCGAGGGTGACCGCCGGGTTGATGTGTCCCCCGCTGGCCCAACCGCTGATGTAGACGGCGATCGCCACGGCGAAACCCCAGCCGGCGGCAATCACGATCCAGTCGGAGCCGTGTCCCTTGGTTTTTGCCAGCGCCACGTTGGCCACCACGCCGTCGCCCAAGAGGACCAGGACCATGGTGCCGACTAGTTCGCCGATGAAGACGTTCATTGCGGTTGCCTCGTGCTGTTATCTGCGAGCCTCGCACGTCGTTATCCGGGATTCAACCCGCTAGCTGAATTTGCAGCGTTTGGGTGAAGGCTAACGCCTGCATCTTCGTCATCTCATTTTCCGCGTGATGCACATTCCCCAGCGCGACGCATCCACGAAAGCCGTCTCCAGGTCCGGATTTGAAGCGATGGCCTGGAAGTAGTTGTGCATCATGTGAGCTTGGCCTGAAGAATCATGGGCGATAATCAGCCCACCGGTGCGTACCAGTGGCAAGAGTTTGTCGAGATAGTCCGTGAAGCCCTCTTTCTCGGCGTCGAGCAGTAGCAGGTCGATGGAGCCGGTCAACTCCCGGATGGTCTGGTGTGCGTCTCCCTCGACCAACGTCACCAGGTCTTCGACTCCCGCCCGCTCGAAATTCTTCTTGGCCAATGCGATTCGTGCCGTATCGATCTCGTGAGTCGTGAGTTTGCCGCCCGTAGACCGCAACGCCAAGGCGAACCACATGGCTGAATACCCGTTGGCCGTGCCGACTTCCACCACGTGCTTTGCCCCGAGCGTTTCGGCCAGCATCCTCATCAACCGGCCATCCTCCGGCAGAATGTTGCCCATTCCTCGCGACTGATTCGCGTACATGTCTTCCATGACGGCAATGATTCTCTCTTCGCCTTTATTCCTGGACTTCGGATGTCGCGGAAGGAACTGACGCGACACTTCCTCCGCCGTCGGGTGCCTCCGTTCGGCCGTCTTGGCAGGGGGTTGGGCCAGCATCGACGGAACGAGAAGCCCGAAGGTAACGAGTGCTCCGGCTCCATATGACAACCATCGTGATACTTGCATGATTTGCTCCCATGTTCGAGGAATGAATGGCCCCCATTGGTCGAGGTAAACGACGACGTTCTGGTCGGTAGTACCTCTGGTGTGTCGCCTGATTACCGAGTTGCCGAAGCCATGAAATCTACGGAAGCTCACCGGCTTCGAAGAGGATCTCGACGGCCCATCGGGCGGCCTGACCGACAACGCTTGGGCATTTGTCGACGTGGGCGCCTGCCTCTTTGAACTTGTCAAGCTCAGTGGAGTCCCTCAGGTAATAGGGCCGGCCGAAAATCCTTCTGTGTATCCCATGGCAGATTACGGTGCCGTATTCTTCAATGAACCGTTTGTGAAGCGCCTGGGTCAGAGCGTTCGTCTGCTTTCGTCTACCTTCGGAGTCGGCGAAGGCGTCGCGCGCTCTTCCGACGACAAGGCCGAACATCATCACCGTGCCCGAATAGGCCCCGCAGTGCCCGTCCCCTTCGCACCCGACTCCACCTTCCAGCGAAGTAGCCGCCTTGAAGACGGCATCGCTTCGTTCGTCGCGTGACTCCAGGACTTCCTGCAGCGCAGCGATGACGCACTGGGCACAACCATGATACTGCTTTTCGTACTCAAACCCCAAGGAATATGCCTTTTCGGCCAATTCCCGTTGTTTCGCTCGGTTCATTCGATCCTCCTGCTACGCCAACGATGGTCCATTGGCTGCCGAGCTTCCAAGCCTGCAACGAAGCACCAAACGTCCCTGACCAGACTCTGTCAGGATGACGCCATGCCTGATGTCAAACCGGACTATCTCTGTTTCGCCTGAATGCGGATGTTCTTCCAGTGAGTTTCGGCGCCTTCGCTTTGGAAGCCGATCGGGCCTTCCGTCAATTCGCACTCGCCGACCGTCGAGACGACGGCACCATTGATCGAGATGACCATGTTGCCGCCCCGGACTTCGATTTCCATCTTGTTGAACTGGCCGACGGGCCGGAGGACTTTCGCCAGGGCTTCCTTGTCAAAAGTACGCGTGCATTTGACATCGCGAGGGATCGGAAGGATGAGGCCCATTTGCCGGTTTGCCCCCTGCACCTCAATGCTGCGGGGCCAGACGCCGAGGGCGTTCTTCTGGCCGACGTGGATCAGGCAGCCGCTATTACCGCGAAACTCCGCGTCGTTCTTCAACCCTTCGGGCTTCTTGAATGCGAACTCGAACTGCAGCGTGTAGTGGCCGTAAGACTTCTCGGTGTACATGTAGCCGGAGGGCTTGCCGCTGCAGATCAGAATTCCATTCTCTACGGTGAAGGTCCCGTTGTTATCGGCGTTGTCCTTGCCAAAGTGGAACTTCCATCCCTCGACGTCCCTGCCGTCGAAGAGCCTGGTCCACCCCTGTTCGGTCTCTTCCTCCGCTGGCAGCAGGTTTGGCGTGGCGAAGGCCACGACGAGAATCGGAACAAGCACGCATGCGACTCGATGGGAAGCTTTCATACCTTTCTCCTGGAAGCTGAAGTGTTGCCAACGCGTTGACATACGGTTGATCACGGCGCGACCAACGGTCGCGGCTTTGTGGGGATTACAGCGTCCACGGCGAACGCATCGGCCGGGAGCGCATCTGGTTGGCTTCGTCGTCGTCGAAGCGTTCGGTCTGGGGGTCCCACTTGAGCTTCTTGCCGGTCATCATGGCAATGTTGCCCAGGTGGGCGATGCCGGCCGCACGATGGCCGTTTTCGGCGGGCGAGTAGCAGGGTTTGCGCGACTTGACGCAATCGAGGAAGTTGCGGATCTCGCCGCCGGGGCAGGTGAACAGGTGCGTTTCGTTCGGCCCGATCTGCGAATCGAGAATGGCCGGGTTCTCGGCCTCCAGCTTCCCGCACCAGCCCCGGTTGCCGACCCAGCCTTCGGTACCCTCGAACCGCAGCGCGGGCCCCTTGGAGATGATGTCCATCGTCACGCCGTTGGCGTAACGGTACTTGCAGTGGTACTGCGTGGCCGTGTTGAACAGCCCCTGCTTGGGAAACGTGCCCTTGCCCTCGACTTCGATAGGCATCGTGTCTTCGGTGTTGTTGCCCCACTGGGCGATGTCGACGATGTGATGGGCCCAGTCGGTCAACTGGCCACCCGAGTAGTCGAGGATCCAGCGGAAGTTCCAATGGCACCGGGCCGGGCAATAGGGGGCGTACGGGGCCTGCCCGAGCCACATGTCGTAATCCAGACCCGGCGGCGGGTCGGTGGGCTCCATGCTGGCCCCGCGAACGCTGTGGCCGGCGGGCAAGCCGACCTCGATGTGCTTCAGCTTGCCGATCCGCCCGTTGCGGACCAGCTCGCAGATCCGGTGATAGACGCCCACCGAGCGGTTTTCCGAGGCCGTCTGGAAGACCGGGTTGTATCGCTGCACCACGTCGCACAACACGCGGCCTTCGGCCAGCGTGAGCGTGAGCGGCTTTTCGCAGAGCACGTCCTTGCCCGCCTTGATCGCCATCACCGCCGGCAGCACGTGCCAGTGGTCGGGCGTGGCGTTGCAGACGGCGTCGATGTCGTCGCGGCGGATGATCTCGCGGAAGTCGTTGTAGGCCGCACAGCCCTTGAAGGTCCCTTTCGACGTCGCGTCGGCGTAGCGCTGTTCGACCAGCCGCTGGGCCGTCTCGCGGTGGTTGGAGTCGACGTCGCAGACGGCCACCGCTTGGGCGTCAGCCTGCCCAAGAAAGCCGTTCAGATCACGGCCGATGCCGTGGCTGCCGGTGCCGATGAAGCCGACGGTGATCCGGTTGCTCGGCGCCACCAACTGGGCCAGGCCCAGTGCAGACGAGGGAACCAACTGCGGCGCGGTGACGGCAGCGGCAGCGGCTCCCTGGAGGAACTTCCGACGTGAAACGGTGTGCTTTTGCGGCATGACATCGACTCCTGATTCGGTTTGCCCATCAACCAAAACGAACGAAACGCTTTTGCTCTGAGTGTAGGCATCGGAAGGAAACATGTCAAGCGTCAAGTTCGCACCGGAGGGGGGCTGTTGTCGTGGGTGCGGCGGATTGATAGACTATAGCAGCGAGCAGGGGGGTGCTTGCACCCACGCGACTGTCAACGTCGCGTGATCCGCGCAACGCGTGCGTGCAAGCACACACCCTACCGCCGCAAGTGCTCGCAAGGCGAATCATGATCGGATCTACCGCATCACCCTATCGCCTCGCGGCGAGTTTTCGCAGCGCCATCCGGAAGTCGGGCGTGTTGCGAATCAGCCGGGGATTGTCCGGCTTGGCCTGGTTCCAGGCGGCCTGCGTCTTGTAGACGGAATCGGGCGAAGGGTAACGCATCTGCCTGAGCAGGGCCGCCTTGTCGGCGACCTCTGCGGCCGTGCCCAGCCACGTGCGAATCGCGTAGGAGGTCATCCGCATCCGGCCCACCTCTTGCAGCGTGATGCCGGCCGGGGCGAAGCGGCGCCCGTCGCGCTCGTTCGTATCGTACGTGCTGTCCCAGTTGGGGCGATGGACCGCGATCAGGTCCAGATCGGTTTTGGCCGGCAGGGTCACCGTGCCGGCCGGCACGAGTTCGGTGTCTTCGCCGGCGTCGCGGAGCCCGTTGGCGTTCGCGTCGATGAAGATCCGCAACGTGTCAGTCGCCGAGTCCAAGGCCAGGTTGCCTCCGGCCATCACCGTGACGCGGTAGGTCCTCGCTTGCGGCGCGTCGTTGAAAACCGTGAACGGATACGTCGCCGGCTCGCCTCGCGAGACCATCTCCACGCCCAAGACCGAGCCTTTTCCGCTTAAAGCCTGGACGTCGTTCTTCTCGTACATCACCCAGACCTTGTTGTACTTGACGGTTGCCGGGTGCTTGGTCTCCGTCGCATGGACGTCGAAATAGACGCGGGTCAGGTAAGGGATGTATTGATAGGCGTCGGTGAGACTCTGGGCGTTGTCGCCCACCACGGTCATCAGCGGGTTGATGCAGTACGGCGGCCTCATGCCCGAGCGCACTCCGCTGGGCGCCGTGCCGAAACAGAACACGATCGTGTTCTCGCTCAGCGCGTAGGCTTTGTCGAGCGGGTATCGCTGGTACAAGGCCGGCTGATGATAGAAATGGCTGCCGCCGGGATTGAAGGTGCCGGCGGTCTCCGGGTTGTTGGTCCAGTTCAACAGGTCCGATCCGTAGACCGACGTGTAGCTGCCCATTTCGGCCCGGACCCAGTCGAGGTGATCGTGGGCCACCTCGGGGTTGACCAGTTGGGCCTTGCCGGGGTCTCCGCCGTCGCGTGTCCGGCCCAAGGGGGCGAATCGCATCCGATCGGGCGGCAACTCCACTTCGAAGCAGATCCGGTTGGCCGGACCGTAGGCGAGCCGCTCGAACAACGGGAGCAGAAAGGTCTGCCGGGAGCCGGCACCGATCCACAGCCGCGTGCCGGAACCGATCGCCCAGCGGTCGCGCTGGTGAATGCGCTCGGGATGGGCGCGTGCCTCGGCATAATCGTTGTTCACGCTCGCCCCGCCCACCGGCCCGTGGTTATGGGGACTGCCGCCGGTCATGTATCGCGCGAGGGATTTTTTCCCATGGAGCAGATTGTCGGCCCAATAGGTGCCGCCAAAGGTGTGCCACCCCATGAACCCGCCTTCGTTGATTCTCAGTTCGAGCAGGTTGTTGCCGTCGGACTTCGGAAAATCCTGGGACGCATCGCCGTGGTAATCGGCGAACACGACTTCGGCGAGATACGCTGGATCGACGCTCAGGAACTCGGCCTTCATGGCGTCGTACTTGGGGCCATCCAGGGACGACGACGGCCCGCGATCCCCACCGAGGGCCGGGCCGCCGAGACATAGACCGACGGCCATACACGCGATACGGAACGCCGCTTCGCGAACCTGTTGGGCGAACGCCCCGATCTGACGACTCGCCGACCGTTGATTTGTCATGGGATCACCAACGCTTTCTTCCGGGGCAAGATATCGGCCGCGTGGCGGACGAAGTGAATCGTAGCCGGTGGTAGCTGAATTCGCAAGAATTCAGGTCTTTGCGGCGCCGAAAGGTACCCCATCTGAAGTCTTGCGACTTCAGCTACGGCCGACTGGGCCGATCGACGGTCTTCATCAGATTATTCTCATACGGCCAACCGAGCGGGAGCGATTCTGTGCTTTGAATCGAGCGCGAGGGTATTGAGGATCAGCCGGGCTTTTCGCGACCGGGAACGTCAGCAAAAAACTTCGGAAAATCGTGGCGGTTCTCTCCTGAAGCCGGCACGATGCCATCCGGAACGACGCCCGCATGCAGCCGTCGGCACCAAGCGCCGCGAGCCATCCGATGGCCCGTTGGGGTGCGACCGGCGGCGGCCTCCCCTTCGGCGGGTGATTCTGGTTTGCCAGGAACACGCGGCGCTGCTAAAATGCCAAGTGCCGGAACTTTCTTTTGCGTGTCGGGACTTCCTAAGGGGAACGATGATCAAGCGTTCGGTCAAATCTGAGGAGGATGGACTACAACCACCTCTCCTGTTGGTCCGCCCAACCCCATTTTGGAAGACCCGAAAGTTCATCTTCGGAACCCTGCTGGGGACGCTGGCCGCGGTAATTTACGTCGAGTTGGCCTACTGGCTGTTCTGGGGCGAGTTGCCGGCCCTCTGGCAGCGACTGCTGGGTCTGGTCTACGTGTCGTTGGCGGTCGCGGTCTACGTGGTGGTCACTCGCCAGACCGAATCGACCGAGGAAATGCTCCACCGTATCAAGCGAGGCCAGCACTCCGACTTCGGCAAACGGCTCCGCAAAGCCCAGGAGAAACGCACCACGGTCAAGTTGCCGCTGCTGGGTGAGACGAGCCTCCGTGTGTTGGGCGGCGTCGGCCTGTGCGTGGTGGCGTCCGCCTGGTGGCTCAGCCCCTTGACGCCCGTGCGAGTGAAAGAGGTGGTCGTCGAGGACCTCACGGCCCCGCTGGGGGAAGAACTCGTGGCCGTTGTGCTGGCCATGTCCGATGAGAACGCGGCCGTCGTCCAACCGCCGGTCCTGCCGGATCACACCCGGGAGATCGCCGCGCTGATCGAGGACGACGAAACCAATCTTTATCAGCGGGGTCTTAAAGCGGTCGCCTACGGCCGGTTTGAAGAGGCCCGCAACTTGTTGGCCGGGGCCATGCGGCACGACGACGCCCCGAGTGAGGCGATTCACCTGGCTCGGGCGTTGAACGAAATGTACGCGGGCCGGTTCGGGGACGCGACCACGTGGTACCGAAACGCGGTCGACGCGTCGACGAACGACCCGGCGCTGTTGTGTCAGATGGCCGTCGCCTGGCTGCAATCCGGCGAGTTCGACAAGGCCGAGCCGCTGATTACACGGGCCATGGGAGCCTGTCGAGCGGAGACCTCCACGGAAGAAGACCCCACCGCACTGGCCGTGTGCCTTCATCTGCAGGCCGTTCTGTACGTCTGCCAGGGCAAGAAGTACGACAAGGCCGCGGCGCTTTGTTCGCAGGCCAAAAACATGGTCCGGGACGCCTCGAGCAACCACCCGGTCGAGGCGGCAAGCCTCAACACCCAGGCGCTCGTGTATCTGCTCCTCTTGAGGTATCCGTCAGCGGAAGGGCTCTGCCGGGCGGCGAATGATGCCTGGACGCGAGCCCGCGGACCGAACCACCCGCACGTAGCCACCGGTCTCTGTAACCGGGCCATGCTGTACTGCAATTTGGGCTGGTACGCGGCCGACCAAGATCGCGAAGAAGCCCCCGACGAGCGGAGCGAAGGGGCCCAGGAATTGCTTGGGAGGGCATGCGCCTCCCACGCCGAGAGTCTGGCAGATTCCCACCCGGTGCTGGCGTTCGGCTGCAACGGCCGGGCCGTGGTGGAATTGGCCTTGGGCCGGAGCGAAACCGCCTTGCCGTTGGCCGAGAAGGCGCTGGCGATCACCACCAAGGCCCTGGGTTCGGAACATCCCAGCCTGGTGCCCCTGCTGGACACCCTGGCCGCGATCTACATCGACCGGGCCCGGTACACCAAGGCCGAACTCTACTACAACCGGGCGGTGGCGATCGCCGAAAGCAAATGGGGCGATCACCCCTATACCGCAACGATTCTCAACCACCAGGCCGATTTCTTCATTTCGCAGGAGCGTTATGAGGACGCGGAGATTCCCTCTCAGCGGGCATTGGAAATCTACACGCAGGCCTTCGGCGAAAAACACCTCGGCGTGGCCGCCGCCTTGATGACGCGGGGAAGACTGGCGCTGGCCGCCGGAGAGCCGCACCAGGCCCGGTCCGATTTTGAAGAGGCCCTGGAGATTCGCCGCAAGGCCTTCGACAAGGAACATCCCGAGTTGGCTCGGCATCGCGTCGTGGCCTGCACCTTGGCCGCGCTGGCGTCCCTGGACAACAGCAGCCGCTACTACACCCGAGGCGTGGACCGCTACAAACAGGCCATCGAGATGGCGGATGAGCTGCTGGGGCTCGAGCATTCCGAAGTGGCCCGGTTGCTGGCCGGATTGGCCGCGCTGCACATCCGCATGGGTAAGTTCGAGGAGGCGGAGCCATGTCTGCAGCGGGCATGGACGATCCGCGAGGCGGCGCTGGTTTCCTACCATCCCGATCTGGCCGCCACGCTGCAGGCCTACGCCGCAGTGCTTCGGAAGATCAAGCCGTCGGAGTCCGAGCGCGCCGACGAAATGGAAGCCCGGGCCAAGGAGATCCGTGCCGAGCACGCCGAAGCGGACCGGCCGGAGTAGGCTTGGGCGTGATGCGGATTCGCGGCCAACGGTGGCCGCGTTGTGCCAGGTCGCGACCGCCGCCGAGGCGCTTTATAGGGGATGATTCTGCTGGTCGACCAAAACGACTTTCGGCGCCAGCGAGCGGGCCTCGTCGTCGGCAACCGTGCAATAGGAGAGCACAATCACCAGGTCGCCGGGCGTGGCCAGCCGGGCCGCCGGCCCGTTGAGCATCATCGTGCCCGAGCCGGCCGCTGCCTCGATCACGTAGGTGATCAGCCGCTCGCCGTTGCTGACGTTCAGCACGTGGACCTGTTCGCCGGGCACCATGTCGGCCGCATCCATCAAGTTGCGGTCGATGGCGATGCTGCCCTCGTAGTCCAACTCGGTGCCGGTCAGCGTGGCCCGGTGAATCTTGGATTTCAGCATGAAGCGTTGCACAAACAGACTCCCCCGGCAGGCGCGCGGCGACCTCTCCTGGTTGGATCCTCTGCGGATCCGGCCAAATATCTAAGTATAGGCCTCCCTGCACGGCCCTTTCAACGGCTCCCGGGGCCAAGCCCCAGTACCGCTCCGCGGGGGTGGCTATTTTTTCTCAGCCCGCTTGGGGACTGACTTGGGAGCCGGCTTCGGAGTGGGCTTGACAGCGGGCTTCTTGGCTTCGGCCGGTTTCTTCGGGGTTGCGGGGACTTTCTTGGCCATGGCGGCCCTTCGCTTGGCGAGTTCGGCCTTTCGCTTGCCGGCAAGCCGCACCCGCTCGGCCTCGGCCTGTTTGGCGGCCTCGGCAGCGGCCTTTTCAGCTTCCGCGGCCTTCTTCTGGGCATCGGCAAGTCGCTTCTGGGCGGAGGCCAAGGCGGCCTTGGCTTGGGCCAGCTCTCTCTCGGCCCGGCCGGCTCTCGACTTCGCTTCGTGCGCCCTTCGCTTCAGGTCCACGGCCCGGCGTGCCATCGGGGGCAGCCGCTTGAGCAGTTCAGCCTGGCGGGCCAAGGCGGCCTTTCGAGCCGCAGCGACCTTGGTAGGACGAGTGACCGCGTTGTGGAGTTTTCCGGCGACCCTGGTGGGCCGTGGCTAAACGGCCAACGTGCCGAACCGCACGGCCGCCTACACCTCGTCGCCGGCTTCCGCCTCGATTTCGGACTCGACTTCGGGATGGGCCCACCGGGTCAACAGCGGCGCCAGCGCGAAACAGATCAATCCCGAGGCGATGGCGGAGATCGCAATGGTGCCGAACACGTCGCCGTAGAGATGGAGGGTCTCCGACGGCGCGGGGATTACCTGTTCGCTCCCTTCTTCATGCGAAACGCCCGTGAAGGTGGCGATGATTCCGGCCAGGTAGTTCGAGAACGCCGTGGCCAGGAACCAGGCGCCCATGACGGTGCTGACGATGCGCGTGGGGGAAAGCTTGGTGACCATCGAGAGTCCCACCGGCGAGAGACACAGCTCGCCGGTGGTCTGCAACAGGTAGCCCAGCAGCAGCCAGTACATGGCGACCATGCCGCGCTGGTCGGCCATTTGGGCTCCGTACCAGAAGGTGCCGAAGGCCAGGCCGAGCTGCACCAGCCCCAGGGCGAACTTCACTGCCGTGCTGGGGTCCATCCGCACGGCCCCCAGGACGGCCCAAAGCGTGCTGAACACCAGGCCGAACAGGAGGATGAAGATCGGGTTGGCGGCCTGGAACTCGGAGGCCGGGATCTCGGCCCCGCCGATGCCCATGCCAACGTGCTCTTCGGTGATGGTCCACGAGATCGTTTTGTCTTCGTCGGTGGCCCCTTCCCTGGCCGCCTCCTCGCGGAGGATGGCCAGGTGGGTGATGGTGAAGAACTTGTCGTCGTTCTCGATGGTGCCGGTGGCCTCGGTGGGATCGCCGGGTACGTAGCCGGCTCCCGCGATGACCGTCAGCGCGATGGTCTCGTCCTCCTCGACGGTATCGTCTTTTTCGGGATCGATCGTCAGCTTGATCGACGCCTCGCCGGCGGGAATCTTCACGGTTCCCGACTTGGCTCCAAACGAAGCCGCGCCCGTCTGCTTGTAGCTCTCCTCGCCCTCGGCCGTGCCCGATACTTCGAAGCTTACCGTCAATTCCTCGGTGGTCGGGCCGCTGCGGGTGAAGGTGTACACGAGGTTCGACTCACCGTCCTCCGGGATGCTCGGCGGGTCGACGGCGACGGTAACGGTCGTTTCATCGGGTTCGGCGTCTGCTTCGTCCTTCCCTTTTTGCTCCGCCCGCATGTCCTCCAGGAGCTGTGTGAGCCGCGGGCCCCACGCCTCTTCTTTCTGCTCTTCCGTTTCCACCGCCTCGCCGGCTTCGCGTGCCTTCTCGGCCTCTTGACGCGCCTTGGCGCGCGCCACCCGTTCGAACACCGCGTCGTCGGTGCGGAAACCCAGTTGCTCCTGGGAAAGCAACGGCAATTCCGCAATCGCCGGTTTTTCGGCTCTTGGCGGGATGCGGAAGACGAGCTTCGAGCCGACGTCGTCCTCGGTGATCGTGCTGCTCTCGAAGACGCGGTCGATATTGCGGTCGGTGAAATTGTTCACCGAGCTGCCGGCTTGCTCGAAAAACGCCCAGAAGAGCATGGAAAAGAACGTGAGGATGAGCACCACCCACATGCGTTCCCGTTCGATCTTGTTGCAGCGGATGGCCTCGCGTATCAAGGACGCGAACGCCACGGCTCCGAACCCCAGCAGGAGCACGCCGGCCACCTCGCCGCGTTTGACCAGCAGGACGAACGTGGGAATGGACCCGGCCACGCAGACGTAGACGGCGCTGGTGGCCGAGATCCAGGGCAGCACGATGGCCGCCGCGGCCATACCGGCCAGCATCCAGGACTCCAGCGACGACGGCGTCGTCACGTGCTGCAAGGCCAGCAGCGCCGCAATGATGGCCAGGTAGTACGTTACCACGTGCTCGCGCAGCGCGGGAAAGGCCGGTTGTTTCAGGCGGTCATCCGACGGTGCGCCCCCGGCTTCCGCGGGCAAGCCTCCGCGTCCCAGCGCGGCGAACGCGATCACGCCCGCAATGGCCAGAGCCAACGCCATGAAGATCCGCACGCCGAGTTGCAGCAGCGTATCCTGCAACAGCGGCATGGCGACCGCCGTGGCGATGGCGCCGCCGAGGATCAACGCCTGGGTCAACCGGGTCGGCGCCACGAACACGGCCACCCCGGTGAGCATCCCCGCCGTGGCCAACCCGAACCCGTAATGCCAGCCGTAGGTCTCACCCACGTAGCCGCAGACGATCGGCGACATGGCGGCCCCGAGGTTGATGCCCATGTAGAAGATCGTGAAGCCGGTGTCCTTCTTGGCACTGCCCTTGGGATACAGCTGACCAACGATCGTGGAGATATTCGGTTTGAAGAAGCCGTTACCGCAGATCAGCAGCGCCAGCGCGACGAAGAAGACGGTTTCGTTTTCCACGGTCATCGCCAGGTGCCCGGCGGCCATCAACAAGCCACCCAGCACCACGGCACGGCGTTGGCCGAGCAATCGGTCGGCCAACATGCCGCCGATAAAGGGCGTGGCGTAGACCAGGGCGGTGTAAGCCCCATAGACAGAGTAGGCGTCGTTGTCGTTGTAGCCGAGGAAGCCTTTGATCATGTAGAAGACCAGCAGGGCCCGCATCCCGTAATAGGAAAACCGCTCCCACATCTCGGCGAAGAACAAGGTAAACAAACCCGTCGGATGGCCGAACAGGGTGTTGGACTGGATTTCGGTTTGGGCGGTGCTCATGGGTAGATAAGATACCTCGCAATAGGAGTTTCCCGGCTCGATCCGTGTAGATCGGGCCGTGTTTCGTCGCACAGAGGCGGCCGCGGCACAATGTGCCTAGAAGTCGTGGGCGCATTGTATGCGATGCCCACGGGACTGTCAACGGCGGTGAAAGATAGCATCTGCCGCCCGACGTGAAGCACGCAATCGCGGTGGGCTACGCGGTGACCTCGCCGAAGTCGGGTAGTGGCGGGTGTAACGGCTCTTTGGCGATTTTTCAGTGGGCAATGAAACCGGGTAGTCGGACCGTGGTCTCCGGCTAAGAAGCCGGAGTGCGGGAGTCGTGGGTGTCTTGCGCTTCTGCCCCGGGCCTGCCAAGATGGTTGCTGATGAGCGCTGCGGCGGTCGAACCGGTTCTCTGAAGACTTCGGCACCATCTGAAGGAGCTTTACGTGAAGACACTACTCCATCGTGCTCGCGGTTTCCTGCCATGGTCGAGCCGTCACGCGCCGGGCGGCCGCCGCCGAAGCGACGGCTGCCGCTTTCGGACTCTCCGCTGCGAGCCGTTGGAACAGCGCCGGCTGTTGGCGGCAGCCGGCGCAGAGGGCGACGACGCATCTGGGCTTGGCTACCTGCCCCCTCAGCAACATCTATTCCGACAGGACGGTTTCCTGAGTCCCGCGACGAAAGGCTCCCCCTTGGCCGTAGCGATGGAGTATTTAACCGGCCATGCGGCCGACTTGGAACTGGACGTGGCCGACCTGGGCGGCATGGTGGTGACCGATCAGTACGTCACCCAGGACACGGGCGCAACGCACATCTACCTGCGGCAGACGTGCCACGGCCTGGAGATCCTCAATGCCGAAATAAACGTCAACGTGACCTCCGACGGCCGGGTGGTCAACGTGGGCAGCAGTTTCGTGCCCGGCCTGGGCCGTTTGAAAGTGGACGCGCCGGAGCCGAAGCTGGACGCCGACGAGGCGCTTCAGGCGCTGTCGAGCTATTTCGGCTGGCCGCTGGACGGTTCCCCGACGAAGGTCTATTCAACCGACACGCTCAAGCGAGAGACGTGCTTGAGCCCCAGCGGCGTTTCGCTGGAGGAGATCCCGGCCGAACTGGCTTACGTGCCCGTGCCCGACGGCGGCGTTGCGTTGGCCTGGAGCCTGGTGGTGAGCACAATCGACGCGGCCCACTGTTATCACGCTGCCGTCGACGCCTGCAGCGGCAAACCGTTACTGATCAACGACTGGGTGGACCGCGCCAGCTACAAGGTGTTTGCATTGCCATTGGAAGATCCCGACGACGGGCCGCGCACGCTCGAAGTCGATCCGCACGACGCCGCGGCCTCGCCGTACGGTTGGCACGACACCAACGGGGCGGCGGGCGCCGAATTCCACGACACGCGCGGCAACAACGCCCTGGTGCAAGAGGACCACGACAACGACAACGGGACCGTGGGGCACCGGGCCGACGGGGGCAGCGCGCTGAGATTCGATTTTCCCCTGGACCTCGCGCAAGACCCGCTCAACTATACCGACGCCGCGATCACCAACGCGTTCTACTGGACCAACGTGCTGCACGACGTCCACTTTCAGTACGGATTCGACGAAGCGGCCGGTAACTTTCAGGTGACCAACTACAGCGGCGCCGGGCTGGCCGGCGACGCCGTGGAGGTCGACGCCCAAGAGGGAGGACGGACCAACAACGCCTCGTTCCGCACGCCGCCCGACGGCCAGATCCCGCGCATGCGGCTGAACTTCTACACCGATACCACGCCCCGGCGAGATTCCGATTTGGACAACGGGATCATCATTCACGAGTACGGGCACGGCGTTTCCGCCCGGCTGACGGGGGGACCGTCCAACGCGAACAGCTTATGGGCCACCCAGAGCGACGCCATGGCCGAGGGCTGGAGCGACTGGTGGGCCCTGATGTTCACGCAGCAACCGGG